>ERZ795032.1187-NODE-1187-length-19430-cov-5.103587_pt1 | contig 19430 bp, 19 predicted proteins | sample MGYA00375124_ERZ795032 | MGnify/ENA primary metagenome ERZ795032 (study PRJEB30167, sample SAMN05720154) | activated sludge metagenome | isolation source: Anaerobic digester | place: China | collected 2015-12-16 ...
CAGGGGCAAGAGTATGCATGGAAATTTTCTGCGCTTTCCTCTGTCACCGGGCTGGTTCTCGGAATAATACTTGCTATTACTGCAAAATTTACTCTATCATTCTTTAATGTATCTGTCGAGGTATATAATAGCACATTGTGGATGCAATATATGATGGCCGTCATAATGGTATTTAGAGTGTTTACGATTGTTGTTGCTGTTGGTATTTTAAGAGGGGGCGGGGATGCACATTTTGCGTTCATTTCCGAAAGTATTACAATGTGGTTAATCGGTGTTCCTTTAGCTTTTATAGGAGCATTTGTATTTCATCTTCCAATACATTTTGTTGTTGCCCTTTCTACAATAGAAGAGCTATTAAAAGTTTATATATTCATTCGTCGCTTAATTTCAAAGAAATGGATTAATAATTTGGTGCGTGATGTAGCTTTAGACGTAGCATAGCTAATTTAAAAGTAGGTATTTATAAAACAAATTATGGGTAAATTCATATGTTATTTGTTCAAAGCGATAAATGATCCGTATTAGCCAAGTGGAGGAGGGAAAAGGAAATATGTCCCTACTAGACTTAATATTTCTTCCGTTGTTGCTGAAGTGAATATTATACATGGAAATCGTTTCTTGCTATATTTTCCCTCAAATAGAAAATGCGCCCTCTGGAAAATTCCAACTTGACTTAATTATACGAATATGCTAAAGTATTTTAGACAAACTAAATACAGTTTTACCTTATCAAGAGAGGTGGAGGGAATGGGCCCGATGAAACCCGGCAACCAGCATATAATATGCAATGGTGCCAATTCCTACAGGATATGTGTTTTATATATCCTGGGAGATGAGGAGCGATATCAAAACCTCTTCATTCAAGAGGCTTTTTTATTTGTTCCGGAGAAACAATCTTGAGTAGAGGAGAAAGAGTCAAATGAAAGGGAAAAAAGAAGAAATGGAAAGAAAACTGTTTACATCGGAATCGGTTACAGAAGGCCATCCGGACAAAATTTGCGATCAGATTTCTGACGCAGTACTTGATGCTATTTATGAGTGTGATCCTATAGCAAGAGTTGCCTGCGAAACAGCGGTCACAACAGGATTAGTTGTTGTTATGGGTGAGATCACAACCCACTGTTATGTGGACATACCGAAGATAGTTAGAGAAACTATCAGGGAAATCGGTTATGACAGGGCTAAATACGGATTTGACTGTGATACATGCGCTGTTATTACATCAATAGATGAGCAGTCCCCGGACATTGCTTTAGGTGTAAACCAGGCTCTGGAGTCAAAAAATGGCGAAATGAATGATGTTGAAGTAGAGGCTATAGGTGCAGGGGATCAGGGCATGATGTTCGGCTTTGCCTGTGATGAAACGCCTGAATTGATGCCAATGCCTATATCTCTTGCTCACAAGCTTACCAGAAGATTGAGCCAGGTAAGAAAAGATGGAACCATACCCTATTTGAGGCCTGATGGGAAATCACAGGTTACTATAGAGTATGAAGGGCATACTCCTGTGAGAGTTGATACTGTTGTTATATCCAGCCAACATAGTCAGGAAGTGGAACATGATACAATCGAGAAAGACATAATTGAGCATGTTATAAAACCTATACTTCCTGTTGAATTAATTGATGAAAAAACAAGGATTCTGGTTAATCCTACAGGAAAGTTTACAGTTGGAGGACCTCAGGGTGACTCAGGCTTAACAGGAAGAAAGATTATTGTAGATACTTATGGTGGATATGCCCGCCATGGAGGTGGAGCTTTCTCAGGGAAAGATCCTACAAAAGTGGACAGGTCTGCTTCGTATGCAGCCCGTTATGTAGCTAAGAACATTGTGGCAGCAGGGCTGGCAAGCAAGTGCGAAGTACAGCTTGCATATGCCATAGGAGTTGCAAAACCCATATCAATTTCCGTTGACACATATGGCACAGGGACTATTCCCGATTCAGAAATAGTAAAGCTCATTAACAGTCACTTTGATTTAAGGCCTGCTGCAATTATTAAAATGCTGGATTTAAGACGGCCTATATATAAACAGACTGCTGCTTATGGACATTTTGGAAGGACAGATATTGACCTGCCCTGGGAAAAAATTGATAAAGCTGAAATTTTGAAAAAGGATGCAGGGATTTAAGAAAGCCAATATAAATACCAGCCAATACAACGGTTGGCAGTATTCGATAAACGGGGTGTGACATGGTTCATATCCCGTTTATTTTAAACTATACAAATTATCCAGACACATAACCTGGACAAATCATCTGGACAAATTATCTGGACAAATTATCCGGGCGTATCACCAAACAAAAGGTTAAGTCAGTCAATATTGGGTATTTTCTAAACATGCACAAAACTGTGAACACTTTTCATATTATGAAGAAGGATATATTTTAAAGGGGTGTCTGCTATTGTTTATACAAATATTTAATATTGCTATGTACATATTGGCATTATATGGTATAATATCATTAATAATGTCGTATGTTCGTCATTTGTGGCGTGGCTCAGGTATAAAACACTTAAATACCAATATGAGAATGGTACTGATTGCAAAAGATCAGGAGGATGTTATTGAAGGTATAATAAGAAGCCTTTATATTAGCGGCGTTTCAGAAGGTGGTGCAGGTATTTATGTAGTTGATGCGGATTCACAGGATAAAACCCTGGAGATACTGCAAAAGCTGAACCGTACATATGACAATATGAGGATATTGGCTTTTAATGAAAGAGATAGGATATTTGATGGGTTCATTGAAGATATTGAGGCTTTGGAAGATACTGAAGTAGATATTGGAGAAGATATTGAAGACATTCACCATATTGAAGACCTTGAAAATATTAGACAAATGTGAATACTGAAAATATAATATAAAAAACATTAACATAACAAAAGGTGAAGATATTGATTATTGTTGAAGGAACAATTGAAGGTATAATTTTTACTAATGAATCAAATGGATATGCAGTGTGCGAAATAGCCCACGAGAAGGGTGTTGTAACATTAGTGGGCTACATGCCTTTTATAAGCGAGGGAGAGATTATTAAGGCCAGTGGCTTATGGGTTACTCATCCCGATTATGGTGAGCAGTTTAAGGTGGAATACTTCGAAAAAATTTTGCCAAATACTGCAGAGGCCATAGAAAAGTATCTGGGTACCGGTATAATTAAGGGTATTGGGAAAGCAACTGCACGAAAAATTGTCAAAAAGTTTGGAGACAATGCTCTAAATGTTATTTTGGAGAATCCGGAAAAACTTCGCGATATAAAGGGAATGAGCCGTGCAAAGGCTCTTGAAATTGGACAGGCTTTCGCCAAACGCAAAAACTTTACAGATATAGTCTCTTTCCTTCAGGAGTATGGGATAAGTCCTGCTTATGCAGCAAAAGTTTATAAGATATTCGGAGAAAATACTATTGAAGAAATACGGGCAAACCCCTACAGGCTTGCTGATGAAATACCCGGAATCAGCTTTAAAACAACCGACCGTATTGCAAATAGCCTTGGTATAGACCCTGAATCCAGACTTAGAATATGCAGCGGGCTTAAATATGTTCTCATTAGAGCTGCTGTAAACGGACATACATATCTGCCATATGATGAGCTTGCTAAATACGGTGAAAATCTTCTAGGTGTTAGTGCAGGGCATATATCCGATGCTCTTGTGTTTATGCGTTTTGATGGAACAATCTATATTGAAAAAGAAAATTTGAGAAATAATTTTAATGATAATTTTAATAATAATTATAATGATAAATTTAATGACAGTTTGAAAAGCAATATAAGGTACAATGCAAAAAACAATACAATAGATGATTATGCTGGCGAACATGAGAACGATGCAGAAAGTTCTGATGGCAGAGTATATCTGAGTGATTTGCATCAGGCTGAACTCAATATTACCAGAAGACTCACAGCTTTGGCAAACTCAGTACTTCTCCTAAAGATACGAGGTATTGACAAAACGCTGGAGAAAACTCTGAAAGATTTGCAGCAGGAAGAAAATATCATACTGGCTGAGACGCAAAAGACTGCAATAAAAGAAGCACTGGGTAATGGAGCCTTGGTAATTACAGGAGGACCGGGTACAGGTAAAACTACTATAATTAAAAGTATTATTAAAATTTTTGAGAGGAACAAATTTAAAGTAGCACTGGCTGCCCCAACGGGTAGAGCTGCAAAACGAATGACAGAGGCTACGGGTTATGAATCCAAAACAATACACCGGCTGCTGGAAATTGGCTATGTAGGTGAAGATAATGAGATATCTTTCATGAGGACTGATGTAAATCCTATTGATGCCGATGTCATTATTATAGATGAAATGTCCATGGTGGATATTCTGCTTATGGATAGTCTTATGAAGGCCATTAAACCTGGCTCAAGGCTGATTCTTGTGGGGGATGTAGATCAGCTTCCTTCAGTAGGCCCGGGAAATGTACTGAAGGATATAATATCAAGCGGAGCAATCAGGACAGTCAGACTTACCGAAGTATTCAGACAGGCGGAAAAAAGCCTGATTGTTGTTAATGCCCACCGCATCAACAGGGGAGAAAGACCCATATTAAATGAAAAAAGCAAAGACTTCTTTTTCATCCCTCGTAATAACCCCACCGATATTGTTAACTTGGTGCTGGACCTGTGTGGCAGGAGAATTCCTTCACAATTGGGATATGACCCGTTGCGGGACATTCAGGTATTGACACCTACAAAAAAGGGCCTGGTAGGCGTTGGAAATCTTAATATAGAACTGCAGAAAGAGCTGAATCCCAAAAATAAGAACCGGAATGAAAAAGCATTCCCGAATTTCACCTTCCGTGAAGGCGATAAGGTTATGCAGATAAAAAACAATTATAACATACAATGGGAAAAGATACAGGAACAGAAGGATGGTTCTCGGCAGGAACAAAGAGAAGGTTCTCGGCAGGAATATGGGGACGGTTCCAGTGTTTCACATGGTAATTATGCATCCGGTAATTATTTATTTGATGATAATGAAAATGATGATAACGTGCTTGGTGATGGCGGCACAGGGTATAACCAACTAGGGAACAGCCAATTTGAGAATAATGAGACTGGGAATAACCAGACAGAGAATAATCAGGCTGAGAATAACGGAGGAGAAGGCATTTTTAATGGCGATACCGGTGTAATTCGTCAGATTGATCATGACGACGAAAAAATAAGAGTGGTTTTTGATGATAACCGGCTTGTTGAGTACTATTTCGATGCTTTTGATGAAATAGAACCTGCATATGCAATAACTATACATAAAAGCCAGGGCAGTGAATTCCCTGTGGTTATTCTGCCTATCTTTCCGGGGCCTCCGGTTCTGATGACCCGGAACCTGTTATATACTGCAATAACCAGAGCAAGAGATTTAGTCATAGTTGTAGGACTCGAAGGTACTCTTTATCAGATGATTGATAATAACAGGGAGACATTGAGATATTCGGGCCTGGCGGACAAGCTGCAAAAAAGTGCCGGATCTGGCGGATATTAAGCAAATTCAATGCTTTGCTTTTGCTATGATTTTAAGAGCGGTGATTTAAACCGACCCTGGAGGTGATTTGACTGACTCTGAAGGAGATTGCCGCATTAGCTGCCAGACTGCTTTTTCCCCCAAAGTGTATCTTCTGTTCATCCATACTTGACCTGAAAGCAGAAATAGAAGTATGCAAATCATGCCGCAAACGGTTAACATATATTGGAAACAAATTATATTATATAAACAAATTTTCATATAAGAACATGACACCTTGCAGGTATTTTGACAGGGTTTTTTGTGTATTTGAATACTCCGGCTATGTAAGAGAAGCTATTGTAAGGTATAAGTATTTTGGGAAATCCCATTATTATAAGACTTTTGCTGCTCTATTGGCTGATAAACTAAAAAGAATTACATGCAGTGGAGATTTTAATGTAATTTTAAGTGTACCACTTCATAAACATAAAGAAAGAAAAAGAGGATATAATCAATCACGTTTGATATCAAAGGAATTGAGCAGGATAATGCAGGTGCCCGAAAGATCGGAGCTTCTGGAAAGAATAAAGAATACCCCTGCTCAGAGCCTACTTCATAAAAATGAAAGATATTTAAATATAAAGAATGCATTTAAAGTTACCGATGTATTAGAAGTAAAGGGAAAATCAATTTTGCTTATTGATGATGTACTGACAACGGGAAATACTCTTAACGAGTGCAGCAGGGTACTTAAAGAAGCTGGAGCAAAAAAGGTTGATATAGCAGTAATAGCAGTTGCGTATACATTTGAGTTGTAGTGTTATATAAGATAAAGTGATATAGCCCCTGGGGGCAGAAAGGTTACCTATTTTCAAATAAGCAAAAAGATAAGGAGATATAGGGATATTATGGCAGATTTAAGGAATTGTAATAGATGCGGGAAATTGCATAATTTCATAGGTGGATCACTGTTATGCCCCTCATGCAGGGATGAAGATGAAGCAGATTTTCAAAAAATAAAAAGATATCTTTATGAAAACCCAGGTGCTACAATTTTACAGGTTTCCAAAGATCTCGATATTAATATTGACAAAATAAAAAGGTTTCTGAAAGATGAAAGGTTAGAAATAATAGGAGATGAAGGCATACCTGTTCTGGAGTGCGAAAAATGCGGTAAACCAATAAGTACAGGGCGCTTCTGCGACACCTGCAGCCGTGAACTTGCCGCAGACTTTACATCAGCTGCCCGTGATATACAAAAGGCAAACAATATGGCCGAATATGGCACGGGACGAGGACTGAGGTATTTATCAAGAGAAAAGGATTGGGAGAAACAAGGCGGCTTTACAAGTAATAAAGCACCATATCAAAGAAATAAAAAAAAGGAGATATAAAGTAAACAAAGCAGCGTTATAAGTCATAAAACCATTAAGGAAGAAAATGAGTTTAAAAAAGTCTACTATAAAACATTTACTAGCTGGGAATACTCTGACTTTTTTATTAAGAAAATTTTTTATTTACCGATAATATTATTGTAAATGATGAAAATTGTAAAGGATAAAAAATTAATGGAAAAAGAGGTGAAATTGTTATGAAAATATGGGGAAATATCCCAGGCATTTCAGGCATATATGGAAAGAATAAGGTAAACAGGGTAAATGAAACATCAGGGGTTTCATCAAAAAATGATGAAATATCAATTTCTGAAAAGGCAAGAGATTATCAGTTTGCGCTAAAGCATCTAAAAGATATACCTGACATTCGCAGGGATAGGGTTGATGAACTTGCTAATAAAATTAAATCAGGAAATTATAACGTAAATGGGAAAGAAATAGCAGACAAAATAATTAAATCAGCCTTTGATAAAAAGGCCTGAAGACTGCCTAACGGGGGACTAATTATGATTAATAGGATATTACCGGATATTTCTATGGCAGATAAATTGGCGGATGTGCCTGAAATAATAGATAATTTAGCGGATGTACTGGAAGAAGAAGCATCCCTTTATAGTGATTTTCTAAAAGCCGCCAGAGACAAAACGGATATTATTGTGAATGGAAAAGCAGCTGATTTGGAGGGAATTGTAAAAAAAGAGCAAGCTTTTGTATCACAAATGCAAAAGCTTGAAACTGCAAGAGAGCAAATTGTAAAGGATATGGCTGAAAAATCCGGTATAGATTATTCAAAGCTAACAGTAACATCAATTATTGAAATGATGAGTACGGCAACTAGAATGGCACCAGCAGGGAAAACCCAAATGGCACTAAGAGAAGCAGCCGAAATAGCATTAACAAAGGCAATCGGAATGACGTCAGCAGAGGCAGCCGCTGAAAATAGGGTCAAAAGGCTTAAAAACAGTAGAGATAATATTATAGATTTAGTTAATGAGATTAAAAAGGTTAATGAGTTAAATTCAAAACTCATAGCAAATTCCCTGGAATATATTAATTTTTCAATTAACCTTATAGCATCTGCAAACAGCACCGGAAGCAAATATGGAAATGATGGAAAAGAAGGAAAAGTAGAAAGACGTAGTTTATTTGATGTTAAGCTATAACAAAGCAAATTAATACTACTATGCCAATTTGGAAAGCCATGTCTTCCGGGATGTTTTTTGATAGCATCAGGCAACATAACAAAGTAGTATTAACTTTGACTATTTTAAGGAAGGCGGAACTATATGGCTTTTGGTTTTGGAAGTTATCAAATAGCCAAATCTGGCTTATATGTAAATGAGCAGGCTCTCAATATAACGGGACATAACATTACAAATATGAATACACCTGGTTATGTAAGGCAGCAGGTTATAATAAAAGATGCTCCCTACCAGTCGTCATTATATGACAGAGGGAATTTGCAGCAAATTGGGCTGGGGGCAGATTTACAGCAGATAAGGCAAATAAGAAATGATTTTCTTGATGATATATACAGAAATGAAAATACGGATTTAGGTTATTGGGAAGCAAGACAAAAATCTGTTCAGGAGGTTGAAGCAATCCTGGCTGATCCTATGGGAAAAGGGCTTCAATGGGCCATGAACCAGTTCTGGGATTCGTGGCAGGAACTGGCAAAGGAACCTGAAAGTCTGACAGTAAAAGCAATTGTAAGACAGCGGGGGGAAGCTCTGGTAAACACAATTAATCACATAAGTTCCCAGTTTGATAAGCTTCGAAGTGATTTAGGTGAAGAGATAAATACGCGTATAAATGAAGTTAACAAAATTACGTCACAAATTGCAGAACTAAACATTGATATATTCAAATATGAAGCAGCAGGTGGTACTGCCAATGATTACAGAGATCAGAGAAACCTGCTTGCAGATAGATTAACAAAGCTTATAAATGCAGATATAACTGAAAACCAGGAAGGCCTTATGTTTATAACAATTGAAGGCCATGCCATTGTAAATCGCTCAAAGAGCGTGAACCTTTATGTGGATATGGACAAAGAACCAGGAAAAAAGCTGTCTTATACTCCTAAAATTGAAGGGTCGGAAATTAGTGTTCCAATTAAAGGCGGATTGATTGGCGGACTTATAGACTCAGTTAAGGAAGTAGACGATGTTAAAAATTTGCTTAATGAGCTTATAGGCACAATGACTGAAGAAGTAAACAGACTTCATAAAAGTGGCAAAACCATGGGAAATCCGCCTAAAGATGGGGAGGACTTCTTTACGTCACTTAAAATCGGCAGTGATGGAGGCAATATTGGATTAGGCAATATTAAGTTAAATGACAACTTAAAAGATCCAAATAATATTGTAGCTTCCAAATCTGGATATTCCGGTGACAATACTATAGCACTTGATATTGCAAATCTAAGGCATGCAGCCTTGATAGCGGACAATACCGGGATTTTGAATATGGACGAGTATTACCGGACAATAATTCTTAAAGTTGGGCAAAGCGGGAATAAAGCAGCAGAAATCTCTGAAAATCAGAGAAAACTTGTCCAAGCGGCAGATATGAACAGACAAACACTTTCCGGAGTATCTCTTGATGAGGAAATGACGTTTATGATGAAGTATAAATTTGCATATGACGCTTCTTCTAGAGCCTTTAACGCTATAGATGATATGATTGATACTCTGATAAACCGTATGGGTATAGTTGGAAGGTAGACAAGCAATGTAATGGAAGGCAGTAAAACAATAAAAGCTAGGTATGTAAGCGGTACATAATAAGTTTATATAGTAATAGTATAAGAGTAGAGTGGTGACTAAATATGAGCGGGTCTTTTTTTGGATTTAATACTGCGGTAAGAGGGCTTTTTACTGCTCAGAAACATCTTGATGTAATTAATCATAATGTAAATAATGTTAATACTCCCGGGTATTCCCGTCAGGTTGCAGCACAGGTAGCAGCAAAGCCTTCTCCCCTCCCGGGTATTTTAGGAATGATGGGTACAGGGTCTGACATAACTTCAATAAATAGAATTAGAGATGAATACCTGGATTATAAATACTGGAGTGAAAACAAGGCTTATGGCGAATGGACGGCCAAAATGGAACTGCTGGCGGAAATGGAAGTGACTTTTAATGAGCCTTCTGACAGTGGTTTCACTAAAATAATGAATGAGTTCTACAGTGCTCTCCAGGAACTGGTAAAGGATCCTTCCAGCGCACCTCCCAGGGCTCTTGTACAGCAGAATGGGGTAACCCTGGTCAGGTATTTTAACAGCACTGCCGTTCACTTTGAGAAGCTGCAGGCAGATTTGAATCAGCAGATAAGAATAAAGGTTGAGGAAATAAACTCACTTGCAGAACAGGTTCAAAAACTGAACAAACAAATTTATACTGTAGAGCTGGATGGCAGTATGGCAAATGATTTAAGAGACAGAAGGACCCTGTTGGTGGACAAGCTTTCTAAAATTGCAGATATTAACGTAAATGAAGTTGTTGCAGGGAAACTTCCTAATGGAAATCCTGAAAAGCATTTCACTATAACTATAGGCGGTAAAGCGCTTGTTAGCCATTTCAATGTAAGCAGGCTTCAGGTTACTCAAAGAGATGAAAGTACAAGATTAAACGAAGAGGATATACCTGATTTATATGAGATAAGCTGGAAAGATGGGAACAAGTTTGTTGCTAAAAGCGGAGAACTCAGGGCTTACCTCGATGTGCGGGATGGTAATGATGGACAGGTTGGAGTTGACGGAGAAAGGGAGAGCCCTTCTTTCAAAGGAATACCCTTTTATATAAGACAGATGAATGAATTTGTCAGTACATTTGCTATGGCCTTTAATGAAGGCTATACTGATGAAAATGGGAATGGAATAATTGATCCTGGTGAAGATGGCATAGGCCATGCAGATGGATATGGTCTTGACCCTGACGGTGGAGGTCCTCTTGAGCCGCAGAAAGGTATAAGGTTCTTCACCATGTTAGGCAGTGACGGCAAGCCCATGAGCAGTGAAGACTTTATAAGTGGTGAAACATCCATAGAGGGAATAGTTGATAAATATAAACATATTACTGCCAAAAACTTTGCGGTAAGTGAGGATGTATTGAATAATCACAACAACATTGCGGCATCCGATGTGCCGGGTGAGGTAGGAAACATGAAGGTTCTGGGAGAACTTCTTAACATGAGACACAACACACATATGTTTTCTGAAGGTGCACCTGAAGACTTTATGAAATCTCTTATAGCTACCCTTGGTATAGATTCCCAGCAAGCTATCATGCATTCCGATAACCAGAAGGCTATGATAAAGCAGGTAGATAACTGCAGACAGTCTGATTCAGGGGTTTCTCTGGATGAAGAAATGGCAGACATGGTAAGATTCCAGCATGCATACAATGCATCTGCACGTATGATTACGACTATGACCGAGGTTTATGATACACTGATAAACAGGCTGGGGTTGAGGTAGACCCCTAGAGGTATATGTGCACAAAAATTTCATATGTATTTTCTTTTGTGCGTTATCTATAGCTTATGTTATTGACTTGATAGATTAAAGATATTTTGGAGGTTCGGACAATGAGAGTAACGAATAATATGCTCATAAACAATATGGTAGGTTATTTGAATAACAACTTGAACAGATTAAACAAATATCAAAATCAGTACTCTACCGGGAAAAAGATATCAGTTCCCTCAGATGACCCTGTAGTAGCAGCAAGAGCCTTGAAGCTGAGGACGGATCTGGCTGAAGTTGAGCAGTATAAGAGAAATGCCGATGATGCTATGTCCTGGCTTGAAATTACAGAGGATACTGTAGCATCAATCGGTGAAATCTTAGGCAGAGCAAGGGTACTTGCAGGAGATGCAAGCAACGGAACAAAAACTCCATCAGATATGGAAAAGATTAAAGTTGAGATAGAGCAGCTGAGAGAACAGATAATTCAGCTTTCAAACACAACTTATGCAGGAAGACACTTGTTCTCAGGCTTTAGTACCAACTCTCCGCTTATAAATAAAGATGGAAAATTTGCTATTGATGTATCAAACAGCAACGAGAAGATATTGTTCGAAATAGGCATAGGAGACAATATGAATGTAAATGTGCCCGGAGGAGACTTGTTTAATAATGGAGCTGATGCAGCAGCAGGGAAAGTACCAGCTTTGATAAAGCTGTTTGACGATTATATTGCTGCCCTGGGTTCTGGAAACCACGAAGATGTAAATAATATATTAGGTGAAATCGATACTGCTCATGATAACCTCCTGAGAGTAAGGGCTGATATAGGAGCCAGAACAAACAGACTGGAACTGACTAAAGATCGTCTGGAGCATGATACAATAAACTTTACAAAGTTGATGAGTTTAAATGAAGATGTTGACATGGCAGAAGTTATAATCAATTTAAAGAACGAAGAAAATGTATACAGGGCATCTCTGGGAGCAGGAGCAAGGATAATAATGCCGACGTTGATGGACTTTTTAAGGTAGCATAAGTCAGGGGTGCATTTACAAAATTTGAAGAAATATTTACCAGTTGCTATCATTACAATGCTTAGAACCTCCATGTATGTCTTTTAACAATATTTTCTTCAGATAAATTAAATGCACCCGTAAGTCAGAAAGACAGTAATTTAGTGAGTTAGTAAGTTAGAACATTATGGAGTTAGGGAGTCACGGCATGATAGGCAGAATAGGGATAGCAGGAAGCGGAGCAAGCTATAGTCCAGGGAAAAGGGCAAATATTGCAGCAAGCAACGCACTGGATTCAGGTTCCAGTGGACATATTGCTGTACTGAGAAAGGATAATACTATATTGCCCAAAATTAATACTGCACATGATGCACATGGAAAAAGTAATAACCTGCTAAAAAAGATGAATATTATTACCCGCAGCAGGGAGGCAATATTGGAGATAGACCAGTATCCTGTTTTCGCAGGTTTAGGCTATAAAAGCTCCGGTGATTTGGTAAAAGAATCTACACAGAGAGGCTATCGGTATTCTATGCAGTACATCGGCAAGACAGCAGCCGATGGGGACAGGCTTGCAGCTATAGAACTTGGTGGTGAACCGCTGGCGGATATAGCTGAAAGAGATGCCTTCCCGGAAAATGATTCCGGTATAGGGACTGTGCCTGGAGCGGGACCAGAATTTGATGTAAAATATATAACAAGGATGTACAAGACAGATGGAACCTTGGTTGGGACAAAAGTAGACAGGTTTATATAAGGATAGGTTTATATAAAATAAAGCAGGAAAACCTAGTAAAAAGGGGGAAGAGAGACATGCTTTTTAATACAAGGCATTTTGGAGAAATAGAAATAAACGAAGATAAGATAATTTCATTTGAGGAAGGAATTCCGGGGTTCAATAATGTAAGGAAGTTTGTAATACTGGATACATATACTACTAACGACAATAGATATGATAACATGAATAATCAGAATAATTCAGTTTCACCTTTCAAATGGCTCCAATGTGTTGATGAACCCATGCTGGCCTTTGCAATAGTTAATCCCTTTTTATTGAAGCCGGATTATGATATAGAATTAAGCAATGAAGTAATTGAACAACTTGGAATAAAAAATGAAGAGGATGTAGCTGTATATGCTATTGTAGTAGTGCCGGAGGACATATCCAAAATGACTATGAACCTCAAGGCCCCGTTAATTATAAATCTGAAAAGCAAAAAGGGCATGCAAACTATTCTTGATACTGAAAAGTACAGTGTAAGGCATTATATCATGGATGAAAAAGCCGGACAGGAGGTAAAGGCAAATGCTTGTGCTGACAAGAAAAAAGGATCAGTCAATTGTAATAGGTGATAACATAGAAATATCCATACTTGAAATAGTGGGAGATCAGGTGCGTATAGGAATTGATGCACCCAAAAATGTGGCTATACATCGGAAAGAGATATACCTTGAAATACAGGAAGAAAACAGGAAAGCAGCAGAAAGCAATACCATATCTCAAGCTGCGCTAAATGAAATATTAAAGGGGAAAAACAAGGATAGCTAGGGTGGCTATGGAAAAAATTATGAATATTTTTCTAATTACCCTAAAGTTTCTATAAGAACCTAACGATATATAAAGTAAGAAGTAATAAAGTGAATTTTCATAGCGGCCGTATGAAAAGCACTTTATGTAATAAACAAAATAAAATATTTGAATCACAAAAACATTTCAAAAATACCGGGCAAGGACGCCTGGTAGTAAAAAAACAGGGAGGTAATATTATGAGAATTAATAACAACATAATGGCAATGAACACCTATAGGCAGTTGGGACTTGCAAATGCTGCCGGGGCAAGGTCAATGGGTAAGTTATCATCAGGCTTTAGAATCAATAATGCAGCTGATGATGCAGCAGGTCTTGCAATCAGCGAAAAAATGAGAGGACAAATCAGAGGATTAACTCAGGCTTCCAGAAACGCTCAAGATGGCATTTCTTTTATCCAAACAGCAGAAGGCGCATTAGGAGAAACACATGCAATTCTTCAAAGAATGAGGGAACTTGCAGTCCAATCATCTACTGATACAAATGTGGCAGTTGATCGTAGTGAGATCCAGAAGGAAATGGATGAATTAGCAAAGGAAATAACCAGAATTGCTAATAATACAGAATTTAATACTCAAAAACTTATCAATGGTGGAATTACTTCAACTGGTCTAGGTAATGTAAAATTTCATGTAGGTGCTAATGCATCTCAAGATATTGGATTATCAATAAAAGCCATGGATGCAAAATCATTAGGAGTTGCTAGGGATGTCCTGGAAGCAAATGTTACATCAGCAACAAAAGTTGATAGTGTTGTCATTGACGATTTAAATAAAGGAACAGCTATTATAAACGGAGCTACATTGTCTTTAACTGCAGATGCTACTGGGGCTAAAACAGAATGGACAGCAGTTGCATTGGGAATAACCGGAACTTCATTAGCTTCTGCAAATAACTCATCTCAGTATAATGACTATACAATAACTGTTACTAAGACAGGAGTTGTAGGTGCTGATGTTACAGCTGCAATAGATACTAATGCAAAAACAATTACTATTAATTATGCAAGCGATGTAGCTGGGGCTGCATCTACTGCTACAAAACTACAAGCTGCACTAGATGCACAAAGTATAATGTTAACAGCTACTGGTGATGCTACTGCAGTTGCAGGAGTAACTAACGCTGCTGCGACTACTGCAGGTTTAGGTAATGATGAAGTTAAATTAACACTGGGAACGGAAAATCTGATTGTAAAGAATAATGTTTCATCGGCAACATTTGCAAGTTCAGCAAATAAGGGTGTAACAGTTAATTTTGATGGGACCACATTGGATGATACAGTAGCTGCAACCATTGGAATAACATCCAATGCATCAACAGCTGCAACTTTTGCAAATGGTGAAGTTGATAAAGAAGCAAATGCAGCAGCAGGAATTGATGTTTCTTCACAAACTACTGCAAGTGCGGCTATCACAACAATACAAAGAGCCATAGAAACAGTTTCTGCTGAAAGATCAAAACTTGGTGCGTATCAAAATAGATTAGAGCACACAATCAAGAATTTGGACACATCAGCTGAAAACCTGCAAGCTTCAGAAAGCAGAATCAGAGACGTAGATATAGCGAAAGAAATGATGGAGCTCACAAAGAACAACATCCTGCAACAAGCTGCAACAGCTATGCTGGCTCAAGCAAATCAACTACCGAGCGGAGTACTGCAACTCCTTAGATAGTTGAAATAAGGGTCCATTAGAGAGTAATCTCTAATAGCAAATCGGGTGAATTGCTGGAACCTCCTAAAGCTTTCTTCCCTACAACGCAACCTGAAAAGGTCAACGTGAAAGGTTAAAAAGAGGAAAGATGCAACAATGGATAATCAGCAGCCGAGCTCCTGTACCGAAAGGTTGGAGAAGGTTCAACGACTAGGATGTACTGCCTAAAGTAACTATTCCATGGCAATGAGATCCATAGGGGCAGAGGTGCCCTCGAAGTACCCGACAACCATTTTTCATATACTGTAGATGATAATTTATTCTCAGGTAAATGGTTGAAGATATAGTCTGGCACATATTGAAAGGTATGTGATGGTCCGCAAGCAAACCAAGCACCTCAAGGAGTACTTCAGTTATTAAGATAATTGAATTCTCTAAAAATAGTAAAGAAATAACAAAGAGAGGCAGGGGGATTTTCCCTCTGACTCTCTTTTCAATTAAAGCATACCCTTCTGTCGCATATATCTTATTTTCTTTTTGCAGCAACCTGTTTTCTTTAAGGGGCTTTTCTGACATCAAGCCTGGAACCTGATACCGGGCTTGAGTCAGCAGACAAAGAAGTTCTTCACAGAAGACCTTTATAGAAACTCTTTACTTAAGCTTGTTTATTTCCTCTTTTGATAGGCCTGTTGCTTTTGATGTTATTTCAACACTAATATTAATGTTGAGTAAGTTTCTTGCAGTAAGCTCAGCCTTTTTCCTCTCGCCTTCTTCCCGAGCTCCCTGTATTCTGGATAGCTCATCCCTCATTGCCTTTTCTCTGTATTCATATTCTACTCGTATCTCGTTTATGCTTCCAGGCTTTTCCAAAGTTTCATTAAATTCAATTTCCTTCCTTCTGGATTCAGGATGTTCAATAAAATGTATTTCCATAATATCTTTTTCATATGCTAACTATATTATCTATAGTGTGTCCTAGTAAAATCATATGTTAAATTTCAGGATTATATGGTGGGATATGTTAACGATGCTTTTGCTTTTTACATTTACTTCTTTTATTTCCATTATATACGTGGTATAATAAAAAGTAACAATATGGTAATGATGGAAAATAATAAAGGAGAGTGCTAATATGAATAAGATTTTGAAAGACAATATGCTTGATGTGGTGGAACACCAAATCAAGCTGAATAAACCTGAGTGCGCAAAAGAAGAATATAAAAGACTAGTGGGTCTTGGTATCAGCAAATGCAGAGCAAAGGAAATGATGGCGGAAGTCTTGCTGGAGGAAATATGCCACAACATGGAAAACAATGAGCGCTTTAATACAAAACGATACTGCAGAAAATTAAGAAGCCTGGAAAGTGATTTGCCTCCAGAAGATAATATTTACAGATATCTTACAATTCAAGAGATTCTAAATTCTATCGAAAATAACTACGGAGATTTTCCTGATGATGCCTTACTTGAAATAATCAGAAGAAAAGAAGAAGCTGTGCCATATCTCACGGAAATTTTGAAGAAAGTGCAGGAAAATCCCAAGGAATATGCAGAAAATGAGGATTACTTCGGACATATCTACGCAGCTTATCTTTTAGCTCAATTCCGGGCTACAGAAGCTTATCCTGCTTTTATTCAACTATTGAAGATTCCAAAGGAATTTAGTTATGAGCTATTAAAAGATACTGTCTGTGAATCAGGCGGCCGGATTTTGGCTTCTATTTATGATGGTGATATTAATCCAATAAAGAATTTGATTACTGATACCGGGCTTGATGAGTACATAAGAGGGGCTGGTGTTAAGGCTTTGACTGCATTGGTACTACAGGATGCCCTGCCAAGAGAAGAAGTAATTGAGTATTTCAGGATACTTTTGACCGGAGGACTCACAGATGAAAATACTCTGGTCATAGGGGACATAGTATCTTCCTGTGATAGTCTGTATCCTGAAGACCTGATGGGAGAGATAAAGGCTGTGCATCAAAAGGGGTTAATAGGTAATAAATTTGTAAACTTTGATAATTTAGAAGAAACAATAGCGTATGGAAAGGATTGGATACTGGAACAAAACAAGTATGACTTGTATTATGAGTACATTAATAATACTATTGATGAGCTCTACTGGTGGCACTGTTTTAATGAAGATTCCTCCTTTGCTGACATTATTATAGAAGATATGTATATACATGCTGAGGAGGCAATAATTAAATCTAAAATAAAGCAGGAATGATCTATTTACCGACAGAAGCGGGAAGAAGTATACGAAGTGCTGTGAAAAGTAATTTTCTGCATTTCTATAAAAAATTAAATTATCACTTTTAAAAGCAGAGAAAAATAGTTAAAATACTAATAATATACTTATAAAATATATTTTATATTTAAGGAGAATAATAATGAAAAATCTTGAGAACGTAAAAGAAATACTAATGCACAAAAAGAGCACAACAATGGCGCAAGACATTTTTATGAATGATTTGAACGATATATATTTTGAGTTGGATAAAAAGGAGCGGGATTTTCTGGAGAAGTCCATTGACCAAATTTTCCGCAAATACTACTATTCAGCAGTAGAACCTGAAACCTATATTACGCCTGCAAATATATTATCAAGCCTTGCAGAAAAGGAATCAGCAGGTAATACTGTATTTGTTCCCAAGGTTGAATTAATTAAAAAGAAAGATGTTCTTACAAAAATCAAATCATCGCTGCACTACGTTAATTCTGAGAATCATTATATGGTAACTGATTTTGAAACTGTGCTTGAGATTTGTAAGGAAAGCTTGAAGGTAAATATAATAGGGGCACCTGAAGATAGTGAAAGAAAAAGGTTTGAGGATAGACTTTTTTTGAATGATAGACATTACCTCAATATTATTGTGCTGGTGGCAATTAAGCTTGGATATATCCAGCTTGTTAAGCAGGGAAAGAAAAATATGGCAATAACCACTGAAAAGTCAAAAGAACTATTAGGCATGTCGATGAAGGATAAGATAAAAATTCCTGCAAAAGGAATAGTTGAAAACTACGTTAGCTCTTCTGTTCTTGAAATACCAGAGTTAAAAGATATAATAACAAATAATGCCATATGGGAGATAATTAAAAATCCTATAAAGTTTGAAGATTTCATGTATTCAGTAAATGAAAAAGTTGGGCTTGACACTGATATTTTTAATAAAATAATACATGATAAAGAACTGGAGTACGAGCAATTAGAAGACATGGATGCAAATAATCCATATAGCTACATGCTGGCTATGTTCTTGATACATATTGATGTGTATTTGTTCACACCTCTGGGTTATTATCTGCAGCTCATAAAGCCTTTTTATGGTAATGTATATAATATTGCAATTGAAGTGGGAGAAATTATTGCTGTTTTGAGTGGTAATTATGAACATGTACGGAACATGCTTTTTTTTGTGCCGGAAAAATTTGATTTGACACTGTTTGGAGAGGAGATTTTACTGGATGGCGGAAAATCAGAGCGAAGGCAGGAAATTCCTGAAAAGTATAGTGATAATAGCTTCTTAAAGTGCTTTGAAATAAGAGAGCAATTTATTAACGAGGAGTTATTAAATCTCATTGATAACTATGGGGGCTTCGACGAAGACGATGACGACGATGAGGATTATGATGACAATAGCTTGGATGAAGATTATGATGACGAAGACGATGACGACGAGGATTATAATGATGAAGATTATGACAACGACGATTACGAAGACGATGACTATGATAGAGATTATGAAAAGGAAGGTTTTACAAAGTCTGAACATAAATATGATAATATAATTGATCTATCCAATTATAAAAAAGAGGATAGTAGTATTGAGAGAAATTATAGAAAAAGAAGA
>ERZ795032.1192-NODE-1192-length-19316-cov-202.350761_pt1 | contig 19316 bp, 14 predicted proteins | sample MGYA00375124_ERZ795032 | MGnify/ENA primary metagenome ERZ795032 (study PRJEB30167, sample SAMN05720154) | activated sludge metagenome | isolation source: Anaerobic digester | place: China | collected 2015-12-16 ...
CGAAAAGTGCATACATCGTTGCGTCCTTGGCAGGTTATTTGAATTCCGGGCTGTAGGCTATCCCGCATTAGCCGATGGGTCAAATTGGAATTTCCAATACTTCAGAGTCTGTTTCCGGGGAATTCTCAATAATCGAAGCCGAAGCGGCAAACAAGGCAAGACAATCGGCTCATCCCGTGCCGGGAGAAAATGGAAGGCTCGGGCATGCCGGTCAAAGCGGAGAAGGGCGCGGAATCGAGAATGCGGGACGGCCAAACCCTGGCAAAGGCAGGATTCGGCCCCTTGATGCCGGGGATGGAAGCCGATGCATGATGCGGGGTCGAGCGGAAATGAATCACCCATCGCTCCCGGCAAACCGTGGGGTGGTCAGTCATGCCAGGATGCGCGGGAATGCTCCCTTAACCGGCGGCTCACACGCGTCAGGTTGCCGGTGCCGACGGCGCGTCGAACCGCGGCAGATATCTCTTGAGGTTCTCCTTGATTGCCGCGTGGCCGGAATCGTTGGCGAGGTTGGTCCACCCGTGCGGATCCGCCTGATGGTCATAAAGCTCTTCGGTGCCGTCGCTGTACCGTATGTACCGGTAACGCTCATCACGCAAGGAGTGGTTGCCCTGCCCATAGGTCGTCAAGACAGGGACTCCATTCCACGCTGAAGACTGTGGATTCTGCAACAACTCCAGGATGCTTCGGCATTCAAGTTCGGGTTTCGGGGTAAGCCCGCAGAGCTCATTCAATGTCGGGTACACGTCCATCACGCTCACCGGCTTTGTGCAAATCCCTCCCGGAGTAGTGATGCCGGGCGCAGCCATGATGAGCGGGACTCGTGCCGATTCTTCCCAGAGCGTCGACTTGCCGAAGTGCAGCTTCTCTCCGAGATGGAACCCGTTGTCCCCCCATAAGACGACGACCGTGTTGTTCAGGTAAGGACTTTCATCCAGGGCGTCCAGCACGTATCCGACTTGGGCGTCCACAAAACTGATGCCGGCCAGGTATCCGGCAACAGCATTCCGCCATTGTCCGTATTCCCGAATCTTTCGTATCCTATGAGGAACCGCCCACTTGGCGCCTTGAGGAGGCACATCCTCAAGGTCGTCTTCTTTCAACGGGGGCAGTGTGATCGATTCCGGCGGGTACATGTCAAGATACTTATTCGGCACATAGTATGGGAGATGCGGCATGAAAAAACCTACACCCAACAAGAACGGCTTGTCATGCGTTCTCCTGAGCACGCTTCCCCCCCAACGTGCCACTTTGCCGTCGTGGATTTCCGTGTCATCAACAGGCATGGGGCCCCAGTCGATTCCCTGGAAATCGGGAATCCCACACACCGGTACGGATTGCGGGAATGGATTAATTCGAGTGATGCCCACAGTCCGCAGGAAGGATTCATCCCAGCACACGGGATCGGTAACCTTGTCATGATGAAGCAGCTTGCCCCCTCCGGCTGCAGTGTATCCGTGAGTCATGAAATGCTCGGGTAGCGTCACAACATCCGGCATCACCCCGCGGTAAGGCATTTCATTCTTATACACGCCGGAGGTGGAAGGGCGGATGCCCGTGAAAAAACTGACCCGAGACGGGTTGCATAATGGAGCCGCACACTGGGCATTGGTAAATATGACACCCCGTCGGGCAAGCCGATCCATATTCGGCGTCTTGACATCGGGGTGGCCGCCGAAACAGCCGATCCAGTTGTTCATATCGTCCAGGATGATCAGCAGCACATTCGGCCTGTCCTGTGTCGCCCCTAGAGTGTCGCCGTGGGCAAACCGCCTGGACACTCCGGGCCACAACGGGAGCGTTGCGGCACACCCGGAAACGAGCTTCAGAAAATTCCGCCTGTTTATCATCGACTGGAGTCTCCTCCCCATATCAATTCTCACCGCGTCCATCGGCTCCCCCAAGACAACAGCAAGGCATCTCGGCCCGGCTGCCCTCCCCCGGCGGTATCAGGACAGATCTTGCCTGATATCGCGTTGAACAAGCCGCTTCGAACATCACCCCGTTGGAAACCGGAATCCGGAATGCCATGAAGGCCGGGATTCCCGTCTTCACGGGAAGGACAATGACTACTTCCGAGGATCACTGCGAATCTCCGACCCATGTCGGTTCGCCAAAATGTCGCACGGATCTTCACCGAATGTCCTCATCAGACGGCTAAAGGCCGCAGCATTTCTTGAATTTCAGCCCGCTTCCGCACGGGCATCTTTCGTTTCTGCCGAGGCCGGTCCCCCGTCCCGCATGCTGCCGGTCGGCCCTCACCTTCAAGGCCCTTTCACGAATCGCGGGCAGATGAGGCTCCATATGCTCGAAAAGCATTCTTCTTGCCTCACAAAGCGCGCTCTCCCTCTCCGAACCATTTCCGGCCGGCACCCTGAACTTCAGGCAATCTCCATTGCAGAAATCAAGATAACGGCAGTTGCGGCATTGGCCGGGAAGTGCGGATTTCATCCGCGCGAAACTGCGCCTCAGAGGATTCCCCATGATCCGATGGTAGGCATCTTCTCGGATATTCCCCAGTTTCCACTCAGGATACACGAAGAAATCGCACGGATAAACATCACCGTTGTGTTCGATCACCAGGTAGGAGGCACACTCCCGGAGCCAGTTGCACGAGGTGTGTACCCCGTCGATGTAATAGATCAGGATGTCTTCGAAGGTTCGGATCGAAACGTCGTAGAACCCATCCCGCATCCACAGGTCGAAGAGTGCGCAGTGAAATCTGCCCAACTCATCAGCAGTTATGGAGTGAGGAAGCACCTCGCCCGTTACCGGATTTCTCTCCAGGCAGGGAATAAACTGAATGTGCGAGAATCCCTCGCGGCGGAAAAATCCGTACAGCCGCTCCACTTGCTTCACGTTCCTGTGGGTGAGCAGTGTCAGGATGTTGAAGGCAACCCCGTGTCGTCGCAAGTATCCCGCCGCTTTCATAACCTCGTTGAACGTGCCCTTGCCGGCAGGAGTCTTCCGGTAGTGATCGTGAACATCCTCGGGTCCATCCAGGCTGAGCCCCACAAGGAAAGAACTCTCGGCAAGGAATTGCGCCCATCTGTCGTCGATCAGAACTCCGTTTGTTTGAATGGAGTTCCCGATCACCTGGCCTGAACGCCCGTGTTCTTGCTGCATGCGTACGATTTCTCGAAAAAAATCGATCCCCATGAGGGTCGGCTCACCGCCCTGCCAGCAGAACTGATACTCCCGGCAGTCGAGTTGGAGGGTCTTGCGGATCAGCACTTCCGCATCCTGGATGGTCATGAATGGATGCCTGCCGGGGTATAGTTCTTTGACGCGCCTGTAGAAACAATAGGTGCACTCGATATTGCACCGGAACGAGGATGGTTTTATCAGGAGCGTGATTGTGTCCATTCCCGCCTGCCTGTCACGACTGCGACAACAAATTCCGCGCTCGTTATCGACAAAATCGGAAACCGACGCCGGCAGCATGAGAGCCCGATCACTGCCGGGGTTCGGGTTTCACCGTGATCACACAAGTGTTCCGGTCGCACAGACCGCCGCGGTCGGCAACAATCAACCGGAACACGAATCGCGTCGGTTGGGTCACCTTCGGCGCAACGAAGAACGGACGGGGCACCGTCGGGTCCGAAATCACCACCGGAGGACCGTCCGTCTGACTCCACCGGTATCTCGCCAGGCCGTCATCCGGATCGGAGGATTGAGAGCCGTTCAACACAACCTTGGTGCCCGGCACAACGATGCGACCGGCTCCGACTTTGACTGTCGGAGGTTGGTTCTTGCGAGTAACGTTGACGATGCACTCGTCGCGAGAGCGCAATCCCCGGTGATCCTTGACCGTGAGGCGGAACAACAGGGACACGCCGTCAGAGTCGGGCTCCGGCGCCACGAAGGACACCTTGTCACCGGATGTGGAGGGAGACAGGGTCACCCGTGGCCCGCTGATTTGCGTCCACTTGTAGGAGGCAATTCCAACTCCTTCTTCCCTCAAGGCCGCACCTTTGAGCGTCGCCAGGCCCCCGGGCCGCACGGTCCGGTCCGGACCCGCGCTTGCGACGGGTTTCCTGTTCGTCCGGGTCACATTGACGATGCAGGTGTCCGAGGAGGACAGTCCTGCCTTGTCTTTCACCGTGAGTCTGAAAACCGCGGAATTCCCATCCAGGTCGGTCTCGGGGGCCGTGAAGCTTACCCGGCTGTCACGCTTGGGATCGTGCAGCAATACCACTGGCGGTCCTCCCAACTGAGTCCACTCATAAGCAACGATTTGCCGTTCAGGATCGATGGAATTGCAGCCGTCGAGAACCACCTTGTCGCCTTCTTTCACAATTTGCGTCGGCCCGGCTGCGACCTCAGGCCGCCCGTTCACCGGGAGGACCGTGAGCGTGAAGGAAGTAGCGGCCTGCAACGCCCCATCGCTCACCGCGAGCGTGATCTCAGCCGTGCCGTTTCGCTCGGGAGCCGGGGTCAGGGTCACCGTGCGGGATGCGCCGGAACCGCCGATGACGATGTTCTTGTTCGGAACCAACGCGGTATTTGAAGATTTGCCCTTGACTGTCAGCGTCCCGACCGGGTTGTCGATGTCATCGATGTGGAAACCTATGGGGCGAGTCGGCACGTTCTCCCTGGTCTGCTTCGGCGAGATCCCGGATATTGTCGGTCGATCGTTCACGGGAGTGACCGTGAGGAGGAAAGTCTTCTCCGCGGACAACAATCCGTCATTTACCGTCAGGGTGACATAGACTCTTCCATTCTTGTTGGGGAGGGGAGTCACCGTCACCGTGCGATTCTCTCCCGAACCCGTCAACACGATGTCGGCGCTACGGACCAGGGCGGTGTTCGACGACTTGCCCGTAACCGTCAGGGCTTCGGCCGGGTTGTCGACATCCTTCACCGTGAATGAACATCGGGCATGCGTGCCTTCCTCGACAGTCACGGGTAGTATCTTGGAGATTCTGGGAGGGTCATTCACCGGTTTAATGGTCACTGCTATTGTCCCGGGGACGACGGAACAGGCGAGACCGTCGCACACCCTGAAACTGAATGCATCCCCACCCGAGACATTACCCTTCGGAGTGTAAGTATGGGCGCCCGTAACGGCGTTGTTGATCACCACCGTTCCTCTGCTCGGGTTGACGAGAATCGAATAGGTCAGGCTGTCACCCTCGGGATCCGTACCGGCGAGAATCCCGCTTGCCGGAGTGTCTTCGTTGGTCACCAGGGTATTGCCGGTCGCCACCGGTGGATTGTTGTGCCTCTTGACCGTGATCGTGACGGCCGCAGGTGTCGAAACGGCATAATCGTTGGCGGCCGTAAATTTGAAGCTGTCGGAACCGGTGTAATCCTTGCCCGGAGTGTAAGTCAGATTGGGAGCGGTGCCGATCAGCACACCACGGGTTGGAGCCTGTATCACCGAGTATGTCAGGCCGTTTCCGTAAGTATCGGTTGCATTCAATGTAACGGCCAGGCTTTGATCCTGTTCCGTCGCAAGGTCCTGGGCGATCGCGACCGGAGTGCAGGATGAGACCTCGTCCGCCCCCATGTCCATCCCGCCGGAACCGAGCCGGGATCGGACCTGGTCGTCTATGTCGAGATCGGTGTCGATCAAAGGTGAATCGGCTATCCCGCCCGCGTTGACACACGGCGACCCGGCCTGGAGATGACACTGCGCATCTCCCTCCCTGAACAGAGGATCGATATTGGCGTTCCCGGTACCGGGATACGCGCCGCCGGGCATCCGGACATCGGAGGTGCTCACCGCGGGCTCGGTGCCCTCGTAACCCAATGCGGCACCCGTGTCCCAAAGGATGGAGTTCTGAATGAGAAGCGTCGAGTTCCTTGAATACACTCCCGCCGCGGGCTCCCCGGTGTTTTCGGCGAAGGTCAGGCTGTAGACGGAAGCGGTGGCACCGTCGACATACATGCCTCCACCGCCGGACGAGCTGGTGTTGGACGATAAAACGGTGTTCGCCGCCAACAATTCGGAGCCGCCGTAAATATAGAGCCCGCCTCCGACGGCGGCGCATTGATTATGGCAAATGTGGAACCGCTGCACGACGGGCCTGGCGGAATTCGCGAATGCCGCGCCCCCGCCTCCGCCCAGGGTCGCGGTGTTTTCCCGGATCGCTCCTCCCATGAAGGTCGGGCTTCCGGCAGAGACAAAAGCCCCTCCGCCATCGTTGCCGGCGGTGTTGAGCGAGATGGTGGTGGATTGAATGAGAGGGGAACTGCCGGAGGAGTAAATGCCTCCACCGTAGGCCGCCGTGTTGAGGGTCACAACGCAATTCCGCAGAATCGGCGCAGCCCCGGTTTCCAGGTACAGTCCTCCGCCCGCTGAGACCGCCTCGTTCTGTGTGACGATGCACTCCTCGATGGTTGGAGAACAGCCGTTGACGCGGACGCCCCCTCCGGAAGCCGCTCTGCCGTTCCTGATGGTAAACCCCGCGAGCCGGGCCTGGTAGGAACCGGCCGAACCAAACATCACGACGGTGCCCGAACCGTTTCCATCGATTATGGCGTCTCCGGCCCCCTCCAGGGAAACCACCGCCACACCTTTCGAGCCGAAGTCCAGGTTTTCGGCGTACGTGCCCGGTCCCACCAGCACCGTGTCCCGGTCCGCGGAGGCATTGATTGCCTCCTGAATGGAGGTGTAGCCGCACCCCGCGGCGCAGACCGTCCGGGTTGTCGGGATCACCGGAGAGCCTTCATACACTTTCCTGACGCGTGAGTTCTCCATGTCCGCAACGAACAAATTGCCCGAGGCATCGACCACCAGTCCGTGCACGGACCGGAAATCCGCGGCCGTGGCAAGCCCTCCGTCGCCCGAGTAACCCGGGGTTCCCGTCCCCGCCACGGTAACGATGTTTCCACCCGTCACTTTTCGCACGCGGAAGTTGTAAGCATCGGCAACGTACAACACCCCTGCGGCGTCGACCCACACAGCGTGGGGAGCGTTCAGAGCGGCGGACACGGCCGCACCGCCGTCCCCCGAGTAGCCCGGCGTGCCGTTGCCGGCCACCGTGGTGATGACCCCGGCACCCACCATCCGGACACGGTGATTCGACGTGTCCGCGATATAGACGTTGCCGTCGGCATGCACCGCAACCCCGTTGGGAAATGTGAGCGACGCGGACGCGGCGGCAGCCCCGTCCCCCGAATAGCCCGGCGTGCCGTTGCCGGCCACCGTGGTGATGGTGCCGCCGCTCACTTTCCTGATTCGATGATTGTTGGTGTCGGCGATGTAAACGTTCTCGGAGCAATCCACGGCAATTGCGCTCGGATTGTTGAGTCCGGCTTGCGTAGCGGGACCGTCGTCACCGGAATACCCCGCAACGCCGTTCCCTGCGACAGTGGAGACGATGCCGTCCAGCCCGATTTTCCTGACCCGGTTGGAACCCGAATCCGAAAAGTACACGCTTCCCGAGGGACCGACGGCAACGGCGCAAGGACCGTCGAGGTTGGCGTTCGCAGCGGCGATGCCGTCAGCCGAGAAGCCTTCCTCCCCGGTCCCCGCCAGCGTGCTGATGACCCCCGCCGCGCTGACCTTCCGGATCCGATGATCCGTTCGATCCGCTATGTAAAGCGAGCTGTCGGGACCCACAGCGAGATCGTGAGGAGATTTGAGAATCGCGGCGGCAGCCTGCTTGCCGTCCCCGGCATTGTTGGGAAGCCCCTTGCCCGCCACGGTGCTGATCGCCCCCGTTGCATCCACTTTGCGTATGCGATGGCTGTACGTGTCGGCGATGTAAATGTTGCCCTGCGAATCAACGGCAAGGGCGAAAGGAGATTTGAGTCTCGCGCCGATCGCCGTTCCTTCGTCCAGAATGGAACCACTGTATCCGTTTCCGGCAACAGTGCTGATGACACCGCCGGCGACTCTCCTGATTCTGTGATTATAGGTGTCGGCTATATAAGGATTTCCGGATACATCCACGGCGACGCCGTGAGGATTCATGAGGCTTGCCGATGTGGCGGGGCCGTCGTCTCCCGAGAAGGTCTTGACTCCATTGCCGGCCACCCTCCGAATTACCCCGGCGGAATCCACCTTGACAACGAGATCATTCCAACCGTCGGCGATGAACAGGTTGCCGGCGGAATCCACAGCCAACCCCGTGGGATACCTGAACTTAGCGGCACCCGCCGACACGCCGTTTGCCGGTATGCCCTGGTCGCCGGTGCCGGCGAAGGTCCACATCGTACCCCCGGGATCTATCTTCCTGATCTTGTGATTCCCGCTGTCCGCAACAAATATGCTTCCGGAAAAATCGACGGCAACCCCGAAAGGACCCGACAACTGCGCCGAAGTGGCGGGCTTCCCGTCCCCCGATGAGCCGGGAGCTCCCGTTCCCGCCACCGTCGTGATAATTCCCGAAGTATCCACTTTTCTGATGCGATGGTTGCCCGAGTCCGCGAAGTAGATATTGCCGGCGGCATCAACCGCAATGCCCCTGGGACGGTTCAAGGCGGCGCTATCGGCCGCCCCCCCGTCCCCGGAGTAACCCTGGGACCGGCCGCCGGCAACCGTAACGAGGTTGCCCGTCGCCAACTCGAGCCTCCGGATTCGGTGGTTGTCCGTGTCGGAGATGTAGAGGTTTCCCTTTGAATCCAGAGCGAGACCGGAAGGAACATTGAGACTCGCCTGAAGGGCCGTCCCATCGTCGGCATGGAGTCCCGCGACGGTGTCCACCACCCGCTCGGCAAAACTCCGTGCCGGCAAAGCAATCGCAAAAACGAACACCAGGAGCACGATTACGGCCCGATTCCCAGCCGCGACAACTGCGCGATGCCCGAGATATGAAATCACCATTTTTCTCCGGGAAGAAGATCGTGTCAAACGGCATATCGAGAAGTCTTGCGGAGAGATTTGTCACACTGCAAAAAACGATAGCCGGAGTGGACAACGGCGCAGTCCCTTGACTTTTCGTCAACCCGACGCTCAGAAGCACTCGAAAGCCCACATGGAATCGGCCAGACCGTCTCCCCAAGTTCTTGAGCACAATTGTGCCGCCCTCTCTATAATTTCACCTTACTACTACAATTTGATCTGAAAATGGAACAGAAAATTTTTTGTGACAATGATCTCTATATTCAGGCTGCGCGTCGGCATGAAACCTTAATTAATTTTAATGTCTGATTCTGAAGTGCCGGCAAATGGCTGATTTCCCCCTGATACGGACGAAATAGTGGCATATCGTTGCGGTCCAAATAAGTACGCGGCACAATGTATGCCCGTATTGATAAGTCCGAACAACACGCTTACTTTCAAGGCGTTGAAAGCCATTGGGACTGCACCGGTGGAAAACCGCCGAGCCGGTTGGACCGGATGAGCGCCTCAGGAAAACGTGGAAACAATCGTCGAAGAAGAGGTCTGTCTTCCTGCGGTTCCCAGCCGATGGGCGGGCATTTGCGTCATGGTGTTCCAGGCGGCCGCCGCTGCGGTGCCTCCGACCTTTCGTGAACTCTGATTTTTTGGAGATTCGGGGATCGTGGCGCCAAGACCGACCCGGCACACAATATCTTATCGAAACTCGAAGAAATCCTGCGTTTTGAGGCGGGTCGGTTCCGGGAGAGGCAACATTAGGGAGATATCAGCCCGCGGGGTGTGAGTGCGTTCAAGATCAGACAGGAAACCTGCCCGACGGGAGGTGACGCGGGATGGGACAAAACCCGCCCTTGCATACGGACCGAGGTGCCGGTCACATATACGAGGGGAGAGCCTGATGCCCCTCCCGCCCAATGCTACAGCCTTGAACGCAATTGCTCATGGCGTCGGCGTCACCCGTGAAGCATCAAAACAGGTCGGCGACGCAACCCGTCTTCCGGGTAACCTGGCGTGAGATGAAACGCCGGATGATCAGTTCGAGTTTCCAGCCGCGGTCGAGCTCTTCGCCGACGGTGCTCAGAAGTCGCATCCGGACATCGGGGTCCAGCGATTCCTGCAGTGAAGGGCAGAGATAGTTCAGGCAGAAGGCATGCCTGGCCGCCAGGAGGCACCCCGCCTTGCCCAGGAAAAAGCATTCCTCGAGCTTTTCGGCCCTGTCGGGGACCTCGCATCCCAGCAGCAGATTGATCAGGATGTGCACCGGATCGTAGCAATGCTGGATGTCCTGAAAGCAGCAACTGCCGGGGCCGTGGACGGCGCAGGCGGCGCAGGCGGCAACCACCCCGCAGGTTTGCATCGAATCGCCCGTCCGGCGGATGGCCTCCCGGTATTCGCCAAGCGCGAGACGCAGCGCGGGATCTTCGAGCAGGGCTTTCCCCATCCGCTCGTGCAAGCGCTTGGCCGCGGCAACGGTCTCGACCGGCGGCATGGACGCCCCGATCACGGGACACGCCGGGAATCGCTGTCGGACGCCCGACGACGGGACACACCACGGCATGCATCCATGGGATCGCGATCTTTCATGGCGTTTCCAATCGCACCAGCCATTGGTGGAGGCAGTCTTCGGCACGATAGCCCTTGAGCCGCGCCAGGTTCACCAAGGCAAGCAGCATCTCGCCGAAATCATCGGCCGAAACGGTGTTGCCCCCCGCCGGATCGGCGGCCAGGCCCCTCCCCATTTCCAGAAACTTGCGGGTCTGGGCCGAAACATCGTTCAGATCGCCGCCCTGTTTGTGCGAGAGGCGCGCGAGCATCCGGTATGCGCGCATCAGCGCGGGCAGCGACTCCGGCACCCGGTCTTGTTCCTTGCCCGCGGTGGCCTTCTCGTCCGCTTTGATCTTTTCCCAGTTGTCCTTCACCTCCCGGGCCGAAGCGACACGGGTTTCCCCGAAAACATGGGGGTGTCTGCGCACCATTTTTTCGCAAATCGCGTCGCAGACCTCTTCGAGCCTGAAGTCGCCGGATTCCTCGTAGAGGTGAATCAGGAAAAAGACCATGAACAGCAAGTCGCCCAGTTCTTCGGCGGCCTCCTCCCGGCGCCCGGCTCGAACGGCCGACGCCGCTTCGTGGGCCTCTTCGATCAAATAGGTCTGGACTTTCTCGGGCGTCTGCTTCCGATCCCAGGGGCAACCGGACTCCCCCCGAAGCCGGTCGATGATCTCATAGATGCGGCGGACCTTGCTCCACCGCGTCAAATCGTTCGTCGTCACTTGCGTTTCCTCTCAACCGGCCTCGTCGGCCGATCAGCCCCGGGAGACTTCTCCCCGGATTCCAGCCAGTATCGTTCAAGAGCCTTTCGTTTCTCCTCGAAGGCCTTTTGCACGCTTTCAGGCGTCAACTGCACCACGATCCTGGCGGCATCCTGTATGTAGGGGACCAGGACGGACCCTGTGAGCAGGGGGTTCTTCGCCGAGACGAACACCGTCAGCATGGATATGGCCACCACGGCGATCAGCAAGGCTTTACCGAACCCGATCACCCCTCCCCAGAGCCGGTCGAGGAAGCCGAGTCCCGTCTTGCGCAGGAGCCTTGCAACGGCATATCCGGCCAGGGCGATACAGAACCATGTCAAGCAGAAGAGCAGAATGAAGCTGATCGCGGGCGTTCCCGACAGTTTGGGAAACGTGCGGGCCAGCTGCGCGGCCAGAGTCTCGTAATGGTGGGAAGCGAGCACGAAGCCACCCAGCACTCCCGCAATGCCGAATATCTGGGAGACCGCTCCGCGCATGATTCCACGCAACACGCAAAAGGCTCCCACCCCCACCACAACCCAATCCAGACCGTTCATAACCGGATCCGCCTCCCCGGGATGGGCGATCCCCCTTCACCGCGCTCGCATTCCCGCGGCGGAATACGGATTACGCTCGGAACCATCCCGTCGTCTGCAAATTCCAAAACAAGAATTAACCCCATCGGACCGGAATGCAAAGCATTTATTTCCTCTCCGGAAGACAAGGCCCCGAGCGTCCGCGGTGGATCGACCGCGCCGCTTCTTTCCGTTCGCAACGGCGCCCTCCCCCGTGGGTCCTCTTCCGGCGGGAAGCCTCCATCGATGTGAATATTGTCAGGACCAAAAACACGTGATAAGAATAGCCGTCATATCGACGCCGGGAGTCTCCGGCCAACAACTTCGGAACCATCACTGGGAGCATTGCGGGCAGCCTTGGCCAGTACAGCGCATGACACGGAAAAGCAACGCGGGAGCACGGCCCAGCTTTCCTTTGACGACAACAAGCTGGTACAGCAACTTGCGGGCGAGCAGAACAATCATCTCAAGCTGATCGAAAAGCAGCTGGATGTGCGCATCCATCTGCGCGGCAATCAGTTCACGATCTCAGGCGACCGGCCTCACGTCGAACTGAGCGAGCGACTGCTCTTCGGTCTTGGGGAACTGATTCAGGGCGGCTATCCGCTGTATGCCGGGGATATTGTCTACGCCATCAGGATATTGAGCGAGAACATACAGCGTTCATTGAAGGACATATTCCTCGACCATGTGTTCATTGCGTCAAACCGGCGCGTGATCACGCCGAAGAGCGTCAAGCAGAAGGAATATATTGAGGCTATCCGGCATTATGATATTGTGTTCGGGGTCGGACCGGCCGGGACGGGCAAAACCTACCTGGCAATGGCCATGGCCGTCGCGGCGATGACCAAGGATCTGGTGCGCCGCATCGTGCTCGTCCGCCCCGCGGTCGAAGCGGGAGAGAAGCTGGGGTTTTTGCCCGGAGATCTTGCGGAGAAAGTGAACCCCTATCTCCGGCCTCTTTATGACGCTCTGCACGATATGATGGATTTCGAGAGGGCCACCGGTCTGTTGCAGCGGGGTGCGATCGAAGTTGCACCCCTTGCATTCATGCGCGGGCGCACGTTGAACGACGCCTTTGTCATCCTGGATGAGGCTCAGAACACCACAACGGAACAGATGAAAATGTTCCTCACCAGGCTGGGGCTCGGATCGAAGGCGGTCATCACGGGGGACATCACCCAGATCGATCTGCCCGAAAACAAGCCTTCGGGTCTCATCGAGGCCATCGATCTGCTGCAGGGGATCCAGGGAATACAGATGGTCTTTTTTTCCAAGAAGGACGTTGTCCGCCATCGGCTCGTACAGGAAATCATACAGGCCTACGAGCAGGTGGAGCTGCGGAAAGCCCAGGGCACGAGGACTCCATCAGAAAAGTGAGAAGTATGGACAAGGACAAACGGGAGCCGGAGAAGAGCAAGGGCAGGCCCAGAACGACCCTGATCCATCGCTTCCTGCCGTTCTGTCGGGAAGAAATCTACTGCCGGAAAGTCCTCATACTCGTTGCTGTCAGCGCGATCATCGCCGTCCTGGTGACCCCTTCCTTCACCAGCGACAGTCCGCCGTTCCGGTTGGGCGACATTGCGGATCGAAACGTGAAAGCGAAGCGGGATTTCTTCGTGGAAGACGAGGCTGCAACCGGCAAGCAGCGCGAGGAAGCCGTCAGGCGATCTCCCATCATTTACGACCTCGACGAGAATATCGCCGCAAGCACCTTCGAGCGCGTGGGAAGCGCCTTTCAGGCGATGCGGGAATTCCTGAGCGAAGACCGTTACCCCTTCCCTCGCCTGGAAATGCCCCGGGAAAGTGTTTTCGGCTCCGGCTTCGGGGCCGGGGACGCTGCTGCCTTGCCGGTCTCCGAAACCGCCCAGCAGACCCTGCGCAGGAAGAAGGACTTCGAAAACATCCTCGGCTTGCAGATCAGCTCGGAAGTCTTTTCGAGTTTCCTCGAGAAGGGGTTCGGAAAGGATCTGCAGGACCGCCTGGTACAATTGCTCAAGACCTCGTTCGAGCAGGGCATCGTGTCCGGCAAGGCTTGGATGAACCGGGACACCGCAGAGAGTGTGGTCATTCGAAAAGCCGGCACCTCGGAGGAGCACCTGGTACACCCGCCATATTCCTATCCCGACCTCGAAGAGGCGCGAAAACTCATGGTCATGCAGGCGCTGGACCAGGGGCACGACATCAAGGAGATGATCGCCTTCACTTCGCTGGCAACGCAATTGCTTCAGTCCAACCTCCATTTCAACTTCGAAGAGACCGAAAGCCGGCGGGAACGTGCTTACATCCAGGTCAAGCCGGTGCTGATCAAGGTCATGAAGAATGAAATGCTGGTGCGGGAAGGCCAGCGCGTGGGCCAGGATGAAATCCTGAAGTTGAAAGCCCACCAGAGCGCCGGAACGGAACGGCACTGGCTGCTCGTCTTCGTCTCGCTCTTCCTGTTCTGCGTGCTGTGCATCTGGGTGGTCGTCCACGTGGCGCGGCAGCATCTCCCGTATTTCCGGATGGAATATCAGGACCTGTTGTTCCTGGCGATCCTCCTGGTCCTCTTGATAAGTCTCGGCCGCGTGACCATGTCGGTCGCGGGTCTGATCGGCGACGCCTCGGCAAACCTTACGGCCAATGCATTCATCTACGCCATCCCGCTGAGCGCCGGCGCCATGATGGCGTGCATCTTTTTCGGCGTGACGGTTTCCCTCATCTTTTCCCTTGTGCTCACCCTTTTTGCGGGCATGCTGTTCGGCAAGGACTTCGGGCTGTTCTTCTATTTTATGATCGGTTCTTTCGTGGCCGCTCACGGAGTCTCTCCCTGCAGGAATCGCATGATCCCCATCAAGGCGGGCCTCCTGGTCGGCTGCGCCAACGTGGTCCTGATCCTTCTCAGCGCCTATCTGCAGGACCAGTGGATTTTCCTCAGGGTGCTCACGAATGCTTTCTTCGGCTTCTGCGGGGGCATTTTCGCGGGAATCCTGGTGACCGGACTGACTCCTCTGGTCGAGATGGCCTTCAACTACACGACCGACATCAAGCTGCTGGAGCTGGCCACGATGGACCAGCCCCTGCTCCGCGAGCTCATGGTGGAGGCCCCGGGCACCTACCATCACAGCATCATCGTGGGGAACATGGTGGAGGCCGCGGCCAAATCCATCGGGGCGAATTCCCTGCTGGCCAAAGTGGCCGCCTACTATCACGACATCGGTAAGATCAAGAAGCCGCTCTACTTTATCGAGAATCAGTTCGAATGCGAGAACCGCCATGAGAAGCTGGCCCCGTCCATGAGCAGCCTGATTCTCATCTCCCATGTGAAGGAAGGGGCGGAAATGGCGCGGCAGAGCAGGCTGGGCAAGGACATCATCAATATCATCAGCCAGCACCACGGCAAGAGCTTCATTTCGTTCTTTTACAACAAGGCCATGGAAGCCCGGGAAAAATCCAAAACCAGCAAAGGCGCACTGCTGCCCCCGATCAACATGGACGATTATCGCTATCCAGGTCCCAAGCCTCAGACCAAAGAAGCGGGACTGGTGATGCTGGCCGACGTTGTCGAAGCGGCCTGCCGTTCCCTGACCGAACCCACCCCGGCCAGGATCCAGGGACTCGTGCACCGGTTGATCAACAACATCTTCAGTGACGGTCAACTGGACGAATGCGAGCTCACACTCAAGGATCTTCATCAAATAGCCAAGCACTTCAACCAGATACTGGCCACCATCCATCACAAGCGCATTGAATACCCGGGCGTTTCGGCAAGCGAAGGGAAGGGCAGAGCCGATGCCGTTGATCCAAATCAGCGAGAAGCAAAGCCGGATCGAGACAAACAGGCGGCGAATAAAGAGCGCGGCAAACCGGATCTTAAACGCCTTGGGATTCACTGATGCCGAGCTGAGTATCCTGATCGTCGACGACGAGGAAATGGCCGGTCTCAATTCCACGTACCGGCGCAAAGACACATCCACGGATGTGCTCTCGTTCCCGATGCGGGAAGGGGAATTCGGCGACGTCTGCGAGGAGGTCCTGGGGGATGTCGTGATCTGCGCTCCCATGGCGAAGCGCATGAGCGAGTTGCACGGCGCGTCTTTTGAGTCGGTAATGGATCTTCTTCTTGTCCACGGCATCCTTCACCTGGTGGGCCACGATCACGAACAAGGCCGCGAGGAGGCTGCCCGCATGGCCGACAAGACCATGCAACTGCTCAAAATGCTTGGGCATTCCGTGGAAAGCTTTGCTTGGTACGTGGACGGGCAGGACTGATCATCGCATTCCGATTCGGTTTCGAGATTGCAGATCAAGGGATCGACTGAGAAAGGAGGAAATGTGGCCCGACTTGCAATCAATGTGGATCATGTCGCGACGGTCAGGCAGGCGCGACGGGCGTCGGAACCCGACCCTGTCACCGCCGCCGCCCTGGCTGAGCTCGCCGGAGCGCACGGCATCGTGGTGCATCTCCGGGAGGACCGGCGGCACATTCAGGACAGGGATGTGCAGGTCCTGCGACAGACCGTGAAGAGCAAGCTGAACCTGGAAATGGCGGCGACCAGGGAAATGATCCAGGTCGCGCTCAACATCAGACCGGAGATGGTCACCCTCGTCCCCGAAAAGCGCCAGGAACTGACGACCGAGGGGGGCCTCGATGTCGTGAGCTTCGAGGGCGCGCTGGAGGAAGCCATCAAGACCCTTCACGAGGGAGGCATCGCGGTCAGCCTGTTCATCAACCCGGACCCCAGGCACATCAAGGCGGCCCACCGGCTCGAAGCCGAGTACGTGGAGATCCACACCGGAATGTTCGCCGAGGCGGATTCCTACACCCGGCGCCAGGAAGAATACGAGCGCGTCGTGACCTCGGCCAAACTCGCCCGCAAGCTGGGTCTGGGCGCTCACGCCGGCCATGGGATAGGCTACCAGAACGTGCTGTGGCTGCGGAACATACCCGAAATCCAGGAATTCAGTATCGGCCATGCCGTGATTGCCCGGGCAGTGCTGGTGGGAATGGAACGCGCCGTGCGGGAAATGCTTGCGCTGGTGAACGGTTAGATGGCCATCCGCGGCATCGGCATCGACCTGATCCGGGTCGACCGGCTCCGTCTCCTGCTGGAGCGCTGGGGAGCGCGGTTCGAGCAACGCGTTTTCACCAGGAACGAACGGGAAGACTGCTCCCGGCGAAAGGACTACGCGGGCTGCCTGGCCTTGCGGTTTTCCGCCAAGGAGGCTTTTGCCAAGGCGTTGGGTACCGGGCTTCGAAACCCGGTCACCTGGCAGGATATCGAGGTGTCGAACGACTCGCTCGGGAAACCGACGATCTCTCTTTCCGAGAGCGCTCTGCGGTTCTGCCGGGAACACAATATCACTTCCTGGCACTTGAGCCTCACCGACGATGGCGATTACGGTGCCGCCGTGGTCGTGCTCGAAGGTCCCTCAGTGGCGCCCGGCACATCACCGAAAGGCGAGGCGGAGCCGTGAACGGTTCCCCGGCGGGGGAAAAACCCCGCCTTTCCGGCCTTCAACCCCGATCTGCCGCAGCGCCGTCGCGCTCATTGCTTTGCGTCCCCACCAGGAGGTCAACATGTTCATCGTAACCGCGTCCGAAATGGCCGCGCTGGACCGCGCGACCATCGAGGAAATCGGCATCCCGGGGATCGTCCTGATGGAGAACGCCGCGCGGGGAGCCGCGGCGTTCTATCTGGAAGTCGTTCCCGACCTTCTCACGCGCCGCATCACGGTGTTGGCGGGAAGCGGCAACAACGCCGGGGACGGATTCGTGTTGGCAAGGCTGTTCAAGAACCAGGGAGCAGACGTGCGGGTGGTCTGCCTGAGGCCGCCGGAAAACCTTCAGGGGGATGCCCTGACCAACTTCAGGATTCTCGATAAGCTTTGCATCCCGGTGCGGACCTGGGAGGAACAGGGGGACTTCGATACGCAGTGGAACGCGGTCCGGGAGAGCGGGGCCGTGATCGACGCGATCCTTGGAACCGGTTTGAAAAGCGAGGTCCGGGGTCTGTACCGGCAGGTCGTTGAAGCCGCCAACGCGCTCCCGGTTCCGATACTCGCCGTGGACATCCCATCCGGGCTGGATGCGAGCACCGGGAAACCTCTTGGGACAGCCATCCGGGCAACCGCCACGGCCACTTTCGGATTCCTCAAGATCGGGCAGGTCGTCGAGCCCGGATGCGATTATGTCGGCCGCCTCAAGGTGATCGATATCGGCATTCCGCCGACTCTTCCGGAAAAGCACGATATTCGTCGCCGATGGCTGACCGATGAATCGCTGTCGGCGTGGGTGGAGCCTCGCCCGGGCGGCACGCACAAAGGGAGCGCCGGGCACGTCGCGGTCCTGTCGGGCTCTGTGGGCAAGACGGGGGCGGCAACCCTGATCTGCCTCGGTGCAGGCCGTGTGGGCGCGGGACTGGTGACCCTGTTCATTCCGGCAAGCCTCAATCCCATCCTGGAGGTGAAGCTCACCGAGGCGATGACTTATCCCATACCGGAAACGCCCGAGCAAACCCCCGCTTCTGCGGCCTTGCCGGAAATCCTCGAGTTCGCCGGGGACAAGCAGGCCCTTGCCGCGGGACCGGGCATCTCCCTGCACCCGGACACGCACCGGCTCGTGGAAGGCCTGATCGCTCATGCTCCCTGTCCGATGGTCCTCGACGCCGACGCCGTCACCATCGTCTCCCGGACTCCCGATCTGCTGAAGAAGGCACGGCAGCCTCTCGTCCTGACTCCCCATCCCGGGGAGATGGCGCGTTTGATCGGCGGGACGGTGCAGACCGTCCAGGAAAACCGTATCGAAGTCGCCTCCGAGTTCAGCCGCAAATATGGAGTGACGCTGGTTCTCAAGGGCTTTCGAACCGTTGTGGCCGCCCCCGACGGCCGGCTGGCCGTCAACAGCTCCGGCAACCCGGCCATGGCCGGCGGAGGCATGGGAGATACGCTGACCGGAATGATCGCGGGATTCCTGGGACAAGGCTATGAACCATATCGCGCCGCGTGCCTCGGGGTTTACATCCACGGCGCCGCGGCAGACCGCAGGTTCGGCGGCGTGGCCACCCGCGGCATGCCGGCATCGGACCTCCTCGACGACGTCCCGGAAGTGATCGGCCGCCTGGAGCGCCTGCGGAGCCGGTCGTGACACGGATCGTGCTCCATTCGCCTTCCGAGGAATGCACCCGCGCCATCGGCCGCGGGATCGCCGAACTGCTGGAACCCGGCGATGTGCTGGCGCTCCGGGGAGAACTCGGCGCGGGCAAGACGTTCCTCGCCCGCGCCATCGCTCACGGCCTCGGAGTTCCCGTGTCCGTGCCCATTACGAGTCCCACCTTCACCTTCATCAACGAATACGAAGGCCGCATCCCCCTGGCCCATATCGATCTGTACCGCCTGAGCGGCCCGGATGACCTCGACACGCTGCCCTGGCAGGACGCGGTGTACGGCGCCGGCGCGGCCGTGATCGAATGGCCGGAACGCATGGGTGCCATGCTCCCGGAAGAGCGCTGGGACCTCGGCATCGAGATCGCCGGCGACGAGAGCCGGACCTTTAGCCTGACGCCGTTCGGAGCCGGGAACGAGGCGCGCTCGCCGAGGTGGTTCGCGAAACTGCTCGAGATCGCTCAAACTGAAGTTTAACAGTATCAAAAAAGTATTTTAGTAATTTTAATGAGTTAC
>ERZ795032.1199-NODE-1199-length-19232-cov-5.027846_pt1 | contig 19232 bp, 15 predicted proteins | sample MGYA00375124_ERZ795032 | MGnify/ENA primary metagenome ERZ795032 (study PRJEB30167, sample SAMN05720154) | activated sludge metagenome | isolation source: Anaerobic digester | place: China | collected 2015-12-16 ...
TCAACCCACTGTTTGTGTTTAACTCTTGTAGGTTTCTTCAACTTAACAACAAAAGTTATAGTTGCTAATAATTTCACCTCATGCATTGACATAGTTAATACAAAATGATACTATATATTTAGTAAATCAGTAAATAAATAAATTACTAAATTACTATATTAGTAATTATTAATTACTAATTACTAATATACTAAGCAAGGCAGTGTATATATAAACATGAATTGATATGAATATGTATGTGCTTGTAAATTTATATTTAGAACTATTTAGGGATATTCGAGGAGATGAAATTATTAAAATACCAACTAGTTTAAAGCATAAGCCGGTAATTGTTTCTGAAAATTATGAAAATGTTGATGGAAGATATGCCTATAATTCGGATGCAAAAGGACTTTCACTAGGATTAGCACAATGGAATGACCGCGGTAAAGTAGATATTTCAGCTAAAGTGTGGAGATACACTGGAGAAAAATGGTCAAGGCAATCAGAAGAGCTACCGCTTCACCGTGTGCTTGACCTGGCAATTTTGGTTTGCAGAGCAAAACTTCATTTCACAGAAGCTTACCGTTATGAGAAATTGTATGATACCGAAAAGCCTATTATTGATAGAGTAGGTTTACAGGGTGATGCTATGACAGTGGCAGTATGTACAGACAATGAAAAAATTGATGAAGATATTAAGTTGTTCAATCAAGCTCTCAGTAATGATGATGAGCTCATTGGTGAACGATTGCGTACCTTATCAAGAATTTTAAAAGAGATGGGATATTAATCTGGAAAGAGATGGGACATTAACCTGAAAAGAGATGGGATATTAACCTCAAAAGAAATGTGATATTTATCTATACACAGGGGAAAAAATGCCTTTATAATAATTGCCTGTAATTGCCTGTAAAGCTAAATCAGCTAGGGTAGATAAGACAACTGCAGATAGACAATTTCAGATAGACAATTGCAGATAAGATAATTATTTATAAATTCAATTATTATGTAAACCTGAAAGGATATAAAATAATGAACAAGAAAAGCCGTAAGGAACTGCTGGAGGAATACAAGCGGTTAAAGACCTACATGGGTGTTATTCAAATAACCAACAATGCAACCGGTAAAATTTATATAGCCCCTTATCCCAATTTAAAAAACAAATGGTTGACCATACAGGGCCAGCTTAACATGGGCATGCACGTGAATTCTCAGCTGCAAAAGGATTGGAATGCGTTGGGGGCCAATGCCTTTACCTACGAGGTGCTGGAGCAAAAGGAAGCAGACGAGGTTGCCGATATTAAGTGGGAACTTAAGCAAATGGAAAAACCATGGCTGGAGAAATTGCAGCCCTACGGAGACAAAGGCTATAACAAGCCGCCAAGTGAATAAGTACCATTCAATATCCATAAATGAATGAAACTTGGTGTGCTAAAGGGCATATGTGGTTCTGCTGAAAAGCGGCAAAAATTAATTTTAAATTTCACTTGCCATAATATGATATTATGTTGTATAATGTAACCAAACGGTTACTAATGAAATAAACCTTGCACAAAAACGTTAAGAAAACATTAAAGCATGTTTAAATGTGTTAAAATGTGTTGAAGTATGTTGAAAAGTGCGAGGATTTTTTTAGGAGACAGGTAACTAACCAGTTACTTGCAAAATTTAAAATGTAAACGAGGAGAGTACGACATGATAAATTATTGTAATGTAAAATTCAAGAATCCTATGGTTATAGCTTCAAGCCCCCTAACCAGTAACATTGATCGTCTTATTGAAGCTGAAAAGGCAGGTGCAGCTGCAGTTAGTACAAAACTGACTTTTATAAAGCAGCCATTCTACGGAAAACTCAGAATGCATACTTATTTAAATAACGGAAGTATTATTTGCTATGATAGAAGAAATGATATTGACGAAAGTCTAAAACTTATAGATGAGGCTAAGAAAAGAACTTCTCTTAAACTTTTTGCAAATATAACTCACGATGGAATGGATATGGATGGGTGGACTTTACTTGCCAAAAAGCATGAGGAGGCCGGAGCCGACATTATAGAAGCCAACATGGTTTGTCCCAATGTAGGTCTTTCAACAAAAAATATTCGGGGTGACAGTGCTATTTCCGACCATGAGCATGGAGGGGCAGTTACAGGTCAAAACCCGGAGAGAATAACTGAAATTGTTAAAGTACTAAAAAATGCAGTTAAAATACCGGTTATTGTGAAGCTAACACCGAATGTGTCCGATATAGGAGTAACAGCCAAAGCTGCAGAAGCTGCAGGTGCGGATGGCGTCTGTGTTGCAGGAGCGCAATCATCGCTTCCTCTTGTTGACATATATAATGAAGGGAAGCCCCAATACCACCTTTTGAATGGTGTTTCCCATGGAAGTCTTGGAGGACCTGCAACAAAGCTTATGGGTTTCTCACTTGTAGCTAATATAGCAAAGAAAACCAACCTTCCTATTGTTGGAGGAGGCGGTCTTGAAACCTGGCAGGACAGCATAATGATGATGATGTGGGGAGCAGATCTTGTTACTGTATGTACTGCAGCTATGTGGTACGGATGGGAGAACATCACAAAACAAGTTAAAGGTATGGAGAAGTATCTCGAAGAAATGGGATATAGTGATTACACTCAAATAACCGGTAAGTCTCTTCAGCATCTACGCTCATCAAGTGATTTAGATGCTCTTAAAGGATGGGCTGCTGTGGATAAAGAAAAATGTATAGGCTGCGGAAAGTGTGAAAAGCCTGCACACTGTACCGCTGTAAAAATCGAGAATAAAAAATCTGTAATAGACCCTGAGAAGTGCTTGGGCTGCGGCATATGTGAGGCTCTTTGTCCTACAAAAGCTATATCAATGCATATTGCAGAGTAAGTCATGGGAATAAAGTATCGGAATAGAGTGCCGAAACAAGGAATCGGAGTAAGTTATCAGAGTAAGAAATCGCAAGAATTTTTACAATAAATAAATAACTATAATAACTATAATAATAACTATAGCAACTATAGCGAAAATTACATTTTTGAGAAAAGGAACCTATCTTAACACCGGAATGGCATACCAGAAAGGTATAAAGGATAGGGTCCTTTTTTTATAAAAACATCAAATATACCATTATACCATTGAAATAATTGCTAGAAATATATAGAATATAGCTGACACATGCAAATATATCACTAATAAACAAAAGAAAATGTTAGCAACTTACATAACTTACAGGAAAATGTAACAGCTTAACAGATTTGGGGAAAATATACCTGCCATATATTATGAAGAACCTGTTCCAGAAATAATAAAATATTTAAGAAGAGAGATAAAGCAATGGGAAAAATAATTTGTTTTGGTGAAATAATGGCAAGGCTAAACCCGGAGGGATATCTCAGGTTAGGTCAGGCAAAGAAACTTGAAATCTCATATGGAGGTGCAGAAGCGAATGTGGCGGTTTCTCTTGCAAACTATGGCCTGAATTCTGGGTTTGTTACAAGATTGCCCGAAAACGATCTTTCAAAAGCGGCAGTAAAGGATTTAAGAGGATATAATGTTGATGTTTCGCATATTGTTTATGGCGGTGAAAGACTTGGAATATATTTTGTAGAAAAGGGAGCATCTCAAAGGCCTTCTAAGGTAATTTACGACAGGAAATATTTCTCTATAGCTGCAGCCGGAAAGCAGGACTTTGATTGGAATAAAATTTTTGATGGAGCTTCTTGGTTTCACTTTACCGGTATAACTCCGGCACTTTCTGATGGTACAGCAGAAATTTGTCTTGATGCATGTAAATGTGCAAAGGAAAAGGGCATTACAGTAAGCTGTGATTTAAATTATAGAAAAAACCTGTGGTCCAGTGAAAAGGCTCAAAAAGTTATGAGTGAGTTAATTAAATATGTTGATTTATGTATTTGCTGAAGGATTTATTGCATAAGCATAACAAAGCAAATGAAAGAGATCAGCATCAAAAGGATATTCTAGAAAGCAACAATATCTTAACAGAAACTAACCCGGAAAAAATAATGTGGGAAACATTGCCGGATGGAGATATGGGTTTAAGAACACCTCCAGGTGGAGGCCCCATTTCAGAAGAACAAAGATTTAGTGCTTTAAGTGATGGCTCTTTTTACTGCGTTTATCGTTCCGTTGATGGACATCCGGTATACACCTATAGCCGTGACGGAGGTCACACTTGGGATGTACCCCAATATAAACGTTATTATGACGGACGTCTCATGAAACATCCTAGAGCTGCAAATTTTGCATGGAAGTGCTCCAACGGCAAGTACTTATACTGGTATCATAACCATGGAGGAACAGGGTATGAGGATAGAAACCCTGCCTGGATATGCGGTGGTATTGAGCAGGATAGCCCAAATGGAAGAGTTATAATATGGACGCAGCCTGAGATCCTGTTGTATGAGGATGATACTTTTGTCCGCATGAGTTACCCTGATATAATCGAAGAGGGGGATAGGTTATTTATTACAGAAACTAATAAAAATGCAGCAAGAATACATGAGATACCGGCTAAATTTCTTGAAAAGCTTTGGAATCAATTTGAAATATCATATGTTGAAGAGGACGGCTTGCTATAGGAAGTAATACTACAGAAACCGGACTGCGTATTGAAGATGTTGTTCGAATTACATCGGATGGAGTTGAACAGCGTGGGCAAAGGATCTTGTTAATCTTGACAAAAACCTTTCAAGGTTAAGAGAGTTATTTGGTACAGAAAAACCTATTGTAGCCGGTTGCTATATGTGGGATTATGGTGGAAAGAATCCGATGCCTATAGATTTAATGCAATATCAGCTTGACAAATATTATGAATGGCTCAAGTCTGGGGAAATTGATGGTATTATCTTCTGTTCCAACTGCATAGCCGACCTGGGTCTTGAAGCAGTTGACATTACCCGTGAATGGATTAAAAAGGTGGGCGGAGAGCGGCTTTAGCCTATGAAACAATTATACGTATTTTACCTTGTTAAATAAATTTGCATAAAATTTTCACCTATTTGGATGAATTGGTATAATATATTGACGATTTTAGCCGATATTATTATTTACAGTCATTTTTGTTTAAATGACCAGTGTAATTAACTTACATTCATCTAATAAGGGGTGTTACAATGCGTAAAAGAAAGTTGATAATTATTCTAATTTGGCTGCCGTTTGTATTAATAGTACTTCTTTTAGGAGGCTATTCCAGCGAGGTTTACAGTAATCGATCAAAGGTAGTAGAGGGGATAATTGACCTAAACCAAAGAGAGTTAGATGAAGAAGTTATTAAACTGGATGGACAATGGGAATTTTACTGGAATCAGCTGCTTGAACCTGGCGAATTAAAGGAGATAGGTATACAAAGAAGCGGGTACATAGATATTCCAAGTTCATGGAATCGGTATATAATTAACGATAAAGAATTATCTGGAGATGGTTATGCTACCTACAGGTTACTTTTTAAGACAGATAAAAATGGGAGATTGGGTATAAAGATACCAAGAATATTAACATCTTATAATCTTTGGGTTAATGAAGAACTTATAGCTGCTGCCGGAATGGTTGGTAAAAGCAGAGAGGCAATGACCCCTCAGTATCTCCCGCAAGTTGCTTTCTTTGAAGCAAAGCAGGGTAAAAATGAAATCGTAATACAGGTATCTAACTTTTATCACCGTAGTGGGGGAATATTAGAAAGTATATTCATAGGTAATGAAAAAAAGATTATTGGACTGCGCTATAAAGGTATAGCATGCGATCTTCTATTATTTGGCAGCTTAACAATTATAGGATTCTATCATATCGCACTATTTCTCTTTAGAAAAAAGGACACAACCCCCCTTTATTTTGGTTTGTTCTGCCTTTTTATTGGAATAAGGACATTGTTGGTAGGAGAAAGATTCCTCATCTATCTATTTCCGGATTTTAATTGGGAAATTGCTCATAAAATCCAGACGCTGACTTTCTATCTTGGGGTACCTTCAATCCTAATATTTTTTAAAATGGTTTTTCTTAATGACTTTAATACCAAGTTTGTAAAAATTATATATATGGTAGGGATTACGTTTGGATGTCTGGTTCTTCTCACTCCTGCAAAATTTTTTACTTTGCTTAATCCTGTATATCAGATATTTTCATTTATTGTAATTGTATACATAATAAGTACTTTCATTAAGATTCTTCTCCGGAAGGAAAAGGGCATCACGTTAATTATAGCAGGTGCTTTGGCCTTAATTCTGACTAGCCTAAACGATATTGTTTTTTTAAGTATATGGATGAATGATAACAGATCTCCACTTTTGAGGACTTTGTTCAGAACTGGTAACCTTTCCTCTGTTGGCCAACTAATCTTTGTGTTTACAAACTCTTTAGTATTAGCCAAAAAGTTTTCTAATGCTCTTGAACAGCAAGAAGTGATGACAGCTCAGCTGAAAGAAGTAAACCTCAATCTGGATGAACTGGTGATCAAACGAACAAAGGCTCTGGAAGAGTCGAAGGTAAAAATAGAATGCCAGAAACTTGAATTGGAGAATGCAAATCGAAAACTCCAGATGCTTTCGTTGAAAGATCCATTAACCGGCTTAGGGAACAGACGATATTATGACGACACTATGCTTATGGAATGGGATCAAGGTTTGAGATGTAAAAGACCTGTTTCATTAATGATGATAGATATTGATTTTTTTAAATCATATAATGATTGTTATGGTCATAGTGCAGGAGATGATTGCCTGATACAGGTTGCGCAGGCAATTAAGGATTTCATTAAAAGTACAGGCGATCTGGCAGTCCGTTATGGGGGAGAAGAATTTGTAGTAATCATGCCGGAAACAGGAAAACCTGAAGCTATTAAAAAAGCACTTTTATTGCGGAAAACCATTGAAGATCTTAATATCCCTCACAAATGCTCACCTGTAAGTCCCTGGGTTACAGCCAGCATAGGAGTAACTTCCATGATTCCGGACATTGAATGTTCTCCAAATGAATTATTCCTTGCGGTTGATAAGGCCCTTTACCAGGCAAAAGCTGCTGGCAGAAACCAAGTTAAATTTTCGGCAGAAACATAAAATTATGGTATGCATTATGTGAACTACCCCTACCTACGCTCTCACTCCGTGAGCAATGAAGTTAAGAGGTTGAAGAATTCTTTCCGAAAAGGTTAAAAGATTTTGTAAATAACCATATTTTAGTTAAACTGTGATTATAGAATTATGAAATACTCTTCTGAAACGTAGTATTCTGTTATTTATTACTTCAGAATGTACCCTGTTGGTGAGAAGAATCATATATAGACTGGTATTTTTGTCTATAAGAACTGATGTACCTGAAACAGGAAATGCAAGCTCTAAATTACAGTTTGGAAGAAAAGGTGAATGTTTCTCTTGCCATAAGTCTTTTTGCAGGAAGACAGGTGTCTTTAGCGAAGGCTGCAAAGCTTGCAAATAAATCATTGACAAGTTTTATGGATATATTAAAAAAGGTTAATATCCCATGGTGTGAATATACAGAAGATTTTAAAAATGCAGATGATTTCGCAGTAAATCTACTATTACAGGAATCGGAGAGTTGATATAAAATATCGGTTATTTCAAATTCAACCCCTCATACCGTATTTCTTGTTAAGCGCGTCTAAACCGCATGCCTGGCTATCTAATGCACTCTGAACTCAAATTTTGTATATTAGCAAAAAATGTGTATGTTTACAATAGTACTTCATTTATGCTACTGTTATTTATGAAAAATGCTTAACTGCACAGATAACAGGTACATTAAATACTGGGTTTATTAAATACCGGAAATACTGGGTTCATTAAATACCGGCAATATTGGATTCATTAAATACCGGCAATAAATCAGATTATCAGATTAAGTGAAAGGATGATCACGTCCTATGAATGAGAATAATGCAGGAAAAGACATAATAAAAAATAATAACTATAGTACATATACAAATACTGAATCATATGATTCATATATTAATAGTAACAACAAAAGTCACAGCGACAATAACAACAGCAACAATAAAAACAATAATAACAATAATAACAATAATAATAGAATTATGATTTCTCTTACCAGAGAATTAAAGCAAAATTATCAACTATATATCTTAGTATTACCTGCAGTATTGTATTTCCTAATATTTTGTTACATACCAATGTATGGAGCACAGATTGCTTTTAAGGAGTTTGTCCCGCATCAGGGGATTTTAGCCAGCAAGTGGGTTGGATTCAGTCAGTTTGAAAGGTTTTTTAATTCCTACCAGTTTAAAACACTATTCAGCAACACTCTTCTATTGAGTTTATATAATCTTGTTGCTGGTTTCCCGGTACCAATAATACTTGCTCTTATGTTAAACCAGTTGTCTTCAAGTAAACTGAAAAAAGTTGTGCAGACGGCTACATATGCGCCACACTTTATTTCTGTCGCAGCATTGTGCGGAATGATGGTAGTTATGCTTTCACCTACAGGCGGCATATTTTACAAGATATTGGAAGCAATTTTTGGAGAAAATTTGCCCATCCCGTTAGGTAACCCAAGGTGGTTTCGAACTATTTATGTTGTTTCCGGCATATGGCAGCATGCAGGCTGGGAAGCCATAATTTATATAGCTGCACTTACATCTGTAAATCCTGATCTATATGAAGCTGCAGACATTGATGGAGCTGGAAAACTTAAAAAAATAATCTACATAGACTTTCCATCTATAATACCAACGGCAATAACTCTTTTGATTCTAAATGCCGGAAAAATTATGAGTATAGGCTTCGAAAAGGTTTTCCTAATGCAAAACAGCATGAATCTGGCTACTTCAGAAATTATCTCGACATATGTTTATAAAATAGGTATTATCGGAAGCGAATTTAGTTATTCAAGTGCAATCGGCTTATTTAATTCAATAATTAATTTAATTTTAGTTATTACTATTAATTATATCTCAAAAAAATACAAAGAAACCAGTTTGTGGTAGGGGGTGCACTGATGAAAAGACAAGCAACTCAAAAAGATAAAATATTCGATTTTGTATTAAACATAATTATGGTTGTAATTCTGATTATTACTTTATATCCATTATACTTTGTAGTGATAGCATCCATAAGTAATCCGGACTTTACATATGCAGGGAAGGTTATTTTGTTACCGAAGGGCATAACTTTTGCAGGCTTTGAGATAATACTGGCAGACGGACGAATATGGGAAAGATATGCAAATACAATCATATATACTATTGTAGGTACTGCAGTTAATCTAATTATTACATTACCTGCTTCATATGCATTATCACGTAAATCATTCAAAGCAAAAAAATATATAAATCTTTTTATATTATTTACAATGTTTTTCTCAGGAGGGCTTATTCCAACTTATCTTTTAGTCAAAGGCCTGAAGTTGATAGATAGTATGTGGGCTATTATCCTTGTATCAGCAGTATCGGTCTGGAATTTGATTATTGCGAGAACATATTTTTCAGGGAATATACCTGATGAACTTGAAGAGTCCGCCTTGCTGGATGGCTGTTCCCATATAAAGTTTTTCTTTCTGGTAGCATTGCCGTTATCAAAAGTGATTGTAATAGTCCTTGCACTGTTTTACGGAATTAATCACTGGAATGGTTATTTTAATGCTTTAATATATCTCAACACACCTCAGAAGTTTCCACTGCAGTTATTTCTAAGAGAAATACTTATTCAGCAGCAAAGTATGGCTATGGATCCCGAACTGGCAAGAGACATGCGATACACTGCAAACTTGATAAAGTATACAATGATTATCGTTGCAACGGGACCTGTACTGATTATATATCCATTTCTACAAAAGTTTTTCGTGAAGGGCGTTATGATAGGAGCAGTTAAGGGGTAAGTGCGATGCAGTTAAGGGGTAAGTACAGTAAGAATATTATTGCTTGAAAAAGCAAAATAGTATAAATTATAAAATAGGAGGATGTAAATATGTATATTGTCAAAAAAAGGTTTTACAAAAAGGCAGCTCTAATGGCACTGGTATTATGTATACTGCTTACAGCTACAGCATGTACAGTTAACAACAAAGCATCGACGAATTCATCAAATGAAAGTAATGATGCTACCACAACAAAACAGCAACAATCCAATTTTAATGCTACAGGGTATCCTGTGGTGAATGAACCTGTAACTATAAAAATTGTTGCAAAGCACAGTATTGGCAAAGATCAGTACAAATATGGTGAAATGCAGCTTTTTAAGGAAATATCTGAGAAAACCAATGTACTTGTAGAATGGGATGAAATAGCTGGTAGTGCATTTGCCGAAAAGAAAAGTCTGATATTTGCCAGCAATGATCTTCCTGACGCTTTTTGGGGAGAAGGAATGTCTGACTCGGATATTTTAACTAATAAGGATTTTTTCATACCGCTTAATGACCTTATTGATAAATACGGAGTCAATATAAAAAAGGTTTTCGCAAAAAGGCCTGAAACCAAACGTTCAATCATAGCTTCCGATGGCAATATGTACTCCCTGTTTAGAGTAAGAGAATTGTACTTCCCAGCTGGAAGAACAACATGGGGAATAAACAAGAAATGGCTGGATAAACTTGGCCTGGAAGTACCCAAAACTACAGATGAATTCTACGATGTTCTAAAAGCATTTAAAACGCAGGATCCAAATGGAAACAAGAAGCAGGATGAAATTCCCTTTATATTCCATCATGCAATGGGTTCAGGTTCAGTAAGAAGTGCTGCAGATTTTTATCCTGCATTTGGCGTGTATGAGAACACTTCCAACTCTGACCTTACATACCACCTTATGTTAAGAAATGGCAAAGTAGTATTTACTCCCATGGATCCAGGCTATAAAGAAGCCTTGAAATATTTAAACAAGCTTTACGCTGAAGGACTTTTGGATAGGGAAGTATTCACAACTGATTCAAGTACATATTATGCAAAAACCAGAAATGAAGAGGATCTGGTAGGAGTAATCATTGATTGGACAATTGATAGCGCAGTTGGTGTTGATAGAGCAAAGAATGATTTTGTACAGCTTGGTGCATTAATTGGTCCTAACGGTGATCAGGGATGGGGTATTGTATCAGGTTCTCAGATCGGCAGGCATATGTTTGAAATAACATCTAAAAACCAATACCCTGAAGCAACCATGAGATGGGTAGATGAGTTTTATGATCCCATAAACTCTGTACAGGCTTTCTTTGGACCAATTGGTGAGATGATAAAGAAAGAAGGAGAAAAACTCATTGCTCTTGAACCGGAAGAAGGAGTAAGCTATGGCTCATGGAAATGGGGACGCACTTGTGCAGACAGTGGTGCATATGCTGCTCTTAAGGAATACAGCTCTTTCTTTATTCCACCGGAACAACAGGTAGCACGCGCAAAAGCAGAAGAATACGTTGCAGAACATCTGCAGAAGGAACCTTTCCCCAATATATTCTTCTCTACAGAGGATGTTGCAGCCTTAAAGAAAATACTAGTCGACATAAATGCATTTGTTGAAACATCAAGAGCTCAGTTTGTTACAGAAGGAAATATAGACAAAAAATGGGATGAGTATGTTCAGCAGCTTGAAAAAATGAAAATTAATGATGCATTAACCATACTTCAAAGAGCATATGAACAGTATATTAAAAACAATTAACCTTTTAGCAGCCATGCAGCAATTTTAGACTTGAATGGATTATTAGACTTAAATGGAATATTAGACTTGAATGAATTATCGGGCGGGGAGCAATCTCCGCCCGGCATAAATACTGAAGATAAATGAATTACAGCTACTGGGCGCATTTTGTTTATTTGAAGAAAATATTGGTAAGGGGCATAAGTGGAGGATGCTATAGAGCCTTTTAATCAGAGCGAAGGAATAGCAAAATCAGTGTTTGAGCAAAATAACTACAACTATTAAACTATTATTTGACCAGGTTATTTTGTGAGTTTGATTTTGCCCGTAGCTGAATTTAAAGGCTCTAAGCACCGTAACGATAGCCCATGGCAAATATTTCTTCAAATTTTAAATATGCACCCTTGCTGCCATAGCTATCTTGAATTATAAAATGCAGGCAGCTATAATAAATCTAATGATTCAGCAACGTAATGATGCAGCAGCTATGATAAATATAGTGACACAGCAGCTATAATAAATATAATGATACAGCAGCTATAATAATGCAGCTATAATAAATGTAAATGAAATGGCAATGAGGGTAGGAGGAGGGTATGACATGAAAGCAATACAGAAAAAAGCTTTTTTATACAGGTATATTATATCCTTCTTACTTATTTTAATTGTTCCAATGGTCTGTCTATTATTCTATATTGCAAATTTGATAAAATCCAATATGCAAAAGGATTTAATGTCTGCTGATTATAACAATACAGTTTATATACATAACTCTGTAGATAACAGTATCCGCAAGTTTGAAAACCTTGCGCTGCTGACAATGAGCAATTCCAATTTAAAAACTTACTTTCTTGATCAATCATATTTTAACTATTATCAGGCAGTTAGTACACTTAAGTATATTAAGGGTACAAATGAGCTTTTGAATGTGTTGGTATTATATAACAAATCAAATGATTTGGTTATTTCAAATTTTGGTACTATACCAAAGCAGTATTTCGGAAACAAAGTACTTTCGGCAACTCTTGATAATAAAATTGCTCTGAAAGATTTTATTGAAACTGTCATACAGCCGGTATATACATACGGGTATGTAAATATTTCCGGTATAGGAGAACGGAGGTGTTTGCTGTACTTTTACCCCACTACATCTGATTTTGAACAATCAAAATCTATTATAATGATGATTGTTGATGTTCAAAATATAATTGACTTATTTGATGAACAATATAATAGTGTTAGTGGTTCTGTATTTATTCTGGATGAGAGTAATAATACCGTTGTACAATATGGAAACGCAAACGAAAAAATCCTGAATAATTATTTACAGTATAACAATAGACTCTTGAATGGATCGGAAGTATTTTTGTATCAAAATAATAAATATTGTGTTTCCGGTATAACTTCATTAAAAACTGGATGGAAATACATTAGTATTGTATCATTTTCTATTGCAAATAGAGAATTTACATACAATATGTATATTTTCTATTTCGTGTTTATTATTTTGTTTATAATAAGTGGATTAGGCATATATATTTCAATAAGACTTAATTACAACCCTCTGCTTAAATTAAAAAAACAGATAGAACCAATTGTTGAAACCAAATCATTGAATGAGGTTGAGACAATTCGTACTGCAGTAAACATGCTTATCAATAATGTAGATAGAATGTCTTCATGGATGAAAGACATTCAGCCTGCCGTACATAACTATCTTATACAGCAAATGCTTTTCGGACATAAAACAGATATTGATGATTTCAAACAATTAAGTAAGGAAATTTGCTTTAGCTTTTATAAAAGCAGATTTATGGTTGGCATAATAAAGCTAAAAAGGGCTGATTATGAAGTAGTAATATCAGATCTTATGAAAATTAGTAATGACAATATTACAGTATATTATCTCAATTTTCCTGTGGATGATATGCTGTTAGCTGTATTTAATTTGGAAGAACATGATTATGAAAAAGTTATAGCTTTCTTAAATGATTTTGTAGAACATATAAACATGAAAAACAAGTATGATATACATATATCACTTGGCAGACTAAATGAGCTTCAAGACGTTAGTAAATCTTATTTTGAGGCTTGCATAGGCGAGCTGTTCAAAAAATTTGGCAGCCAAAATCAGAGAGTATATTGTTTTAATGATATAATGAAGAGTACTGAAAGTCCGTCAACGGGATTTTGTCCCGGTCATATAAGAGATTTTGAGTTGAACATATTGCGCGCAAATATAGAATATATAGCTAAATTTCCTTCAATAATAATGCAGGAGATTTCTACAAATTATTTACCAGAATATTACATAGATTATGTTATATATGAACTGATAAGGGTTGTTATAAGCAGCTTGGCAGGCGATGCAAGCCAGGAAGTACTCCTTGACAGGATATGGGACTATATTTTTGCCAGGAGCCCCATATCTTCAACCAATGTGCTTGAAGATGTCATTTCGTTTATATGTAATACCATTATTCAACATATTCGTAAAAATCCAATAACTAAAGATTCTACATTAAATGAAATTTTGAAATATATTGATGAAAATTATTATAAACCGGACTTTTCCATTCAGTTGACAGCAAGTGCATTTAACATGTCACCATCATGGCTAAGTCATTATTTTAAGCAAAATATGTATATTACTATAGCTGAATTTGTCCAGAATAAAAGAATAAAATACTCACAACAGCTTATTCTTGAAAATGAGTGTTCGACAAATGAAATCTCTGAACAATTAGGATATTGTAATGTATCAAGTTTTATTAGGGCTTTTAAAAAAACAGTAGGAATGACACCCAAACAATATAAGGAAACATTTGGCAACAGTAAACCGTAAGGTTCGGGTGTGTATAATCAAATTTATTTTTGATATGCCACGAAAGGAATTGTTATGAATAGAAAAATTTTACCAATTGAAGTAAATGTTTGTGATAAATTCTGGAGCACGATAATAGAAAGGAACAGTGAAGTGACAGTTCCTGTGTGCCTTAAAAGATGCGAGGAAACAGGAAGGATCTCTAATTTCGCAAATGCTGCACTCGATAAAAAAGGCAGCTTTCAAGGCAGATTTTATAACGATGCCTGCTTGTATAAGGTGATAGAAGGAGTAGCAAATACCCTCAAACTAAATCCAAATCCCGTATTGGAAGAAACGGCTGACAATATTATAAATAAGATTGCTGCCGCTCAAATGAACGATGGATATATTATGACTTATTTTCAGCTTCAAGAACCGGAGAATCGCTGGACCGATATGGGAATGCATGAAATGTATTGTGCAGGACATCTACTTGAAGCGGCTATTGCCTATTACGAGGCAACAAGAAAAGTTAAACTTTTATGTGTTGCGATCCAGTTTATAGAACATATAATGTGTTTGTTCGGCGAAGGCAAAAGGCATTGGGTCCCGGGGCATGAAGAAATTGAACTTGCTCTTGTAAAATTATACGATAAAACCGGGGAGAAGAAATACCTTGAGTTCTCAAAGTGGCTGATTGATCAGCGTGGAAAGGGCTTGTCAAGGGGGAGAGACTATAGTCAGGAATTTTATAACACTAAATACAATCAGGATGACATACCATTTGTTTCGCAAAGAATTGCAAAAGGGCATGCTGTTAGAGCAATGTATCTTTATAGTGCCGCAGCAGATATTGCATATGAAACCGGTGATAATAGTTATATTTCCGCTCTTTTAGGCATTTGGGATAATGTAGTTCAGAAAAATATGTATATAACAGGTGGTATCGGTTCTACTAAATTTAATGAAGGTTTCAGCACAGACTATAATTTGCCCAATAAAACAGCTTATTGTGAAACATGCGCTTCTGTGGGAATGGTATTATGGAACTATAGAATGTGGCGTCTCACTGAGGAAGCAAAGTATTTTGATATTGCAGAGCGCGCTATGTATAATGGCGTTCTGTCTGGTGTAAGCATAACCGGCGATCTGTTCTTTTATGATAATGTATTGGAAAGCGATGGAGATAAAAAAAGAAGTCCCTGGTTTACGACTTCATGTTGTCCTACTCAAATTGCACGTTTCATACCCACAGTGGGCAGCTATTTCTATATGAATAATAATAATTGTTTGTGGATAAATATGTATGGTTCTTCTCAAGCGAAAATTGAGATAGATAAACAAGATATAATAGTCATTCAAAAAACTGATTATCCATATGATGGCAAAGTAGAAATAATATTTCATACAAAAAATAAGTTTTCAGCAAAAGTCAAATTGCGTATTCCAGGATGGTGTGATAATTGGCGCTTGCATGTGAATTCAGCAATTAAAGATGCTGCTATGGATAAAGGGTACCTCACTCTTGATAGAGAATGGTCTGATGGGGATGTTATTACTTTAGCACTGGATATGCCTGTTAAACTAAACTACAGTCATGAATGCGTTGAAGAAAACAAAGGCAAGGCTGCAATTTCCAGGGGGCCTCTTGTGTATTGCATTGAAGAGATTGACAATATGCAATATGATGATGTAAAAATTGACCCTCATGGTGAATTCTCTGATATCAGCGCAACTATAAATACTGCAGATAATATAAATACTGAAGATCCCGCTAATGATGTAAATACAGTAAATTCTGCAGAAACAAGATTTATCCGATGGGATGTTCAAAATATAGATGCTGTAGCTGTACCTTACCATTTATGGAACAACCGGGGACAGGGGAAAATGAAGGTATGGATTCCTCTTATTCCATCATGTTGATGTCAAGTGGGTGTTCGGGTAAAATTCGCATAACTAATAAAAGGAGCGGTCTTTATGTATGAAAAAATATATAGTAAGCTGCCACTGGGTCAAGTATTGGCTGATGGCTGGCTAAAAGTGCAGCTTAACATGCAGGCAAAAGGACTTACGGGAAATATAGAGTCAATATGGAGTGATCTTGGCCCGGATAGCGGATGGCTGGGTGGAAATGGAGAGAGTTGGGAGCGAGGCCCTTATTATTGCGATGGACTTGTGCCGCTTGCTTTTCTTTTGAAAGATAATGTTTTGCTGGAAAAAGTGGAGAAATGGATTGGCTGGACACTACAAAGTAAAAAAGCAGATGGATTTTTTGGCCCGGGAAGTAATGATGACTGGTGGCCAAGGATGGTTATGCTAAAAGCTTTGATGCAGTATTATGAAGCAAAGCCAACTCCTGATATTCTATCCCTAATGTCAGATTATTTTCAGTATCAGCTTAATAAAATTGATGATAAACCGCTGACTGACTGGGGAAAATTTAGAGCATCAGAAAATATTGATGCTATTCTATGGCTTTATGAAAAAACTAATAAATCAAACCTTTTGAATTTGGCCGACAAAATATTCAAACAGGCTTTCAATTGGTCTGACTTCTTTAAGGATTTTCCTTATGAGAAACCAATAGGAAATTATATGAATTGGCAGGAAGTACATGAAGCCCATCTTCCTGTAAATGAAAGAACTATGCGTTATCCGGATTATATGAAAAGTCATATAGTTAATGTAGCAATGGCAGTTAAATACCCGGCTTTGGCCATGCGCCTGTATAACGATCAGGAACAAAAGGAAATTTTAAAAAAAGGCCTTGAAGATTTGTATAAATACCATGGAGTGGCAAATGGAATGTTTATCGGAGATGAACACCTTAACGGAAATAATCCATCCAATGGCAGTGAGCTTTGTGCTGTCGTGGAATTAATGTATAGCCTGGAGAAAGTTTTGGAGGTTATAGGAGACACATTTTATGCGGATTTGCTGGAAAAAGTCACCTTTAACGCTTTACCGGCGACAATCGATAAGGAATTCTGTTCACATCAGTATTTACAACAGGCAAATCAGGTTTTATGCACCATTGCAAAAAGAGATTGGTATAACAATTTAGATGACTCAAATATTTTTGGACTGGAACCTAATTTTGGATGCTGTACTGCAAATATGCACCAGGGATGGCCTAAGTTTGTGCAAAATATGTGGCTAAAAACTAATCGTGGTTTTGCTGCCATGCTTTATGGTCCATGCACACTAATAACAGAACTTAATGATAGAAACAAGATTAAAATCCATGAGAAGACTAATTATCCTTTCGAAGGAAATATAGATTTTAATATCTGCATGGAAGCTCCTGAAACTTTCGAATTGCAATTGAGGATTCCGGGATGGTGTAAAACATTTTCCTTGTTTGTAAACAGCAGCAAGGTTTCCTATACAATTAGAGATGGGTTTATACATATAGAAAGATTATGGAAAGATGGAGACTGTGTTAAACTTATTTTAGATATGCCAATTATAAAATCATTTTGGGCAAATAATTCTGTTTCTATAGAGAGAGGTCCATTACTTTTTGCTCTAGATTTGGAGGAAAGGAAAAAGCTGATAAACCGAAAGCCGCCTTTTGCAGATTGGGAGCTGTATCCTCATAAGAAATGGAACTATAGATTGCTTCTTAATAATATGAACGTTAAAGAAAACTTTAATAATTTAAATATACATGATAATAAAGATGAACAAAGCGAAAGCTCGAACCCATTTAAAGAAAAAAATAAATTCGTTGAGATAGAAGTATATGCTGCTCCTTGCGAAGAATGGAAAATTGTCAGAAATAGTGCAGATCTTCCTCCAGAAAGTCCTGCTGCTGTAGATTCTGATAATTGTATTAAGCTGAGATTAGTACCTTATGGATCTACAATGCTCAGAATTTCCCAATTCCCATGGGGTGATATACAATAGCTGCGATACAAGCAAGGACAGTAAAACAGTTAAATATTAGAGGTATGCAAGAGCAAATTTATTTAGCACATAGCAGGAATGTAGCAGGAATGTAGCAGGAATGTAGCAGGAATGGAGCGTAAAATGAAAATTTATTTAATTGACCTAGACGGCACATTATATAGGGGAAATGAACCTATTGAATACGCTGCTGAATTTATAGATTATTTGAACCGCAATAACAGAAAATACCTTCTGACAACAAATTGCCCATTAAATGGCCCTGAGGAAATTGTTATGAAATTAAAAACAATGGGCATAGCTGCAACAACAGATAAAGTTCTTACAAGTGGAATGGCCTGCAGAGATTATTTATTAGAGCATTATTTTGGAAAGAATGTTTTTGTTATAGGTTCACCAAGTTTCAGGAAATTGCTTTGCAATTCGGGTATTCAATTAACAGATGAATATTCTGATGTAGTGGTGATAGGTTATGATCAACAGACAACTTATTCACAAATTAAACAGGCATGCATAAATATACTAAATGGTGCTGAATTTATTTCAACAAATATGGACAATGTAATTCCATTTGGAAAAACGTTCATCCCTCACACAGGAGCAATTACATCTGCAGTGGGATATGCTGTAAATAAGGAGCCTGTTGTTATTGGAAAACCAAATCAACATATGTTTAACAGTGCTGTGAAAATATTAGGTTGCAATAGAGAGGATTGCATTGTTATAGGTGATAGACTGGATATTGATATACAATTTTCTTATAACAATGGTATCCCTGGGTATTTGGTTTTTACCGGGGTGGCAAAATGTACTGATGTGGAAAATAGTATTATCAAACCTGACAAATGTTTTAATAATTTAAGAGATATTATAGAGATGGAGAGGAGAAATTTTGATGTTTTATAATCCGTATGAATTACTTAAAATCCAAA
>ERZ795032.1202-NODE-1202-length-19207-cov-4.374269_pt1 | contig 19207 bp, 19 predicted proteins | sample MGYA00375124_ERZ795032 | MGnify/ENA primary metagenome ERZ795032 (study PRJEB30167, sample SAMN05720154) | activated sludge metagenome | isolation source: Anaerobic digester | place: China | collected 2015-12-16 ...
CTCCCGGGGAAGGCCGTTGGCGGAACCGCCCAGGCCGATGACGATGTCCCGGAGAAAGCGGTCATTCATGTCGAGAACACGTCGCCAGGTGATTTTCCGCGGATCGATGTTCAGGGGGTTGTCATGATAGACAGAATTGTCCACCAGGGCCGACAGGAGGTTGTGGGCGCTCTCCACAGCGGGAAAGTCATTGGTGAAATGGAGATTGATGTCGTCCACCGGATGGACCCGGGAGAGTCCTCCCCCTGTTGCGCCGCCCTTCATGCCGAAGACGGGGCCAAGTGACGGCTCCCGAAGTGCGGTAATGGTGGACTTCCCCAATCCGGCCAGGGCCTGGGCGAGTCCGATGGAGACGGTGGTTTTTCCCTCGCCGGCCGGCGTGGGGGTCATGGCAGAGACGAGGATCAGGGAGGCATCGGGGCGCCGTTGAAAACGGTGAATGGCTTCCAGCCTGACCTTGGCCTTGTAGCGGCCGTAGCATTCAAGATCTTCTTCCGCAAGGCCGATGGATGCAGCAATGTCAACAATGGGCTTCAGTACAGGCGTCGCCTTTTTATGGGAGTGTCGGGTCATGGGCCTACCTGCAGATCACTGCTTCAAACCGGATATCGATGTTGGATTCATCACCGATACGGTAGAGGTCGTTTTTCAGATCCAGGATCTTCACGGCCGGCGGCAGGGAGAAAAAACAGACCATCTGAAAGATGCTGGCGCCCGTGACAGGGTTGTTATCCACATTGGTGGAGATATCATCGATGTTGATGCCTCTGCCGTGCAGGGCCTTGCAGATCTGGTGAATGATCCCCGGACGGTCGATGGAGGTGGCAATGAGCTTGTACGGGATGGACGGTGAGACCTCCCGCTGCAGCGGCGCCTTTGTCTTCCGGACGTAGACATCAATACCCGTCTTCTTGCGCAGACTGTCCAGGTCCGTGATGAGTCTTTCCACATTGTCGGTGCCCCCCGAGGTAAGGATGGTCATGCCGAACTCCCCCCCCAGGACACAGCCGCGGGACCGTTCGATGTTAATGCCCCGCGCCGTGAAAAATTCCGCTATCTGCTTTACCAGACCCGGGCTGTCCGGCCCCATGAATGAAAAAACGACGTAGTATCTCATCGGTCGACTCCGTAGTGTTTCCCTAGTGCAATTCCCCTCGAAATAACCACGCCTCCGCGGCGGAACTAATTGAACGAGATGTTGACTACTTCCTTAGCCGTCCCGAGGACTGGTGTCAAGAAAATATTTCCGAAAGAAGTTCGGCCGGCAGGGATTGATGCTTTGCCGGCCGGCATTTTCAACGTATCCCATATCGCAGAAAACAGGTGTGTCAGTTTCATCATTTCGAAGTGAGCGGCACGTCGGCAATATCCAGTTACCCCGTGACTATGCCGGGACGAGAAATATCGAGTCCCAATACGTATTATTACGGAGGCAATTAAACATATCAATTTAGGGGCTAGGCTTGCCTCGCCCAATCGGGGCGCGGCGTGCCGTGCCCCTACATCAGGGTTGCGATGTTTAATTGCCGGAGTAATACCCGCTGTCATAGGGAAGTTCCTTCTTCGCCCAGTCTCTACACAGCTCGATAAGTTCCGAAAACCTGCTATAAAACAATAGAGATGTTTGACAGCGATAAGGCCTTCAAGATCTCACAATCACTGTGATCCCGTCAGTTCTAGTAGATCGCGGCAAACTCCCCCTGTAGTGCATACGGGGAAGATGGAAGGATCTCCCATGGAACCCTCGCAACCAAACCACGGCCCTGTTCCATCCATATCCCTGCAACGGGCATCGGCGGCACTCGCCTCACTCTTTGTCGGAGATTCCCTGGCGATGCCGGTGCACTGGTTCTATGACACCGCCGATATCGAGCGCGCCTTTCCCGGCGGCATCAAGAAGCTCGAAGCTGCGCCGGAATTTCACCCTTCATCAATCATGTCGCTTCATTCCACCCGGCGTGGCGGTCGGTCGGGGCAGGACCGGGGCCTGCCCGACTCCCCGGAGATCATCGGCGCCGTGATCCTCAAAGGCCGGCAGCACCTGTGGGGCCAAGCCAACCGGCACTATCACCATGGGATGCTGGCGGGCGACAACACCCTCAATGCCCACTGTGCGCGAGTTTTGCTGCGCTCCATTATCGCCAACAATGGCTGCTACAGCCGCGACCACTTTCTGCAATCCTACATCGAGTTCATGACTGCCGATCCGCCCCGGCACCGGGACACCTACGCCGAATCGTATCACCGCGGCTTCTTTGCCAACCTTGTCGCCGGAAAGCCCCCCCATCAGTGCGGCGCCCGCACCCATGACACCCCGTCCATGGGTGGACTGGTCACCATCGGCCCACTGGCCATAAACGAACTGTTGCACGGCACTGAAATTGCCGCGGTGCAGGCGACCTGCCGGGAACATCTCTTTCTTACCCATCCGGATGAAGCCCTCGGCCGTATCTGTGATGGGTATGTCGCTCTTATTGCCGGCCTGCTCTTGCGAAAGGCGGATGAGTCCCCTGACCGGCATCTGCTGGCGGCAGCCCAATCAACCATGGGTATTGATCTTGCGCGCCTGGTGGACCGCACCCGGTCAGACCGGGACATCGTCGGCGGCAGGTATTCCACCGCATGCTATATCGGTGATTCCTGGCCCAGCCTGTTGTACCTGGCGTTCAAATACCGGAATGACCCCAAGGAGGCCCTGCTGGCCAACACCAACCTGGGTGGCGAAAACGCGCATCGCGGCGCGGTACTCGGGGGCATTGTCAGCCTCTCATCCGGCAGTACGGTCGAGGAGTGGTTCGGGCAACTCGTTGACTATCAGGCCATCCAATCGGAAAGAGCGGCCTGGCTTTCCCCCTTTCCCATGGCCAGACCATGAGGTGGTCCGTCTTGTTTCAAAGGAATGCAGGTTTGCATATTCATACCTCGATACGAACATTCCCGGAGGATCAGCCATGTCGGACATTGTCCTTGTTTTTCCGTACTTCGACACTCATTCTCCCCTTTCGATGCTCTTCCATCCCCTGGGAATTGCGCAATTGACGGCCTTGTTGCGGCAGGAGAACATGGACGTCACGGTCATCGACTGTACATTCCGAAAACGTGACGATGTCCTTGCCGAGATCGTGACGGCGCAGCCGCGGATTGTGGGAATCTATGCGATGGTATCAGTTTCGGACAACGCCCTTCTCCTTGCCGGAGAGCTTCGTCGGCAGCTGCCGGAAACCCTGCTGCTGTGCGGCGGCCCCCTGCCGACCCTCAGACCGGAGCAGTTTTGCGACCTTTTCCATCTGGTTCTTCGCGGTGAAGCCATTCATTCTTTGCCTCGCTTATGCAGGGATTTTCTCCAGCCCGGGACATCAGCGCACGATCTCCGTGCTCTCCTGGGCGATCCGGAGAACTATCCCGGCATCTACTGCCGGGAGCCCGGCAGCCATTCCATAATCCGGAGCGAGCAGCGATCATCCGATGAAGACGTGCTGAACCGGCTTCCGATTCCCGACCGCCGCGGGTACGATCATGGGCGTTACCAACGCTTCTGGATCGAGAGGGAAGGCTTCTCGCTGGCGGGGATCATGACTACATATGGCTGTCCCTACCAGTGTGATTTCTGTTCGAAGCCGATTTTCGGCGACCGGTTCCGTCGTCGCGCCATGAATCGGATCTTCGAGGAGATACACGATATCAGAAAATGGGGATATGACGGTCTCTGGATCGCTGATGACGGTTTTACCCTGGATCTTGATCATCTTCGCGCCTTCTGCTACAGGCTGATCCGGGAAGAACCGGATATGAAGTGGTTCTGCCTCTCTCGGGTGGATGCGATTACCCGCCGGGATATGGACCTGATGCGGCAGTCCGGATGCCGGAAAGTCTACCTGGGGCTGGAGTCGGGCAGCAACGAGGTACTGCGGCTGATGAACAAGCAGACTACCGTCGAGATGGCAGAGAAGACGGTGGCGCTGTTCGCCCAAAGCGGAATAAAGAGCGCGGGTTTTTTCATGATCGGGTATCCCGGTGAATCGTATGCCTCGATCGAGACAACCTTTCAGTGGGCGCTTACCTTGCCCCTGGACGAAATCTCCTTCACCATCCCCTATCCGTTGCCGGGTACCCGTTTTTTCGAAAATGCGATTTCTGTCCGGAAAGAGGCTGACTGGAAGTATGAAAATGAAAACCGCTTCGTATATCGATCGGATTTTGATGAAGACTATCTGAAACAGCGGATTGCTGAGGTGTACGCCCGGTTCGAGGCCGGACGGAAGGGCGGATCCATGAAGCCGGATGGAGCCGGGTCATGATTCAGCGGCTGCCGGTTTCCGAAAAGCTGGCCCTGGTCCATGACCCGTCTCGGGGAGAGGGAAAGACCGCCGGAATGGCGAAGGGGCTCTTTCTCAGTTTTGGTGATGAGGTGTATGCCGGGGAGTCTGCCGGGTTCGGCTTGCCGGTCTGGAAAACCGCACGTCTGACCTTTTTCCCTTCTCTCGTGGCTGCACGGTGGCTGGGGCGGAGCATCTTCGAAAAGGTCTATCGGCTGGACCGGGTGGTATGCTGGGAACTGTTCGGCATCCGGACACCGTTGATTTTTTCTGCGCTACTGGAGAGGTTTACCCGGCTCTACATGCAACAGCCCCGGCATCAGCACCTCCTGCTGAAGGTGCGCGACATTTCACACAAACTCTTGCGCATGAAAAGCGTCATGCTGGAGGGTCGCAGTCAGGGCGAATGCCGTGTCGCGTATGAAACGGGACACCGGAAATTGGTGGTGTCGGTTGACGGACGTTCGTTGCGGGGGAGTGGCGAGTTGATTCTGCTCAACGAGGTAGCGGGCCTGCCCTTCAGTCGTTTGCGCATCGGCCGGCTCATCCTGGACGGGAACAACATACCTGCCTGGCGGCCCTGCCCCTTTTCAGCCGTCCTGGAGAATCCCGCTGCCGGAATCGGGTTCTCCATATCCCCGGGCTGCCGGCCGTTTCCGCCTGACTGGCGACTGGCGGGTGGGCGGGAAGTCGGTCGTGGGCTGAACTGGGCCGGGCTTGAAATGTCAGCGGAACCGCGGTTTTTCAGCTATGAAGTCCGCCTTTTGGTTGAAGCGCACGGCGAAACGGGAATCCAGGAACATCCTTGATATATGTATCCTGGAGGAGAAGAGCTCTATGGTTTTTTGTGCCCGGATTTTCTTCATCATACCGGTCATTCATTGCCAACCGTGAATTGCATCGCAAGAATCGGATAGAAGCCGGGACGTGTTATTCGCTAGTATTCGGCTCAGAGGTGAAACGATGCGAAACCGGAAAAAATCGCGTATCGGGCAATCGGTGCAGGGCTGTCATGCAAAAAGGGAAGAAGAATTCTGGAATGCGATAAAGGAACGTGACGTCGCGTTTGACGGTATGTTCTGGTATGGAGTGCTGACAACCGGGATCTATTGTCGGCCGTCCTGCCCATCACGCTTGCCGAAACGGGAAAACATCGTCTTCTTTACACTGCCTGAAACGGCGCGGCGGGCAGGTTTGCGGCCCTGCCTGCGTTGTCGTCCTGATGACGCGGCTTTTTGCGACCCACGGGCGGCATTGGTTCAGAATATCTGCCGCCTGATCGACGAGAGCGTTGAAGAAGCCCCGGATCTCGCCCGCCTGAGTGAACAGGTGAAGGTAAGTCTGTTCCATCTCCAGCGTGTCTTCAAAAAATTGATGGGCATAACCCCGCGTCAATACGGTGCAGCCCGGCGTGCTGAACTGTTCAAAACAGGAGTGAAGAAAGGCCAATCCGTCGTTGAGGCGATGTACGACGCCGGATATGGTTCCAGCAGCCGGTTGTACGAAAAAGCGTCCGCTCGGCTGGGCATGACGCCTGCCACGTATGGGAAAGGGGGAAAGGGTATGACCGTCGCGTACACGATCGTCGAGAGCCGACTGGGCTGGTTGCTTGTCGCGGCGACGAGCCGTGGAATATGTTCGGTTGCACTGGAAGATGGACAGGAAAAGCTGGTGAAAGGTCTCCTGCATGAATTTCCCCGGGCGGAAATCGCACGCGATGACGACCATCTACGAACACTGGTAAATATTGTGCTTGAATCTCTCGCGGGCAAGCATCCCCACCCGGACCTGCCGCTCGACATCCGCGGCACGGCATTTCAGATGCGTGTCTGGGAAGACCTCCGCCGCATTCCGCGCGGTCAGAGCGTCTCGTACAGCGAACTGGCCGGCCGGATCGGCAAACCGGCGGCTGCCCGGGCCGTTGCACGCGCCTGCGCAATGAATCCCGTTGCGATTATCACCCCCTGTCACCGGGTCATCCGTGAAAACGGAGAACTGGGTGGATACCGCTGGGGAATTGAACGCAAACGTGCTTTGCTTGAAAAAGAGAAAACAGAGTAGACTCATCTGCCTGCCCTGCAACCCGACACAGGAGCTTGGTATTCCATGAATGATACATCCGGTACTTTGAAAGCAGTCGTCTGCTCCCACCCATGAAGAGACAATCCTCCATCATAGAACTGCCCGCGGATTTCCGCAGGGACGATTTTCTTGCATACCACCGGCGCGATGCTCTTATGATTGCCGAGAATGTCAGCAAAGATCTCCTGAGAAAGGGCATTACCTGGAATAATTGCCCGGCTTGTCTCACCATCAGATTGAAAGCACGACACGCCGAATCTGAGCTGGCCGCAGACGGATCGCCGTCCATGCCTGGATGCGACGAGTGCGGACAGATGGCCTGGAGAATGTTGGGCCTGAAACAGAAGATAGAAGATTTCGAAGAGCAGTACGCGGCCCATCCGCACCTGGGCAGGCTTATCGCGCAACAGCCCGGTCTTCGGGTTCCTCTTGCGGCGACTCCCTTCGAGGCGCTGACCTGGGCTATCATCGGTCAACAAATAAGCGTCAACGCAGCAGTCTCGGTGCGACGAAATTTCATCAGGGTAGCCGGTGTGCGGCATTCCAGCGGAATGTGGTGCTATCCGGACGCAGAACGGGTTTCCCGGCTGACGGTGGCGGATCTGCGCAGCGCGGGCTTTACGTTAGGCAAGGCGCGGGCCGTGATTGCACTGAGCCAACGCATTGTGGAAAAGCAGCTGATTCTCCATGAAATTGAAGATGGGGAAACGGCAGATGACATACGCGCCAGCCTTATGAAGATTAGCGGGATAGGTCCCTGGACAGTCAACTATGCCCTTTTGCGAGGGTTCGGTTGGCTGGATGGGTCGCTGCACGGGGACGTGGCTGTTCGCCGCGGCATCCAGGCATTGCTTGACACGCCGGGAAAAATAACCGAGGAACAGGCCCGGAGCTGGCTCGCGGATTTTTCTCCCTGGCGTGCACTGGTAGCCGCACATTTATGGGCGACACAAACCCGCAAAGTTTATTAGAAATTATTTTCGCTCTGTTTGTCGGATCATACGCAACAGCAGTTCTGCCCCTCGGGGGCAGTTGATGACTGTCGGGAGATTCATCCCCCGGTGACTCTTTCGGGCCCGTGCTGAACAAATTATTCGTCAAAAACAATCAGCATCACTATACGACTGACCAAATGGCAGAGAAAATATTCGGGAACACCGGAATTTGAATGGTATAGTCCAATGCTCCAGCAGCGACAGCCACCGCCAGCAGCATCCAGCCGATGGAATTATTCATCTGACGCCAGAGCATCCGCAAGGGACTGTCCCCTCCTTTGCCGACTACGAGGGGAGGTCACCAGTTTATTCCTGAAAGCTCAATCTCAATGCGGGTTGTCCGGAAAATCAAAGGTGTCGCATCGCATCCGTCCCACCTTACATCTTGAATTGCAAAAGAATTTCCGGCTTTCCTTTTTCGCCGCCAAACGCTTGGCAACAAGCGGCCTTTCATAGACGTGACATTATGGATCAGCAACGGCATCTTCCATTAATACAAAAGATTGAAGTCCTCGGTGATTATCTGTCCTTTCGGCACCCCGAGCGCCTGGAACTGCTTGATAAGGGCCCCTACCATGGGAGATGGTCCGCACAGGAAAATATTCCTTTCCCGTATCCCCCCGTCAACTCGACTGTCGATGTAGTTCGCGGAAATGAGCCCCTGCCTGGATGACAGATAGAGTTCATAGTGGTGTCCTCGATCTTCTAACGATTTGAATCCCTTGAACTTGCTGAGAATGACCTCGTTCCTGATATCATTGTCGAAACTGGCCTGGTCGTGCGTTATGCATACGTAGAAGAGGGCGACACGGGGGCTTTTCCACGAGGTGATGCTTTCCGGGTGCAGTCTTTCCAGCCATTGCGGGGCTTCGGCCGGGGAGAGGCGTTCCTCGGAGTGGAGCGCTATGTGCCACATGCCGATGAACGGGGTTATTCCTATGCCGCCGCCGATAAAGACGCAGTCGCGTTCCGCGGACAGAAAGCGGTCGCTGAAATGGCCATATGGACCATAGACGGTCACCGAGTCACCTTTTTCAAGGAGATCGAGAGTGCGCGTGTGGTCACCCGATTTTTTTATTCCCAGCTTGAATCGGGATTCCAGGTTGTACCCGCACGCTATCGAATAGGGGTGCGGTTCAGGGGTGATTCCTTCCTTGTTGACCACGAGATAGACGAACTGGCTAGGTCTGAAGTCCATCTTCTTTTCCTCAGGCTCGAATGTTATCTCCAGTATCTCCCCTTGCCTGTCGATGCCGGCGACACGGTAGGGAAAGCGCGGCCCCCAAAAACGATAGAGAAAGCGGATGTAGACGAAGGATGCCGATGCGACGGCGAGCAGGCCGTAGACCCAGATTCCCAAAGCAGGGTAGGACGAAACATCCCGGTCCACAGAGACAATATGGACGATGATCACCAGGAGTACGAAACCGAACCATTCGTGGGTTTTTTTCCAGCGATGGTAGGGAATCCTTACCCAGAGCGTCACGGTTACCAGCGCCGCCATGAGGAGCAGTGCCGCGACCCCCAGATTGTGCCCTACTATGTATCGGTCCCCCTCCGAGGGAAGAAACCAAAACCTGCGCAGAAATCCTAGCAAATCCGGCAACCTGTCGAAGGCGAGAAAAACGGGGTGCGCCAGGATAACGTAGAATGACCATTTGCCCAGGCGTTTATGAATTTGATAGACCTTGTCCAAACCGCCGAAATAGTCCTCTATCCACCGGAGTCTCGTGGAAAGGACGATGCACCAGCACATGAGGACCGTCGCTATGAGTGACGAGGCTTTCGCCGGATACTTCCAGGGGTTTTCAAACCAATCCTGAAAATACCATTTGCTCCCGACCCACAGGATGATCGTTATGCACACGGTGAGCAGCACCGGCCTGAAATTCTGATGTGTTTTGGATGTAGTCAGCATTCCTCAAACCTCAGCCTGATGAAGTCGGGGTAGGTGTCCTGGTTGGATACGATGAATCCGGTATCCAGCGCGTAGCGCCTTCCCCGCACGGTTGCGTCGATAGTGTTGGTATGGCCGCCGATATAATCGTTGGCTTCATACACCGTCACCTCGTGCTCTCAGCACAGCAGGTAGGCCGCGAGAATCCCGGAAATGCCGCCGCCGATGATCGCGATTCTCATGGAGCCTCCACGCATCTTTCGCTTACCTCCCGGCCGGACCGGCCGGAAGATTCGGATTCCGCCCCTATCAGCATACCCGCATCTCGGGGCACTGCAATCGGGCTCCGGCACTTCGCGGTTCCGAAAAAGAGCAGGCCGTAGGGCTAAACGAATCGTGACACAAGAAAACCCCGGGAATCCATCCGAGCCACGGGGTTTAGCAACCAGATTCAGTGCGCCTCAAACAAAAGGATGACGCAAAAAAATTTTCCTCCCCTTTTCCAGAATAAGAATTTTCATACAAGAAGCGTCTTTTCTGTAACTGCTTGATTGTCTTTCAGATGTATGGTGCCGACACGAGCCATCCTCCCGACGTCTCATGCCTCTGCAGCGCCTTTTCAGACCTTCATGCCGGGGCGTGACAGGCAGGCGCGTGGCATGAGGGAGCATGGCATGAAGGGCCGTGGCAGCCGGCCGACGCAAGCTTTCGAGCTTCAACTTTTCTGATCTTCAGCATCGTAGTAACCTCCTTTCTCCTGGTTCGGGCAAAGGTGCTTTTCGGAAGACTCCCGAGTGAGGTCCGTGAGTTACATCCCACCGGTCACCGGGGAGAAAGCGATCTGGTCGCCGTCCTTGAGCACCGTATTCGCTTCGACTTCCTTGCTGTTCACGAACATAATCTTGATTTCGTCCGCGGGAAGCGAGAGTTTGTCTACCAGGCCTTTCACAGTCGTTCCTTCCGGGACGTCATGCTCCTTTGCTCCGTGGTAATCGCAGACATCCGCCTTGACGAGGGTTGAAAAGCATTTCACCTTGACTTTCATGTTCTCCTCCCTATCGTTCTCGACGCTTCTTTCTCATTAAGTGTAAAGGAACACTGTGTATCGTCAAGTCCCTAACAATATGATTTTCCTGAATAATAAACATTAAATAACAATGAATGTCACATGAATTTCCGAACAGGGGTTGCAAAAAATGACAGCCGTCGATACCGGCGGGGAGGAATATGGCGACCGGAGGCGTACGTCATGGATGAAAGTGAAATTCGGTCACATTCTGGAAGCGGCTGACCAGGTAGAGACTGCTCACCGCCACTTCGACCAGGGCGCAGCTCGGGGAGGATACGAACTCCCGCAGGTGGGGATGCTTGCCCAGGTAGAGCCCCTCGGCATCGGCCCTCGCCTCTCCGGTCAGCTCCCGGCTGTCGCCGAGAACGGTCACCGCAACCGCGGAGGTGAAGTCGTCGACGCGGTTGGTGCGGTTGTCCACCAGGAGAGCAACCCGGCTGTTGGAACGGATGTTGGCGTATTTCCTGGTGTCGCGGGTGGTTGCGAAAAACAGCAGGCGCAGGTCTGAGCTCGAGGCGAAGGCCACCAGACTGGCGTAGGGACGGCTGTCGCTGTCGGTGGAGAGAACCGCCAGGGGCTGGGTTGCGAACAGATCGCGCAGCTGGTTCGTAAGGTCGTCGGGATGGTACACGGGAGCTCCTCGGTGGTCATTTTCCGCGATCCGAAGGAGATCGCGCTTCATGCGTGCATATACGGGTTCCCTGCAGGCCGGATTCCGAACAGGCCCGGGGAAGTAATGGCTTCCATTCTAGCAGAGAGGTGCTTGCATGCAATGCACCGGCTTTTTCGGGAGGGTGCCGGCGGGAAGAAAAGGTTCTGGTATACTGTTGCAAGCATGGGACCGGAATGAAATCGTACTGTCCGGCAATCGTGGATGCGTCCTCCCGGACCATCCGCTCCGGACAGCTAACCGAAGCGGCGGAGCTGCGGCTGGTCGGGAAATTCATGATGACGCGAATCTTCAGAGAGGTAATGGCAATGGGAATTCTGACGAGCCTGCTGGCGGCCTGCGCCGCCCCCCCTCCGGGCGACCTGGGGGTTCGGGACGGCATGCTGGCGCCCTGTCCGTCGTCACCCAACTGCGTGTCCAGCCGGGCCGACGATGCACGTCACCGGGTCGCACCGCTCTGTTTCACCGATGACCCGCCTGCCGCCTTTGCCCGGCTGCGGAAGATCCTGAAAGACCGGGACGACACCACCCTGGTCCGGGAGGAAGAGCACTACCTGCGGGCCGAGTTCCGTACCCGGCTCGGCTTCGTGGACGACGGAGAATTCCTGCTGGACCCTGACGGGGGATGTATCCACGTCCGCTCCGCCTCCCGCCTCGGCTATTCGGACCTGGGCAAGAACCGTTCGCGGATGGAGGAGATCCGCGGTTGGTTTGCCGGATCGGAACGGACACAATGAACACTGCCGGGGGGGCGCGGATGACGACCATCATTGCCGTTGCGCTCGGAACGGCTCTGCTGCTCTGGATACTGAGCGGCTATCTTCCGACGAGGAACATCGCCATGCCCGCCTATACCGTTGTTGCAGTGAAGCAGGACTACGAGATTCGCAGGTACGAACCTTTCATCGTGGCTGAGACGCCACGGGAGGGTGACCCGGCCGCGGCCCTCTCCGAAGGCTTCAACGAGCTGTTCCGCTACATTACGGGCAGCAATACGGGGAGTTCGAAGATAAAGATGACGGCGCCGGTTCTCCGGACACCCGGACCGCAGGGTACGAAGATTCCCATGACCGCTCCGGTCCTCCGCCAGGGTGCGGGCGCCGGGACCGTGGTCGCCTTCGTCATGCCGCCCGGCTCCACGATGGAGAGCCTGCCGCGGCCGACCAGCCCTTCCGTGACGCTGCGGCAGGTGCCGTCCCGCACGGTGTCGGTCGTCACCTTCTCGGGCTATGCCACCGAAGGGGCCATCGAGGAGAAGACGGAGAGCCTGCTCCAGGCCCTGATGCGGGACGGGGTGGCTCCCCGGTCCGTGCCGGCCGTTGCCCTGTACGACCCGCCATGGACTCCCCCGTTCATGCGCAGGAACGAGGTCATGGTGGAGGTAGGGGAAAGCGGCACGGGAGAGTGACGGCGCTCAGGAGGATTGGACTCCGACACATCTACAGCCGTCTGTCCCGCAGACGAACGAACCTGTGAGCGAACGTCGAGCTCGTTTTGTATCTTTCACAATCAGCAGCCGGAACCCATTTCTTTCCCAAATCGGCTGCTATCCGGTCAGTTCCGGTCAAGGACGCAGAAAAGCCCCTCTCCCTTCAGCAGCGGGCCGAAGCAGGCGTTTTCAGAGAGGCATGAAGCCCTGCGACGGTCTCCGGACCGCCACCGCGCAACCAGGGCCGGCTCCCGGATAAGAGGGCGGCAGAGGGAAATGTAGTCGGCAACACCTGCTTCGACCAGCTCATCGGCAACCTCGAAGGAGCGTATCCCTCCCACCAGCATGAGCGGCACACCGGTTTTTTCCTTGAAGCGGGATGCCGCGTTCCGATAGTAAACTTCCTGCTCCGGAATAGCGGGATCGCCTGCACGTATCGACGAATAGTCCCCGGAAGCATAGATTGTCCCGCCGCTCATCTCCACGGCATCGATTTCCCTCGTCTCAAGCATGGCTGCCACGGAAAGCATTTCATCCACGGACAGGCCTCCATCGACAAAATCCTCCGAGTTCAGCTTCATCATCACCGGATAGTCCTCGCCCACTGCCGACCGGATTGCCTGCAGTACTTCAAGAACAATCCGTGCCCGGTTTTCCAGGCAACCGCCATACTCATCAGTCCGGTGGTTGAAGAACGGCGAAAGAAATTCGCTGAGAAGATAGCCATGGGCGGCATGTATCTGCACCCCATCGAAACCAGCAGATTTCGCCCGGGACGCCGCCGTGCCGAAGGCGTCGCAGATGCGGCCGATCTCGTCCCGGGAAAGCTCCCGGCAGTCCGGGGTCCTCCCGGGAGTGCCCGCTGACGGGCCGACAGCTTCCATTCGGGTAATTTGGGAAAGGGCATAACAACCGGCATGAGAAAGTTGCACCACGATTTTTCCGCCTTCACGGTGCACGACATCGGTCATCCTCGACAGACCCGGCAGCATCCCGTCGCTGTGAATCCCCATCTGCCACGGTCCTGCCTGCCCTTCAGGGCTCACATACGCATGCCCGGCAATAATGAGCCCGACCCCGCCCTGTGCCAGTTGCGCCATGAGGTCGACAAGCCCCTGGGAACAGGACCCGTCCGTCTCCGCCATTCCTTCCCAGGTGGCGGAACGGACAAACCGGTTGGCAAGGGAAAGGGTCTTGATTGTGGTTTGCTCGAAAAGTCTCGACATCTGGCACCTCCTCAACTGCTGGCGCGAAAACCATTCCGGTATTCAAAAGCTCCGCTGATTGTCCGGGATGTGAATGATTTTCCGTTGGATAATGGCTGTTCATTGCTCTTCCTGAACCTCTGCGGCGCCTTTAGGCACCCGGACGGAACAGCTAGCCTTTTACAGCCTTTGCCTTTATTTCCTCGACCGTTTCCCCGGCGAACCCCAGGTTTTCGTCCTGCTGTTCCCGTATGACCACGGAGTAAAATTTGGCAGGCACCTTGGTAATCTCCACAGCAACTTCCGTGAATTTCTGTATGAGGTCCTTCTTCTGCTCCTTGCTCAGCTTCCCGCCTTCCCATGAAATGATTGGCATGATCCTGTCTCCTTTTTCGAGTATTTCCGCGAGCCGTGCGGCCGGAATGCATATCCTGTATCAAATGCGGTTCAGCTGTTCCCGTCCCGAGAATGCCGAAGCTCGAACAGCAGCTTGTTAAGAAGTTCGAGCTCACTTCGATCAAGATGCCTCTTGGTGGCTGTATGGGCTTCAACCAGCGGCTGCGCAAGCTCTTCGACCATGCCTTTGCCAGCTTCCGTAAGCCGCACATAAATGATACGTCGATCCTTTTCACTGCGGAAACGTTCCACCATGCCCGCAGCCTCCAGCCTGTCGACCAGCCGGGTCACGTCCGAAGAGATTGTTGTCATGCGCTGGGCTATTTTCCGGATGGGTATCCCGTGCGCATCCTCCACCTCAAGTATCTTCAGTACGTTGAACTGGGGCTGGGTAATCCCGTGCGCCTTGAAGACCTTCGCAAATTCTCCCTGCAGCCACTCCGAGGTTCGTATGAGGTTGAGGAACAGCTCCTGCTCAAGTGAATCAAAGGGACGATTCCGCCCTATCTCTTCAGCCAGGCTCCTGGGTTTCCGATCGATTCGTTTCATGCAGAGAATATACGTTACAACATTATTTGTTGCAACAATTATTTTAATGGAACCGCATCCTTCCCTATGTTTCTTTGGGGGAACGAACCAGGGCCATGGGAACTGAATGCTCGTACCGACAGGGGATGAATTTGCTCAGACATCTTCAAATCAAGGCAGGACAGGCGAATCCTGTGATCCAGACACCCGAAAGGTCTCTTTTCATCACGGATTGCTTGAATTGGTTAATGTGATAGATGTTTCTGAATGAAAAGATATAGCGCAAGGCCGCGCTAAGACGGGAACTGGGTTGCCGAGGAAGTCCGCTCCGACAGGGAGATTGCCTTGTTCAAGTGCACGTGGAGTGCAGAATAAGCGTGTAAATTACTTAACGAAAGAAAAGGGGTATAGATACTACAATGCTCCTCGATCAGAATGGATTTGTATGATAAACATTGTATAAATAAATACGGCTCGGTCCGACAGGGGTGAATATGCAAGAAAAACGTCTCAGTTACCAAGAATACAGGATCCTTACCGAGCAATCTCCTATCCTGATATGGAGAGCCAATACTGAAGCAGAATGTGACTACTTCAACCAGCGATGGCTTGAATTTACCGGAAGGTCTTTAGAGCAGGAACTTGGCAATGGTTGGGCGGAGGGGGTCCACCCGCACGATTTCCAGAGATGCCTGGACACATACCTTGATTCATTCAAGAAAAGAATCGCTTTCGAAATGGAATACAGGCTCAGGCGCAATGACGGGACATACCGATGGCTCTTTGATCGTGGCGCCCCGTTTTTCAATGATGACGGTTCCTTTGGCGGATATATCGGCAGTTGTGTCGACATAACGGAACAGGTGGAAGGAAGAGAGGCAATCCAAAGGGAGCAGGAAAAGGAAATAGAGAAACTGAGAAACCTGCTGCCGATTTGTTCCGTATGCAAAAAAGTCAGGACAGACTCCGGATTCTGGCAGAATGTGGAGCAATACCTTCTGGAAAATGAGGACATACTATGCTCACATGGCTTATGCCCTGAATGCATAAAGAAGCTGTATCCTGAGGCGACCAGAGGGATGAAGAATAGACGTAATGGCGAAAATGACGAGTAGTAAGAAGGGAGACCCGGATTCTTGTTCACCATCAAGGAGAGCGCTGAAAAGGCCTGTATGTTTCACAATAACAGCGTGGATTGATGAGATCTCGAAGTACCTTGATGGCGCCTTGCTTGATTTTCGATTATCACCATTCTGGAATCTCAACGAGAGATGAAAGCGGCAAAATTTCTAAATACCAACTAAAAAGGGGGGCTAGCTTCTCCAGCTAACTCCCAGTAATTTCTGCCTCTCCCCGACAGGCATTTCCGTCATGGCTCGGCGGGCGACCACTTCCATGAGCATGCCCCCATAATTGAACACCTTGTAAAGGTGAGAATTGATTTGGACATGGTCGCAACCGGCTGCCCGGAGCATCTCCATTATTTCCCCGCGACTGTGAGCCTTGAGCCATAACCTCTGTCGAACGGCGTTACCAAGTTGGACAAAGAATCTCAGGAAAGAACGACGGGCCGTTATGAAGTACAGTACCCCGGCCGGGTCCAGGTGGCTGGTGAGTTTGCGCACAAGCCGGGGCAGATTTGACATGTATTCCAGCGCGGCAAAAGCGCAGATGACCGAGAAGGTTCCTTCGATCTCGTCCTTTTCCACATCGCAGAGAACGGTCCGGATGTTGGTGATCCTTTCTTCGGCGGCCTTTCTCTCCAACTCACCCAGCATGTTGCGCGAGATGTCAAAGGCTGTCACTTCTCGGCAATGGCGGGCAATGGGGATTGTAAATATACCGGTTCCTGCCCCGACTTCAAGCACCCGTCCCGCTCCCGCGAACAGTTCGGGGAGGCGCGCAGAAAAAAGCTCATATTCTTTACGCTTTGATAGTGAAACAGCGGTCTGAAACTGTTCGTGATCGTAGGTCGGGGCCAGATCGTCAAAAAAGAGCTCAACCTTTTTGGTTATGTTCGGCATTTCGGTGTATGGCATTGATTACCTGTATAAAACTTGAATAGTGGCCGCCGTCCGTATGAAAGCATGTCCAAGGAACCGGTCAGCGCAGAACAGGTGACCTGCAAAAAAATTTCTCCCCAGCACATGACAACAGTGGGATCAATACAATATTGCAAATGGCAGGAAAAAAAAAGTTACTTTTTAGCGGGACTACCAGATGATACATCAAAGGATACACAAACTAAAAAGGGGCTTAGTCTGATCAGCCAAACCACTGTTATCATTGGATTTCCTAGCATTACCCTCAGCAAAACTTTTTCTCTTACACTTTCTCCTTCTTGATGAACCCCATCAAGAATAATCACCCAAGAACCGAGTATTCATTTCAAAGGATTCATCAACTTCGGCCGGATCGGCAATCCTCCGATTCAGCGATACCCCTCACGTGAACGGATTAGCCTGTCCCTGGCATTTCGCATGCCTTGAAATATCGATTCGCCTACCTCTTGCGGAAACGATTGCGGCAGTTGCCTTGCAACTACCATGATGACATCGTCCATCCTTTCTAGAAGGTCGTTCATGATTGCCGCCATTTCATCAACGGGGAATCTGCAAAGTTGAGCAGTGGATAGCCAATGTCGGTACATGATTCTTGTCCACTGGTAATGCCTGTTATTACCTTTAATTGCCATTGCCATTTTCAGATTTTGCTGCTCCAATTGGTGTTTTGCGACTAGCGGAAAAGCTGACACGATATCATATGCGGGAGTAAGTTGGTAACTGCCACCGGGTTGTAGAAAAATACTGAAATTCTTTGCTTGACCATCAATAGCCGCTAAAAACCAAAAGAGTATCTGCGTCGCCATGAATGTTCTTCTATCGGCCAATGCTTCGGAGGAGCCCAGCAGGAGATGCATGATCCGCTCTATACCAGGTCCTCCATCAGCCTCATACTTCAATGCAGGCGGCACTCCAAGAGCTTGGCACATGTCTTCCTGTGGAAGCCTGATAAGCCATGATCCATCCTCTGCCCAGCGGCGGTCAGACCTTTCAACCACGAGAACCTTGACCCCAGCGAAGCTTCTCATTTCTGCATTTGCAACTGGTAATCCATAGGTCTTCAAAATAAGATGACAGAGCCATTCGTTTTCAACACTGTCAGACAAGTCCATCCCGCTATGCACGATTCTTCCTATGGGGAGCTTAAAAATATGGCTGGTCGGGGTAACGCCCGCCGGTCGACACCATCTGTTGTTGAACCACAGAAGCGCAGTCTTTTCCTGTGCGCCGGCAATAGAAATGCGAAAATCACGATCCCTGCCCATGCCAAGGGGCATGGTTTGGTAATTGCGAAGTGTTTCGGCAATCTCGGACTCGCCTAATGGAACCGATTCGACCTTCTGTACATCGACAGCTCCCATGTCTTCCGGAAATAGCTGCAGGGCACCGACGCAATCTCTCCCCACATGCCACAACAGGTCAAAGCAACGGTTTGACCTGGCCGAAAACTTTGCTTGAATCCGGTTTCTTATTGGTTGACTGTCGGGGAGGAGATTGTCGAAGTAATTTTCGACAATCTCACCTGAGTATGGCTCCTGGGTCAATGGCATGGAAAGCGATAATGGACGACACATATCCCAGTCCAGCCATTCCTCACAATATGAAAAACGCAGTTTTCCGCTGGAAGTTCGGGTCAATCGGCCGACTTTCCGACCATTCATATATACGTACAAGTCTACCGACAGGCGATTTCGAGGCATTTACCAAATATCTCCCTTGGTGTCTTTTGCCGGTTTTTGTCTTGGTTGGATTACCAGTTCCAACTCAAGCGCAGCCAACAGTCGGAAGAGCGTCCCAATTTCTGTCCCAGGGTTCCCTTTCTCGACTTTCGACACAGTCGGTTGGTCGACACCGACAGCTTTGCCCACGGCAGTCTGGCTTTGCTTCCTTTTTTTTCGCTCACTACGTAATGCCGCACCAAGACCTTCCGGAGAAAGTATTTTTTGCATCATCTGGTGCCCCCAAAAATCAAATTATAGCTTATGGGCTATATATACATTTTATAGCTTATAAGACATAAAATGCAATTATATTTTATAAGCTATAAAAAAACCCCGGCAAGTCAACCGAGGTCAATATTTTCTAAGCCTTTAGCTACACTGGAGCTTAATAATGGCATCAGTGCAGCATGAAATCAGTAGAACGGCCAATGAGCAGGTGCCGGCGCAACAGTCCCTTGTCGTTACACCTGGCGAATGCTACCATCTCTCCCAGGCCCGCCACGAAAAGGGGGGCACAGCTATCTGAATGCCCTCGACTCCCAGCAGAGTCTGATCAGCGTCCGCCTTGCCCGCCTGATCAATCTGGTGACGCTGCAGAATGCGCTGGGCAGAGGGAGTGAGCAAAGGCTTGTGATATTCGCAGGAAGCAAAAGAGACCATCTGATACGCTACAAAACTGGTAATTTACTGATATTACGATCTTTATTCCGAAGGGGAGCCTATTGAAAAAAGGACACAAAAAATTAATGGCCGATTTCATTAAAGAAATCGGCCATCTTGATTTTGGCTCCCCATAGTGGACGAAATTAGAACTTTTTGCATCCTTTCGGAAGAGG
>ERZ795032.1204-NODE-1204-length-19199-cov-5.007365_pt1 | contig 19199 bp, 32 predicted proteins | sample MGYA00375124_ERZ795032 | MGnify/ENA primary metagenome ERZ795032 (study PRJEB30167, sample SAMN05720154) | activated sludge metagenome | isolation source: Anaerobic digester | place: China | collected 2015-12-16 ...
GATGAACATCATCGATGACCTGTTCATACTGCTGGGCACCGGCCTTGTCGTTGCCGACTTTTTCATCGACGGTGGCATCGGCACCATGGGCGTTGTCGCCGCAGTCGGTGGCAGCGGTGCTGCCGGTGGCTTTCTGATGTCGCTGTTCAACAATATGGGCCTCGGCCGCGAAGTCATGGAAGCACATCAGAACTGGAAAAAACTGCGCCGGCAGTCATACCGCAGGCACCTGCGCGAACTGCTCGCCGGCCCGATTTTTCTCAACTCGCTTGAAGAAAAGGCCGCACGCCTGTCACCGGATAATATTACCAGCTGCCGTGAGGCATGCGCCAAATTAAAGGAAATCAGCAGAATCCATGAACACTGATAAATCCGCTCTCCTGCACGAACGGGCCAGCAATATTACCCGCCGCTGCGAAGATCTGAAAGACAATGAAATGTTCTTCATGCTGCAGCGCAATCTGCGGCAGGCCGTTGAACAAAGCAGTGCGACCGGGCCGGCCCCTCTTGTCGTCACTATAATCGGCGGCACCGGAGTTGGTAAGTCATTCATCTTCAGCAGCCTCTGCGCCACTCCTGAGATAAGTCCCTCGTCTTCGTCGGTGCGTGGCTATACAAAAGAGCTTTTTGTGGCAGCGGCCCCCGAAGACCGCTCTTTGCTGCCTTTCTCATCTGATGAAGCGCATTATTTGCCCGGTCTGCTGCCGGGAGCCATTCTGATCGACACCCCCGACCTCGACACCATCAACAGCAACAATGCCCGCCTGGCCCGTGAGACGATAAGAGTTTCAGATATTCTTATCGTGGTCACCACTCCAGATAAGCGCTCCAATTTTGCCATTCACCAGAACGTCGTCGAATGGGCCTCACGCAAACGCTGGTTTTTTGTCATCAATAAAACCGATACGGCCCCAGACGCCACGAACGAAAGCCTGAAGAAAGACCTTGCCGATCGTCTTCAGCAGATCGGCTTCTCGGTCGACCCGGGAGCCCTGTTTGCTTTCAGCGCCCGCCAGCCTGATTCAGATGAATTCAGACGCTTTCGTGACCTGGTATATTCGCCGCGCACTGTTGTTCACAGTCGAATTCTTCGTGAAGAAGCTGATCTCAGGCGCATTCTACACGCTCTTAATGCCGAAAAGACTGCAGAACGCATTCTCAGGCTTCAACAGGAACTGATCGATTACCGCACGACCCTGAGCGCGCAGATCACCGAGCAGCACCAGCTTGTCGTAACATCGCCGGCGATTACCGGTCTGGCCGGCGATGCCCTGCGTTCATCGATCTACCGTGAGCTGGCCGGCAATAATTCGCTGTTTCTTTACCCCTGGTTTGCTACAATCAGCTGGTTTTCGCCGGGTGTGACCGCCGAAAATGCCGACCGTGCAGTCGAAGCGGCGCTGGCAGAAAATTTCCGGTTTTCGGGCTGCCGCGTCGACGAAAGACGCTTTCTTGAGGACCGCAATCTGCCGGCAACGCAACCGGGCAATCTGCCGGCGGCAGTGCCGACTACCGGAAATGGCGAAACTTTCATGCAGATTCTCGAAACGGCGCAGCGCATCTCCGAGACCCCGTTGATGCGCTTTTACATCATTATCGGAAATATACTGCCGTCACTGGTGCTGTTATCGGCTCTTTATCGTGCCGCTGCCAGCTGGATAAGCGGCATATGGCTTCCTACCGACTTTTTCGTGCATGCCGTGACACTGATAATTATTGCAACTCTGCCGGGTTACCTGCTTGTCAGCAAAGGCATTGCCCGTATGAGCGAGCGCTTTGTTCTCAAGCCATCGAAGCAGGCCATAAATCTGCATCTGCTCGACGCCAGTATCGCCGGCATCGATAAAATTCTGCAGGAAACGTCACTGCTCAATAGTTCGGCCGAAACCCAGCTGAAAGAAATGCAACATCTTCTGCCGCAGAGCAGTTGTGGTATCACTGCCCGCGATCTCTGATTTTACGGCATTCTCGACCAGACAGCGAGGGCAGCAACCGCCAGAGCGGCAAGACTCGCCGGGATATCGAAAAAACCGATGCCGAAGCGGTGATATCTCGTACGATTGCCAGAAACCCGATAACCGCGGGCTTCCATTGCTTCTGCCAGTTCCTCACCTCTGATAATTGCCTGCGCCAGAGTCGGAATCATAAGAGGCATCAAGGCCGCAGCCGAAGAAAAGAAGCCACCCTTGCCAAGGCGGGCACCGCGGGCAATCTGCGCCATGCGGATCCGATCGATTTCTGAAAGCATTACCGGCAGAAAGCGCACGGCAATGACCATGACGAGAGCAAGTTCGCGCGCCGGCAGCCCGAGCAGGCGCAGCGGCCGGAAAATGGTTTCCCAGAAAAACATCAGTTCAGACTGCGGTGAAACGGTCAAATAGCAACCTGCGGCAATAAAAACGCCAAGAATTCTGGCCATGCTTTCAAGTGCCGGAACCACTTCAAAACCGTTGCCGCGAAACCCCTGCACCAGACCAACAATAACCAGAAGAAACCAGATGCGTCTGATCGAAAGAAGCAGGTCTGCCAGTGGCAATCGACCTAAGGCAGCAAATAAAAGCAGCGCGACCAGAGAACCTGCCATGGCTGGCAGCTGCAAACCATTGAGTGAAAAAAACATGATCAGCACAAAGCACAAACCGCCCTTTATCAGTGGATTAAGGCTGTATAAAAAGCTGTTGCCGGGCTTATAACTGATCTGCATGTTTTTTCTCACGGGCGATAAAACTGGCAACGGCCTCGGCATTTACCGGGGGCAGCGACGGCGCAGCGGCAAACGGTGCCATGGCATGGCAATACCAACGGGGCAGCGGGTAAAAATCGCGGTCATGAACTGCCTGTCGCAAAAACTCATTGCCGGAAAACCAGCTCCCCTGCCCTTCTCTGAGGAACAGAACACTGCTGTCTGACTGCAGAAATACTTCGGGCTCATGGGTCACAACGATCACGATGTGCTCGTATGCAAGCTGGTTCAGCATTTCAGCAAGAGCTTTCTGGCCATTTGCGTCGAGGCCGGCAAGAGGTTCATCGAGAAGTATGATCGGAGGCATGGCAACAGTGCAGGCGGCCAGAGCCACCCGACGTTTTTCGCCTCCCGACAGTTCGAATGGATGACGCTGATAAAAGTTTTCTGGGTCGAGACCCCAGCGCTGCAGCCATTGCTGTGCTCGCGGCGTAATTTCGCTTTCGGGTAACTCACGCATGCGCAATGAGTATTCAACTTCATCACCAACCGAGCTGTTGAAAAAAAGCGATTCAGGATCCTGAAAGGTCAGTGAAAAGTTGCCCGCCGACTGAAAAACAGCACCGTCATAAAGAATTTGCCCCGAAAATTCAGTGTGAAAGCCGGCGATAGCAAGTAGCAGACTGCTTTTTCCTGAACCGGCGCGGCCGACGAGCAGATTGAGCCGCCCAAAGCCAAAACTGCCATTGAGGTTTTCTGCCACCGCCTTACCGCCATATGAAACTGTCAGGTTTTTCAGTTCGAGCTGCGCGTTCATGGCCGGGCCTCAAGTATTTTTTCAAGTTTCCAGGCATCGGGAATTCTGAACCAGGGCAGCTGCTCGACATTGGCCCGCAGCTTAGCAATTGGTCCGTTAAAAACCAGGCTGCCACCGTTGAAGGCAAGAATCTGCTCAAAATGCTGCAGATCTTCGGCAAGCTGCGAAACGACCATGACCCCGATATCGTGTTCGCGGGCAAAGGTTTTCACCGTATGCCAGAAGCTGTCGCGTGCCCAGGGATCAAGGTGAGAGGTCGGCTCGTCAAAAAGCATCCAGGAAGGCTGCATGATCATCACCGATGCGATACACAGCAGCTGCTTCTGACCACCAGAAAGGTAATGAACCGGTGTCGCGAGCATATCGCCAAGCCCGAAGCGTGACGCGGTTTCCCTGACCCGAACCTGCATCTCATCATAACTCACACCCAGATTTTCGAGACCGAACGCCAGGTCTTCTGCAACAGTCGTGCCGACAATCTGGTTATCGGGCGTCTGAAAAATGATACCGGCTAAAAAGCCGCAACAGCCTGTGTGGTTGAAAGGTGCAAAGCCGTCGACAGTTACAATGCCGGTCTGCGGCTCGATCATGCCGGCAATCAGTCTGGCAACTGTAGACTTGCCACTGCCGTTACCACCGATTACCCCGGTAATCGAACCTTTCGGGCAGGAAAAAGAAACCTCCTTCAGCTTGAAGGAGGTTTCTGATTTCTCGTTATATCTGAAAGACACTTTGTCGAGAATTATCATCCTGCGACGGATTCACCTCATTTGGTGAATTCGATGATTGCCATTTCGGCATTGTCGCCGCGGCGATTGCCCAGCTTGTAGATTCTGGTGTAGCCACCGGGAACCGATTCAAAGCGGGGAGCGATGCGGTTGATAAGCTTGGTGACAGTACCTTCGACTCTGAGAATTCTCTGAGCGTTCTTTCTTTCTTTGGTTACACTCTTGCCGTCCTGGTCGACAGTGCGTTTGCAGGTGGCGGGAATGTAGCCAACGATGAATTCCGGTCTCGGATTCTTTTCGGGGTCGGCGATATACTTTTCAGCAGCTTCGCGGGTTTCTTTGTCGAGATTGGAGATGTATCTTTTGATCTCGTCACGGCCAAGGATTTCGCGATCATTGCAGCCATGGAAGAACTTTTCGAGAAGAGTTCTCTTGGCAGCTTTAAGACCAGCGGTCTGAGCCTGATCTTCGCCTTTGAGAGTCAACATCTTTTTGGCGATTGTCACGGCTTTTTCAATTTCGCGGCGCAGATCTTTGGCTTTCTGCAGAGTGGTTTCGATTTTTTCATATTTAACAAGTGAGGTGCACAGAGAGCGCAGCAGAGCTAATCTCTGGTGTGATTCGCGACCAAACTTGCGTCCGATTTTCTTGTGTCTCATTCGTCATTACCTCCGGCGGTACCATCATCGTCAGGAAGACTCATGTTGAACTGACCGAGTTTTTCTCTGACTTCTTTGAGCGACTTCTTACCAAAATTCTTGATTTCAAGCAGCTCGGAAACTTTTTTGTTAACGAGTTCACCAAGAGTCTGAATGCCAGCTTTCTTGAGGCAGTTTCTCGAACGGACTGAAAATTCGAGATCCTTGATCAGGATATCGTGATGACCCTTCTGCGGGACTTCCTGTTTCTGAGAAGAAACCATTACGAGTTCTTCTTTGTGAGTCGGAATTCCCTTTTTGTCTTCGACGATTTCTTCTTCAAGAGTCTTGAAGAGATCAACATGTGCCATCAGGAACTTGGCCGACAGTTCAACAGCCTCGGCGGGCTGCATGCTGCCGTTGGTCCAGACCTGAAGGGTAAGCTTGTCGAAATCGATATTCTGGCCTACGCGAGCATCAGAAACGTTATACATTACTCTGGTTACGGGTGAGAACTGGCTGTCGACCAGGATGGTGCCAATCGGCTGATTGTTCATCTTGTGATCTTCGGCAAGAACATAACCGCGGCCACGCTTGAAAGTAATATCCATGCCAAGGGTGATATCGCCGGTTACCTGAGCGATGTGAACGTCTTCGTCAATTACGAGCAGATCAGGATGCGAAGGCAGATCAGCGGCGGTTACGTCTGCCGGGCCTTTGACTTCAAGGCGCAGAGTGATGGGTTCATCGACTTCTACGTTAACTACGAGTTTCTTGAGGTTAAGGATGATGGCGGTAACGTCTTCGACAACGCCGGGAATGCTGCAGAATTCATGCAGAACCCCGTCGATCTTGACGCTGCTGACGGCTGAACCGGGCAGTGAAGCGAGCAGAACTCTGCGGAAAGAATTTCCGAGGGTCTGGCCGTAGCCTCTTTCAAGAGGTTCGACTTCGATGATACCGTGGTTCGAGTGTTCGCCTTCGATATATTTGATTTTGGGTCGGTTGATTTCAATCACGCGAATTAGCCTCCTGTTAAGCTTAGCGAGAGTAGAATTCGATAATCAGATGTTCCTGGATCTTCGGGTCGAGCTGTGCGCGTTCGGGAAGCGCTGCAAACTTACCCTTGAGGTTTTCGCGATCTACTTCGAGCCATGAGCTGGCTTCGCGGCTTGAGTTGATTTCGAGAGCATCTTTGATCTGCTGACGAATCTTGCTGCTTTCGCGGATAGCGATAACATCACCGGCTCTCAGCTGGTAGCTGGGAATATTGCACTTGCGGCCGTTGATGTCGAAATGACCCTGAGTGATCCACATGCGGGTCTGAGCGCGTGACAGACCAAAACCCATGCGGAAGGCCACGTTATCAAGACGGGTTTCGAGCTGGTGCAGCAGGTTGACACCAGAGTTACCAGACTTGCGGCTGGCGGCTTCATAATATTTGCGGAACTGGCGTTCCAGGATTCCGTAGGTTTTTCTGAGTTTCTGCTTGGCGCGAAGCTGTACTTCGTAGCCGGTAGCTTTCTTTCTCATCTGTTCGGCACCATGCTGACCGGGAACGAAAGCGCGGCGTTTGAAAGCGCACTTTTCGGTAAAACAGCGGGCACCTTTAAGGAAAAGTTGATCGCCTTCACGGCGGCAAATTCTGCAAACTGAACCAGTATATCTAGCCATATTCTAATGCCTCCTCAGACGCGGCGTCGCTTGGGCGGGCGACAACCATTGTGCGGAATGCCGGAAACGTCTTTGATTGCGGTAACTGACAGACCAACAGTCTGCAGGGCGCGAATCGCTGATTCACGGCTCATGCCGGGACCGGCAACGAAAACTTCCACTTCTTTCATACCGAATTCGAGAGCGCGTTTAGCGGTGATTTCGGCTGAAACCTGAGCGGCGTATGGAGTAGATTTTCTGGAACCTCTAAAACTGTTTGAACCAGACGAGGACCAGCACAGTACGTTACCGGTCATATCGGTGATAGTGACGATAACGTTGTTAAAAGTTGACTGAATGTGTGCCTGACCTTTGGCGACGATCTTCTTTTCTCGCTTTTTGGTCCGGACTTTGGACTTAGCTCCTGATTTTGCCATTTTGTGCTCCTTAAATCAGTTTACATCCTCAAAAAAAACAATTATGCCTTGTTCTTTTTGATAGCTTTTCTCGGACCTTTGCGGGTGCGAGCATTGGTTTTGGTTCTCTGACCGCGGACCGGCAGGCCTTTGCGGTGTCTGAGACCCCTGTAGCAACCGATTTCCATGAGACGTTTGATGTTCATGGAAATTTCGCGTCTGAGATCGCCTTCTACGCGATATTCAGAATCAAGAACCTTTTTGATTGAAGAAATTTCGTCTTCAGTCAGGTCTTTGACGCGGGTGTCTGGGTTGATGTTGGTTTTGGCAAGGATGTGCCTTGAAGCTGTCCAGCCAACGCCATAGATGTAGGGGAGAGCTGCTTCGACGCGCTTGTTTCGAGGCAGATCAACGCCTGCTATACGTGCCATAATTTTCCTCCTGTCTTAGCCCTGTCGCTGTTTGTGTCTGGGATTTTCACACAGAACACGAATGATACCGCGACGTTTGATGATTTTACACTTTTCACAGATTTTCTTTACAGATGCCCTAACTCGCATTTTTTTTCCTCCTGCGTGCTATTTGCTACCGTTTTGTCAGGACTTATTTAAAACGATAGACGATTCGCCCACGGGTCAAATCATAGGGAGTCAATTCTACGGTGACCTTGTCCCCAGGAAGGATGCGGATGTAATGCATTCGCATCTTTCCGGAGATGTGAGCGAGAACCATGTGCCCATTTTCAAGCTCAACCTTGAACATGGCGTTTGGAAGAGGCTCTACGACCTTTCCGTTGACCTGAATGGTATCACCTTTGCTCATTGTTCGACTAGTTGCCCTTTCTTTAACCCGCCTGGCAGGTTGAGGTGAGAATCCTGGGACCCTGAGGGGTAATGGCTACTGTATGCTCAAAGTGTGCACTCAAAGCACCACTGACCGTTATCGCCGTCCAGCCATCCTGCTTTATGGCTATCTCCGGGTCTCCAAATGTGGCTATGGGTTCGATCGCCAGTACCATTCCTGCTTTGAGCCGCGGCCCCTGTTCAGGGGTACCAAAGTTCGGAACGGGTGGTTTTTCGTGGAGCCTGCGCCCTATCCCATGTCCCACAAACCGTTTGACCACTGACAGTCCGCCAGTCTCAATGACTTCCTGCATGCTTTGTGAAACTTTTCCCAAAGTGTTACCGGGAAGTAAATTACGAATTCCGGCCATTAAGGCCCTGTTCGTAATCTGCAGCAGACTTTCGATTTCGGACGGGGGGGTGGCCCCCAGAAATATTGTCTCTGCCATATCAGCGTAGAAGCCGTTGCGCCTGATTCCGATATCGATTTTGAGAAGATCCCCTGGTCGGAGAACTCTCGCTGACGATGGAATGCCGTGAACTACCTCATCGTTGAGACTGATGCAGATTACCCCCGGAAAATCTCTATAGCCAAGAAACGCTGACTCGGCGCCGGCTTTCAAGATTTCGCGATGGGCATATTCTGCCAGTTCTAAAGTTGAAACACCGGGTTTGGCCTGATGCTTAACCTTATCGAGAATGACCGAAAGAATTCGGCCATTCTCCTGCATTGTCTCGATTTCCTGAGGTGTTTTCAGGGCAATCAAGGCGAATTCAGTTTGTCGATTATATCACAGATTTCAGAAAAAATCATCTCTATTTTTTTATTTCCGTCGACTGTGTACAACTTTTTTCGCTTCTGATAAAAATCTATCAGCGGCGAGGTCTGATCGTGGTACACCTTGAGGCGGTTGAGAATGACTTCTTCCGAGTCGTCTTTGCGCTGATAGAGCTCACCCTGGCAACGATCGCAAACACCTTCGATCTTTGGCTTAAGATATTCGAGATGATACGAGGCGCTGCACTGGCGACAGATACGTCTGGCAGTCAGGCGGTCGGTGAGTACCCCATCAGGTACCATCATCGCCACGACTCCAGAAAGGGGCATCTGTTTCTCGTTCAGCTGCTGGTCAAGTGCTTCTGCCTGGCCAACCGTGCGCGGAAACCCGTCGAGAATAAAACCATCACGACAATCATCGGAAGAAAGTCGATCCAGAAGAATTTCGATGACGAGATCATCAGGCACAAGGGCACCGCTGGCCATAAAAGACTTAACCTTGTCTCCAATAGAAGAACCTGATGAGACAGCGGCTCTCATCAGGTCACCTGTGGAAATCTGGGGGATATTGTATTTGTCTACGATCATCTTGGCCTGGGTGCCTTTGCCGGCACCCGGCGGGCCAAGAAAAATAAGGTTCAGATTTCTCTTACTGCTCATCTCAATCCTTTTTTCTTCATGAAACCTTCATAGTGTCTGGTTACCAGATGTGATTCCAGCTGGCGCATGGTATCCATGGCGACACCAACCACGATCAGCAGCGCAGTGCCACCGAAGTAGAAGTTTACGTTCATGAACATGATCAGGATATTCGGGATAATCGAGACAACGGCCAGGAAAACACCACCTGCCAGAGTGACTCTGGAAACAGTCTTTTCGAGGAATTCGACAGTTTTCTGACCGGCACGGATACCGGGGATGAAGCCGCCGTATTTTTTCATGTTGTCAGCGAGATCCTGAACATTGAATGAAATGGCTGTATAGAAGTAAGTGAAGAATATGATCAGAGCTACATAGATCAGAATATAAGTTACACTGTTGTAGTTGAAAATATTCAGGAACCAGTAGACGATCGGATTCTTGACTGCTTCCTGCATCGATTCAAGGCTCTGGACCCAGCTGAAAATCATGGCAGGAAACATCAGAATTGAACTGGCGAAAATTACCGGGATAACGCCGGCCTGATTGACTCGAAGCGGAATATAGGTGTTTTGACCACCATAGACCCTGCGGCCAACCACGCGTTTGGCATACTGCACCGGAATCTTGCGGACGCCATCCTGGACATAGACAATGGCCATGATAGTAACAACAGCGAAGAACAACAGGAAGATGGTCTTCACAACATCATGAGCATCGCCGCTGAACAGTGCAACCTGCTGTACAACCGCTTCCGGGAGGCCAGCAAGGATACCGGCGGTAATGAGAATGGAGATGCCATTACCAATACCTCTGGCGGTCATCTGTTCGCCAAGCCACATAATGAAGGCTGTGCCTGCTGTGAGGGTGATTACAGCCATCAGCTTGAAACCGATACCAGGGTGCGGAACAACCTGGTATCTTTCAAGCATGAAGCTGATGCCTAACGCTTGCAGCGCGCCTATCAAAACTGTTCCGTATCTTGTATACTGACTGATCAGCTTGCGGCCCTCTTCGCCTTCTTCTTTTGCCAGGTGTTCGAAGTAAGGGATAACGTATACAAGCAGCTGCATGATGATCGATGCATTGATGTAGGGAGCGATCCCGAGTGCGAAAACTGAGAAGCGTCTCAGTGCGCCACCTGAGAACATATTCAGAAAACTGAACAGTTCAGAAGAAGGAAGGTTCTGGGTAAGCAGCTTGGCATCCACGCCCGGGGTCGGAATGTGGGTACCGATTCTGAATACCAGAATCATGCCAAGGGTAAAAAGGATACGATTCCGGAGTTCCGGAATTCTCATTGAGTTTGACAGGCTTTGCAGCAAGTTAGATCACCTCCGCCTTTCCACCGGCTTTTTCAATTTTGTCCTTGGCAGAACTTGAAAACTGATGAGCCTTAACGGTAAGAGGCTTTTTGATTTCGCCGCGGGCGAGAATCTTGACCGGGTTCTTGTCGTTTTTGACCAGACCGGCTTCGATAAGTTTTGCTACGGTTACTTCAGCGTTGGCGGCAAAGGCCTGCTCGAGAGCAGCCAGGTTTACCACTGAGAATTCGACACGATTCGGGCTGGTGAAGCCGCGTTTCGGCATAATGCGGACGAAACGCATCTGACCGCCTTCGAACCCGGCATAAGGGTGAACCTTGCTGCCGCGGCCGAGCTGACCGTCATGACCTCTGGTGGCCTGGTTACCCATGCCGGAACCCTTACCGCGCCCTACTCTTCTCTTATCTTTGGTAGACCCTTTGGCCTTTTTGAGATTACCAAGATTCATCATAACGAGGTCTCCTTAATTTACTTCGATCCAGCGCTGCATCTTGCTGACCATGCCAAGAATCTGGGGAGTTGCCACATGTTCAACTTCCTGCTGCATCTTGCGGAGCCCGAGAGCGTGAAGGGTTTTGATCTGACGTTCTGTGGCGCCGATCATGCTTTTAATCAGTTTGATCTTGATTTTCTTTTCTGTCATGGTTTTTCTCCTTAGCCGTTAATGACCTGGCCGGGAGTAATGCCACGATTTTTGGCGATAGCATCAACGCCGCGCATATCGCGCAGAGCGTTCATGGTAGCCTTGGCCATGTTAACGGGGTTCTTCGAGCCGAGGCGTTTTGACAGAACGTCTTTAACACCAAGAGCTTCAAAGATGGCGCGCACGGCACCACCGGCGATAACACCGGTACCGGGGGCGGCGGGTTTGATAAGGACCTGAGAAGAACCGAACTTGCCAATATAAGGATGGGCAATGGTGTCTTTGTTCAGGGGAATCTGAACCATCTGCTTGCGGGCTTTTTCAAGACCTTTGCGGACTGCATCCGGAACGGCCTTGGCTTTGCCGATAGCAATGCCGACTTTGCCCTTCTGATCGCCTACGCAGACCAGAACGGAGAAGCCAAAGTGTCTACCACCCTTAACGGTTTTAGAGACACGGTTAACAGAAATTATTTTTTCGGTGAATTCGTTTTCCACGACCTGGTCACGTCGGCGACCATCACGACGGAAACGAGGATTTCCTTGTTCAGCCATCTGGTTTCCTCCTAGAATTTCAAGCCAGCGGATCTGGCGCTTTCAGCCAGTTCCTTGACGCGACCATGATATTTGTAACCACCCTTATCAAATACCACAGCAGTAATGCCCTGTTTGATTGCCTTTTCTGCCAGTCTCTGACCGATAGCTTTGGCACCGTTCTTGTTGCCACCTTTTACAGTGGAACGGATATCTTTGTCAAGTGAACTTGCCATAACCATGGTTTCGCCAGTGGAATCGTCAATCACCTGAGCATAAATATGCTTAAGGCTGCGAAACACTGCAAGACGAGGCTTCTGGGTAGTACCGGACAAATAAAATCTGCTGCGTGCATGACGCCGCTTACGCATTTCCTTTTTTCCGACTTTCATTTTGTACCTTCCTTTATTGCCTTAAGCTGCGAGCTTCTTGCCGACCTTGATGCGGACGTTTTCGCCGAGGTAGCGGATACCAGCGCCGTCCTTGTAATGTCTCGGAGGTCGGATTTCTCTGATTTCAGAGGCAGTCTGGCCGACTACTTCTTTATCAATACCAGTTACAAACACTTTGTTGCCGTCAACTTTGAGGGTAATGCCGGCCGGTGCTTCATACACGACTGGGTGTGAATAACCGATGTTGACCAGGATCTTGTTGGGAGCCTGATTCTGTGCTTTGTAACCGACCCCGATGATTTCGAGGCCTTTGGTGAAACCGGCATGGGCGCCAGTCACCATGTTATTGATAAGGCTTCTTACCAGACCGAATTTTGCTCTGACAACTTTGTTGCTGTCTTCGGGGATGGTGCAGATAATGTGGTCGTTTTCACGGGTGACTTTGACTTCACCGGGCATGTCTTTGCTGATCTGACCCTGGGGGCCTTTGACAGAGACTATGGTACCGTTGACGTTAACTTCAACACCCTTGGGGATAATTACGGGTTTTTTACCAATTCTTGACATGTCGCTTCCTCCTGGTTACCAGACGTGGCAGAGAACTTCGCCACCGACTCCAGCTTTGCGGGCTTCTTTGTCAGTCATGACGCCCTTGGAAGTGGTGAGAATAGAAATGCCCAGGCCGCCGAGAACCTTCGCGATGGTTTCCTTGCCAGAATAAAGTCTTCTGCCAGGTTTGGAAACGCGGGTGATTCCCTTAAGGATGTGAGAATTCTTTTCGCCATACTTCAGGAACACTTTCAGATTGAATTTATTCTGAAATTTGTAATAGCGGAAATCCCGGATATAACCTTCTTTTTTGAGGATCTTAGCGATCTCGATCTTCATTTTGGAAGAAGGCATTTCGACGCTTTCATGCTTAACCATGTTGGCATTCCGGATACGAGTCAGCATATCGCCAATAGGATCAGTCATACTCATAACTCATTAACTCCTTTACCAACTTGATTTCGTAACGCCGGGGATTCTGCCGACGGAAGCGAGGTCTCTGAAACAGATACGACACATCTGAAAGTCCCTCATGTAGCCACGCGGACGACCGCAGATAAGGCAGCGGTTATAGGCGCGGGTAGAGAATTTAGGGGCTTTACTCCACTTTTCGATAAGTGCTTTCTTAGCCATAACAACTCCTTGTATTACTGCGCTTTTTTAGCGATCTTGCGGAACGGCATACCCATCAGCTCGAGGAGCTCGTAAGCTTCACCGTCATTGTGAGCGGTGGTTACGATGGTGATGTTCATGCCCTGTACTTTTTCCACTGAATCGTAGGAGATTTCAGGGAAAACCAGCTGTTCCTGGAGACCGAGGCTGTAGTTGCCGCGACCGTCGAAAGCCTTTGGAGAAAGACCACGGAAGTCTCTGATGCGGGGAACAACGATGGTGAAGAGTTTGTCCAGGAAGTAGAAGGCTCTATCGCCGCGGAGAGTAACGCGACATCCGATGGGGACGCCAGCTCTCAGCTTGAAGTTAGAGATTGACTTCTTAGCCTTGGTAATTACCGGTTTTTGACCGGCGATGATGGTTAAATCTCTCGTAGCGGCTTCGAGAAGTTTAGCATTCTGAGTAGCGGCACCGACGCCCATGTTGATAACCACTTTGGTTACCTTGGGGACGCGCATCGGGTTACCATATTTGGTAACCAGCTTCGGTGCGATTTCCTTCAGAAACTTTTCCTTCAGCCTTGGGAGAGACTTAGGCCCTGTTGCTTTTGCTGCAGGGGCTGCCTTTGCGGGGGCTGCCTTTTCGCCTTTTTCTGTCTTTGCCATGCCGAAACTCCTTATGATATCTTATTCCTGAACAAATTCAGGTTACTTACTTGCGGCCGAGGGGCTCGTTAGTAGTTGCGCAGACGCGGTTCTTTTCGTCACCCTGTTTTACGAATTTAGCGCGGGTGAGTTTGGAGCCGTCCGGGGTGAGAAGACCGATTTTGCCAAGGGCGATCGGGCCTTCCTTTTCAACGATACCACCCTTGCCGATATTTTTACCGGGCCGGGTGTGTCTCTTTACGTAGTTAACGCCTTCAACGACGGCAGTGCCCTTCTCTGCGTTTACAGAGAGAACGCGACCTTTTTTGCCTTTGTCGTCGCCAGCGAGAATTACTACCTGGTCATCTTTTTTGATGTGGGGTTTTTCAACGCCACGTCTGGCTTTGATCTTCTTGTGCATGCTGTCGCTCCCTTACAGTACTTCTGGTGCCAGAGAAACGATCTTCATGAACTGCTTTTCGCGAAGTTCTCTCGCTACGGGCCCGAAGATGCGGGTGCCGCGAGGGTTGTTATCGTTTCCGATGATTACGGCTGCGTTGTCGTCGAACTTGATGAAACTGCCATCGGGACGGCGGGTTTCTTTGGCGGTGCGAACGATAACAGCCTTGACCACTTCTTTTTTCTTAACGGTACCATCGGGGATAGCGTCTTTAACAGAGGCCACGATGATATCGCCAACCCGGCCGAAAGATCTGCCGCTGCAGCCGGCTACGCGGATACAGAGGAGCTTTTTTGCGCCTGAGTTATCAGCAACTTTTAATACGGTTTCCTGTCGAATCATTGCTGGTGCTCCTTATTCTACGCTGGTGGCGCCGGTCTTAACGATCTCGCGCACAATCCATTTTTTGGTCTTGCTTATCGGTCTGCATTCTTCAATGCGAACGGTATCGCCGACCTTGCATTTTTCTTCAGGGTCATGGACCAGGAATCTGGTGTGACGCTTGATGTACTTTTTGTAGCGGGGATGCTGTACCATGCCTTCGATTTCGACCTTGATGGTCTTTTCGGTGCTGTCAGCAACAACTTTAGCAACGCGGCTGCGTCTTAAGGTTTTTTCGTTTTCCATTTTTTACTCCTGCTTAAAAAGGAAGCCGGCCTGCGGTCAGTTCGCGCTGCAGAACTCTGATGTTTTCAAGTTCGCGCAGTTTCGCACGCTTATTTTCCTTGATTGTGGCGATCTGAGAAGCTTCATTTAATCCCATTTCAGACAATTTGTCAAGAAACTTCTTTCTGATTGTACACTTGGGATCTCTGAGACGCTTGGAAGCCGCACGCAACTGGGCGTCATCCTTGCCGTTGGCATTTCTCAGTTTTTTAGAGATCTCGCCGCGAATGTTCTTGAGCAGTTCGGCAACCTTTTTGTCGCAGTTGGTGCGAATTTCCTGGTTAACCTTGCGTGCTTTTACAGACAGTCTGGCTTTCAGACGGGCGATCTTTTCGGTAAGAGGAGTATTGCGGGTGTCAATCTTTTCCTCTTTGAGAAGAGCGTCGTATTCAGCTTTGAGAAGCTGATGAATCCTGGCTTTTTCCATTCTGGTCAGGTAAGTCTTGACGCGGGCAATATTGCGGCGCACCAGACTGATTCTGGCCGGATTGGCAAGCTGGCCGGTTACGGCCTGAAATCTCAGGTTGAATAATTCTTCCTTGAAGTGTTTATACTTATCTTCGAGTTCCTGCTCGTTGAGTTCAGAAAAATCTTCGCGATTCTTCATTGGTCACCTTCCTGTTAGCTATTGTTTGAGACTACCTGGCAGCGGATCGGGAGCTTGGCTGCTGCCTGAGTCAGAGATTCGACGGCGATATTTTCGGGCACACCTTCAAGTTCGAAGAGAATCTTGCCGGGTTTGATTACTGCTACCCAGAATTCCGGGGCGCCTTTACCTTTACCCATACGGGTTTCAAGGGGCTTCTTCGAAACTGGTTTGTCCGGGAAAACGCGAATCCACATTTTGCCGGCACGTTTTACGGTGCGGGTGATAACCTTACGAGCGGCTTCGATCTGGGCGCTGGTTACCCAGTGCGGATCGAGGGCCTGAAGACCGAAGGAACCGAAGGCCAGATACTTGCCGCCTTTGGCCATGCCCTTCATTCTGCCACGGTGGGCTTTTCTGAATTTGGTCCTTGCTGGAATCAACATTGTGCGGGTTCCTCCTTACTTCCTGGTGTTAGTCGGAGCGTTGTTGGGGGTGTTCACCGGAGTGCTGGTTTCGCGGTTGTAAAGATGAGCTTTGCCGATCTTTTCGCCCTTGAATATCCACACTTTTACGCCAACGCAGCCGAAAGTGGTGATAGCTGTATCAGTTGCATAGTCGATATCAGCGCGGAGAGTGTGCAGAGGAACGCGACCTTCGCGGACCCATTCACGGCGGGCAATTTCAGCACCGTTGAGGCGGCCTGAGCACAGGATCTTTACACCCTTGGCACCAGCGCGCAGAGCGCGGCTGATTACCTGCTTCATGGCGCGGCGGTGTGAAACGCGGCGTTCGAGCTGCATGGCGATGCTTTCAGCGATAAGCTTGGCATCGGTATCAGGCTGCTTGATTTCCTGGATGTTCAGGAACACTGACTTACCGGTGAGATCTTCAAGTTCTTTCTTGAGGATTTCAACTCTGTCGCCACCGCGACCGATGATGACGCCGGGTTTGGCAGTGTGAATGGTGATGCGCATTTTATTGTTCGATTTGCGTTCGATTTCGATCTTGCTGATGCCTTCGCGGCGGAACTGCTTGAGATCGATGAAATTGCGAACCTTCACGTCTTCATGCACGAATTTAGCGTAGTCACTGCGTTTTGCATACCACCTGGAATCCCAGGTTCTGGTAATACCAAGGCGAATGCCGATTGGATTAATCTTCTGGCCCATTATTCTTTACCTCCCTGTGATTTGGTGGTCTTCTTGGCGGCGGGTTTCTTGGCAGTGGCAGCTTTTTCGGCCTTGGGGGCTGTTGATTTGGCAGCGGTCTTCGCCGGAGCTTTTTTAACAGTCTTCTTGGCAGCGGCATCCTGGGTCTTTTCGCTTACGGCGAATTTAGCCATCGAGAATCTTTCGCGCAGAACGATCTGAGCGTGTGAGGTTCTCTTTCTGATGCGGCAGGCTCTACCACGGGCGCGGGCCATGAATCTCTTCATAGTGGCGCCACCGTCAATGGTGATTTTGGCGATATAGAGGTCGTCAGCGCGCAGGTCGTGGTTGGCGCCGGCGTTGGCGACAGCTGATTTGAGGAGCTTCAGCAGGGTCGGAGCTTCGCCCTTCTGCATGAACTGCAGAGTGGCCATGGCTTCATCGACGCTTTTGCCGCGAATGGCGTCAGCGATGAGTCTGAGCTTCTTCGGGCTTGAATGAATGTTTCTCAGAACAGCTCTCGGCATATCGACGACGTCGATAAGTCTGGCTTTTTCTTTCCAGCTGAGGTCGGCAACCTTCGGGTAAACCTTTTCGAGTTTGCCGTTCGGCTGCAGCTGGCGGTTATAAAGACCGGCCTTGGTCAGATAAGTTTCGATCTTGGCGCGGCTGTTTTTGGTATCAAGGCCTTTAATCATGCGGAGGCCATTGAACAGATCTACGTCTTCGGGAATGGTTACACCAACAAGTCGTAACATTCTTATTTCTCCTTCCCTTATTTAAGCTTCACAGCTTTTTCGCTGGCGTGACCCTTGAAGGTTCTGGTGGGTGCGAATTCACCGAGCTTGTGGCCAACCATGTTTTCGGTAATGAACACAGGAACGTGCTTGCGACCGTTGTGAACGGCAATGGTATGACCTACCATTTCAGGATACACGGTCGAAGATCTTGACCAGGTTTTTACCTGGCGCTTTTCGCCAGCCTGGTTCATGTCCTGGATTCTTTTAACTAATCTTGCACAAACAAATGGAGCTTTTTTTGCCATTGTGTTTCTCCCTTACTTCTTCCTGCGTGAAATGATGAGACGGTTGGTAAGATTCTTTTTCTTTCTGGTCTTGTAACCCTGAGCAGGTTTACCCCAGAGAGAAACAGGAGTTCTACCGCGGCTGGTCTTGGCTTCACCACCACCGTGCGGGTGATCGCAGGGGTTCATTGCAGAACCGCGGACGAACGGGCGAATGCCTTTCCATCTTGTGCGACCGGCTTTGCCGATTGTGACGTTCATGTGATCTGAGTTACCGATTTTGCCAATTACGGCGCGGCAATCGATCAGAACCATTCTCATTTCACCGGAAGGCATATTGATCTGAGCATATTTGCCTTCTTTACCAACGAGCTGGGCAGAGGCGCCGGCTGATCTGGCGATCTGGCCACCCTTACCGGGGTGCAGTTCGATGTGGTGAATAGTTGAACCAAGAGGGATATTTCTCAGAGGGAGACAGTTACCGGGAAGGATGTCGGCGTGAATGCCGCTTTCAATAACGTCGCCTACTTTGATACCTTCGTGAGCAAGGATATATCTCTTTTCACCATCGCGGTAATTTACCAGAGCGATGCGTGAAGTTCTGTTGGGATCGTATTCAATAGTAGCAACAGTACCGGGGATACCGTCTTTGTTGCGCTTGAAGTCGATGACGCGATACAGCCGGCGTGAACCGCCGCCTCTGTGGCGCAGAGTGACATGGCCGTGATGGTTGCGGCCGGCAGTGGTTTTGAGCCACTCACACAGAGGCTTATGGGGCTTGTCAGTGGTGATATCACTGAAGTCGAAACCTGTCATGAAGCGGCGTGAGGGGGTAATAGGCTTATAAACTTTGAGACTCATGGCTTTCTCCTATTCCTGCTTCTCAGCTGATGCCTTCAAAGAAAGTGATCTTGTCGCCTTCTTTGAGGGTCACGATGGCTTTTTTCCATGAGCCGGTGTAGCCCTGGAAAACACCGCGGCGTTTTGGCTTTCTGACAACGGTTACAGTGTTAACTTTGTTAACGGTAACCTTGAACAGAGCTTCTACGGCATCTTTAATTTCATGTTTGTTGGCGCACTTGGCAACCTTGAACTGATAAATGCCTTCGCCCATGCGGTCGTAGCTTTTTTCTGATACGATTGGCTGAATTACGATGTCCTGAGGTGTTTTCATTTTACCAGAACCTCCTCGAGCATTTTGACTGCTTTGTCGTTGATGGCAACCTGGCCATACTTAAGCAGGTCGACTACGTTCACGTGCATCGGGGTAACAACCTTGACATTCTTCAGGTTGGCAGTGGCACGCTTGGTGTTTTCGCTGATCTGGGGAACAACAAACAGGACTTTGTTCAGTTTGTGGCTATCCAGGAAGCTGGCAACATCTTTGGTTTTGCCGGTGGCAAATTCAAGACCTTCGACG
>ERZ795032.1207-NODE-1207-length-19154-cov-204.737735_pt1 | contig 19154 bp, 9 predicted proteins | sample MGYA00375124_ERZ795032 | MGnify/ENA primary metagenome ERZ795032 (study PRJEB30167, sample SAMN05720154) | activated sludge metagenome | isolation source: Anaerobic digester | place: China | collected 2015-12-16 ...
GCCGCCATCCGGAAGGCGGCGGCTACCCCCGGCGGGCACCCATGAAGAAGTTCGTGATCAAGACCATCCCCGGCAGACCCGACCACCGAATTCCCAGGACGCGATGGATGAGGGGCAAGCACGTCTTTATCGCGCTCGTGGTCCTCGGCGTTGCCTTCGGATCGTACAGCCTGCTCCAGACACCGGATGAGAAGGTCCCGGCCACGCCTCCCGCGCCCGCGACGCCCGCTGAACCCGTGACCCCCGTCTCCCTCGATTACCCCGATGCCTTCGCCGTGCGTTCCCAGTACCTCGAGCGGTTTGCCATACGGCATCACATCGTGCGCGCCGGCGAATCCCTCTCCGGGATCGTCGAGGCCTCGGGCCTTCCCGCGGCGGTCATCGGCCAGTGGGAGAAATCCTGCCGCAACTTCCCCGCGCTCAGCCAGATCAAGCCCGACGACGAGTTCATCATTCACGTGGGCCGCAGCGACAACCAGCCGGTGAAGCTCATCCTGTCCGCGGCTCAAGGCTCCACGTACACGCTGCGCAGAGTCGGCACCGAATGGGACTGCCGGGATGACGGGAGCAGGCCTTTGCCCATCGGGAACACGGTCCGGGGCGTTTATGCCGAGGATCTCTACGAATCCTGCATTGGAGCCGGTCTGCCGGCGGCCCTCGTGGCGGATCTGACCGATATTTTCGCCTACGACGTCGACTTCAACTCGGATCTGAAAGAAGGGGATACCTTCGTCGTCCACTACGAAGATTGGGTGAAGGACGGCCGGAAATCGCGGCCGGGGGTCATCCTGGCGGCCGAGCTCACGGTTTCCGGGCAGCGCTTGCAAGCTTTTCTCTACCAGTTCCCGGACGGGTCCACGGAATACTTCGACGCCAAGGGAACGTCGCTTCGCAAACCCTTCCTGAAGAGCCCTCTGAACTATCGGCGGATCATGGCCGCATCGAACTACAAGCCTTTGAAACCGATTCTCAAGATCTATCGGCCGCACCTGGGCGTGGATTACACGGCGCCGAAGGGAACGCCGGTCAGCGCGGTGGGAGACGGGACGGTCGCGGCCATGGGAAGAACGGACAAGGCGGGCCGCTTCATCCAGATCCTGCACAAAGGCGGCTACAAGACCCATTACGGCCATCTGTCCGGCTTCAGCAAAGGACTCGCAAAAGGCAAGAAGGTAACCCTGGGTGAAAGCATCGGCCTGGTGGGCTCCACCGATGCCTCGACGACGCCCTACCTCGACTTCCGCTTCGTCCGTAACGGTAAACCGGTAAACTATCTCAAGTCGGATTTCCCCCGCTCCCGCACCATTCCGAAAACGCTGCGGCTCGATTTTGAAAAGAAGCGCGACCTCGGCCAGGCCGCCCTCGACGGCAGTTCCGCCCCCACGGGGAAAACCGCCGAAGGTTCCACCAGCGGGTGATCCGGTGGTAGGTCCTTTCGCGGAAGTATCCATTTTCAGCGCTCTCGAGAAGACCCTGCACTACGCGATTCCCTCTGAACTGTACGCCGGGGCGCGCCCCGGCGTGCGCGTGCTGGTCCCCCTGGGAAGAAGAAGCGCCACCGGGCTCATCCTGGCCCGCGCCGACCGCCCTCCTCCGGACATGCCCCCGGAGGTCCGCCTGAAGCCAATTCTGGCAGTCCTGGACGACGCTCCCGTGCTCACTCCCGATCTCATCGCACTGTGCCGCTGGCTTGCTTCCTACTACTTCTATCCTGTGGGAGAAGTCCTCCAGACGGCCCTTCCCTCCGGGGCGACCAACGCCCCGCAAGTTTTCGTGCGCCTCACGCCCGCGGGGGAGAAACGGGCCGAAACGGAACGGGACGAAATCGCGGAACTGCTGCATCGCCGGGGACCGACGGCTCTTGCCGAGCTCCAAGCCGCCTGCGGCTCGCCGCGAGGCTTCAGGCAAAGGCTCAGGGAACTTGAAAACCGGAGGCTGGTGGAACGGTGCCATGAATGGCGATGCGGATTGCCCGGGCCGAAGACGGTCAAGGTGGTCCGCCTGGCAGGTGAACCGGATCCCGGGCCGATCGAGCGCAACGCCAACCTGAAGTCGCTCGTCGCGCTCCTGCGGGGAGCGGATGCCGGTATCCCGCTGAGCGTGGTGCGTCGGGAAGTGCGAAACGCCGACTACTGGCTGCGCAAGCTCGCGGCCGCAGGAACGGTGCGGGTGGAAGAGCGGGAGGAGGAACGCACGTTCCGGCTCGCGCAGGCCTTGCCGGAAGCCCCGCCGCCGCGGCTCACCCCGGACCAGCAGGAGGTTTTCGACGCGGTTTCCCCGTATCTCGCAAGTGGGCCTTTCCAGCCGTTCATGCTGTTCGGGGTCACCGGAAGCGGTAAAACCGAAGTCTACATGCGGCTGGTCGAAGAAACGCTCAAACGGGGGCGCGGCGCACTCGTCCTGGTGCCTGAAATCGGCCTCAGCACGCAGCTCGAAGCCCTCTTCCGGCAGCGTTTCGGCGAGCGGCTCGCGGTCTGGCACAGCGGCGTCCCGGAAGGCGCCCGGCACGATCAGTGGCGGGACATCCTGGCGGGCCGCAGGACCGTGGTGCTCGGCGCCCGGTCGGCCGTCTTCATGCCCGTGCGCGATCCGGGCCTCATCGTGGTGGACGAGGAACACGACCCGTCGTACAAGCAGGACGACCACCTGCGCTACCACGCGCGCGACGCGGCGCTGGTGCGGGCGCGGCTCCTGGGAATCCCGGCGGTGCTCGGATCGGCCACCCCCAGCCTGCAGACCATCCACCAGAGCAGGCTGGAACGCTACCGCCCGCTCCTCCTGCCCCGGCGCATCCTGGACCGCCCGCTGCCGACCCTCGAGATCGTGGACATGCGCCGCGAGTCCTCGCGCGCCCGCATCCTTTCTCATCGGCTGCGCACGGCTCTGGCGGAAACCCTGCAGGCGGGCGACCAGGCCCTGCTGTTTCTCAATCGGCGAGGCTTCGCCACCTGTTTTTTATGCGGTGTCTGCGGCGCGGTGCTTCAGTGCTCCTCGTGCAGCGTCAGTCTCACCTATCACCAGCGGGAGAAGACCCTGCGCTGCCACTACTGCGGGAAGGAGGAGGCCGTGCCCGAGCGCTGCCCGGCGTGCGGCCACGCAGGCATGTTCCCGCTCGGGTTCGGGACCGAGCGCGTGGAGGAGGAAGTGCGGCGTGAGCTGCCGGACGCCCGCATCGTGCGGATCGATCGGGACACGGTGAGCCGCCCGGAAGACCTGGTGGAAAGCCTCGACGCCGTTCGATCCGGGCGCGCCAACGTGCTCATCGGAACGCAGATGGTGGGCAAGGGGCACGATTTTCCCGACATTACGCTGGTCGGGGTGATCAATGCGGACACGGCGCTGCAGTTCCCCGATTTCCGCGCGGGGGAAACGACGGTGCAGTTGCTCATGCAGGTGGCGGGGCGGGCCGGGCGCGGCGAACAGCCCGGGCGGGTGATTCTCCAGACCTACAACCAATTCCATTACACCCTCGAGGCGGTGCTGGCGCTCGACTACGAAAGGTTCTGCGACATCGAGCTGCAATCGCGCGAGCAACTTCGGTACCCGCCGTTCGCGAGGTTCCTGAAATTCCTGGTGACTTCGCGCAGCGAGGCGCAGACACGCGAGGCCGCCCGACGGCTGGCCGCCCTGTGCCGGGAGACGGCGGAACGGTTCGACGCTTCGGGGCGCCCGGCAGCCGTTCTCGGGCCGTCCCCCGCTCCCCTGCTCAAGCTCAAGGATCGCTACCGCTGGCACGTTTTCGTCAAGGCCTGGACGAGCCGCGACCTGCAGGATTTCACGGAAACCGTTCTGAGCGGCGCGCGAAGCGATCCCGCGTTGAGGCGCGTTCAGCTGGCCGTGGACCGCGACCCGATGATGAGCATGTGAGCGGCATGGCGGACATCCTCCTCATCCAGCCCCCCATCAGGGATTTCTATCTCACAGCGAAAAGGACCATCCCGTACGGGCTGGCTTCGGTGGCGGCGGAGCTCATGCGGGAGGGTTTTTCCGTGGAAATCCTCGACTGCCTCGCCACCCGCAAGTCGAAGCCCATCGACCTTCCCGTCGAAATGGAATACCTGAAAGCCTGGTACGGCAAGCCGGACATTTCCCCTTTCGGGTTGTTTCACCGCTACCGGCACTACGGGCTGAGCTTCGGGAAGATCGCGGAGGCGGTGCGGCGGGCAAAGCCTTTCCTGGTGGGCATTTCGTCGCTTTTCACCGCTTACTGCGGGGAGGCCCTGCGGACGGCCGAAACGGTGCGGGACGCCGCCCCCGGTTGCACCATCGTGATGGGGGGCCACCACCCGACGGAACTGTACGAATCCGTTATGGAATGCGGCGCGGTGGACTTCGTGCTCCGGGGCGAGGGCGAGGCGTCGCTGTCGCTGCTGGCGCGGGCGTTACGGGCGGGGAGCGGAATAGAGAATGTGCCCGGCATCGTATACCGCGCCGCCGAGGGCGGATTGCGCGCGGCGGACCCGGCCGTGATGGAGGATTTGGACCGCTATCCCCTGCCGGCGCAGGGATTGATCGACGGGAAGTTCTACCGCAGGGGGGCAAGGGGCGCGGCCGTGGTGACGGCGAGCCGGGGCTGTCCGCTCGGGTGCTCGTACTGCTCGATTGGCGGCGCCGAATGGCTTAAGTACAGGCGGAGGAGCGTGGATTCCGTTCTGCGCGAAATCGCGGTGGCGGTGAACGAATACGGAGCCGGGTTCATCGATTTCGAGGACGAGAACCTCTCGCTGCGCAAGGCGTGGTTTATGGAACTGCTCGATGGGATCGCAGGCCGGTTCGGGGCGGGGCGGCTCGAGCTGCGGGCCATGAACGGCCTGTTTCCGCCGTCGCTCGACGAGGAGATGGTGAGCGCCATGAAGGAGGCGGGGTTCACGGCGCTGAACCTGTCGCTGGGATCGGCCTGCCCTGAGCAGGCCCGACGGTTCGGGAGGCCCGACGTGCGGGAGGGTTTCGACCGGGCGCTGGCCTGGGCGGAGCGGGTCGGGCTGAACGCCGTGGGTTACGTCATCGTGGGGGCGCCGGGGCAGAGCGCCGCCGACTCCATGGACGATTTGCTCTACCTGGCGGAACGCCCGGTCGTCGCAGGAGTCTCCGTCTACTACCCGGCGCCCGGCAGCGCGGACTTTGCGCGTTGCGCGCGCTCGGGGCTCCTGCCCGGAAAGTTCTCGCTCATGCGATCGACCGCCCTCCCCGTTTCCGACACGACCACGCGGGACGAATCGGCGACATTGCTCCGCCTGGGGCGGATTCTGAACTTCATGAAGTTGCTGGAAGAGGCGGGGCGTGCCGTGGCGGCGGGCAACCGGGAGGAGCGGTGCGAGGTCGGGGCACGGGCAGGTCGCGGGCGGACCGGGGAGTCATTCCGCGCTCAGGCGGACCGGTGCTCGGCCGGCGCCGCGGCGGACGTCATGGCGGAGCGGAGCCGGGGAGCGATGTCTGCCCAAGCGAACCCGTGCGTGAACGGTTCGGACTTGGAGGAGCGGGAGGATCGGCGCGGCGCTGGGGCAACGGCCCGCAGCGCGCGGGAGGCATCCCGCTCGGAAGCAGCCGCCGTGGGAGCATTGCCCGCCGAGCCCGTCGACCGCATCGAGGTCGGGAAGAGGTTGCTGCGGGTCTTCCTGGCGGAGGGCAAAATCTTCGGCATGACGCCGGCCGGGGAGGTTTACGAGCACAGGGTGTCGAAACGCCTTTGCGACAGATTCCTGGCGGGTTTGTCGAGGATCGGGGCGGGGAGGGTTTCCCTTGACCGCCCGAAAAACCGCATGGTATAAGGAAAATCAAGGATTCGGCCTGCGTGGCTCGGCGACAGCGCGACTGACATTTCGAACTCCTCCATTTTTCCATTCTCCAGTTGACCGGACGCAATCCGGACATGTTTCTTTCGACTGATCGAGCTCGGTTCCCGATGATTCTCATTTGCCTGGAAAATAGATTCCAGGGTGAGCCTGTTTTCAGGCTTCGCGGGTGAAGCGCGGCATCATGGAACATTACCTGGAAAATAGATTCCAGGGTGAGCCTGTTTTCAGGCTTCGCGGGTGAAGCGCGGCATCATGGAACATTACCTGGAAAAAAGATTCCCGGGTGAGCCTGTTTTCAGGCTTCGCGGGTGAAGCGCGGCATCATGGATGATTTCACGGCAGACACCAGCCGTTCCTTATGCGCACAGATTTCTTTCGGCAAACAAGACCGGGAAAGCGCCGGGTGGCCGGGTGGCAGGGTGGCGAACGCAGGTCCGGGAGAACGCCGGGCCGGGTTATGCGACAAGCTGAGTCACGCGCCGAACCAAGGTCAAAGCCTGGTGGAAGCGAACGCCCATCCGGCGAGAGCGTTGGGCCGCGATGGACGAAACATCGGGGCGATTGACGGGCTTTCCACCCTCTCCCGCCCGATGCCGTCGCCTTGAACGCAACTTGGCATCAACGCCTGACTCAGAGCGACGGCCGCCGGGTTTATCTCCGCCTCTGGATGGCAAGGGGTTCCCCTTGGACATCAAGCCACAATGGAAGTCGACGACCGGCGCTTCTTCGCTGCCTCGGGCCGGCACGGGCTTCCCCGGGGGACATCAAGACCCGATGAAGGCCGACAGCCGGCGGAACGTCAGTATTGCGAGGAGCAACGGCAATGGCGAGCATTCCGACCGATAGCTATCCCGCTCAATATGAGAGCCGACTCACGCTCAAGAACGGGAGGCAGGTGCTTCTCAGGCCGATTCGTCACACGGACGGGCCGCTTCTCGTCGACCTGTTCAACAAGATTTCTCCGGATTCCATCTACTTTCGTTTCCTGCGGCCCCTGCAATCCCTGCCCGAAGCCATGATCCATCGATTCACGCACGTCGATTACAGGACCGAATTCGCCCTTGTTGCCGCCGTCGAAGAAGACGGGAAAGATGCCGTCATTGCCGTGGGGCGTTACGGTTACAATCCCGACGACGAGCATACCGACTTCGCCATTGCGGTCCGTGACGACTGGCAGCGCTTGGGGCTCGGCAGGGCTTTGCTGAGACGAGTGCTCGAGATCGGAAGCGAGCACGGTATCCGCCGTTTCTGGAGCCTCATCGACGTCCGGAACGAGAACATGCGACGCATGCTTGCGGAACTTGGCTATGAAGTGAGGTATTCGCTGCGCGACGGCTTGTTTCACACGGAAATTCTCGTGTGAGCTCCCGCCGGGGATTCTTTGGGTGCCGGCGTCTTTCCGAGATATTCGCCGGCGGAGCGCCATAGGCTGTGAATCCGCATGAAGGTTGGCTTAAAGAGAGCCGCACCCTCAATATGCCTCTCTCAAGGGAACCGCACTCCTGGACACCACTACGCCATCTTTTTCGGAAGCTTACCACAACCGGTCCCTCGCCTCAAGACCAACTGACAGACCAACTGACAGACCAAACCGAGGACCCCTCAACTGGGGGATTCTTGACCCTGCAAATCGCTTTCTTGCTGCGCACCATCTTTCATTCAGGCTCACTGCCTTGGGAGCAGGGGGGCGGAGGTTCAAATCTGCTCCGTTGACATGGAGCGGAAATGGAGCAGATTTCTTGGTTTCATGGAGCGTTTTTGGCGCTGCATCGTACCCACTTTGTCTCACTTCTTACCATCGCTTGATTTCCGCCAATCCTTGTGCTACAAGGATTTCCAACCATCGGGCTGGCGTAGCTCAACGGCAGAGCAGCTGATTTGTAATCAGCAGGTTGCGGGTTCAAATCCCATCGCCAGCTCCAGTAAAAGCAATGGGTTATGATTGAAAAATCATAACCCATTTTTGCTACGTACGCATTACGTACGCGAGTGCAGGATGAACCACTTCATGCGTTGACGATGCGCGTCCAGGGGAATAGCTTGTCATGCGTACTTGTTGCTGAGAATCATGATCATCATTCCTTGGGTGGTTTCCTTGACCAGAAGAGCCAGCCGTCATTGATCATTCTGTCATGGAGACTGGGAAAGCCGAGTTCCTCCGGTTCGTCTTCCCGCCACTGCTCCGGGTCGAAATCGTCTTGGAAGAAGTCCCGCAGGGCTTGCTTGAACTCCTCCAGCAATTGCTCCCGTGCCACAATGCCCTCCAGAAACATTTCATCCGTGTACCGGTCCGTAACCCGTAACAGGACCCGCGCTGCATCGTTCGTCGAGTAGACGGCGAGGGTCTTCTCCTCCCCTTCCTCATCGATATGGAAGCGGGCGGGGATGTCGTCCCGATCGAGCATCTTCAGCCACGCAACCAGCGCGTAGAACGGAGGGAAAACGTCGGAGAGGCTGATTCTCTTCGTCTCGCCTCCCATACCGAGGTGAAGATATGCCCAGCCGGAGTCGCTCATTTCAAAACGGACGGAGACTCTTTCGTTCATTATCTCCTCCGCAACGGTGAAGAAGCGTGACGGATCAAGGCTACATCTTTCCACTTCGGGAGTCCCCTCGTCTATGGCACTGAACAGGCAGGTCTTATCGAACACGAGGTAGGGGTCGCAGTGGGCCCAGTACCACTTTTCATCTTCGATCCCTTCGTTGAACCACTCCATGAATTCTCCATAAGAGGGCCAGCGGAAAGGCTCCAATATCAGTGGTTTGGCCAAGCCATTCGGATTATCGTGCAGTGCCTCCACGTACTCAAACTGTTTACTGAAAAACCGGAAAAGGCTGCGATTACGTTCGAATGAAATCTCCCCGCACAGGCTTGCATTAGGGTCAATCTTTAGTGCCCCACGAAACCGCTCGTCGAGAATCGCCTGTGCCTTGGCGCGCATGCTCTTTGCTGTGAAATAGCGATTTCCTGATACCAGGCACTCGCGGAGGCTGAGCAGCGTCTTCCTTGCCGACTCATCACGGCAGGCGGAGACGGGGAGAATGACACCGAACTTGAAGGCGCATCCATCCCCGGATGTCAGGCCGATTGCGAACCGTCCTTTGCTCTGCTCGCGAACGCGCCGGCGCCGCACTCTTCCACTTGATCCGGATTGGGCGAGGAGGAAAAAAGGTTGCAGGTGGGAGAGAGAACCTTTGATCTCTCCGGTGTTGCGAAAGAAAAAATCTTTCAGTGAATTGGTGTGTGTGTTGGTCTGGGTAGTTCCTCCTTTTTTGTTGAGGTTTTGAAAACCATGGCGTGCGGCGAGATACCGCAGTAGCACCTGGCCAGCTCGTCTGAAATATGGCCAAGTCACATATTCCCTCACAAAACTATTCAGATTCAACTACACTACTCTAATCTTCCCTTTTTGTCCATACGGCACCGACAAGGCACTTCCCCATGCAGATCAATAGGCTAATACAAGCGACCGCAGAAGCCAAACCTCCTTCACAGCCTTCGCTCTTGCCAACGAGGAGCAGTTGTGCCAATAATCGTCGCAAAAGATCGAAGCGGTCTGATGTGAATTTGCGGGTCACGGAGCTCCGGTAGCTGCAGGACGTACAGGACCTGTCACAGTGGAAGGCAAGTCTGAGCCACTGACCTTTGTTCGCACCTTCGCGAAACACCTGCCCTCTGACTCTCCGCGAAGGCGATGGACGCGCAGCTCTGAACGTCCGGACGTTTGGGACATTTCATGAACAAGAAAGACCTCAGCGAACGCGACATCTGTACCAAATACATTACGCCGGCTCTCAAGCAGGCGGGATGGGATGTCCAGTCGCAGGTTCGCGAGGAGGTCAGCTTCACCAAAGGCCGCATCATCGTCCGCGGCAAGCTGGTCACCCGCGGCAAGGCCAAGCGCGCAGACTATATTCTCTATTACAGACCGAACATCCCCATCGCTCTCATCGAAGCGAAGGACAACCGTCATGCCTTGGGCGACGGGATGCAGCAGGGACTCGAGTACGCAGCGACTCTGGACATCCCTTTCGTTTTTTCGTCCAACGGAGATGCGTTCCTCTTACATGACCGGACAGGCCAGAGTGGTAAGATAGAGACCGAGCTACCCCTCCACGCGTTCCCGAAACCTCAGGACCTCTGGGCTAGGTTCAGGGCGTGGAAAGGTATCTCCCAGTCTGAAGAAGAAATCGTTCTCCAGAACTACTTTGACGATCCCAGCGGGAAGGAACCGCGGTATTACCAGCGCATCGCCATCAACAAGACCATCGAGGCCATCGCCAAGGGACAGGATCGCATCCTGCTCGTGATGGCCACAGGCACCGGCAAAACCTACACGGCCTTCCAAATCATCTGGCGTCTGTGGAAAGCCGGGCGAAAGAAGCGCATACTGTTTCTTGCCGATCGGAATGTACTTGTTGACCAGACCATGGTGAACGACTTCCGACCTTTCGGCGCCGCCATGGCGAAGCTCAGCACGGGCGCGAAGACCATCGAGTGTGGGAACGGTGTCGAAGTGGAGCTTCCGACTGCCGTCGACAAAAAGTATCGGCGCATCGACACTTCCTATGAGATTTACCTGGCTCTCTACCAGGCTATCACCGGCCCCGAGGAAAGTGATAAGCTCTTTCGTGAGCTTTCACCCACTTTCTTTGACCTCATCGTGATTGACGAGTGTCATCGCGGCAGCGCGGCAGAGGACTCGGCATGGCGGGAGATTCTCGAGTATTTTTCCTCGGCCACGCAGATCGGCCTCACCGCGACGCCTAAGGAGACTAGATACGTCTCGAACATCCATTACTTCGGCGAACCGGTCTATTCCTATTCACTGAAGGAAGGCATTCGCGACGGCTTCCTTGCGCCATACAAGGTGGTGAAGGTTCACCTCGATGTCGACGTGGAGGGCTACCGACCCGAGAAGGGTGAGACGGACAAATATGGGCATGAAATTGAAGATCGCATATACAACCAGAAGGACTTCGACCGGAAACTCGTCATCGATGAACGAACCAAGCGGGTTGCGAAGAGGATCACCGAGTTTCTCAAGGAAAGCGGAGACCGCTTTCAGAAGACCATTGTGTTCTGCGTGGACACTGAACACGCCGGCCTGATGCGGCAGGCCCTCATCAACGAAAACGAGGACCTGGTCGAACAGAGCACGCGCTACGTGATGCGGATCACCGGTAATGACCCCGAAGGCTGCGCCCAGATCGGCAACTTCATCGATCCGGAAGCCAGGTATCCCGTTGTCGTCACGACTTCACGCCTGCTTTCCACCGGAGTCGATGCCCAGACCTGCCGCCTCATAGTCCTCGAACGCGAGGTGGGGTCCATGACCGAATTCAAGCAGATCGTCGGACGCGGCACGCGGGTCCACGAAGACACAGAGAAATATTATTCCACGCTGCTGGATTTTCGGAAAGCCACTAATCACTTCGCCGATCCCGAATTTGACGGTGAGCCCGTGCAGATTTATGAGCCGGTTGAAGGCGATCCGGTCCTCCCTCCGGATGATGTCCCGCCGACGAGCGATAACGATGATCCTATCCCCCCGAAACCCGGCGAGGGAGAGGTCGTCCTCGTCGATCCGGAGCCACCCGGCATCGGCATCCCGCCAGGGGTGGAAGAGCCCCAGAAATACTACATTCGCGGCAAGGAGGTTAGTGTTGTCGCTGAACGAGTGGAATACCTGGACGAAAACGGTAAGCTGGTCACCGAGAGCCTGCGCGATTATTCAAAGAAGGCACTGAAACAGCGCTTCGCCAGCCTCGACGATTTCCTAAAACGCTGGAACGGCGCCAAGCGCAAACAGGCCGTCATTGAAGAACTGGCAAACGAGGGTTTGCTGCTCGATCCGCTTGCGGAAGAGGTCGGCAAAGATTTGGACCCCTTTGATCTCATCTGTCATGTGGCCTTCGATCAACCTCCGCTCACCCGACGCGAACGGGCGGAGAATGTGCGAAAGCGTGACATATTTACTAAACACGGGGACAAAGCCCGCGCCGTGCTTGAAGCTCTGCTTCAAAAATACCAGGACCAGGGTGTCATCAGCCTGGATGATCCCGGCATGTTGAAGGTCGCACCTTTTGACACGATGGGTACCCCTATCGAACTTCTCAAAACCTTCGGCGGACGGACCGGCTTCGAGAAAGCCGTTCATGAGCTCCAGTCCGCCCTCTACGAAAAGGCAGCCTGATACGCTATGTCCGTGCGAACTACCGTGAAATCCATTCAAGACATCATGCGCCAGGACGTCGGCGTCGACGGCGACGCACAGCGCATTTCCCAGCTTTGCTGGATGTTCTTCCTCAAGATCATCGACGACCAGGACCAGGAACTGGAGCTGATGCGCGACGACTACCATTCCCCCATCCCCGAGGATCTTCAGTGGCGCTCCTGGGCCGCCGATCCTGAAGGGATGACCGGCGACGCGCTGCTTGCTTTCGTCAATGACAAGCTCTTCCCCACGCTGAAGGAGTTGCCCGGCCCCGCCGGCGACGGCCGCCACCGAATGGTACGCGAGGTCTTTGAAGACGCCTACAATTACATGAAGTCCGGCCAGCTCATGCGCCAGGTGGTGAACAAGATCAACGCAGTCGACTTCAACAACCTGGCCGAACGGCAACACTTCGGGGACATCTACGAGCAGATTCTCAACGATCTCCAGAGCGCCGGCAACGCCGGGGAATACTACACCCCCCGCGCGGTCACTGCCTTTATGGCAAATCGCATAGACCCGAAACCCGGCGAAATCCTTTACGACCCCGCGTGCGGAACCGGCGGCTTTCTCACCTGCGCCGTTCGCCATATGCGCGAGCGGTACGTGAAGACTCCGAAACAGGAGCAGCGAATGCAGCAGGGCTTACGTGCCACGGAGAAGAAGCAACTCCCCCATATGCTCTGCGTCACCAACCTGCTGCTCCACGGCGTCGATGATCCTTCTTTTGTCCGTCACGACAATACTCTTGGACGACCATACATCAGCTACGGCAAGTCCGACCGGGTGGACATCGTTCTCACCAATCCCCCCTTCGGCGGGCGTGAAGAAGACGGAATCGAAACCAACTTCCCGAAGCACTTCCAGACCCGCGAGACGGCCGATCTCTTTCTTGCGCTCATCGTGCGGTTGCTCAAGCCAGGCGGGCGCGCCGCGGTCGTCCTGCCCGATGGCACCCTCTTTGGTGAAGGCGTCAAGACGCGGCTCAAAGAGCACCTGCTGGAGGAGTGCAACCTCCACACCATCGTGCGGTTGCCGAACAGTGTGTTCAAACCTTATGCATCGATTGGAACCAACCTGCTCTTTTTCGAGAAGGGCACGCCCACGAAGGAGACCTGGTTCTACGAGCACCACGTCCCCGAGGGGCAGAAAGCCTACTCGATGACCAAGCCCATTCGCTTGGAGCATCTCAAACCCTGTATCGACTGGTGGGACAGCCGAAAGGAAACTGAAGTCGCCTGGAAGGTCACCATAGAGCAAGTCAAGGAGCGCAACTACAACCTCGATTTCAAGAATCCTCACGTTGAGGAAGAAGACCACGGAGACCCCACGGAGCTCCTGGCTCGACTTGAGGCAAGTGAAGCCGAAAACGTCAGACTCCGCGAGAAGCTAAAATCCATTCTCGAGGAGGCCCTGCTGCGATGAATCCAGACCGACTGCTTCAATATTTCGACAGGGTTGCCGAAGCGCCCGACGCAGTGCCACGGTTGAGGCGATTTATTCTAGATCTGGCCGTCCGAGGAAAACTCGTGGAGCAAGACCCGAAGGATGAGCCAGCCTCCGGTTTGCTGAGCATAATTGAAGGGGAACGTGAGGAATTGATAAAAGCGGGGGCGATCAAGCGCAAGGAGAAAACTTCGAAGCCGCCTGTTCCGGCACGTGACTGGAGGATTCCCAAGAGCTGGGAGTGGGTGGAGCTTCAAGACATATTCCTCGTGATCTCAGACGGTGACCATCAGCCTCCACCTCGCGCACAGACTGGCATTCCGTTCTTGGTCATCGGTAACGTTCGCAATCGAAGGGTTGAGCTCAGTGCCGACGTTAGATTCGTCTCTGAGGACTACTACCGAGATCTTGACGAATCAAGACGCCCACGAAAAGGAAAGATACTGTACACACTCGTGGGCTCCTATGGGATCCCGATTCTCTTGACCGATGATCTTGATTTCTGTGTTCAAAGGCACATAGGGATTTTGACTCCATCACAATATCTCAGTGCGAAATATCTAGCCCGGATGTTGGACAGTCGACTTGTGTTCGACCAGGCGACTGAGTGTGCGACTGGTATTGCACAAAAGACAGTGCCACTTTCGGGACTTCGACATATCACTGTTCCCCTGCCCCCTATCGCCGAGCAATATCGTATCGTGGCGAAGGTGGACGACCTAATGGCTTTGTGCGACGAACTAGAGGCGGCACAGGCAAAGCGGGAGAGGCGGCGAGACCGACTGGTCGCAGCGTCGCTGCATGGTTTGAATAATGGCACGAGCGGCGAAGACCTCCGCAAGAGCGCGCGATTCTACCTCCATCACATTCCGCGCCTTGCGACGCGCTCTGAGCACATCTTGCAGCTTCGTCAGACTATCTTGAATCTGGCCGTGAGGGGAAAGCTCGTGTCGCAAGACCCGGAGGATGAACCTGTCTCAAAAACCCTTGAAGAAATAGAAAGAATAAGGATTCACCAGACAGCAAACGGAAAAATCGAAAGACAAACCAAATCACCGCAAGTGAACGAGTTGAACCCTCCATTTCCGTTGCCTCCGGGATGGGCCTGGTCTAGGTTTCCCGAGCTAGGATTTTTCGGCAGAGGCCGATCTAAGCATCGTCCCAGGAATGATCCAACCCTTTTCCAGAATGGTTCACATCCTTTCGTGCAGACTGGTGATGTAGCCCGCTCCAAAGGCGTGATTAGAACGATTTCCGGGAGATATAATGAGGTTGGGCTTGCTCAAAGCGCTATGTGGCCGAAAGGCACGCTCTGCATTACAATTGCGGCAAATATTGCTGACAGTGGGATTCTAGACTTTGATGCCTGTTTCCCGGATAGCGTGGTAGGTTTCGTCCCGAACTCGCAATTCTCGGATGCACGATACTTTGAATACTTTGTTCGGACTGCAAAGGCCCACCTGCACGAGTTCGCCCCTGCTACAGCTCAGAAGAACATTAATCTTAGTATTCTAAATGAAGTTCTGATTCCACTCCCTCCTCTAGCCGAGCAACATCGCATCGTGGCAAAGGTGGACGAATTGATGGCACTTTGCGATAAACTGGAGGCTGAGCTTAACATTGGTGAGACCGCCCGTGCTAGGCTTCTTCAGGCCACACTGCACGAAGCCCTGTTCGGACAATCAGGAAATTTGCCACGCACCTCGCCAAGGACCTGACATGCTTGACATCGAAGGTTCCCAGATCGCCCAACTAAACGATACCGAACTGCGCACTCTCGTTCGCAGGCTGTGCGAGGCAGAGCTTAGGCGGGCTGGGCTACCGGTTTCCGCCGTGACTGCAGGAGGTGATCAGAATGCTCCCGATGGCGGCCTCGATGTTCGAGTTGATCTCCCTCCATCCACGCATGTAGGCGGTTACATCCCGAAGCCGACAACCGGCTTCCAGGTGAAGGTTCCCGACATGCCTCGCAGCGAGATCCTGGATGAGATGCGTCCGGGGGGAACGATTCGACAGGTGATACGAGACTTGGCGGCCCTATCCGGCGCTTACATCATCATAAGTGCCAAGGGTTCAACTGCAGACCGTTCGCTCCAAAACCGACGAGAAGCGATGCGAGAAGCATTGGGCGGTTTGTTCAATCCCGATGCCCTCACCACCGATTTTTATGATCGTGAGCGGCTCGCCACATGGGTGCGAGATCATCCAGGCGTAATTGTGTGGGTGCGGAAGAAGATCGGCCAGCCGATTCCCGGCTGGCGTCCTTACTCCAACTGGGCTACTCCAAGTGAAAGTGCCGAAGCGGAATACCTGACTGACAATAAGAGCAGGGTCCATGACTGGCAGTCACCTCAGGAAGGCCCTCTCCAGGCTGAAGAAGCTATCCATCGTATCCGTGTGGTGCTGTCTCAGCCCACGGGTGCGGTCCGCCTTATCGGTCTTTCGGGAACTGGAAAGACCCGGCTTGTCCAGGCACTTTTTGATGATCGCTTGGGGGAGCAAGCGCTTGCTCCGGCGCTTGCTGTCTACACAGACTTGGCCGACCAGCCGCAGCCGTCGCCAAGAGAATTAGCGCGACATCTGATCCAGAACAGGCAGCGCGCTATAATGGTTGTGGACAACTGCCCACCTGAAACCCACCGAGCACTTGCATCAATCTGCAAAGAGCCTGAAAGCACCCTGAGTCTCATCACGGTCGAGTATGATGTCGGTGATGATGATCCCGAGGGAACGGAGGTTTTTCGCCTTGAACCATCTTCGGACGGTGTCATTGAAAGCATTTTGGAGCGTCAAGCCCCACAATTATCTCAATTAGATCGTCACCAGATTGCCGAGTCTTCCGGCGGCAACGCTCGCATTGCCTTGGCTTTGGCCCACACGGTCAGGCGAGGGGAGAGTATCGCGAACCTCACGAACAGGGAGCTTTTTGAACGCCTCTTTCATCAAAGACAGCAACCGGATCAAACCCTCCTGAGGGCAGCAGAAGTCTGCTCGCTCGTCTATTCCTTCAATGGAGAAGCTTTGGAAGGTGATGCGGCTGAACTCCCTTTTCTTGCAAGGTTAGCGGGCATGACGGCGTTCGAATTCTACCGGCATGTGGCGGAGCTCAAGAATCGGAAGCTTGTCCAGTGCCGTGGGCCCTGGAGGGCCGTCCTTCCCCATGCGCTGGCCAACAGGCTTGCACATCGGGCACTTGAAAAAATGCCTGCAGATGCAACCGCATCCTTTTTCCTGAATGAATCCTCGGAAAGACTCCTCAAGTCGTATTCGCGCCGGCTCAGCTACCTTCATGACAGCAATGCGGCCCAACAGATTGTGAGGAAGTGGCTCGACGTTGGCGGGCCCCTGTCTGATCTCCCTTTTCTGAACCAGCTTCGCATCACAGTGTTTGAAAACATAGCGCCAGTCCTGCCTGATGCGGCCCTGGATGCCATAGAGCGAGCTGCAAACGGACCGAACGGAAGTGAGTTTCTTGGTGTATCCTCTCAGGGACGCAGAACGTGGGTATCTCTGCTTCGCTCTCTGGCCTACGACCCTGAGCTTTTTCAACGGGCGGCGCTCTTGCTGGCGCGCTTCGTCCTGTGTGAGCCTTCAGGCTACCAGAATAATTCGGCACAGGGTCCCTTCAAGGGTCTTTTTCAGCTCTATTTGTCCGGGACCCACGCATCTCAGCACCAGCGGCTGGAGGTTATTGAGACCCTTCTCAGAAGCAACGAAGAGCACTCTCAGTCGTGCGGACTCGATGCGCTCGATGCCATGTTCGAAGCATCACATTTTTCCTCTTCACAAAGCTTTGAGTTTGGTGCCCGTCCAAGGGACTACGGATGGCATCCAACAAGCAGAGCCGAGATAGCCACTTGGTACCGCGTTGTAATCCAATACGCGCTGAGACAGACGCTCTCTATCGGACCACTCAGCGACAGAATTAAGTCGCTCCTCGCCCGCAATTTCAGAGCTCTTTGGGACGGTGCCGGTGTGATGGTTGAGCTTGAGTCTCTGGTACACACTGTGGCCGATCAAGGTTTTTGGATGGACGGTTGGATTGCGGTTTGCGATACGATCCGCCATGAACGAAGAGATGTCTCTCCAGAAAAGATATCTAGGCTTCGCGCTCTGGAGGTGACGCTTCGTCCTCGTGATCTTCTCCATGAGGCACGTGCATATCTATTGTCGGCTCCTTGGTCCGCAGTCGGAATTGGAGATGGTGAACCCGAAGAGAAAGATAAAGCTCCACACTCTTGGTATATCAGCCGGGCAAACGAGACCGCGGAAGGCCTTGGCAGGCAAATTGCCGCCAACAAAGACGTTCTGGATGCCCTTCTGCCAGAACTCGTTCGCGACACCACGGGCCGCCATTTCCAGTTTGGTCGTGGACTTGCGGCGGGTGCTGAACAGCTCTGGGATCTTTGGCAGAGTTTGATTGAAGCGCTTGCAACTGTTCCCGAAAGTGAGCGGAACGTACAAGCACTAAGGGGTTTCATCAACACTGCAGCAGCACGAGACTCAGATGCAGCGGATGCGATGTTGGATGCCGCGGTTGTACACCCGATCCTTGGCCCCGTGTTCCCGTTGCTGCAGACATCCGTAGATATTGACGTGCGAGGGGCTGAGCGCCTGGCAAAAGCGGTTTCTCTCGGACTGGCTCCGGCCGAAACCTATTGGTATCTGTCCCTGGGGCGCGCCACGGATCCTATTGTTCCGGGCACCCTACGGCACCTGATTGATGAGATTGCCTCTCTGCAAAAAGGATACAAGGTGGCGGTCGATTTACTTTCAATGAGAATTCATTCCTCTCGTGATTCTGAAGAATCACTTGACTACCAACTCATCTTGTGTGGACGCGAACTTCTGCGGCGCTATGACTTTAACAGGTCGGACCATGATCTTGACTTCGAACTAGGGGAGATCGTCAATGCTTGTTTCAAGGGAAATGATGCTGCAGAACATACGACCAAAACATGTCGAAAAATACGAGAAAATCTCATGGATCATAGGGAATATGTCTTTCGACACACTCATGTTCTTGCGAGCCTTTTTCGTACGCAGCCCATGATCACTCTAGATGAACTGCTCGGCTATGATGCAAGAAGCAATGGGAGCTCATTTATCAGGAACTTTGACTTGGTTAATGACAATCCACTGGATTCAGTGCCGATAGAAGTGCTCATCTCTTGGGCTGAGAGAGATCCACAAGTGCGGTTTCCTCGCCTCGCCTCAGCAATTACTTCGATAAAGGAAAAGGATCACACAGGAGAACTTGTATGGACACCAACCGCCTTGCAGATTCTGGAATCTGCACCAGATCGAATGCGCGTCCTTTCGGCATATGGCTATTGCCTTGAGCCCCGAGTTTGGAGTGGCCCTCTGTCAGAAGAACTGGAGAAGCGGAGAGCACTCCTGATGCCATTCTTGTCGGACTCCGATCCGCGTATAGCCGATTGGGCAAGGCAAACAAATGAACGGCTTCGCAGATGGGCTCAGGAGGAGCGCTCGCTCTATCGGCAAAGAGATCAGAGTTTCGAGTAATGGGTCTCCAACTGAAGAAAACAGTATTCGCCTTGGCTCAGCGCTGTTGCCCTCCACTGAGCGATGTGCTCTTCCCAAAACTGTTTGCGGGATGTGCTCACATCGCTCGCCATGACTGAAGTTTAACAGTATCAAAAAAGTATTTTAGTAATTTTAATGAGTTACATCA
>ERZ795032.1208-NODE-1208-length-19124-cov-339.495883_pt1 | contig 19124 bp, 18 predicted proteins | sample MGYA00375124_ERZ795032 | MGnify/ENA primary metagenome ERZ795032 (study PRJEB30167, sample SAMN05720154) | activated sludge metagenome | isolation source: Anaerobic digester | place: China | collected 2015-12-16 ...
GCCGGCGCTCGACGGTCCAGGTGATCACGCGGGAGGGTCTCGAAGCCATCGGCGATGTGGTGGAGACGATCGCCGACGCGGAGGGGTTCCACGCCCACGCGGAGTCGGTACGGGTGCGGAGAAGGGGATAAAAGGTATTTTTTTCGCTATGACCGGGGAAGTCCCAGCCGGGGATCTCGTCAACTACCTCCGACTGAAGTCGGGGGCTCCTCGGCCCATGATCCTGAAAAGATAAGTTATCGGGAGGTCGGCGCGGAAGGCTCCGGCGCGGCCTCGCCCCTGACCATCCGTATCTTTTCTATCGCGTCCTCTGCGACGCTCTTCTCCTCAGAATCCCCGCTCCGGGCGAGTTCCTGCAACGCATCGATCGCCCGCGGGTCGCCGATGTACTTGAGCGCCCCCGCCGCGTAGAGCCGGACGTTCCGGTCGGCGTCCTTCGTCGCGGCGATCAGCGGCTCGACCGCGGCGTCGCCCACCCGGAAGAGGGCGCCCCCCGCAGCCCCCCGGACATCGGGGTTCCCGTCACGGAGCGCCGCGATGAGGGGCTCGACCGCAGCCGGATCACCGGTATCGCCGAGGACGCCGGCCGCGACGATCCGGACCTCGGGGTCCGGGTCGGTGAACATCGCCGTGAGCGGCTCGACTGCCCCGCTCCCGAACTTCGCAAGCGCCCCGGATGCCTGGCACCGGAGATCGTCGCTTGCGTCCCGGAGCGCCCGGACGAGGGGCCGCACCGCGGCGGGGTCGGCGATCTCGCCGAGGATGGCAGCCGCGTAGACCCGCCGGAGGTCGCGCCGGGTCTCGACCTCCCAGGCCTGGCCGCCGGGGCCGGTCACGGTCGCCGTGCCCCCCGGAGGTCCGGGCTCCTCGTACCTCCCCGACGCCTCCGGGTGCTCGACGAGGTCGACCAGCGGCCCGACCGCCGCGCTCCCGAGCAGGGCGAGCGAGTCCGCCGCCGCTTCCCGCACCGCCGTCATCGGGTCGCCGAGCGCCCGGATGAGCGGCTCGGCCCCCTCCACTCTGCCGAGGTCCCCCAGCGCCAGGGCGGCCCGCTGGCGGGTCAGGCCGTCATCGCTCCCGAGCGCCTCGATCAGGCCGTCAAGATCCTCCTCGGCCCGCAGGAGATCGATGTTGAACCTTCTTTCACCCCGCTGCTCTTCTACGAGGCTGCTCTCTTGCTGCAATCCTTTCGCCTCCGGATCCGGCGTATACCGTCTCCCCGGTATAAGAACCTTCGCCGGCAAGAGTGGCCCCCACGGAGCCGGAAAAAATGGGGTCCGTCCCGGCATCAGCGGGACGATGGCATGATACGCGTCGCCGAACCCCGCCTCTCGCGGTATCGTGCCATCCCGTCCCCGGCGGCCCTCCGGACGGCGGGGTCACTGTCGTTGAGCGCCCGGCCGAGGGCTCCTTCCGCCCGCGGATCGGCAATCTCGCCGAGGATGACGGCGGCATAGGCCCGACGCAGTCCCCGCCCGGGAAGAGCACCCTCCGGTACGACGCCGGCCCTTCTCGCGCCGGGGAAGAGCCTTTCGTGCTCCCTCGCGTCCGCCGGCCCACCGAGGAGGTCGTGCTGGGCGAGTTCCCGGTGCCGGAGGCTCTTCCTCGTTCCGACATCACCCGGGCCGCCGAGGAGGTCGTGCTGGGTGATCTCCCTCTCGGTATCACGGGACGCTCCTGCCCCCGCCTCCCGGATATCCGCCGGGCCGCCGAGCGCATCGTGCTGTCTGATGCCCCCGGCGTGCCGGAGCCTCCTCTTTGCGGCCGGTATGTCCGCGGGCCCCCCGAGGAGGTCGACCTGGGTAAGACCCTCCTCAGGCGCTTCCCGCGGCATCCCGTACACTGCCGCAGCTTCGGGATGGTCGAGGAGATCGAGCAGCGGATCAACCGCCGGCGTCCCGACCATCACAAGCGCGTTCGCCGCCCCCTCCCGGACGTCCTGCGCCGGATCAGCGAGCGCCCGGATGAGAGGGTCCACAGCCCTCCATTCGCCCAGCGCGCCGAGGGCAAGGGCGGCATCGCGGCGGACGGCAGGATCGCCAGTCTGCAGTGCTTCGGTCAGGCCGTTGATATCTCGCCCCGACGACATGCGTTCAAGATCATATCGCTTCTCCTCCCGTGACTCTCCTATCGGAAGATCCCTTCTCTGCATCTCAATCACCTCTGGATAGGGGGATAATAACCGGTTTTTAATATAATAATGTTATGTATAAAAATTAGCCGGGACTGAAGCAGTGATTCGGTCCCTTTTGTGAGCGGCTGCGCGGAGACCGGTGAGGAGGGGTGCAGGTATTTATTCCCGCGCGCTGAGGTGAATAACATGCCGGAGGAGAAACGGAAGGCAGAACTGAAGATCTCCGGGATGCACTGCGCGTCCTGCGCCCTCAACATCGAGAAGGCCCTCCACGACCGGGACGACGTCTATGATGCCCGGGTCAACCTCGCGGCCGAGACGGCCACCGTCGAGTACGATCCAGCGAAGACCAGCCTCGCGGATCTCGAACGGACGGTCACCGACGCAGGCTACGGGGTTGTACGGAACGAGGTCACTGTCAGGGTTGGCGGGATGGTCTGCGCCTCCTGCGCCCAGGTGATCGAGGCCTCGCTCAACGACCTTGAGGGGGTTTACGAGGCCCGGGTCAACCTCGCGACCGAGAACGTACGTATCGTCTACAACCCTGCACTCGTCACGGCCCCTGATTTCCGGGCCGCCGTTGAGGATGCCGGCTACCAGTACCTGGGGCTCGATGAGGAGATCTCCGAGGACGTCGAGGCCCGGATGCGGGAGGAGGACCTCCGGGACAAGTTCCGGCGGTTTGTCGTCGGGTTTGCGGTGAGCATCCCGCTCTTCTTCTACATGCTCTTCGGTATGCCGGGGGCGGCCGCCCTCCCGGTCCCGGTCAACCTCGTCATGCTCGTCATCACCCTGCCGGTCTTCGACTACGTCAGCGCCCCCATCTTCAAGGCGGCCGCCGCGGCGCTCCGGAACCGGGCACTGACGATGGACGTCATGTACGCGATGGGGATCGGTGTCGCCTACGGCGCAAGCCTCCTCGGCACCTTCAACATCGTCCTCACCCCGGCCTTCAACTTCTACGAGACCGCGGTGATGCTCGCCTCGTTCCTGACGCTCGGCCGCTACCTCGAAGCCCGGGCGAAGGGGAGGACATCGGATGCCATCAAGAGCCTGATCGGCCTCCGGCCCAGGACCGCGACGGTGATCCGGAGCGATCGCGAGGTCGAAGTCCCCATCGAGGACGTCGTCGTCGGCGACATCCTCCTGGTCCGGCCGGGGGAGAAGGTGCCGGTCGACGGGACGGTCGTGGGCGGCGAGAGTTCCGTCGATGAGTCGATGATCACCGGCGAACCCATCCCGGCCGACAAACGGGAGGGCGACGGGGTCGTCGGCGGCACCCTGAACGTGAACGGCGTCCTCCGGTTCCGGGCGGAGAAGATCGGGAAGGATATGGTTCTCTCGCAGATCATCAGGCTCGTCCGGGACGCCCAGGGCTCAAAGCCCCCGGTCGAGCGTATCGCCGACGTCGCGGTCTCCTACTTCATCCCGGCCGTCCTCGCGATCGCCACCGTCGCCTTCCTCGCCTGGTACCTGGTCCTCGACGCCACGCTCCTCTTTGCGCTGACGGTCCTGATCTCGATCCTGGTCGTCGCCTGCCCCTGTGCGCTCGGTCTTGCCACCCCGACCGCCGTGACCGTCGGGATCGGGAGGGGCGCCGAACTCGGGGTGCTGATCCGGAACGGCGAGGCGCTCGAGATCTCGGAGAAACTGACCGCGGTCGTCTTCGACAAGACCGGGACGCTCACCCGGGGGAAGCCCGACGTCACCGACGTCGTGCCGGCCGGGATCGGAGAGGACCGGCTTCTCGCGATCGCGGCGGCGGTCGAGCGTAACTCGCAGCACCCGCTCGCGGAGGCGGTCGTCCGGCGGGCGGAGAGCGCGGGCGTCACAATCCCGGCGTCGGAGCGGTTCACGACCTTCGGCGGGCGGGGCGTGAGCGCCGTGGTGGAGGGGGAAGAGGTCCTGATCGGGAACCGGCCCTTCCTCGACGAATACCATATCTCCGTTCCCCCTGATGCGGGGGGCCGGATCGCCGCCCTCCAGGACGAGGGGAAGACCGCAGTACTCGTCGCCGCCGGGGCCGGGTTCGCAGGCATCATTGCCATCGCCGATACCCTCAAACCGACGACGAAGGCGGCCATTGCGGACCTCAAAAGGATGGGCCTTGCCGTGACGATGATCACCGGCGACAACGAGCGGACGGCAAACGCCATCGCGAGGGAGGTCGGGATCGAGGACGTCCACGCCGGGGTGCTGCCGCAGGAGAAGGCCGAGGAGGTCCGCGCCCTCCAGGAGCAGGGGGCGGTCGTGGCGTTCGTCGGCGACGGTATCAACGACGCCCCGGCGCTCGCGCAGGCGGACGTCGGGATCGCGATCGGGAGCGGGACCGACGTCGCGATCGAGAGCGGGGATATCGTCCTCATCCGCGACGACCTCGTCGATGCCGTCGCGGCCATAGAACTCTCCCGGAAGGTGATGAGCCGGATCAAGCAGAACCTCTTCTGGGCGTTCGCCTACAACTCGGCCCTCATCCCGCTTGCGGCAGGCGTGCTCCACCCAATCTTTGGCATCACCTTCCGGCCGGAGTTTGCGGCGCTCGCGATGGCCCTCTCGTCGGTGACGGTCGTCTCGCTCTCGCTGCTGCTCAAGACATATATACCTCCGGTGAAGAGAGGAATGATCGGAGGTTGATATCCGTGGCAATTGATCCGGTATGCAAGATGGACGTCAACGAGGCGACCGCGAAGTTCACGTCCGAGTATAAGGGCAAGACCTACTACTTCTGCGCCCCGGGGTGCAAGAAGCTCTTCGAGCGGGACCCCGAGGCTTACCTGAAGGGGGAGTAACCTCTTTTTTGCGGGGCGCTCCGGCTTCGCCGGTCGGGATCGGAAGGGCAATATATTCGAAAGATAATAGAGTATTTGCCGATCGAGACAATATATGAGTCGCTTTTTTGATATAGCAACCGGTGGTTTACGAGCCTCTCTCCGGATCTCGTTCGCGTGAGAATGGTCAAAACCGGTAGACCAGCTGCCGCGTCCGTGCCCCCTGCCGCTCCTCTCCCGGGCTGAGGCCGGCGACGTCGTCACAGACGCTCCGGAGGGTGGCGCTCGCGTTGTCGGCGAAGTGGACCGCCCAGGCCTCCGGGGTCCGGGGCTGGACCTCGCCGTGGGGGCCGTGATGCGCCATCAGGATATGGAGGATGTGGCTGAACCGTGCAGGGTCGACGCCTGCCGCGTGCCGGAGGAGGGCCGCGGCCCCGATCGCCGTGTGCCCGACGAGCGTATACTCCGGGAGCGCGACGAACGAGAAGCCCTGGCGGCGGAAACAGGGTGCCTTCCCGATGTCGTGGAGGAGGGAGCCGGCGAGGAGGACATCGGTGTCCATCTCCGCCCGGCAGACGGTGCCCGCGAGGTTCGCCGCAATCTCCGCGGTCTCGAGGGTGTGCTCCGCGAGGCCGCCGGTATACGCGTGGTGCCGGCGTTTGGCCGCGGGCGCTTCAAAAAATCCCGGGACGTCGTTCATGACCCGTGAGACGAGGGAGGCTATGCCGGGATCCTCGATTCCGGCGGCCATACGCCCGAGCCCCCGCCGGACGCCGTCGCTGTCGGCAGGTGCGTAGACAAACCAGGAGGGTTCAATGAGATCGCTCCGGATCGGATCCGTCAGATGGGCTATCCCGTCGTTCACGTTCACCTCGCAGGTGCCGTTGAACTCCTTCGCGTATCCCTGGATCCGGTAGACCTCGCCGACCCGGATGTTGTGGCAGAACTCCTCGATCTGCCGCATGTCGTGGTTGGACGTCCCCCAGACCTTGCAGGGCCCCCGGCCGGTCTTATCGGAGATGGAAAGCAGGATGTACTTGCCGTCCCGCTTCTCCCGCAACTCCGCAGCATCCACCACAAACGGTGCGTCGACCTGCACTCCCCCGCTGATCCCCTCCACAAAGACCGTCTTCTCAAACACCGGATTTCACCGCTCTTGCAGAACCCTTCGGCCCAGAAAGGCTTAAAACCCGGCGATCTGTTCCGGGAGGAGCAGCGGGAGGCGAACTACCCGAACCGGAGCCGGATCATACCAAACAGCATCTCTTTTGCGTCCAGTGCCATTACCTTCGACTCCTCCCGGTTCTCCCAGGTGATCGGGACCTCTTCCACCCGGCAGCCGCGCCGTTGCAGCCGCCAGAGGAGTTCGACATCGAACTCGAACCCGGTCGACCGGATGGACGGCAGAACCGCGTCGAGCGCCTCCCTCCGGAAGGCCTTCGCGCCGCACTGGGTGTCCCGGTAATCGAGCCCAAAGAGCAGCCGGACCAGAAGGTTGAAGAGACGGCTCTCGACCTGGCGCCGGAAACCCTGCCGCACGGGGAGGACCGAGCCGGGGACCCAGCGCGAGCCGATGGCGCCGTCTACCGTTGTAAGGCGGTCAAAGAGGCGCTCCATCTCGGCAAGGGACGTCGAACCGTCGGCATCCATGTAGCCGATGTAGCGCGTGGCGGCCGCCTTCATGCCCTCGACAACCCCCCCTCCTTTGCCGAGGCGGTGCGGGAACGTCAGGCACCGGATCGTACGCGACGGGTGATCGGCCGCGAACGCATCGATGATAGCGGGGGTGGCATCGGTCCCGTCGCAGACAAATATCAGGGGGCCGGCAAAGCCGGAGATGTCGTCGAGGAGCGACCGGATCCGCCGCTCCTCGTTGTACGCGGGGATCACCAGAGTGCAGTCCGCCCGGCTCACCCCACCGCCGTGTGTATCGTTCAGCATTCGAGTTTCGATATGACGGTGTCGGCGAACTGTGCGGCAGCATGGGGGCCGTTCGCGGTCACGACCTGCATATCCGCAACAACCGGGATGCTGAGAAGGTTCGCGCCGGCCTTCTTCATCTCCGCGACCGCCGCCGGGCTCTGGTAGACCGTGGTCTGCCGCCCCGCGAGGATGCCCGCCCGCGCCAGGACGACCGGCGCGAGACAGATGGCGGCAACGACCTTGCCCTGCTCGAAGAATGCCCTGACCAGGGCCACAAGCCTCTCGCTCCCCCAGAGGTGGTCCTGGGATCCGGCGCCGCCCACCACGACGATCCCGTCATAGTTATCAGGATCGACGTCGTCAAACGTCATCGTCGCCTCCGCGGTGGCCCCGAGCATCCCCGTGCAGGTGCCGGCGATCGTAGAGGCGATATCGACGTCGATCCCGGCCTCCTCAAAGACCCTCTTCGGGGTCTCCAGTTCTTCGTCCCTGAACTGTTCCGGTGCAATTGCAAGCAAGAGTCTCATGCAGGTTTCCTACCAGATGTTTGTTCATAAGCGTATTGATGCTTTTGTGAAGTCGAGGAGATGCACCGGCAGGGCCGGACCGCCACAGGGTATGGGCACTGCCCTCTCCCCGGCGAACGAGAGAAATGGCAGCCATGGCAGCAGATACGCCCGGTCATGTGGAGAGGAAGGGACGTCTCGCTTCTGGTGCACCAGATGCCCTCGAACCGCCGCCACGCGGGTACATTGAAACAATATTATTATAATAATGGCGCTATAGTGGTGCAGACCTCGTGGTGTTGCGGGACCCGAAGGCTCTGCAGGAGGCCCGGCCTTCACCAAATAAGCCCGGGATTTATGGCGATACGCTGTAAGCCCCGGGGGTGGGAGGGCAGTCTCCGGCACAGACCGCAGCATGTTCCCGGGTGGAGATGAGGAGAGGGAGATCATGCAACGTGGCACATATTTCGGGATTATTCTGCTCTCGGCGCTCGCGTTCGTCGCATTTGCGGCAACAGGGGCAGGGGATAGCGCAGTTCTGTGGAACAGGACGTATGGGGGGCCGGATGCCGATGATGCGGTGTACACAATTGTTCCGATCCCCGGGGGGGCCGGATTCTTCCTCGCCGGGGAGACGGCATCGTCCGGCGAGGGGAAGGCGGACGCCTGGGTGGTCAGGCTGACGCTGGAGGGCACTGAGGAGTGGAACAGGACGTATGGCGGGAAGGAGACCGACGTCGCACGTTCCCTCATCCGGACCGACGACGGCAACCTCCTCTTCGCCGGGAACCTCACCCTCGTCACGAACGGGACGCGGGCGGATACCGATGCCTGGATTGTGAAGACCGATCCTGCGGGCGGCGAGATCTGGAACAGAACCTACGGCGGCCCGGACGTCAATGCCTCGGCGAACGCGGTGACCGGGACCGATGACGGCGGCTACCTCTTCGCCGGCTCCATCGCGCCCTGGGGTGAGAACGAGTCCGCCGCCTGGGTGGTCAGGCTGAACGGGACGGGTGAAGAAGTCTGGAACAGGACGTTCGGCGAAGCCGGGAATAACCGGGCGGACGCCGTCACCCGGCTTCCCGGCGGGGACTTCGTCGTTGCCGGCAGCACCGAGTCCTCGGGAGCGGGCATGGCCGACGTCTGGGTAGTAAGGCTGGACGAGTCGGGTGAAGAAGTCTGGAACAGGACGTTCGGCAGCCCCGACGACGATGCCGGCCGGGCGGTGATCACCACCTCGGACGGCAACCTGCTCGTCGCCGGGACGTTCACGGAGCGGCCTGACAACACAACGGTCGATACCGATGTGCTCCTCCTCAAACTCACCCCCGACGGGGAGGTCGTCTGGAACTGGATCTACGGCGACTTCGGCGTGAACGAGTCGGCCGAAACGGTCATCGAGACCGCAGACGGCGGTTATCTCGTCGCAGGGGAGACAGGGTTCCCCGGCGTGGATGACACCGATGCCTGGCTGGTCGCGACCGACGCCGAAGGTGCGGTGGCCTGGAGCAGGACATTCGGGGGTGAAAATCCCGGCGACCGGGCCACCTCCATCCTCGAGATCGCACCGGGAGAGTACGTCTTCGCCGGAACCCTCAACACCACACAGAGGGGAGGGGCGGTGAATACAGACGCCTGGACGGTGAGACTGGGAACGCCCCCGGAGCCGACACCGACCGAAACGCCGACGCCCGGACCCACGGCAACCCCCATAAAGCCCCCGAAGGCGCCCATCGTGCCCCAGAAGGCGCCGGTGACGACGCCGGGTGATGATAGAGACGATGACGACGGGCATGTGATTCCGACGCCGACGGGGACAAGCACCGGGACCCCGATACCGACCGGAACCGTGACTCCGAGGCCTACGCACAACGGGGATGACGATGACGATGACAATGGGGACGATGATGGGAATGTGACCCCGATGCCGACCGGAGATCTGGCCCCAACGCCTACGGAAAACGGGGATGATAATGGAGATGACAACGGCGATGACAACGGCGATGACAATGGAGACGACAACGGGAATGACAACCTGAACGCGACCGCATTAGCGGGAACGGTCTGGTACGACCTGAACGCGGACGGCGTCCTCGACACCGGCGAACCGGGCATCCCCGGCATCGGCGTACGGCTGATCGGTGAGCGGACCATGCTCGACCATGTCGTCACCGACCCGGACGGGTCATACCGGTTCGAGAACATCTCCCCGGGGCGCTACAGGGGTGCCGAATTCCTGATGCCGGACGGCTATTCCTGCACCGTCTCCGGTCAGGGCAGCGATGCGAGCCCCATAGATGCAACCGTGGCGTTCGCCGAAGACGGGACCGGACGACAGACCCTGAACGCGGGCTTCATCGGCAATCACCACCCGGCGACTCCGGCAGAGACCTACGGGTGGATACTCGGGACAACCTGGAGCGACGGTGACGGAGATGGGCTCAAGGACGAGGGCCACGGCCTGACGGATGTCGAGATCCGCCTCCTGGATGCGAGCGGGAACCAGGTGGCATCGGCCCGCACGGGCCATCATGACTGGTACTCCTCCCTGTACCTCTTCGGCCCCCTCCTGCCCGGGAAGTACTCGCTGGTGTTCACCCCGCCGGACGACTACACGTTCACGACTGCCGGCGGAGACAGTTCTGCCGACCCCACGACCGGCTCGACAGGTCCCTTCACCGTTGCCGGGGGCGATGTCGTCACCAGGGACGCGGGGCTGGTCCTCTCTATCACCCCATCATCGACGGCTGGAGCGGGTGGCGCGGATGGCCCGGAGGATGGAGGCGCCGGTGCCGTGGAGAACGTGACGGACGGCGGTTCTGGCCTCCCGGAGAACGAGAGTGCTGCCGGTGAGGAGGAAGGTATGGCGAAGAACGGAACGGACGAAGTTCTGTCGGCGCCGGTCGTGAACGAGACCCCACCTGTGACGCTGCCCCCGGAGGACGCGGTACCTGAGGGTGTTGCGCGCGATCCTCCTGCCCCGGAGCCGGCAGGGGCTCTCTCTCCCCCTGCGTAGTCTAACCCGGTGTGGCCGGGTATCTTCACTTTTAACCGTGAATGGAGTGACATTGCCGCTCAGAAGATGGCATCACCGGCCGGGATTTAATTAATAATATTATTATATTATAAGCCCCATCATAGGTCGAACCCCGGCGGACAGGGGATCGGGAAAAACCCATTCAGTCCCGGGGGTTACACCACCCGGATCGCTCTTGCCAGCGCCCGGAAGATGAGGTGAACCGAATGAGAGCAATCAGCGTTCTTACAGTCATCATAATAGCAGCACTGGTCTTTGGTACGATTGCAAGCGCGGCGGCCGCAGTTCCGCCGGAACCGGGTCTCGGGCGGACCGCCGGCACGATCGGCGGGACCATCTTTCTCGACGCCGACGCCGACGGCGTCCAGACCGCCGGCGAGTGGGGCATGAGCGGCGTTGCCGTCAACCTCCTCGACGGTGCGGGCGAGAAGGTCGCGACGGCAGAGACCTTCTCCCACGCCTGCGAGGGTCTCTACCTCTTTAGCGGCGTTGCCCCGGGAAACTACACCGTCGAGGTCGTCTGCCCTGAAGGGTATGCCTTCACCGCCGTCGGGAACGATACAACCGGAGCGACGGCGAGCACCGTCGACCCGGCGAACGGGACGGTCGAGATTGCCCTGACGGAGAGCCTGATCGAGGAGTCGGACCTCGTCGTCAGGGACGCGGGGCTTGTTGCCGCCGGAGCCTGACGGCGGCCCATCACTTTTTTACTGGTGCTTCTGGACATGCTGCCGGAGCATCGTGTCCGGCCGGTAGCGGTCGGCGATCTCGAGCGCCGTCGCCCGCAGGGCCGCGTGCTCGGTGATGCAGGCCTCCGGGGGAGCCGCTTTCCGGAGGATCTGGGAGGTGTTCTCGGTGATCTGAATGAGTTCGGTCGCGATCAGGCTGTTGAGCCAGATGAGGTCGCGGAGCATCTCTTTGAGTTCTTCGTCCTGGTTCATGGATGAGGGTTGGCGGTACTCCCACTTCAACCGTGCCGAAGGGAAGACTTGATTCCTCCCGGCGGGAAACACTCTAGGAGATATGGGTATGCAATTTCTGGAGTTCGCCGAGGTCTGCGAGCGCCTTGAAGGGATACCGGGGCGTCTGGAGATGATCGAGCAGGTCGCCGCCGTCCTGCCCGGGCTCGACGACGACGAACTCCCCATCTTTGTCCGCTTCATCATGGGGAGGGTCTTCCCCGACTGGAGCACCAACAACCTCGGCGTGGGCCCGAACCTCCTCTACGACGCCGTGGCCTACGTCGTCGGGACGAAGAGGGAGACCGTCCGCGAGGCGATCAACGCAACCGGCGACGCGGGCCTTGCCGTCGAGCGCCTCCTCGCGAAGAAGGAGCAGACCTCGTTCTTCATCGAGGCTCTCGACCTCGTCGATGTCTACCGGGAGTTCGAGCGGATGGCGGCCGCCGGGGGGCAGCGGTCCCAGCGGGAGAAACTCCGGGTGGCGCAGGGGCTCTTCGGAAACGTCCGCCCGCTTGAAGGCCGCTACCTCGCGAGGCTGATGCTTGAGGAACTCCGGATCGGAATGGGCGAGGGGAACGTCCGCGACGCCGTCGCAAAGGCGTTCGCGGTCGACGTCCGCCTGGTCGAGCATGCCCACCAGGCGATGAACGATCTCGGTGAGGTCGCCCTCCTTGCCCGGCGCGACCCTGAAGCCCTCTCCCGCGTCACGATCGAGCCCTTCCGGCCGGTGAAGATGATGCTTGCCCAGGCGGGGACGATCGCCACGCAGCTTGAGGATCACGGTGAGGTGGCGGTGGAGTACAAGTACGACGGGAGCAGGTTCCAGTTCCACAAGGTCGGCACAGTCTCCCGGATCTACTCGCGGAAACTCGAGGAGGTCACGGGCAGCCTCCCCGACATCGCCCGGCTCCTCGTGGAGGCGACCGACCACGACGTCATCCTGGACGGAGAGGCGGTCGCCGTCAGGGACGGGAAGCCCATGCCGTTCCAGTACGTCATCCGGCGGTTCCGGCGCAAGCACGAGGTCGACGCGATGATGGAGCAGATCGAGCTTGTCCCGCGGGTCTTTGATATCCTCTATCTCGATGGCGAGTCGCTGATGGACCGACCCCTCTCTGAGCGGCGGAAGATCCTTGATGAGGTGCTTGGCGCACACGTCGCCCCGCAGTTCCGGGTCACCGAGGTTGCCGGGGCGGAGGCGATCTACGACGAGGCGCTCGGTCTCGGCCACGAGGGCGTGATGGTGAAGGTCCTCGATTCGCCCTACACCCCCGGCGTCCGGGGCCGCCTCTGGGTGAAGGTGAAGCCCGGTGTCGAGACGCTCGACCTCGTGGTCATCGGGGCCGAGTGGGGCGAGGGCCGGCGGGCCGGGACGTTCGGGTCGTTCCTCCTCGCGGTCCAGGACCAGGGCCGGCTTCTCTCCGTCGGGAAGGTGGCGACCGGGATCAACGACGAGACGCTGGCCGAGCTCTACGCCCTCTTCAAAGACCGGGTCATCGCCCGTTCGGGAAAAGAGGTCACGCTCGAGCCGGAGGTGGTCTTCGAGGTGGGCTACTCCGAGATCCAGGCGAGCCCGAACTACGAGAGCGGCTACGCGCTCCGGTTCCCGCGGTTCGTCCGGGTGCGTGAGGACAAGAGCGTCGACGAGGCCGAGAGCCTTGATTCCCTCATCGACCGCTACGCCCGGCAGAAGAACGGCCAGGGGTCTCTCTAAAAATCAAAAAGCGTCCTCTGCGTCGCAAGCTCCGGGATGAGCCTGCTGTGGGGGCGCCAGTGGGTGAACCCTATCAACCGGGAGGCGAGGTTCACCGCCTCCTCGAGGTTCGCGCACGTTCTCTTCTCGCCCCGCATTGCGTTCCGCGCCGCCTCCCGGATGACCCAGGTTCCGAGCGGCGCCCAGTACTCGCTCGTGACGTTCCTTACGACAAGCACCCGTGCCGAGCGCCGGACGCTCTCCAGGTATTCCGCGACCGCGAGGCGCGCCGAGTAGTAGGCCCCGGCTATCGGCGAGTAGCCGGACTTCGTCATGCCTTCGCCGTCGCGGGTGATCGATTCGTTCCCGCCGCCCCAGAGCGACTGCTTCCCCCAGACCTCGATCATCTCGTACTTCCAGTCGCCAGGGACGAGGATACAGACGATATGGTTCCCGTAGAGCGCGGCGGAGAAGACCTCTATCCCGCCGAGCGGAGGGTAGCGGGCGATCTTCTTCTTGAGCCTGGTCGAGACCGTGTCGTCGACCGCCGTGATCGCCCAGCGGGTGGGGACGACACGCCGTTTCTTGCCGAGGAGCCCGGCGGTCATGAGCTGGGTGATCCGGTAGACGTCGATGCCGGAGGCGTTGAGGATCTCGCAGGCGTCGGTCGCGCCGAGATCGGTGTCGGAGGTCGCCCGGTCGACCGCCCGCTCAACCCGGGCGTTCTCCAGGACGTCCATATCCCGGATGGCCCCGGTGAGCCCGACAGGGGCGATCGTCCCGTCGAACCGGAGGTCGAAGGCGACGGGCTTGACGAACCGGACTTCGACGTCGAGGGGCTTGCTCGAGAGCGCGATCTCCTGGATGCTTCCGGAGAGGTCCTTCGCTTCGCCGGCCCCGCGGATCGTCCGGGCCCGGAGCCCCACGATATCCTCGATGCCGAGCCCCCGGCTGACCCAGTCCGGCGGGTTGTCGGCGTCGTCGATCATCAGCGGCCCTCCCGCGACCTTCGGGTAGCCGTAGCTCCCCACAAAGACCGATGGTGCCGCTCCCTGGTAGTGGTCGCTCGGTCTGACCGGGAGGCGGGCGTAGAACCTGCTCATGATCGGACAGCGCTCAAGCCCGCAAAACCCCCTCCCCTTACACTCGGCGCACTGCATTCCTATTCTCCGCGAAGGTCGAGGACGACCCGCACCCTTCCCGTGAGGGTACGGAGGGTCTCCTCGACCCACTCCTCCCAGGTGTCTGCCAAAAGATCCCTCGTCGCCGCGATCTCCCGGCCGATATCATCGTCCCGGCCGTCGATGACCTCGACGACGACCGAGCCCGGCGCGAACCCGGGCGCCACGATGGCATCGGCGTCCCCGTCGACCACCCCGAAGACGGGGATCCCGGCGTGGGAGCAGATGTGGCCGCAGACGGCGGTGGTATCGTCCCCGACGGCGAGGACGCCGCAGACCCCGTCCCCGAGTTCATGATAGAGGGTGTGGCCGCAGTGGTCGATGACCGCGACCCTGCCCCCGCGGGGAGCCCGCCCTCCCTGCCGTGGAGGAGCCGTCCGCACCGGCCCGCTCTTGCACCAGGCCCCTGTGATCTCCGGGAGGCCCGCCCGGAGGAGTTTCTCAAACCCGTGGGGCTTTGCATCGAGGCCGGAGACGGCCCGGAAGCTCCCACCCTCGCTTGCGAGGACGACCGTCTCTTCTGTCGCCGTCCCGACGACGATCCCGTTCACGAAGACCGCCTCGCCCGGGATGCACCCACGGACCTCCCGGACGCCCTCCCGTCGGGTACGGTCGCCCGTTGCGTGGGTGAGAGCGTAGCCGGTCAGGTCCGCGATCTCGCGGGCAAGGCTCTCGTCGCCGCCATCCCAGCAGTAGACGGTCCCGCTCGAGGTCTCGACGTGGACGAGCCCCGCCGAGAGGCGGCCGGCGACAATCTCCCCGAAGATCCGGCCCGACTCCGGGGTCTTTCCCCGGTTGACGAGGCATGCCTGATCGGCGAGGGCGCCGAGGACCACGCTCGGCCGCTCGTCCGTGCAGGCCACCGGGAGGTCGGACTCCTCGGCGGCGGTCCGGGCCATCACCCCCGCGACGAGCACCCGCCGGGGGGAGAGGAGGCGGATCAGCCGATCCACATCCCCGGCATCGAATGCCTCCGGGCCGTGCACGACCATGACGAGGTTCATTACGTACTCTTCTGTCCTCGCCGACTATCAGGTTACCGTCCCGACGAGTTGCTCTGGATGGGGAGGTAGGGGATCAGCGAGGCGGCAAGTTTTGCGACGTCCATGGACTGCACGATGACCCGACCCGGCCCGGTCAGCGTCGTCAGGAAGAGTCCTTCGCCGCCGAAGAAGACGGTCTTCACGCCGCCGGCGAGCTGGATGCTGTAGTCGACGGTGCTCTCGAACCCGACGACGAGCCCCGTCTCCACCCTGACGACCTCGCCGGGCGCAAGCGTCATCTCCATGATGTCGCCGCAGCAGTGGAGGAACGCGGTCCCGCTGCCTGAGAGGCGCTGGAGAATGAACCCCTCGCCGCCGAAGGCGCCCGACCGGAGGCGCTTCGTGAACGCGATATCGAGGTCGATCCCCTGCTCGGAGCAGAGGAAGGCATCTTTCTGGGCGATGAACTCGTTCCCGGCAAGGTTGAGGGTGAAGATCTTGCCCGGGACGTTCCCGGCAAACGAGACGAAGCCCTCTCCTCCCTGCGGGGTGAACTCGGTCATGAAGAGCCCCTCGCCGGTCACCATCCTCTTCAACCCCTTGAAGAGCCCGCCCTTCATGTTGGTGGTCATCTGCATGTTCCCGCTCATGTTGACCATGGCGCCGGCCTCGGCGCAGATGCTCTCGCCGGGAGCGAGGCGCAGGGTCACCATCTGCAGGTTGTCTCCTGTGATCTCGTAGTGCATGCTGATGCATTTTCTGTCGACAAACAATAGGTTTTCTCTTTATTCTGCAGGAAACTTCCTCACTCCTGCGGTATCAGGCTCCGGCCCCCCGGTCTCACCGCTTGCCGGGCCCCTGCGGTCGGATTGGCGTGAAAAAGTATATTAATCAGGATAGGCATCTCTCCGTGTTGCTATGGAGCGTGGTGTACAGGTTGCAGAACCTTCCGGGGAAGCGGCTACCACGGAGGCGTATCTATCGGATGAGACCGTTCAGGCTATCCTCGATCGGCAGTGCCACCGGTGTGCTGGATGCAACGCCCCCCTCGCCGCCGGGTCGACGCATTTCGACCTCCGCGAGCCCGTGATCTGCGGCGGTCCTCTCGTGCCCGGGAACCTCGAGGCACTCTGTTCTTTCTGTCACCGGATCCGCATCCGCCGGATCCGGGAGCGATTTGCCGGCCATAGGAATAAGTAGTATCCGGCGCCAACCCTGCGATCATGACCTGCAGGCAGAGTCTGGCACGGGAGCGTGTGTGGCGGTCGACAGCCATGAGAGCGGCGAGCGGCATGGTGGAGAGGGTTACCCCGCCCGAACACCCGGTCTGGCATTCCTGCACGATGCAGACGCTTGAGTCCGTCACCACTCCGGGTACGATCCCGAACATCGCCGTCTCTCTCGCGGTGACGACCCTCGTCATCCCGCTGATCCCGAACCGGTTTATCGCGGCGGCCGCCGGGTTTGCCGTGGGTTCGGTCCTGCGCGGGTAGGCCTGCCGCCCTTGCCCCGTGCCGGGACGAGGCAGTTCCACGCGCTCCCGATGAGGTCCTCCCTCCCGGCCGCCCGGAGTCCCTCGCAGACGAGAGCGTGATTCGCCGGGTCCCGGTAGTGCATGAGCGCCCGCTGCACCCGCTTCTCCCGGCCCTTCGGGACGTAGACCTCCTTGAGGGTGAAGGGATCGAGCCCGGTGTGGTAGATGGTCGTCGATATGCTCATCGGCGTCGGGGTGAAGTCCTGGACCTGTTCGGTGTAGAGGCCGGTGTCCCGGACGTACTCGGCGAGCTCGACCATATTCTCCATCCGGCAGCCCGGGTGGCCGGACATGAGGTAGGGGACGAGGTACTGCCGTTTCTTCTTCCCGGCCTGGAGGGCCTCGAACCGTTCTCTAAAGGCGTCGAAGGCCTCGCGGGGGGGTTTGCCCATAGCGGCGGTGACGCGCTTCGCGACGTGTTCGGGGGCGACCTTGAGGTGCCCGGAGACATGGTGCTCGCAGACCTCGGCGAGATATTCTTCGTCCGGGGGAATCAGGTCGTAGCGGATGCCCGAGGCGATGAAGACCCGCTTCACCCCGGGAATCTCCGCAAGGCGGCGGAGGAGGCGGAGCTGCTCCTCGTGGCTGCGGTCGAGGGCGGGGCAGTCGATGCAGCGGCGGTCGGGGCAGGTGCCGGCGGTCTCCCACCGGCCGCAGTGGATGCCGTACATGTTGGCCGTCGGTCCGCCGACGTCCTGGACGACACCCGTAAACTCCGGCATCCTCGCCATCCGCTCCACCTCGCGGACGATGGAGTCGATGCTCCGGCTCTGGATGATCCGTCCCTGGTGGTGGGTGAGGGCGCAGAACGAGCAGGACCCAAAGCACCCCCTATGGCTGACGACCGAGAACCTCACCGGCTCGAGGGCCGGGATGGGTTCGGTGTAGGAGGGGTGGGCCCTCCGGGCGTAGGGGAGCTCATAGATCCGGTCGAGTTCCTCGCCCGAGAGCGGCATCGCCGGCGGGTTCTGGATGACGACGGTCTTTTGGTGCGGCTGCGCCACCGGCCGGCCCCGGATGGGGTCCTGCTCGTTGTAGTGGAGCGCGAACGCCCGTGCGTAGGCATACCGGTCCTCTTTCACCTCCGCGTAGCCGGGGAGGACGACGTATCCGGCCTGGTCCATGCTCCGCCAGGTCTTCAGGTCCATCCGGTAGGCGGTGCCGGGGATGTCGGTGAGGGCGCCCACCGGTTCTCCGGCGGCGAGCCGGTCGGCGATCGCGACCACCTGCCGCTCGCCCATCCCGAAGACCAGGAGGTCGGCGGGGGCGTCGGCCAGGATGGCCTGCCGGACCGAATCGGACCAGTAGTCGTAGTGGGCGAACCGCCGGAGGCTTGCCTCGATACCCCCGATGACGACCGGCGTCTTCGGGTAGAGGGCGTGGATGCGGTCGGTGTAGACGAGGGTCGCCCGGTCGGGCCGGAGGAGTTTCCCGCCCGGCGAGTAGACGTCTGAACTCCGGCGCTTCAGGTTCGGCGTGAAGGCGTTCACCATTGAATCGACGTTCCCGGACGAGACCGAGAAGAAGAGCCGGGGCTCCCCCAGGCGCCGGAGGTCATCGTTGCTCCGCCAGTCGGGCTGGGCGATGACCCCGACCGAGTAGCCGACGTCCCAGAGCACCCGCCCGAGCAGCGCCGTCCCGAAGGAGGGGTGGTCGACGTAGGCGTCGCCGGAGATGAGGATGATGTCGAACCGGTCGATGCCGAGCCGTTCCGCCTCCTCCATCGTCATGGGGAGGAACGCCGGCTGTTCCTTCATGGGAGTACCCGGTCAAAGACCGGCAGGTCGACGCCGGTCTTCTCGTCCGGGAGCCTCCGGGCGGAGATCCCGACGAACTCCGTGACGATTGCCTCGATCACCAGGTAGACCTCCGCCTTCTCGCGGAGGCACCCGGCGAGCGAGCGGATACCCCTCCCCGCCACGGCGTGGATGTGGAGGGACGGCCCCTCCACGCCGGGGTGGATCGTTGCAAAGCCGAGGAGCTCCCAGCCCCCGAAGATCTCCTCCCGTCGCGGCGTCGGCGGAATGACCATCTCCTTGGGCCCCGTCACCAGCGTCGCGTTCCGGGCGGCGCCGAGGAAGTGGATCATCCCGCTCTGGATGTTCATCGCCGCCACAAACCGCTCGATCTCCCTGATGAAGTCTTCCCCGTCGTCGATCCGGACGGTGAAGACCCTGCCGACCTGCCCTTCCGAGTACTGCATGGACTCACTCTCCTGATAGGTAGTGTCGCCGGAGATTATAAGTGCTTGACCGGTCGCCGGACGGGCGGGGGATTCATATATGCCGGCCTGCAATCCTGTTACTGCTTGCGCCCGCCTTCGGGCGGGCAGAGGGTGTGGTCCCGGTGGTCTGGTTTCGGGAGATAGAGTACATGCGGGGGTTTGCCGCTCTCGCCGTG
>ERZ795032.1213-NODE-1213-length-19088-cov-122.565702_pt1 | contig 19088 bp, 3 predicted proteins | sample MGYA00375124_ERZ795032 | MGnify/ENA primary metagenome ERZ795032 (study PRJEB30167, sample SAMN05720154) | activated sludge metagenome | isolation source: Anaerobic digester | place: China | collected 2015-12-16 ...
ATGCGTTGTGGATGATCAGCGATGCCTGCGTGGTCTGTCCCTTTGCCGCTCCGACATCACCGATACTGATCGGCATAACGTTGACAACAGTGACGTACAACAAACGTGAGAGGGTATCCAACCCGACGGCATTCGTGACGGTCAGGTTTACCGTGTAGGTGCCTGCTGTAGTGTAGGTATGAACCGGGTGCTGCTCGGCGGAGGTTGCGTTGTCGCCGAAGTCCCAGAACCATCCTGTGGGTTCACCCACGGAGGTGTCGGTGAATTGCACCGTGAGCGGGGTGACGCCGGTGGTGATGTTCGCGGTAAAGCTGGCCGAGATGCGTTCCGGCGTGGTTGTGTTAATGACCCCGATATAGTCCCAGTCGGCATGCGTTCCGGCCGGCGCCCATTCTCCTCCCTCGAGGTAAATTCTCTGTGATGTGCCGATATCGGGTGCAAGGGTAAAGGAAGTCGCCAGGGTATAGTTGAGACCGTCGTAACTATAGAAGACATCGACATCCTGTGCATTCCGCTCAATCCGATACCAGTAGGCGTGGTGGAACCATCCGTCCGTTTCGATATCGTCGGGTGCGATGATGTTTATATCAGCAACTGCTTCGGGTGAACCACCCGCATTATCGACATGGATGCCTACTATATTTCCTTCGTACCAGGCATCGGTGTTCCTCCAGATACGGATATACTGCTGGTTTTCCTCACCGAATGCAAGCCAGAAATCAACACACTGAGCCCCGGTTGAGCCCGCGGGGATCCGGGAGTGGATGTGGTAGTTCACCGAGGTCTCAAGAGCCCAGTGATCACTCTCGAATGAACGTACGAGCGTCGTTGCCGGGCTCCAACCGTCAGGATTTGCGGTATAATTCTCCCGCCATCTGCCGGAAGCGGTACGGTACCCTCCCGGGTAATATCTCAGGTACCCAGGATTCTCGGTGAGCGAATAACTCCCCCGGTCGGTAAACGGGACGACTATCCATTGGTCCCCTAACTGAGTACCAGAGAAATTCTCAAGGAAGATATCCTGCCTGCCGTCAGGCATGCCAGTGATCGTGATATACTCCTGTTTTATCGCAGTATCGCTCCCGGCGCTGTTCGTCGCGGTCAGGCTGACCGTGTAGGTGCCTGCCGTCGTGTAGGTGTGGATGGGGTTCCGGTCGGTCGAGGTGTTGCCGTCGCCAAAGTCCCAGAACCATTCGTTCGGGTTGCCGGTCGAGGTGTCGGTGAACTGGACGGCGAGCGGTGCCAGGCCAGCGGTCACGTTCGCGGTGAAGTTTGCGGTTGGCGGATATATCAGTTCGATGCTGCCAAACTTCACGATGAAGGCATCCCAATCCCCTCCAGAGGTGTCCTGGTATGCGTTCAGGACCGGGAAGTTGGTCGAGGGCGTCTCTCCCGTGACCCATACCCCTCCGGCGCCGTCACTCGCGAGGGCCGGGTAGGAATCCGCATTCGGCCCGCTCAGGTAGGTAGATAAGAGGAGGGTGCCGGATGACGAAAAGTGGGAGACGAAGGCATCGCAATCCCCTCCAAAGGAGTCCTGGTATGCGTTTTTGACCGGGAAGTCGGAAGACCCTGTTACCCCCATGACCCATACCCCTCCGGCGACGTCACCCGCAAGGGCCCTTCCGTACTCATTGCCCCCTCCGCCCAGGTAGGTTGACGATTGGAGGGTGCCGGATGACGAGAAGTGAGCGACGAAGGCATCGCCAATCCCTCCTCCATGGCTGCTCTGGTGTGCGTTTTTGATCGGGAAGTTGGACGACCATGTATATCCTGCGACCCAGGATCCTCCGTTGCTGTCACCCGCAAAGCCACATACACAATCCAAATCCCCTCCACCCAGGTAGGTTGACGAGAGGAGGGTGCCGGACGACGAGAAGTGAGCGATGAAGGCATCGCCACCCCCTCCTCCATAGCTGCTCTGGTATGCGTTTTTGACCGGGAAGTCGGTGGATCTCGTCTCCCCCGCGACCCATACCCCTCCAGAGCCGTCACCCGTAAGGCTGCCCATGAGAGTACCATCATAACCCCCTCCACCCAGGTAGGTTAATGATTTGAGGGTGCCGGATGACGAGAAGTGAGCGATGAAGGCATCGCAATTCCCTCCATAGGTGCCCTGGTATACGCCCTGGACCAGGAAGTTGGTTGAGGATGTATCACCCGCGACCCAGACTCCGCCGGAACCGTCACCCGCAAGGTCAACTCCACGATCCCAACCCCCTCCACCTAGATAGGTTGACGAGAGGAGGTTGCCGGACGACGAGAAGTGAGCGATGAAGGCATCCTCACTCCCTCCATAGCTGCTCTGGTATGCGTTCTGGATCGGGAAGTCGGTTGAACTCGTGATTCCCGTGACCCAGGCCCCGCCGGCACCGTCACCCGCAAGGGCATATCCGATCTCAGAAAACCCCCCACCCAGGTAGGTTGATGAAAGGAGGTTGCCGGACGATGAGAAGTGAGCGACGAAGACATCGGTAATCCCTCCTCTATGGTTGCTCTGGTATGCGTTTCTGACCGGGAAGTCGGTGGATCTCGTCTCCCCTGCGACCCAAACCCCGCCGGCGCCGTCACCCGCAAGAGCATGTGTATACTCATAACCCTCTCCGCCCAGGTAGGTCGATGAAAGGAGTTTGCCGGACGATGAGAAGTGGGAGATGAAGATATCGTCACCCCCTCCTCCATGGGTGCCCTGGTACGCGTTTTTGACCGGGAAGTCGGTCGAGGTCGTCATCCCCGTGACCCATACCCCTCCGGCACCGTCATCCGCAAGGGCGCTTCCTCCATCTTTGCCCGATCCGCCCAGGTAACTCGCGTAGACCAGTTCGGGATCGATGATCAACTCATGCCCGGCGTCGTACTCCGCCACGGCGATGCGGACCGATCCGTAATCGACGACGTACTCCGCGGCCCGGTCGATTCTCTCGTCATCGATCACCTGCCAGCAGACGAGAGGGCTCTCAAGCATCTCCCCGGCCGGCGACGCGAACCGGAGCACGCCGTCTTCATCCACGCGAGGCGCGCTCTCCCCTTCGTAGAGGAGTTCTATCTGCGAGGGGTCCGCGCCGGGGGAGATGTGGAACTCGCGCTTCAGCCGGCCGTCTTTCTCGGTGTACACGAGATCGATACCGGTATAGAGGTCTTCGTATACGACCTCTGAATACACCGGGATACCGCTCAGCCACTTCGATGAGTCGTTCCCGACGTAGTAGTTCACGACCCCCGCACGCTGACCGCCTGCCGAGAGGTGCACTTCAGGTGATGCGCCGGCAAATGACTGCCGGATAACGTCTCCTGATGTATGGGCCAGCACGAGACCGCCCCGCGTAAAGAAGATCGTCGTTCCCCCGTGCTGCAGGATATACTCCACATCGGGGTCACACTGGCCGACGTTCGGGATGAGACCTGAGCTGAGGAGTTGATAGTCCGTTTCACTGTCATTCCCCGGAGATTCCGGCGGGGGTGCACCGCCTGTCTCCGCTAACGCTGCCGCCGGCAGCAACGCTATCAATACAATAAGAACCACGAGAATCTGCTTCATCATGACCACGCATCCGCGATGCCGATCCTGCCGGCGAGCTCCTGCCTGGCCGGGAGTCAAGAGGAGTATCAGGATGCTGGAAAAGCCGGGATGGCTGCAACGGTCGGTGAACGCCCCTCGATCGAGATAGTCAGTCCCTCGTAATGCCGGATCGACGATCTGGCTATGCACGATACTATTCTTCCGGAGATGAAAAACGTTTCCTTCCTGTCATCAGGGTGAAAAGTCTGTTTCATCGAAACCACTTACACAAAATAATTTTTTGCTCGAAAAAGAGCAGAGGGGTTTTCTGTTGATTGCCAGGAGGGCTTCTCTCCCCTGCGCGCTCCTGCCGGCAGGGCAACCCGATCCCCCGGGATGCCGCTCTCTGGGCCGGATGGGCATGGGATCGGGGCCTTATCCAGAAAATCATCGGCAAAGTGCCCTGATCCTCCAGGCCTCTGTAGACCGCATGCCCGGTGCCGGCAGTCCCGGTTGATAGGGGAACCGTTTATCTTGAATATGTTGCCCATCACAGCGTTTTTTCGTGGTCGAAAATAGTTCAGGGGAGGGTGATGGTGCAGTCCTGTACCACCGCACCCCAGTAGCCTTCCCCTGGTTGTAACTCGGTAACCTGGATGTAACCCTTTGTCTGCGGGTTATATTTATGCATAAACGGCGTCGCCCACGAGTCAGCAGGGATTATTATAATATTGGCAAAGGTGTTTCTGCTGGCCGTGTTTCCTATCAGGTTCCACCCCGACTTGAGCTCTGCCGTGATCGGGCTTGCCGGTGCTCCCGTCACGGTGACGGTGCAGTTACGATCCGAGGCGATCCAGTAGGCTTTGCCGGGTACGAACGACTCGATCCGTGATACGATCTCATATCGCCTCGCTGATGTGTTGTAACCGTAGATCGCCACGATGGGGTCTTCGGGAACGGTATACGTAGCATTGCTGAAGGGGGTGGAGACCAGGTTCCAGCCTGCCTGCAGGGGAAGATCCATCTGCCCGGCGATGCTGGCAGATATGGCGATGCTGTAATTCCCTGCCGGGAGGGTGGTACCGTTCGCCGTCCTCATCGCGATGGTGTTCGTCCCGTCGTCCCAGGTCAGGATGAGCTCGCTATCGGAAAGGCGCACTGTGTCCCATGCAATCTGCACCGGTTCGTCGGAGCGGATGGAGAGTGTCCAGGACTCTTCGGGGTTGGTGGTATCGATTGGCGGCCTGTAGTCAGTGACGAGCTCTCCAAATGTTGGATCTGCGCAGGTGAAATAGACTGATTTCCTTGCTCCCGGAGGATCCGGGGGTATGGGGATGTCCAATCCCGTGTCGAATTCACGGGTGGCCGATTCTGCCAGACCCAGGGTCAGCACCTGGCTGAAGGTTCCACTGGTGATGCTCAGGGGGACGCTCCAGAGGATACCCTGTCCGGGTTCCGGAACGACCGTGATGTAGCCGGTCCGGGTCGTGGTATCTGACCCTGCGCTGTTCGTCGCGGTGAGGCTGACCGTGTAGTTGCCCGGAGCGGTGTAGGTGTGGGTCGGATTCTGCTCGGTCGATGTCGCGCCGTCACCAAAGCTCCAGGACCACGACGTCGGGTTGCCGGCCGAGGTATCGGCGAACCGGACGGTGAGTGGTGCCGGGCCGGCGGTGGTACTCGCGGTGAAGTTGGCGACCAGGGTTGTGGTCGTGAGGGTGATGGCGGTCTCGCTGTACGATGCAACACTGTCTTCATCCTCAAGGAACATGTACACACGATACTTCCCGGGGTGCAGGTTATGCGTGGGGATGTTGATGCTCGTTGTGTTTCTTTCCGTGCCTGCACTGCCATAGCCATCCGTCAGCCAGAGGTCAGCTTTGCTGTAGGGCTTCACAACCGTCTGATTGCCGTAGGCAAAGAGGTATGCGGACTTAAACGTCTCCTTCCCGTGCGTGGTGAATTCCAGCGTCACGTTGCCGGTGTAGGTCACGGCGCTGTTGAGCACCACTGCTGAAAGAACCTCGCCGGCCTGTGCCGAGTTCACAACCACGGGATCTCCGATGGTGTAGGTTCCGGCGGTTGTCGAGAGCATCCCTGCCGCTTCGGTGACCGTGAAGCTCGTTGCTGCAATGATTGCAAAGCGGTCGTCATCCATGCAGACCGCGAGGAGGGCGTATTCCCCCTGACCGAGCTTGCTGATCTGAAGCGGAGTTGATCCATACGGCGTAGTTGCAGTGTTAAATCCGGCGTTCAGGTCGACATAGTTGGCGCGGATGGTCTTTGGCAGGTTGCCTGGCGTCACCTGGATAGTACCTACACTCTCAAAGGAGTTGTCATCAACGTTGATGATGGCATAACCCTCTTTGCCGTAGAGCACGATCTTCTTTGAGTCCAGGAGATCCTTGAGCATACCCGGCGTCAGCGCGCCCTGTGCCGGGCTCTTGATCAGCTGATCGATGAGCGCACTATCTGCTCTCGCGATCATCAGGGTTGCGCTGGTGACGTTCGATACGCTGGCGGCAAAGTCAAGTGTGCCTGATGGCGATGTGTAAATGCCGGCGGTGCCCGGCAGTGAACCGGCGGGGATCGGATCGCTTCTGCGGTTGTCGAGGGTGACGTTGCTGTCGGTAATGATGGTCTTATCGAGTCGGCCGATATTCGGCATCGTCATCTGTGCGTTCGGGCCGGAGAGGTTGAAATCTCTGGCGGTCGAGAAGGTGTCGTACAGTGCTGTCTTTGTCAGGTCCAGGCCGGCGAAGGATCCGAGCGACGGGTCATCGAAGTACGCAAGGTTGTTGTTGTAGATGTGAACCGGCGTACTGTTGCCGATGTTCCCGGCACGATCTTCTGCATATGCGACCATTTCCTTGTTGCCGGTGAGAATGTTCGCTATGACAAACCCGTCGCGTATGCCCGTCGTGTTGCACCCGTTGTCGAACCACACGTCGCCGAGGTTAGCATCGATTGCGGTGTAGTAGACGTAGAGCCACTCGCCGGCCTCCGGGAAGCCGTCATAGTCGCTGTCGAGGATCCTGGTGATCGTAACGGTGGGTGGAATAGTATCCTTGACGAAGGAGACCTCATCGGACTCCACCTGTCCCGGCACGAGTGTGCTCGTCCCGTTCACGACGACACGGTATGCGCCATCGGGAAGAGCGCCATAACGGGCATAATTCAGTGCGATCGAACCATAGATAGCACTGCCGGCCAGATCACATGATGCAGTGACATCGTTCTCATTGATGAACATCCTGACGGTGCCGGGGTCCATCATCACGAAGTTCGCGAGGATGGTCGGTTGCGCCTCGTTGGTATACACGCCATTAGCCGGCGATGTAAGCGTTATGTCTGTTCTGGCAACATTCACGATATGTGTCGCTGAGTTTTCGTTGCCGGCGAGATCTTTCGCACGGACCTGGACCGGCACATTGCTGCCCGCCGGAACATCTTTCTGCTGGGCTGTCACGGAGTAGCCGTTCGCAATTGGGACGATGGTCGGGTTTGTTACTTCGACCCCGCCGATGAAGACCCTGATGGAACTTTCATCGACACCCACGACATCAGTGATGGTCGCAGCGACATTCACTGTCTGGGAGACGGTTGAACCATCGGCAGGGGTGGTGATGGTGATTGTAGGGAGGGTATGATCCGGGGTGGTGAATTTACCATTTACAACCGTATACTGGTCCCAAACGTCAGCTGGAAGACCTTCCACCAGTTCATCGATTTCGCGTAAGTCATACGCCGTATCAATGTAAACGGTGGTAGATGAACCATCAAAGACCTTTGCGTTGCAGATGAGTTTAATCAAAGTCTGGTTTGCTGCATTTACGCTATGTGTTATGTAATTGACTCTAAAAGATCCGGTTTCTACGGGGGGTGTCGGATTCAATGAGAGGATCCCGCTGACTCCCTCGTTTGTTACTGCAGTTACATTCATTATCGCCGGATCCCAGGCGATCCTGAGATTGTACCCGCATAGCTGGTCTGATTCATTGCAGATAAGATAGATCTCGGTTCCAAAATCTCCTGTCGCAGATGTAATCTGGAGCTGCTTTGCTGCAGCTCCGCTGACGACGACTGCGGAGAGAATGAGTAGTGTGCCAATGAGCAGGCATGTTGTACGCATAGTTGACATATGACTATCCCTTTCCTCGTTTACCTGTAGTTTCGATAACAACTTTCCGTTTTTAAATAGGCCTTTTTTCTCTTCTCCAGAGAATCAGGCTGATCACCAATCCACCTAAGATTATAGGAGTGCTAATTGGGGTTTTCTGTGCACCTGTGCTTGTTTTGATATCGATTGGGGTGATGGATGCCTGTGGCGTGCTCGCAGTTGCTGCACCCATCGTTCCTGTGACAGAGGATGATGATTCCTGAGGCGTAGCAGGTGTCATGGATGCCGTAGCTATCGAAGGATTGGTTTCCACGACACCCGGCGTCGGCTGAACCCCGGTTGAAGGAGCGTCAGAAGTGCTCTGCTGCCCTGTGTTCACGCCCTCTCCGGTTGGTGATACGTATCCAGGTGCCGGTTGGTACCGGGGCACGGTTGAGGTTGCCGTCGGTGGTGCGGGGAGAACTACCTGTGGGTTGGTGACAGAGACCGGTTTCAGGTCGGTATCGTAAAGCTCAATCACCAGTATCTCAAAGTTCTCCGCTCCAGAGTAAGATAGAGTTGCAAGCCGCTTCGGTGCGGTTGTCTCCGTTGTGAAACCGGCGATCTTTGCATATCCTTCCAGGTTCTGGATGTTTACCGCTCCCGTATACGGTAGCAGAGGTTCCAGTGCCTGGATTTCAGTCCCCGGGGAGAAGTTCAACTGGATGTTATAGCCCGATATTGAGACCGACTTATCCGATTGGAACGTTATGTAATGGTTACCGGCTTCTGTCTCGATCTCGATGGAGTCTGCTAATACCGGACTCATTACCAATGCTGTTGCGAGAGCTATGAAAAAAAAGGGGCTAAACCTCATCGATATCACCTAGAGCGGTTGGAAATTATCATCCATCAGGCAAACCAGATAGCGGTTGATCACGATAGCATCGGCGGTTTTGACGCGCCCGGAATCGTCAGTATCTGCATAGAATGCAGCATTGTCGCTGATATTGAAGTTGCCCACGAGATGTCGTGCGATGGAGATCGCATCAATCAAATTAGTCCTGCCGTCATTATTGACATCACCGAGCACCCGCCCCTCAAACCTGATGGATACCTCATCGATATCCGCCGTATCGATGTCGAACAGCGTCAGAACGCCACCTTCGAGGCTGTATCCGCTCGACGGGATGCTGAACCACCCCGATGCGCTGTGGACCAGAACCACGACCGTCTCGTTCAGCTCGACCGTTCCAATGGCCCGGGTGATGGTCGGGATCTCCACCGCTATGGTTGCACGGCCGCCGCTGCTTGCAATGGTTGATTTAAACGATTTCATTGCCGGTATCGCTGCATTCCAGTGGTTCGGGCTTGCATCGTCCGTGGTATCCTCGATCTCGGGGGGCATGAGCCGGATCTCGCCTGCCGTGCCCTCCGCCTGCGCGATATACGGGATAGACCTGTCGCTTGCGAAGTACGTCGTGTAGGTGGCACTCTCTGAAGGTGCGACATTCACCGTGGAGTTGATCCATACGGAGTCCTTCTTGATTGCAACTGGATATCTGCCCTCAAGCAGCCGGTTGTCGGTGTATGTGCTCGTCCCGGACGCTTTGAGAACCCCGTCCACGTAGAATTCAGCGTTCACCGGCGCATCGGTCTCGTCCACTGCGGCGAGCGTGATGTTGCCGTAGCCCAGTACATAGGTGCTGCCGGCGCCAAGCGCCATCCAGGTGTCGTTATACATCGGGTAGACGCGCGCTTCGACCGTGATGTTCCCCGAAGCCCCGAACGTCAGCGGGACAGAGAAGGTCTTTATCTCGCCTTTACACACGCTCGGTGCGGACGCGTTGTCAGAACCCGGATAGATGTAGAGCACCTTCTCGGTGGCGTTGTACATGTGCGTGATGTAGGTCGGTGTGCTGTCTGTAAGGTAGAACGCCGTGTTTGCCCCGTTCGCGCTGCCGGTGAAGTTGACTTCGTTGCTGATCGGGATCTCGATGATCATGGTATTCTGGTCTATGGAGTCGTCTTTGGTGTTGTCGATGGTAAACCCGACAACGCGCTCGTCTCCTTCCTTCAACGACCCCGGCGCCGGGACGTCGATCTGCAGCTCGAAGTCGGTCGCAAGCGGATCGATGTACCTGTCGGGGATGGTCGCGACCGCGATGCTCTTTGAAACCTGTTCGAAACTGTCGATCGAGACACTTAACTTCGCAATGTTCTCCGGGTCCGTGTCAACCTTGTTGCTGATGACGACTTTCGCGGTGTCGTTCAGCTTGCCGGAGCCATACAGCGTGTTCAGTTCGCTGGCCGACAGAGTATGGTCGAAGCTGAACGAGGTCTTGTCGAACTCAAGACCGTTGCGTGACCAGACGAGCGTACCATCTTCTCTCTCGATCCGGAGATCTACCGTGAAGACCCCGGGCTTCTGCGGCACGACCACGGTCAGCGTATCGATGACCGCGGCACTTGTGCGCGTGCTGCCCCATCCTCCGGAGTAAGAGCGCCCGGCGCGGTTGCCTATCAGGTGAGTGACACCGCCGGATAAATCGTCGGCGAGCGTACCGGATCTGTTGAGGGCAAGAATTGCGCTTGCCGTCGACTCGTAGGTGTCGTATCTGCTGGGATCCGACCAATACGTCTCAGTTCCGGAGACAGTCTTCTTCTTATCAAGTTTGCCGCGCAGATCCTGGATAACGCTGTCAATCGCACCAGCGTCCCCTATATCACCGTGTTCTCGTATCGCGACAAGCCCCAGGATCGCATAGGAGAGTGCCTGTGAACCCTCATTCGTGTAATCGTGTTTCAGCAACCATTCGCAGGACTTGTTCAGCGACGCATTCACCGCACCCTTCATGGTTTCGTTCAGGTACGGGCACTCGTTTGCGAGGTTCTCGGATATGAATCCGGTCCACTCGACGTCGTTCGATATATAACCCCAGTCGCTCCAGCGCCCGTCACTCTGCTGTTTCTGGATCAGCCAGTTCGCGCTCGCGTCAAGGTCTATCTGGTCCATGTTTGTATCGACGTTCCAGAATGCAGGATCGTCATCCCTCAGTAACTCAGTGATCACGTAGTTCGGGTAGAACGTGTAGAACATCGAGGGGGTTGCCCATTCACTTGTACCCCATGCCCATCCGCCGGACCCGTCACCATACGGCCGGCCTGCAAGTTGCTGGGCGTTATAGCCGTTTGGTGGGTTCATTTGGTCGAGCGCGCTCTGCATCGCCGTCCGCACCGTGCTGTTGATCTGATCGGTCAGGGCGCCGCGCTCCTCATAGTACTGCTTCACGCGGAGCGCCGCGAGTGCCGGGCTCATCACCTGCTCAGGACAGCCGTGCGGATATCCGATGAGCGATTCCAGCCCCTGCAGGGTCCTGCCGTCGGCGCCGGCCGAGAGGAGGAGCTGCACATTCCGGCCTTCGGATGGTGTCCGGTTGAAGACCGGGAATGTCATGTTCACGTTTTCATTCGTGACCAGGGTGGTGTTCATCACCTTGATGTCGACGCTGGGCTCCCTGACCCTGATCGTGCCGTTGACGTAAGTGCTCTTATCCCGCGCTTTGAGCGTGATACTGTAATTAAAGTCTCCGAGCTGCCCCGGCTTGATGTAGTACCAGATGGCACAGTTCCATTCATAGTCATACGCGTATACGCTCTGTTGTGCCGGGTAGTAATAGTAGAGCTCAAACACGGAGTTATCGGTCAGGTTAACCGGTGTCCCGTCGGGGTACGTGACGGCAAGAGTCGTATCCACCATGCCCGACTGGTTCGCCGTGAAGTATGTCCCGAGCGTGAAGTACTCATCTGTCAGGACGGACTTGTTATAGCCGTACCAGGAGTCCCAGTACCACCTGTTCTGATCGGTAATCTCCAATTGATAGTCATCGATGACGATGCTCCGCGAGGCGAAGTTGCCGGCAGGAACATCATCCCCGGTGATGGTCGCGTTCAGGAAGTAGGTGCCCCCGACAGTCGGCTTCCAGGTGTTGACGGTGAACGTCTTGCTCGCGCGGCCGGCGAGATTGATGTTCGGCATCGACCAGATAGAAGCGTCATTCGCGGCCAGGTTTGCAGAAACCGTGACCGGGTTTAATCGCTGATTCTGGACCGTCACCGAGACCGTCTGGTTCTGATTGAATGGGCCGCGGGGTGAGGCATAGACGGTAACGGCAGCATCAGTCTCGTTGTTCTGAGCAAAAGCGCCGCGGGTGATCTCCAGTTCGAGGAATGCGCCGCCGTCCGTCTTCACGTATGCACTCTTCTGCGTGTCGAAGACCGACGTCCTGCCGGTATCCGCGAGTGCTCGCATCTTGAGCGTTGCAATCGGGGTATCGTTCGCAAGCGGGGAAGCCAGATTGTTTGCGGTGAGTGTGACTAGCCCATAGGAGTGCGTAACAGTGACGCCTGAGATCGCTGAAGATGACGTCATATTGCAGACCGTCGGATCGTATTTCACGGGTATCTGGAACGCCGTAACGGGTGCCGTGCTCGATATGTTCGTGATAGTGATGTTTACATCAACATCACCGCCGGTCGAACCGGCTACTCTCGGCAGGACGATCGTCACCGGAGCGACGGAGCCTATGCTCTCTTCATAGGTGTTGTTGGCGTAGTTCGTCTCCGCCTCCGCCCGGTCGGCGTTGACCTCGACACGATGCGAATCAATCGCACGGCCGACGGCGATGTCGAACGTCTCTGTCCAGTTCTCGCCCGGTTCCAATCTCGGTACGGGATGGGTTTGCAGAGGTTTCCCATTCAGCGAATAATTCAGGGTGGTCGGGACAGCAAAGACGTTGCCGATGTTCTTTGCCCCGAACGTCACCCTCCAGACGCCGGGAGTAACTGATGTATCGAGGATGGTTGTGTTGCTGGATGGAATTCCATGGAGAAACTCCATCGTCCAGATGGGGACCAGGTCCGGGCGGGTGATCTCGACCTGTATCTCCTCGTAGTTGTTCTCCTCGTTGATCTCGTCGACGGTGTTGTCGAGATCGACGGCAAGTCCGATTGAGTAGTCTCCGACATTGACGTTTCCGCCTGTAGTGACGTTGTACCATCTCTCGTAGTCTCTCTCGGTGATAACGACGTCCGCCTCGCCGTAGTCGAGCACGACGTTCATCGTCATATGGTAGGTGATGTTTGCCCCGGGAGCAATGTCATCCTTGATCTTGAGGGATTGCTTACTCGAACCGAATTCCGCCTGAATCTCGAAATCCTCGGTGACGATCTTGGTGCCGATGTTCTTGATGATCATCGTCTGGGTGAAGTGCAGGCTGTCATCGGCATACTTCTTCACGTACTTGGGCGGGTCGACAAGAATACCTACCAGGTCCGCCTTCTCAGGAGTGACGATGGAGATCTCTCCGTTCTCAAGCGATACAGGCGGGAAGCCGATTGAGACGTTCTCACGAGGGACCATATACGAAGTCCCGGAGATGTTCATCGGGGTCCGGCCCGATGTGGCGTTTGCCCTCATCGTGAGGTCGAGAAGAGGGGTCCACGACGCCGTGTTCAGGTTTGTCATGTTTCCAACAGAAACAGACAGATATCCAATCGGTTTATCATAGTACGAACCAAGCCCATAATTATCAAGCGTCACGCCCGCGTCCCGTGCGGTTGCATTCAGGGATACCGATGTGACATTTATGATAGCCGAGTTCCATTCGGTCCCGACATACGCTTGTTTTGCGTTGTTCAGGGACCGGACCATGATGGGAAGCACCTTCTGCGACCCGACGTCAACCGTGCCCGAGGGGGCTTTGAACTCGCCGAGGCCCGGATAACTGCCACCGCCGTTGGTTACGATCCGGCCGGGAACCTGGAGATCAAACATCTCATACGAACCATACCAGGCGTAAAGATCGATCTCACTCGTGCCGGTACGATTGGTCGGCCGGAACGTGATATCGACGATATCGGTATACTCCGTGACGGTGAGGCCACCCGGGATCGCCAGACTCACCCAGGCAAAGTTATGACCGTGGTGCTGCTGTAACTCCAGGCGCACCTCCTCGGGCACGGACGCAAGAGCGACCGGTTCAAACTCATGGATGCCGTTCGATGCGGAGGCCTGGGTGATCACCGCACCCGGCAGTGCAGGCGCGATGTCGTCGATGACGAGGTATGACCCGTCATACATCAGTTCAAACCAGATCTCCGTTACACCGGTGACGTTGTTCACACCGACGGCAAAAGTGCCGGGCTGTCCGTAAGCCAGTGTGCCGGAGGGAGCCCGGATCGTCGAAGGGTTCCTGACCGCTATCGATCCTGCATAAGCCCAATCAAAATCCCCCGGCATGAAATCCTCGCCCTGGCTGTACGTCGGGGTGCCCGAAAACCCTATTGCCGATACTCCCTCGCTCCCGGTGGAACGGAACGTGATATCGACAAGCGGGGGTAACGGCCAGATATCTCCAGCAGTTATGCCCTCCGTGTTCGTGACGGCCACCTGCACCCACCCGTTTTCGTTATCGATGTTTGCAGTGGCGTTGGAACCAGGGATCGTAGTATTGGTCGAGACGCTCTCGATTGACAACAGGGTGCTGTCAAATGTCAGGTTAAAGTGAATCCCCCAGGCATCCATCAGACCGCCGACACAGACCGGGTAGACCCCGGCCGAACCCGGGGGCAGGATCTCCTCCTGGGGATATCCCGGAGCGACGATCGTTGCAGCACCCGCGGCCGTAACCAGCATGCAGAGTGCGAAAAGTAATATTGATAGTGAATACTTCTTCACAGATATCAGCCTCATTCACGAGAACAGTTTGCGTGTTTCTCCATGTGTGCTTCGACTCACAGATCGTGTGTTTTTGGGAATTTTTGCGAGGCTGTATTACTCGCTGACCGGCGATCGAGCCGCTCGGAATGGGGTGTTACCAGGACCTCGCTCTTCTGCACCAGCCTTACTCAAACAGGCTATGCAGGAATGGTTCTATTATGATTATTTAAACCTATCCAAACCTTACGAGCTGTTTCATTCGTGCTTTTGAAAAAATATTTTACGAATGGAACGTACCTGCATTGCAAGGCTCTCTCCAACTTCTCCTGGCTTTTTACGCTGTCGACATATATCGGCATTCGATCTTACCCGGGTCGACGCCGGGTTCATACACCCCGGTGGCGTCGTACGGGTGCAATGGTGATCGGAGCCGACTGGAAGATGTGATGCCACGATATCGTTGAGCAACCCGGTAGATCGCAGACAGCGATTAGATCCAGGGTTCGGCCGAGGATATCGTTGTCGAGCCGTGTGTGATGCCCTCCCCCGGGGATGCCCGGCGGCAGCATCATCGATGGTGTAAAATGGTTCAGGGGAGGGTGATGGTGCAGTCCCGTATCACCGCACCCCAGTAACCTTCGCCCGGCCGTAACTCAGTAATCTGGACATAATTTTCCACCTGTGGGTCGTATCCATACACAAACGATGCCGCCCACGAGCCGGCAGGGGTTATTGTGATATTCTCAAAGGTATTCTGGTCGGCCGTGCTCCCGATCAGGTTCCACCCTGACTTGAGCTCTGCCGTGATCGGGTTTACCGGCGCTCCGATCATGGTGACGGTGCAGTTACGACCTGCAGCGATCCAGTACGCCCTGCCGGGTACCAGCGACTCGATCCGGGGCACGGTCTCGTAGCCTTCCGACGATGTGTTGTAGCCGTAGATCACAACGATGGAATCAGGGGGAACGGTATACGTAGCATTGCTGAAAGGAGTGGAGACCAGGTTCCAGCCCGCCTGCAGGGAGAGATTCATCTGCCGGGTGGTGCCGGCAGTGATGGTGACGCTGTAGTTTCCTGCCGGGAGGGTGGTGCCGTTCATCGCCTTCATCGCGATGGTGCTCGCCCCGTCGTCCCAGGTCAGGAAGAGATCGCTGCCGGTGAGGAGCGTCGCATCCCACGTAACCTGCACCGGTTCATCGGAGCGGATGGCGAGTGTCCAGGACTCTTCGGGGTTGGTGGTATCGATCGGGGGCCTGTAGTCAGTGACAAGCTCTCTGAATGTCGGGCCCGTGCAGGTGAAGTAGGCTGATTTCTTTGCTCCCGGGGGTTCCGGGGGTGTGGGGACATCCAATTCCGCATCGAATCCACGGGTGGCTGATTCTGCCGAGCCCAGGGTTAGCATCTGGCTAAAGGTTCCGCTGGTAACGCTCAGGGGGACGCTCCAGAGGATACCATATTCGGGTGCCGGAACGACCGTGATGTAGCCGGCCCGGGTTGTGGTGTTCGATCCGGCGCTGTTCGTCGCGGTGAGACTGACGTTGTAGATGCCGGGGACCGTGTAGGTGTGGGTTGGGTTCTGTTCGGTGGAGGTATTACTGTCACCAAAGGACCAAGACCAGGCGGTCGGCGACCCGGTTGAGGTATCGGTGAACCGGACGGTGAGCGGGGCGTTGCCGGTGGTGACGTTCGCGGTGAAGTTTGCGGCCGGGGCAACGGGCGCGGCGGTGACGGTGATGTAGTTTGCCTTCACTACCGAGTCGCTGCCGGCGGCGTTCTCGACGGTCAGGTTGACGGTGTAGGTGCCGGCCGCGGTGTAGGTGTGGGTCGCGTTCCGTTCAGTCGAGGTTGCGCCGTCCCCAAAGGACCAGAGCCATGCGGTCGGGTTCCCGGTCGATGTGTCGGTGAACCGGACGGTGAGCGGGGCGGGGCCAGCAGTGGTGTTCGCGGTGAAGTTGACAACGGGAGGGGTAGTATTCAAGATGATCTCAAACGATACGGTGTTTGAGTCGTATCCCTTTCCGGCAAAGTCGCTTATCGACGGCCAGACCGCTTGCGCAGTATAGATCCCGGGTTCAGTGCTGTTCAGGGGAATCCCGCGGATATATGTTGCTGAAGTATTGATAGGAATGCCCCTCAGATCCCTACCGCCAAACTGCATCACCACTCCGCCATCGGGTGTTGTGACCAGGATATCTATAAAAATGGCTGGGGGGGTTGCGTGGAGACTTTCAAGGTTATTCTCCAGCGCAAAGTCGATAACGGCATCACGAGTGAGGGAGGCGCCGTGGGCGGAGGTGTTCGTGCCACTCAGGAGGATATCCAGACCGATATGCGGCCTTTGGATCTCAACCCAGGGTCTGCCGTTGAGAAGACCGTCGTCTCCCCGGGCGTAGTAGCGCCCGGGGATCGGATTCACCGCAGGTACCAGATCAAAGGAGCGGTAGTCGGGTACGGAGATGACTGCATCCACGGCACCGGCCGAGAAGTTGCTGTAGTGGACCAGTTGCTCTACGCTGCCGAGGCGGGTGAGGTTCAACCCCTCTTCACCGATGTAGAGCGTGTTCCCGCTCCGGATGCCCTTGTAGAGGCCGCCGGTGTCGATGTATCGGATGGGATCAGAGGTATCTGGATACAGCACCTCAAACGCGCCGGGGATCGGCCGGGCGGCAAAAGTACGGTCTTTGTCAAAATCACCTGAAAGGTAGTCTACAGTGATGTTCAGCGGGCTGAAGTCACCGGGTTCCCCGACTGCTCTCAGCGTCACGGTGCAGATGAGCACATCCCCGCTTGGACAGTGGGCGGCTGAACGGGCATAATAGCCCAGACGTATCTTCCCATTCGTGTTGTTGATGTTCGAAGCACCCTCCCAGGGTGATGCAAAATTCACCGCATCCACCGTTACGACAGCAGGATCGTAAGTCAGGTCGAGGCCTCCTCCAGCAACAGACGATGCGTTGTGGATGATCAGCGATGCCTGCGTGGTCTGTCCCTTTGCCGCTCCGACGTCACCGATACTGATCGGCATAACGTTGACAGCGGTGACGTACAACAAACGTGAGAGGGTGTCGCTGCCGCCGTCATTGCCGGCGGTGAGGCTGACGTTGTAGGTGCCTGCCGTAGTGTAGGTATGAACCGGGTGCTGCTCAGTGGAGGTCGTGTTGTCGCCGAAGTCCCAGAGCCATGCGGTCGGCGACCCGGCAGAGGTGTCGGTGAACCGGACGGCAAGCGGCGCCAGGCCGATGGTAGCGTTCGCAGTGAAACTGGCATTGGGAATGCTGGAATGCAACACCTCAAACACACCGGGGATTGGCAGGACAGCAAATGTAAGGTCTTCGCCATCATTATCTATAAGCTCAGCTACGTTAATGTCCAGCGGGCTAATGTCGCCGGGTTCCCCGACTGCTCTCAGCGTCACGGTACAGATGGGCACATCCCCGCTCTGGCCATGGAGAGAGAGGTAGACCAACTGAGTCTTTCCGTTCGTGTTGTTGATGTTCAAGCTACCCCACCAGGGTGATGCAAAATTCACCGCATCCACCGTTACGACAGCAGGATCGTAGGTCAAGATGAGATGTCCTCCAGCAACAGACGATGCGTTGTGGATGATCAGCGATGCCTGCGTGGTCTGTCCCTTTGCCGCTCCGACATCACCGATACTGATCGGCATAACGTTGACAACAGTGACGTACAACAAACGTGAGAGGGTATCCAACCCGACGGCATTCGTGACGGTCAGGTTTACCGTGTAGGTGCCTGCTGTAGTGTAGGTATGAACCGGGTGCTGCTCGGCGGAGGTTGCGTTGTCGCCGAAGTCCCAGAACCATCCTGTGGGTTCACCCACGGAGGTGTCGGTGAATTGCACCGTGAGCGGGGTGACGCCGGTGGTGATGTTCGCGGTAAAGCTGGCCGAGATGCGTTCCGGCGTGGTTGTGTTAATGACCCCGATATAGTCCCAGTCGGCATGCGTTCCGGCCGGCGCCCATTCTCCTCCCTCGAGGTAAATTCTCTGTGATGTGCCGATATCGGGTGCAAGGGTAAAGGAAGTCGCCAGGGTATAGTTGAGACCGTCGTAACTATAGAAGACATCGACATCCTGTGCATTCCGCTCAATCCGATACCAGTAGGCGTGGTGGAACCATCCGTCCGTTTCGATATCGTCGGGTGCGATGATGTTTATATCAGCAACTGCTTCGGGTGAACCACCCGCATTATCGACATGGATGCCTACTATATTTCCTTCGTACCAGGCATCGGTGTTCCTCCAGATACGGATATACTGCTGGTTTTCCTCACCGAATGCAAGCCAGAAATCAACACACTGAGCCCCGGTTGAGCCCGCGGGGATCCGGGAGTGGATGTGGTAGTTCACCGAGGTCTCAAGAGCCCAGTGATCACTCTCGAATGAACGTACGAGCGTCGTTGCCGGGCTCCAACCGTCAGGATTTGCGGTATAATTCTCCCGCCATCTGCCGGAAGCGGTACGGTACCCTCCCGGGTAATATCTCAGGTACCCAGGATTCTCGGTGAGCGAATAACTCCCCCGGTCGGTAAACGGGACGACTATCCATTGGTCCCCTAACTGAGTACCAGAGAAATTCTCAAGGAAGATATCCTGCCTGCCGTCAGGCATGCCAGTGATCGTGATATACTCCTGTTTTATCGCAGTATCGCTCCCGGCGCTGTTCGTCGCGGTCAGGCTGACCGTGTAGGTGCCTGCCGTCGTGTAGGTGTGGATGGGGTTCCGGTCGGTCGAGGTGTTGCCGTCGCCAAAG
>ERZ795032.1217-NODE-1217-length-19046-cov-423.195724_pt1 | contig 19046 bp, 13 predicted proteins | sample MGYA00375124_ERZ795032 | MGnify/ENA primary metagenome ERZ795032 (study PRJEB30167, sample SAMN05720154) | activated sludge metagenome | isolation source: Anaerobic digester | place: China | collected 2015-12-16 ...
ATCATAAACAAGGTTAATCTCGATTTCCCCGCGGGCATCTTCCCGGAAGAGTTCTCTGTCTCGTGGTTTTTTCCACATGTCCGCCGCTAGTTTTACCGCAACTGCAAATTGTTCGCGGGTGAGACCGAATCTCTCGTCAACTGCACCGATACGATAAGTTATAGTCTCCTGACAGGGCTTCGGCATCCGCAGGAATATCACAAGCAAAGCCGTCAGGAGGGCTAACAGAAAAAAAAATCTCCAAGTGAAAATTCTGGACAGGTTAGACATGCTAAGAATTCAAGATGTTACATATATAGTGGAATCGTACGATATTCGAAAATATTACTTTTGCGCCTTGTCTTCTTCACCCTTCAACAGTTTATTGACTTCTCCGGGAAGACGGGCCGATTTGTGAATCAACTCCTTGGAATCTTTATAAAAATTTTTGCTCTTTTCCACGTTTGCTTTCACTTTTTTCACATCTTCGGATATTTTTTGAGGCTGGTTATAGTAATAATAACCGGCGCCGGCGGCCGCAATCAGGAAAAGAAGCAGCGACAGTTTGAAGAACTGCTTAAAAATTAAATAGGCGACGACGATCAGTACAATGACGGCCGTTACTTTAAAAACAGTTGGATTTTCCGCGAAAAATCCGGAAATAACTTCCATAAAATTACCCCCGTTCTTTTAATACTTGTTAAAGGATACCTTAATTTAATTTCAAAAGCCATATTTTGTTTAATTCCATTTCCAAATCAAGCGCTCCCTTTGTTGGCGTCGTCGTCGGCTTCCTCAACGTATGTATAATACGCCTCGTCGCCTCCTCCTAGCCGCCGCGGTATCATCATTGATTTGGGAATGGAATAACTTGACAAACTCTGATCCGCCGTCTAGATTTCCGGCAAAACCATTAGCGGGAATCAATTGAATCAAACAGCTGATAAATTTAAAATTTCACCCGTAAAACCCGGCTTGTCGGCAGATTCCGGACCCACAGTGGGGGTCGCAACTTTAGGCTGCAAGGTTAACAGATACGAATCCGCGGCTCTGGAAGAAGATTTGCGCAGGAAGAATTTTTCAGTTGTTCCTTTCAATTCCGTCGCCGATCTTTACATCATAAATACCTGCACGGTTACCGCATTTTCCGATTTTCAATCCCGCCAGCTCATCCGCCGGGCGCATCGGAGAAATCCACAGGCAAGAATTCTGGTCACCGGATGCTATGCGCAGATCGCCCCCCGCAGCGTCGCGGGGCTGGATGGCGTAAGCATGGTTGTCGGCAACGGTCTGAAGCATCGGATCAGCGAACTTTTGCAAAGCAACACAAATGACTCCCCCTGCGTTCTGGCCGGCGACATCTTCCGGCTCAAAGAATTTTGTAACATGCCGCTGGCCTCCTTTGGCGACAGGACGCGGGCGTTTCTGAAAATTCAGGACGGCTGCAATTCGTTTTGCAGCTATTGTATCGTCCCCTTCGCCCGCGGCGGGAGCCGGAGCATGGCGCCCGAAGATGTGCTGTCGGCCGTAAGTAAATTCGAGCGGGAAGGTTATCAGGAAATTGTTCTTACCGGAATCCACCTGGGCCTTTACGGCCATGATCTTCAGCCGGCGACGGGTATCGCCTGTATTTTGCAAAAAATGCAAGAGCTGAACCTGGATACGAGAATCCGGCTGAGTTCCATTGAACCAAACGAAATAACAACCGATTTGCTGAATATTATTAAAGACGGCGGGCTACTTTGTCCGCATTTGCACATTCCGCTGCAAAGCGGCGACGATAAAATTCTGCAATTAATGAAGAGAAATTATGATACGGTTTTTTTCCGGAAACTCATTGAAAAGATCGATTCGGCGATCAGCGATATTGCAATCGGCGTCGACGTCATGGTAGGATTTCCCTCCGAAAGCGACCAGCAGTTTGAAAATACTTTTAATTTGCTGGAAAGTCTGCCGATAGCTTATCTACACGTTTTTCCCTATTCGGCAAGACCGGGAACGGCGGCGCAAAAAATTCAGCCCCAGGTGCCGGGAAAAACAAAAAAAGAGCGGGCTGCCGCTTTGCGAAAATTAAGTGAGCAGAAGCAGGAAAAATTTGCGCTGCGCTTTGCGGGAAAACCTTTCCAGGTACTTGTGGAAAGTACAAAAGACAAAAAAACAGGACTGCTGAAGGGATTTTCACAAAACTATCTGCCGTTTTTGCTCGATGAAGAATTTTCTTCTTCCATCAATAAAATCGCAACAGTGCGGGCGGGGAAATATATTGCAGGAAAATTTTATGGAGAAATTGTTGCCTGATCAAAACAGAATGGAAGTTCTAAGCGAATTGGAGAAAAAGCTTTCCTATCGTTTTCGCGATATAACAAGGTTGGAAACCGCTCTCACTCATCGTTCTTACGTTAATGAAAATCCGCACCTTGCCCTGGCCGATAATGAAAGGTACGAATTTCTGGGAGATTCCGTTTTGGGGCTCTGCATAAGCGATCTGCTGATTAAAAAATACTCTGATTTTACCGAAGGCGCTCTTTCCAAAATTCGCGCCGCCGTTGTTAATGAGAAGCCCCTGGCCGAACTGGCGCGCCGGCTGGATATCGGCAACTGCCTGCTGCTGGGAAGAGGCGAAGAAATTTCCGGCGGCCGCTCCAAGGATTCCCTTTTAGCCAACGCTCTGGAGGCGGTCATTGCCGCCATATACCTCGATGCCGGTTTTTCTCGAACGCGGTCGGTTTTAAAAAAGTTGATGGGCTCCCTTTTAAATGACGACTCTGTACAGCTTCAGCATCATTTCGACTACAAAACAGCATTGCAGGAATTTTGCCAGAAAGCTTTTAAAACCGCGCCGGTATACAGAATCATTGATTCCAGCGGCCCCGATCATGCGAAAGTATTCAAGGTGGAAGTGACTGTCGCCGACCGCGTAACTCAGTTCGGCAATGGGAAAAGCAAAAAGGAGGCCGAAAAACAGGCGGCGCAAAAGGCTTGGCAGGAACTGCACAATGACGAAGAATGACGACCTCGTAAAATGGCCGGATGCTGCGTTGCGCTTCATCCTTCGTCATTGCGGCGTACGCTAAGTACGCCTCATTCCTCATGATTCGCACGCCTTGCCTGCGGCCATTTTACGAGGTCGTCTGGTAATTGCTAATTTTATGACTTTTACGATGACAAAGAATAATTGTGCCCCCCCAACTGCAGGCTCGCCTTTTATTATCCCGATATTTATTATGAACCGCGGCTGTCCCCATTCCTGCATCTTCTGCAACGAAAAGATTGCCGCCGGGGACTATCCTCCGGAGATCAGCAAAGAATATTTTGAAAATGAGGTTAATTCCTGCCTTGCCTGGAACAGGGATAAATCCCGGCCCGTCGAAATTGCCTTTTACGGCGGAAGTTTTACGGGCATGGACAAAAAGTATCGGCGGAATCTTCTTTCCTGGGCCCGGTCCTATATCCGGGCCGGCCTTGTTCATTCTCTCCGGGTTTCCACGAGACCGGATTACATTGATAGAGATATTCTTTCCGAGCTCAGAGAATACAACGTCACAACAGTAGAAATAGGCGCGCAGTCCTTTGTTGATGATGTTCTGCAATTTGCCCAAAGAGGCCATAGCTCCGCCGACACGATCAAGGCGGTAAAGCTCCTGAAAGAAAGTAATTTTCAAATCAGCCTGCATCTGATGGCCGGCCTGCCTCATGACACCCGCGACGGATTTGCCTGCTCTCTGGAAAAGACGGTTGAACTGCAACCGGACATGGCCCGCATTCACCCGGTCATTGTTTTCAACGGCACGGTCCTGGCTGAAGAATTTACGCGGGGAAACTACCGGCCGTTGCCGTTGACCGAAGCCGTCAGTCTTTGCGCCCTGGCCTGGGAAAAATTATCCGCCGCCGGAATCCGTGTAATTCGGGTCGGCCTGCAATGGACGAAAGAAATGGGAGAGGATGGGGCGGTGCTGGCGGGGCCTCAGCATCCGGCCTTTGGCAGCCTGGTGCTGGCGGCGGTTTATTACAAACAGACCATGAAACTTCTGGAGCGGCTTCCTGCCGCAACCAGGGATATTCGCTTCGAATTGCACAGCCGCGACGTTTCCGGTTTCCGCGGCTGGCAAAACAGCAACATCACCGCAATAAAAAAGCTTTACCCGCAGGCGGATATTAAGGTAATAACAACGCCGGAGCAAAAACGCGGGTTAATTTCAGTCGTCGCTGATCGGAAAAGCGCCTTAACCACATCAATCTCTGGAATTATTTAGAGCAAAACAACTAAGGTCACGGGAGACAAATAAAGTGTTCAGATCCGGATTTATCGGCGTCATCGGCCGTCCGAATGTAGGGAAGTCGACATTATTCAACGCAATTATCGGCGAAAAAATTTCCATAACCGCCAATAAACCGCAGACGACCCGCAACAAGATTACCGGCATTAAGAATCTGCCCGGCGCCCAGCTTATCTTTCTGGATACGCCGGGGATTCACAAAGCTACAACGCCGATGAACCGAATCATGGTCAAGACGGCCAAAGATACATTCGGCGATGCCGATATCCTGCTCATGCTGGTCGACGCCCACAGTGCTGTTCATCCCCAGGATATGTTTCTGATTGAAGCGCTGGCTGGAATTAAGCTTCCGGTCTTTCTGGTAATCAACAAAATAGATCTTATTGAAAAACAGATGCTCCTGCCGCTGATCGACAAGTTCCGCAACCTTTACAACTATACCGAAATTATTCCCGTTTCGGCAATAACAGGTGAAGGCGTTGAGCGTTTGCTGGAAATAATTAAAGACAATCTGCCGGAAGGTCCGCAATATTTTGCCGAAGAGGAATTTACCGATGCGTCGGAAAGGTTTATTGCCGCCGAATTTATCCGTGAACAGATAATGCTGCTTACCGCGCAGGAGATTCCGTACGCTACGGCAGTGGAAATCGATTCCTTCAAGGAAGATGAAGCAAAGAATTTAATTCGTATCAGTGCTACGATAACCGTTGAAAAGGATTCGCAAAAAGCGATAATGATCGGGAAGAAAGGACTGATGCTGAAGAAAATCGGCACCCAGGCCAGGCTGGAAATGGAAAAACTCTTCGGCGCAAAAGTATTTCTGAAACTTTTTGTCCGTGTGAGAAAGGATTGGACCAGCTCGGAGAAAATGCTGGAGGAGTTTGGTTTAATCAAGCAATAATTAATTCCATTTCCAAATCAATGATGATACCGCGGCGGCTAGGAGGAGGCAACGAGGCGTATTATACATACGTTGAGGAAGCCGACGACGACGCCAACAAAGGTAGCGCTTGATTTGGAAATGGAATAAGGAAGAAGATGCAAACAAAACCTATTATCGCCATAGTCGGCAGGCCGAATGTCGGCAAGTCGACTCTCTTTAACCGGATTGCCGGAAAGCAAAAAGCCATCGTCATTGATGAACCGGGCGCCACCCGTGACCGCAATTATCTGGATTGCGTCTGGCAGGGCAAGGCTTTCACCCTCATTGATACCGGCGGATTTGAACCGGCCTCCGAAGAAAGAATTCTCATCCAGATGCGTGAACAGAGCAATCTGGCTATCGAGGAAGCCGATGTCATCATATTTTTAATGGACGGAAAAGATGGGCTCACGCCATCCGACATGGAAATAGCCCGGCTTCTGCGCGGCAAAGCTAAGAATGTATTTTATGTCGCCAATAAAGTGGACGGTGAAAGGCATACGGCCCTGCTCAATGAATTTTACCGCCTGGGCATCGATGAATTTTACCCGATTTCCGCCCAGCATGGCTTGGGCGTCGATGAACTCATGGCCGCGGTGACGCAGGATTTCGCTGAATTCAAAGAAGCCGCAAACGATCAGGATGAACAAATCAAAGTCGCCATCGTCGGCAAACCGAACGTCGGTAAATCATCTCTGGTCAACCGCATTCTGGGCAGGGAAAGAAGCATTGCCAATCCGACTCCCGGCACAACGCGGGATGCCATTGATATGCCCGTTAAGGTTCACGGCAAAAACTATCTGTTGATCGACACCGCCGGAATCCGCAAAAAAAATAAAATCAGTCTGACGCTGGAAAAATACAGTGTCGTGCAGGCGCTGAAAACCATCAACCGCTGCGACATTGCCCTGGTCTTAATTGATGCCGAAGAGGGCATAACCGAGCAGGATGCCAAGATTGCCGGGCTTGCCTATGAACGGGGCAAAGCCTGCATCATCGTTGTCAATAAATGGGACAAGATAGAAAAGGATAATTCCACCGTCGGGAAGTATGTTGAAGATGTTAAAGACAAGCTGAAGTTTATGGATTTTGCCCCGATAATTTTCATCTCCGCAGTAACAGGACAGCGGGCGCCGAAAATTTTCAGCCTTATTGAAGATGTTTACAGGCAGTACACCCAAAGAGTGGGAACCGCGCCGTTGAATGCACTGGTGGAAAAATCAATTGAACGCACTCCGCTGGCCCGTTATCAGGGCCGGGAGCAGCACATCTATTATGCAACGCAAATAAGCGTCAAACCGCCTACTTTTGTTTTCTTCGTCAGCAATGTCAAAGGCATTCATTTTTCTTACGAGCGCTATCTCATTAATCAGATCCGCGAAAATTTCGGGTTTGAGAAAGTGCCCATAAAAATAATCTTTAGGAAGAAGAGATGATGGGCTCGTAGAAAGCTGTAAATTTGCAACTGGAATTTGTTTGTTCTTCACAAAAATCGAAGGAAAAACCATTCATCGGATATTTATTGTGGAAACAAGATCTTATCAATATTAGCCATCTCCTGACGTAGGACAAACAATACACAATGTCCGGTTTGTCTTCAGTAACATTTCAAGTTAATATATCAAAATTGATTATTAATATCAGCACCTTATAATTAAAAAGTGATTTATGGCACATCCATTGCTGTAACTTGCAAAATTGAGCCGACGAAGCTTTGGATATTAATTAATGATTATAAAGAGATATACTGTCAGTAATTAATGTTTTTGCGGGAATGCCATGCGGATATAGGAAGCTTGTCTCCCTGGGAATATTAACATTAACCGGTGAATTTATTTTTCAGCGCACCCCAAAATAAGGAGGACACATCGATGAAAAAAGTGAAGCTCAGAAAGCCCGCAAGTCCGGGAAAATGGTTGATGTGGTTTATTTCTTGTACATTGCTGCTCTTGATCAGCGCCGGCCCCGCGCGGGCGACAACAAAAACTCCCCTGGCCACCGGCCTTAACGCCCCCGTCGGAGCCGCCGTCGACGAATCCAAAAACCAGCTCTATTTTGTGGAATACAATCCGGCGGCAAACGGTAAATTGAAGCGCATCAACCTGCCGCCGTCCTGTGCTGTACCCGCCTGCGCGGCAACCATTCAGACAATAGCTGCCGGATTTTCTCATCCGGAAGACGTCCAACTGGATCTGGTGCACGGATACGCCTATGTCACGACACGCGATGACGCCGGAACGACGGGTGCTTTATGGAAAGTGAATCTTTCCACCGGCGCGAAAACCATGGTGACTTTCAACCTGGGCGCTCCGCAGCAGCTCTTTCTGGACATCGCCAACAATCAGGCTTTTACCGTCGGCTACGATGACGGCAGATTAAGACGCATCGATCTGACTACGGGAGCCAAGACTCCGGTGACAACGGGGCTTCATCACCCCGTCGGATTAGCGGTCACCAAAGACAGGAAGTATGCCTATGTCACGGAGCAGGATGCTCCGGCGCGCATTTCCAAAATCGATTTGACTACCGGAGCTAATCTGGGAGCCGTCATTACTCATGGCACAGGCGGCGTCAGCCTGGTTGCTCCATTCTTCCTGGCCTGGACGGATGCCAGCCAGAATTCGCTCTACGTTACGGAGCGGGGTGCAGCCAATAAAGTTTCGCGCGTAGAGATTTTAACCCATACCAAAAAAGAAGTACTGACTGAAGCACCGCCTGTTCCTGCCTGGTGGGGGTGGCCGACGGGCATCGTCGTCGGCTCTACGGGGTCAACCACCTTTGTTACCACCGGGAATGCGATTATTCAGGCGGATCTGGTGGATTGGACGGACCTGACCAAAGAACCCATCTTCACCATGGTGGGCAATGTTCCGGCGGGAAAGATTTCCAGCGCCGGCTACGCCACCACCGATCCCGGATATTTTTACTCCGTTACACATTCTCCGTTCGGCGGAACGCTGAATATTTTTGGGAACTTTAACCGGTTTAAAGCAGCTCCTCTCAACGCCGTTTATTATCAGGTGCAGGTTTCCAAGGATGGCGGACCATTCGTTCCTCTCAATCTGAGCTGGAATGTGTACAAATTCAACACAATAACCGGCAACGATGATCTGGTTCCGGTTGCTCCGGATCCCGCCGCTCCCAACCCGGCCGCCGGTCCCAAATATTTGATTCCCGCTGAATATCCGCTTAATGCCGCCCGCTGGAAGCCGCCTTTCCTGATGATGCGCTGGCCCAGTGGCGAAAATGGTTTGTACGCCTTCAGGGTAAGGATTTTTAATGCGGCTGGAGCTCCTATTGCTTTCCCGGTTGCCTGGAAAAACAGCCTTGCCGTCACAATTGACAATACTCCGCAGAATGTTGAGATTGTCAGCGTCTGGCAGAAGGGATGCCCCGGACATTCCATGAAAGAGGTGCAGGCCTGCGACATCGTTTCCTCTGCCCCCAACCAGTTCTTTTTCAGTATCACGGCCAATGACCCCAACCAGCATCTTTTAAATTATGGCCTGACCGCCATGTGGGGAGACAACCAGTCGGAGTCGGTGTACAGTGATTCCTATTCCAATCATCCGGCCGGGGCGGCGCCTCATGCCTGGGCCGGAGTGCAGAACTTCGACGTTCCCCGTTCTCTGCCCGGCTCCGGAGGAGCGGCGACAACCTGGAGCGCTCATACCAAATGCGCCCACACTTTTTACCTGTGGGCCTGGAAAAGAACCATCGACGGCTACAATTATCTGCTCTACAGGGATTATCACAAGTCGATCACGATTAACAATGTCGGGACTTTCTGTGTGGCGCCTATACCGCCGCCTGCGCCGCCGCCCGTTCGTTAGGTAACGTCGGAGAAGGAGAAAAAACATGACAAAACTCAATCTGAAAATTAGATTTATACTTTGCCTGCTGGCGGGTATTTTTTCGCTCCTGTTCATCGCCGTTTCACCGGCCGGGGCCCACAGCGTGATGCTGACGGTTCCCGGCTATCCGGAAGAGGCAACCAACTGGTGCGGTCCTGCTGCAGCGCAAATGATTATGGAAGGATATCCGGCAGAAAGCTGCAGTGTCCTGCAGGAGGATATCTGGCTCAGCATCCAAAGCTACAAAACCGAAGCTCTGTGGGATACCGATCCGGAAGGGATGCGGCTGGCCATGAAAAATACCTGCCCTCCGTCGGGGACGTGGAGCATCCATTCCGACACCAATCCGCAGGCGCTCATGTTCACCATGGCGCGATTAATGACGCGTTACCGCTACCCTACCGCCGTGCTGCTGGATACGGAAGCACATAATGATTATGCGCCGCACCGGGAGCACTGGATCGCCGTCCGGGGAATCATCACCGATGTTGATCCGACGGCGCCGGGCGTCACTTCGGTGAACCTGAGTTTCGTCTGGTTCAATGATCCGGCCGTGCCGATGGGCAACCCGGCGGTGGAACGATTTATCTCCGGCAGCACCTGGTACAGTGAATTCCAGTCCGTCAACAAAGCGGGCAGCATCTATACGGGGAAGTATGTAATTATAACGGAACCACCGGAAATAAAAGGACTGGCGAAAGCTCCCCGGGAGGTTCTGCGCGGTACGGCAATTACTCCGAAAGAGGCCCTGGGCTTTGCGGGTAAATGGATTGAAAAATATAAGCTGGACGAGATTAAGGCGTACAGTCTTCTGAAGCAGACAAAACCTCTGGAACCCATGCTGGTCAACGCCAGGCAGGGCGGCTATTACATCATTCCTTATTCCTCCGACCGGGCAGGACGTCTGGCTGGTATTGCGATCCTGGTAAATGCCTACAACGGTAATTTCCAGGAAATAGGCGCCTTCCGGCCGACGGCCTATCTGAAAAAAGAGGAAGCCGTGCGGTTGGCGGTGGAGGCGTTAAAAGAAGAGAAACCCCGGAATGTAGAAGCCGTCTTGGTGTCATCCAGGACGCAGATGGGTGGAAGCCGTTATTTTCCGTTCTGGGAGGTTACCGCCGATAACACAGTACTGAATGTGGGACAGCAGGGAGTCTTCTTTAAGAAAGCGCTGAGTCGCTGACCTGCTGAAAAATAAGCCCGATCGAGAAAACGGGTCTGTTCGTTTCCGGAACAGGCCCGTTTTTTTATTACCTGTATTGTGGAAAAAACGGCATTACCTGAAAGCTGTTTCTTTTGTCAGGTTCCATGATCATCCTTCGCAGGTGGTAGAAATTATGCACACGCAGCATAAAAATTCTCTTGCAATTCTCATTACCGGATAATAATTTTCATTCCACCAAATCGTTGTTCAAAAATAACTGGAATAAGCCCGCATAAGGAATCGCTATTTTATATAGCTGTTAACTGAGGAGCAAGATAGTATGGATTATAAAGAGACTCATGCCAAATCCCCCGCTGTAAAATCGAGCAAGAAGAGAGTTGGAAAGTCGGTTCGTATGAAATTATCCAGAATCCATAAACCTGAAGCTCTTGAGCTTGAAGAATGGCAGCGTCAGCTTCGGCAACAGTATGGCGAGCAACAGAACTATCTCTTGGAAAACAAAGGGAATAATCCCATATTTTCGGATTATTTGCTCACTAATCCCTTGTCACAGAAAACCTACAAGATCGCCATCCGGGGAGAAACACCCGGCGACAATTATTGTTCCTGTCCGGATTTCAGTATCAACAACCTGGGGACATGTAAACACATCGCTTTTGCTCTATCACAGTTAATGAAAATCAGTGGAGCGGATGAAATCTTCCGGAAGGGTTGTAATCTTCCATACTCGGAAATCTTCCTTAATTACGGACTAAAGAGGCAAGTGCGTTTCCGGGCGGGTGAAAATATCCCGGAGGAGTTGCTTGCTCTGGTTAGGCAGTACTTCAACGAACAGGGATTCCTCAAAGACGAACATATTCTGGATTTTCACCATTTTCTCGGCAGCATTCCACAACAAAGTGGACATGAAGTGCGCTGCTATGACGATGTTATGGCCTGTATCGCCGAACACCAGGATGAAGAACATCGACGCCGCGTCATTAAAACCTGTCTCAAGAAAGGCATTGACAGTCCGGTTTTTAAAAACATACTAAAAGTAGGCCTTTATCCTTATCAGAGGGAAGGTGCCTTATTCGCCGTTCAGTCCGGACGCTGTCTCATCGGTGACGATATGGGTCTGGGAAAGACCATTCAGGCGTTGGCGGCATCGGAATTAATGGCACTTCTTTTTCAGATCAGGAAAGTCCTTATCGTTTCTCCAACGTCACTTAAGTATCAATGGAAAAGTGAAATTGAAAAATTCACCAAGAGGGATGCAACCGTTATTGAAGGATTTAACCATCAGCGGAAAGGCCTTTATAAAAATGACAGTTTTTTCAAAATGGTGAATTATGAATTGGTCTGGCGTGACATGGATATGATTCGGGAGTGGGCGCCGGATTTGATCATTCTGGATGAAGCGCAAAGGATTAAGAACTGGAAAACCCGCACCGCCAAATATGTTAAGCAATTAGAATCTCCATTTGCCATTGTTTTAACGGGAACGCCTATCGAAAACCGCATTGAAGAACTTCATTCACTGATGGAATTTGTTGATCGGCATCATTTGGGGCCATTGTACCGTTTTGTTCATCGGCACCAGATTCTGGACAACGGCGGAAAAGTAATCGGTTATAAGGATTTGGAATCCGTGAGGCATTCTTTGAAAGACGTCATGATCCGCCGGAAGAAAGATGAAGTTCTGAAGCAGCTGCCGGAACGAATCGATAAAAACTTTTTTGTTCCCATGACAAAGGAGCAACAAGATATCCATAATGAGAACTATGAAATCGTTGTAAGACTGGTCGCCAAATGGCGGCGCTATAAATTTCTGTCAGAAGTAGATCAACGACGGATGCAGATTGCCCTGAGTATGATGCGTATGGCTGCCGATAATACCTACCTCGTGGACAAGAAAACGTTTCATGGTCCCAAGATCGAAGAGCTGGCAATTATCCTGCAGGAATTAATTCTTGAAGAGGGAGAAAAAGTGGTGATCTTCAGCCAGTGGCTGCGCATGACAGAGTTGGTGGAGCAGGTACTCAGGGGTAATGGTATTACCTATGTCCATCTTAGCGGCATGGTGCCTTCTCACCAGCGGAAAGAGCTGATAACTCGGTTTAGGGAAGACCCGGACTGCAAGGTTTTCCTGTCCACGGATGCGGGCGGCGTCGGATTGAATCTCCAAAGCGGTTCAGTAGTTATCAATATGGATATCCCATGGAATCCTGCTGTCTTGGAACAGCGCATAGGTCGTGTTCACCGTCTGGGTCAGCGTCGAATGGTCAGGGTGATTAACTTTGTTACAAAATCATCAATTGAGGAACGAATACTTGACCTTCTTCGGTTTAAGAAATCTCTGTTTACAGGAGCCCTCGATGAGGGCGGACAAGACGTGGTTATGATAGGCGACAGCCAGCTCAAGAAATTAATGCAATCCGTGGACGCGGTAACGGATCAGTTGGAAAAACCGGACCCGGCGCGAGAAATTCAGGAACAGCTTGAAGTCAAGCAAGACGAGGCTATAACCGCCCAAAAAGAGGCGGAAGCAGATGATGGCGAGGCGAAAGGATCGACGACAGCCAATTTAGAAATAAGACCTCAGTCTCTTCCACTGGAGCAGCTTTTAATAAAGGGAGCAGAATTTTTGACAAACATTAGTCAGGTCCTGTCACAAGGCAAACAGACGCCGCAGGAGGCGATAAAAAAGCAGTTGAATGGCATAGTTGGAAAAGATGAGACCACGGGAAAAACTTATCTGAAAATACCCATGCCGGAACCGGAAATCGTGCAGGAAGTATTTTCTACTCTGGGTGGATTATTGGCTAATTTTATGCGGACAAAGGAGTAATTTTTTTCTATATACCCGCTGGATTTATGAAGGAAGAATAAATGATTTACTTAAGAAACGTCAGCTTGTCTTTTCTGGATAGAAAGCTGTTTGATGACATTAACTGGACGATACACCCGAAGAGCCGCATCGGCCTGGTGGGCGATAACGGAACGGGGAAAACCACCCTTTTCAGGGCAATTCTGGGAGAGGTCCATCCGGATTCCGGCCTGATTGATATACCTAACCGCAAGAATAAAACAATAGGCTATCTACCCCAGGATCTGGTGGAGCTGGAGCCTCTCAATTTAATTGATTTTTTAAAAAACAAGAGCGGGATGGCCGCTCTCGAAGCATCGATAAAAGACCTGGAGCAGCAAATGTCCCGGGTTCAAGCGCACACTCCGGAATACCATCAGATAGCCGGTGCTTACTCCAGCCGGATAGCTCAATTCAACGCCCGCGACGGTTACGCGTTTGAGGCCAAAGCCAAACAAATACTCAAAGGCTTCGGCTTTCGGGAAAGTGATTTTACCCGTAATTGCTCCCTTTTTTCCGGCGGCTGGAAGATGAGGATCTTGCTTGCTTCCATCCTTCTTGTGGAGCCGGATATTATGCTGCTGGACGAGCCGACCAACCATCTGGATACGGAAAGCATGGAATGGCTGGAAAGCTACCTGAAAGAATATCCGGGCACGATCATTGTTATCTCCCATGACCGTTTTTTCCTTGATAAAATCGTCAACCAGATTGCCGAATTAGCAGCCCGCCGTATTCATGTTTATAAAGGCAATTATTCGCATTATCTGGAGGAAAAGGAAAAGCGCCACGCCGCCCTGAAGAAAGAAATGGAGCTGCAAAAAGCGCAGATTAAAAAGATCGAGGACTTCGTGGAACGTTTCCGCTACAAAGCAACGAAAGCGAGTCAGGTGCAAAGCCGGGTTAAAATGCTGGAAAAATTCGAAGTTGTTGCGCTGGATGCCAGGGCCAAAACCATCACGATGAAGTTCCCCGAAAGCAAAAAAAGCGCCAGGGAAGTGGTCAAGGTAACCGGCCTCAGCCACAGCTATGGCAGTTTGAATGTCCTGTCCGATTTAAATTTCACCCTCTTTCGCGGCGACAAGGTGGCCTTTGTTGGCGTCAACGGTTCCGGTAAGTCTACTTTATCCCGCCTGCTGAGTTTAACCGAAGAACCGTCCGCCGGTCTTGTTCAATACGGCAATGACGTCAATGCGGCTTTTTTCTCCCAGGAAAGTTCCCAAAACCTCAACTATAATAATACGATCTGGGAGGAAGTGGGAAGCGTTCCCACGCGGGCGAACGATCAGGAAAAACGCAATTTGCTGGGTGCGTTTCTTTTCTCCGGAGATGATATTTTCAAACCGGTGTCAGTGCTTTCCGGCGGCGAAAAATCAAGGCTGGCCCTGCTGAAGATCTTATTGCTCGATACCAATTTTCTTATTCTGGACGAACCGACGAATCATCTTGATCTGAAGACGAAGGACATTTTTCAGGAAGCTCTGATCAATTATTCCGGGACGGTCGCTATTGTTTCCCATGACCGTTACTTTCTGGATCGCCTGGTTAATAAAGTTTTTGAATTAAAAGATGGAGGGCTCAATTACTATCACGGCAATTACTCTTATTTCATTGAAAAACGCTCCGAAACCGGCGGCATGAAGACTGAAGACAAAACCGGACGGCCCGATAAAGAGCAGATTTATAAAAGCAGGGAACAAAAAAGGATGGAGGCCGAAGAGCGCAACAGGCTGGCCAAAGCGAAAAACGCCTGGAAAAAAGAGCTGGCTGCTGTAGAGAAAAAGATTGAAGTGCTGGAAACAAAAAAAGCCGGCAATGAAGCAGCGCTGTGCGATCCGCAAATCCACAGGGATGCCAACCGGATCAGGACTCTCAATAAAGAATTAAAAGACATTAATTCCGAGCTGGAACATTCCTACAATGTCTGGACGGAGCTGAATTTCAAATTGGAGCAATTTGATGCGGCCAATGCGGAAATTGCTTCCCGCCAGCAACACTGTTCATAGCTGTTCCGGCGATAAAGCGTAAACAATGCGGCCATAATGCTGAGAGAAATAAAATGCCGGCTCAGGTGCAAAATTGACTAAAGTTCTCATTCGTAATGCCTCTTATCAATATGATCAGCTCCAGCCGGTAATTTTTGAGCTGCTGGACGCGCTGGCCGGCGACAGAATCAAGCCCGGCCGTCGCGTCCTGATCAAGCCCAACATGCTTTGCGCCGCCCGTTCCGAAGACGCTGTGCTCACTCATCCGAACCTGATTCGGGCTGCAGCGGAGTACGTCATGCAAAAAGGTGTCCGGCCGCAGGTCTCGGATTCTCCGGCCATAGGTTCTTTTACGAGAATTCTAAAAAGCAACGGGACGGCGGATGCGCTGCAGGGGCTCGATGTGATCTGCGCTCCTTTCAGTGATGTCGTAAAAGTCGATATCGGCAGCCCTTTTGGCCGCATTGAAATCGCGCGCGCTGCGGTGGAGGCGGACGTAATCATCAACCTGCCCAAACTCAAGACGCACAAGCAGATGCTGCTGACGCTGGCCGTGAAGAACATGTTCGGCTGCATCGTCGGCTTCAAAAAATCCCAGTGGCACATGCGGGCGGGTGTTGATACCGGGGTTTTTGCCCGCCTGTTGGTGGCTATTCATCAGGCGGTTGTGCCCACTGTCTCCATTCTGGACGGTATCCTCGGGCTGGAGGGCGAGGGGCCGGGCAAGGCCGGACACCCCCGGCAAATCGGCGTTCTGATGGCCAGCGATAATTCTTTTGCCCTGGATATGGCTGTCTGCAAAATGCTCGGTATTCCGTACGCCAATATGCCGGTGCTGAAAGCCGCCCGCGATAAGCAATTGCTTCCATCCTGGGAAATCGACGGAATTCTACCGCCGGTCAGCAACTTTCAATTACCGGGAGGCGGAAATCTGATTTTCGGCCCCGTTATCCTGCAGAACTTTCTGCGCCGGCACACGCTGGCCAGACCTGTCTGTGACGAGACATTGTGCCGGCTGTGCGGTAAATGCCGGACTATCTGCCCCGCCCGCGCGATTACGGAAAGGGCTGATAAAATAGAGTTGAATTATAAAAAATGTATCTGCTGCTACTGCTGCATAGAGATTTGTCCTTACGGAGCGCTGCATTCACAGGAAACATGGGGTGGCCGGCTGACGCGGAAACTTATCGATAAATTTTCCTGATTTTTTTTGCAGCTTGATCATACCAGGTTGCATTCAAAGCATAACGCGGCGGCAAGGAGGAGGATCCGCAGGCGTATTATTAATACGTTGAGGAAGCCGACGACGCAGCCAACAAAGTTAGGCGAAGAATGCAACCTGGTATCAACCGGGAATAAGAAACTTGAAACCCGTAGCGGCGTCGGGCAGGCGGCGGGCGGGCGTATCCGTGAGTTCCAAGAGAATAACTTCCATGACGTGCCATACCCTGACTCCCTGCCGAATGCACCCCGTTATGGTCGAGGAATTCCTTCCGCAGGCCATATGCAAGTGCAGAATCGGGTTTCCCTCATCGTCAGGGAAAATGGTTCCCGTGCCGGTGACTTCGTGGACATCGTCAATAATTTTTTCCAGGGGCGTTACCGGCGGAGCGCAGCGGCCATTTTCCGGTCCGACAACGAGCCTGCTGCCTTCGTCTGCGCCGCCGAGAATGAGCAGCGATGCGGCGGAAATGGAATGCTCCAGGGCGAAAGCTTCGATTACTTCATGCACGATTTCGCCATCCTCCAGACGAATTACAAAAACACGTCCCAGTTTTGCTTCCGAATATTTCATGTTTATACTCCTTGCCGCCGCAATGTCATCTTTGATTGAGAAATAGTATTACTTGCCGATGCAGAAGCTGGAAAAAATTTTGTCCAGAATTTCATCGTTGACTTTTTTCCCGGTGATTTCATCGAGATTATCCAGAGCTTCGCGCAGATCGAAGGCGGTTAATTCCGGCGATGTTCCGGATGCGGTGTTTTCTTTTGCTCTTTTTATGTTGTCGAGAGCTTTTTCCAGCGCAATCTTATGGCGCATGTTGGTGATCATCACCGTCCTGGAATTTTCTTCTTCAGCGACGCCGGCGCCGGACACAATAGCTTCTTTTAATTCATTGATTCCCGTTCCGAATTTGGCTGATATCTTCAGTACTGCGGATTCTGCCGTCAGTTCGCTTATTTCCCAGGCTGCGGGCAGATCCGTTTTGTTGAGAACGATTAGATGATTTTTGCTGGAAACGGCGGTGAATATCCTTTTGTCGTCTGCGGTCAAAGGCCTGCTGCCGTCCAGGAGAATTATTGTCAAATCGGCGGCGGCCAGATTTTCCCAGACGAGATCAATTCCTTCCTTTTCAATGATATCCTGCGGTTGACGAATTCCGGCGGTGTCCACGAGGTTGACCGGTATGCCGCGGATATGAATTTGATCGGTAATGAAATCACGGGTTGTGCCGGGAATGTCCGTCACAATGGCCCTTTTCCGGCCCGCCAGGGTGTTGAGCAGACTGGATTTGCCGACATTTGGTTTGCCGGCGATAACAACATTCAGGCCTTCGGTATAAACTTTTGCCTTCCGGTATGAATCCAAAAGTAATTGCAGGCGCAACGACAGAGAATCTAGCCGCGGCAATAATTCCGCGGCGTCCTGGTCGGCGGCATCTTCCATGAAATCTATCGCAACTTCCGCCAGGGCCAGTGCATCAATCAGCGCCAGCCGCAGACTGTCTATTTCCGCTCCCAGTTCTCCTTTTAATTGGGCAAGCGCAATGGCACGGGCCTTCTCCGATCGGGCGGCGATGAGAGTCGCCAGCGCTTCCGCCTGCGATAAATCGATCCGTCCGTTGAGGAAAGCGCGTTGGGAAAATTCGCCGGGTCTGGCCGGTCTGCATCCTAATTGTACAAGTTCGGCCAGAATCGCCTGCAGGATAACAGGGCTGCCATGACAATTGATTTCGACAACGTCCTCGCCGGTAAAGGAATGCGGGCCGGGCATCAGGACCGCCAGAACCTCATCGAGAACGGTTTTTCCATCGACGGCTACAATGTCGCCGTAATATAGGTGGTGGCTTTTCCAGGAACAGTTTGTCTTTTTCGGCAGAAAAATTTGGCAGATGATTTTTCCGGCGTCAGGGCCGCTGAGGCGAATTATACCCACTCCTCCTGTGCCGGGAGGAGTGGCGATTGCAGCTATAGTGTCGTGATGAAGCACAGTATGGCAATTCCTTGAACAGGCTAGTCTCTATTCCTGCACCTTTGTTTTTGTCTGGCCATGATTTTTTCTGGACGGGAGAATGACAATCTTTCGATATTCCCCCTCGCCCCGGCTTTTTGTCGTGAGGGCTTCATCTTTTTGCAGGGCCAGATGAATAATACGCCGGTCATGAGCATTCATGTTGGAAAGGGACACCGGTTTTTTAGTCTTCTTCACTTTTTCCCGTATTCTTTCGGCTAAAACCAGGAGAGACTCTTCCCGTCTTTTCCGGTAGGTTTCCGAATCAACGATGATCATTTTGCGTTCGCTGTCCGACCTGTTGATTGCTTTGTTCAAAATGTACTGGATCGCATCCAGGTTCTGTCCACGTTTGCCGATCAGCAAACCGCTGCCGTCGCCTTCAATATTGAAGACAATTTTTTCCGGCGTCTCCTGAATCGTAATTTGACATTCGAAAGACATCTTTTCCAAGATGCCTTCCAGAATCTCCTTTGCTTTTACGGCCAGGGGGGAAAGAGTCGCCGGCGGCGCTGCCGCCTCTTTTTCTTCCCGTTTTTCCGGAATGGGCTTGGGGGTGATTTTCAGTTGCGGTTCGACTTTTGGTAATTCGGCTTTTGGAGGTTCGACTATCGGTGGTTCAACTATCGGCGGTTCAACTTTTGGTGCTTCGATTTTTGGTGGTACATTTGCCGGGGGGATATTTGCAACGGAGACCCGCTCATTTACCTTCAGGTCAAAGGAAACATTCAGTGTTAACAGGGAAGCCCGAATTTTTGCCTTTTTGGCCAGCATTCCCAGAAAA
>ERZ795032.1218-NODE-1218-length-19040-cov-490.692757_pt1 | contig 19040 bp, 24 predicted proteins | sample MGYA00375124_ERZ795032 | MGnify/ENA primary metagenome ERZ795032 (study PRJEB30167, sample SAMN05720154) | activated sludge metagenome | isolation source: Anaerobic digester | place: China | collected 2015-12-16 ...
CGCCGGGGCCGGTGCTCCGCGACAGAGGCGCCGGAAGGCGAGTCCGCAACACCGGTCCTCCGCGGTCTCGGCCGGGGCGGCATCCCGTGCGGATGCGGCCGCGGTCACTGCGGCGGCCGGGCACGCGGTCGTCGGTAACCCCCGGTGCCGGAGCGAAGGCACTATCTGCACGCGGGACGGAGATCTTCTCCAGAGATGATACTGTGAACGAGAGCGAGCATGGCGAGGGGCGTTGCCGCCGCGGGCGGGGCCGGCCCCGGGCCCGCCGGATGATCGGGGATCCGGCGGCGTTCCGCTGTTTTGGCCCTCTCTGCGGGAGGCCCGACGAGGTCGTTGTCATCCTCCCCGAGGAGGTGGAGGCCCTCCGCCTCGTCGACCTCCAGGGGCTCGAGCAGGAAGAAGCCGCCCATGCCATCGGCGTCTCTCGAAAGACCCTCTGGCGCGACCTCCACGAGGCGCGGGCAAAGGTCGCCGACGCCCTGGTGAACGGCAAGACGATCCGGATCGCCGGGTGCGGCCGCCGGCAGGAAGAGGGGTGTCCCGAGGACGGGGAGACCCACGCCGGCCTGTGATTCGCAGGGCATCCGCTCTACACGTTTTTCAAAACCGAGTGGTCCCGAAGGGATTTGAATCCTCTGAAGATCGGTAGTTACCACAATAACCAGAATACATGAACGTCTCGCGGACGTTCTCGTCTCTCACCCTTTGCAATCTTAAGTCCGAGTTCGACGGCCATTTTCACCGGCTGCTCGCCTCTTCACGAAGCAGCGCTGCATAGATCGCCTGTATCTCTGGTTTGGCTGCCGGGATCTCGTTCTGTACCATGTCCTCAACAAGTTCCCACCTGACACTGAAGTACCCGTGGATCAACCGGTCGCGCATCCTGGCCATACCGCCCCAGGGACGCCAGGATATCGCTCCCTGACTTCGGTTGAGATATTCTTCGACGCTTCCCCAATGACCTCAAGGCTCCGGACAAGCGATCGCTGCATCATATCGTCCCCGACATTCTCCTCAGTGGCTCGATAGGGGAAATTGGCCTCGATAAAATCCATCTCCTGCAGGATGTGGGCGAGATAGACGGAATCACGCTTCACACCAGACCACCTCGCTCTCCGCGTCCTGCCGGATGAGCGGATCCAGTCCTCCGACGGTGACGAGCTCGACCTTCCGCCCGTACAACTCCTCCAGGAAGTCGGCGAGCGCCATGAAGTTCCGGAACGTGAGGCGGCCCGGCGAAAGTTCAACGAGAATGTCCACGTCGCTGTCAAATCGCTCCTCGCCGCGGGCGGTGGACCCGAAGACCCCGATCTTTACCACGCCGAACCGCTCCCGGAGTACCGGCAGCACTTCCTCAAGCCTGACGACGGATGGCGTCTTCTTTGTTGATTCCGGGATCGTGGTCATGGTAGCGTCTCACGCTTGTATGGCCTGCTCGCATCTTACGTCGTTGATTGTTCATTCCTTCTCCATTGACAAATACCTTCTGCCAGTAGTAGGTGATGCACGGTTTCCCGGGGCCCCTCCACGCCGGACCGAGGCCAGATCGGTCTTGGCGCTCCAGAAGACGGAGGAAGTATCGGTGCTTTCTGGGTCCCATAAGTGTACGAACAAACCTACAATCGTCATAGCATTGGTGGGGAGCGGAGAGATGGTTAAGGGAACGAAGCAAATTGGGGTGAGGGTGCCGGTCTCTCTCCTGGAAGATCGGCCACCTCGCGGAGATCGAGCGTAGGGACCGCTCGAACATGGTTGATCCCATCCTGTCGATGTATGTGGAATTCCTTGAGGCCGAAGGGAAAGAGCGTAAAAATCCGGAGAAGTGGGTCAAAGTCGAAGAGGGGTGGGTTGACTAATGTTGCTGCCGGTCCGGGTCTCATCGCACTGCCGTGTGTGGGCTGATGTATCCTTCAGATTCGAGAAGCACATCTATGCTGAGTCCACAGAGGATGTTGCCGGGTATCCCTCAAGTATGGCCGCGGTCCCGGCGTGAAAGAGATCCTCCCCAAAACTATATCTTTCCTGATACAGACATCATCATGCATGCCGACGAAGACGGTAGTCGAGCGGGAGAAGGCAACCCCGAAGACCACGCCTAAAAGAACCCCTACTCAGGCTGAAATCCAGGCCAGTATCGATAGACTGGATGCAGACATGGAGAGATGGGGAAAGGGTCGGAAATATACCCTGGCCGAGGTAGAAAAAAGGCTGGGGTTATAAATCGACGTGTGAGTACTTCTTGTGCGCCGCCTCGAAACCCATAACCTCACGGATTTCCACAAATGTTTTTTGCTCTGTTTTAACCACCTTATAAAACACCGTGTATTTCCTCTGAATATGTAGCCGGTGAGTGTTCTCCTTCCCTTTCAGTTTCTTCTTATTGCATTGTTTGATCGAAGTGAACAGGTGCTCACCCGGGCAGAATTTTATTTTATCGATGATTTTTTTGACATACTCGTTATCTCCACGCCTGATTGCCTGAAGATGTTTCTCTGCTGTCTCTGTGATTATGATCTCGTATTTCGTCATGCGCCTCCCTCAGATCTCGACGCCCCGCGCACGCAGCGCAGCAATCACATCCCGTTCTGCAGCCTCAGATATCGGGATGCTCGCCTCCTTCGCGAGAAGATAGATATTCTCGTGTATCCGAACCGAGGTTTGCTGAAAGACCTCCCCCTTTGCGTTGATGTGTTTCATGGCCTGTAGGTGGCAATTCTGGTCACTTAAAGAGGTGGTGACAAAAACAGCGGTTTCGGCAACCCGAAACTATGGCCACACTTTCGGCCGTCCAAAACTTCACGGCGTCCCCCTTAAACGCCCCCGTTTTTGGTTACCACCTCTTTAAGACCCATCCCACAGAGAGTTAGGATACCCGAAACTGTGCGGACAGATACAGCACTGTGCGGACAGTAGAAAAGAAACAGGAGAAAAGAGAAAATGGCAAAAGAAAAGGAATACGAGCGAAAGAGGAGAAGATTGAACATTACGATCTCGGATCAGGCGCATGATTTTCTGAAAAACCGGGTTACGAATACGTCCCGTTTCATAGAACAACTAATAGTTAGTGCTGAAAACAAAATCCAAGCAACGATTGTTACGATTACCCCGATTAAAGGTGGGCCCGGAGGGATTCGAACCCACGACCGCCCGGTTATGAGCCGGGCGCTCTGACCGGACTAAGCTACGGGCCCGAGAATTGTGATGCAGCCGGCCTGAATCTGGAAATGGCGCGTTTAGTTCGAATGATCGGGAAATCCCGGACTCTGACTGCATATAAATATTGTTCTTTGATCATAAAAACATTGTGCGCGTTCTGCAGGGCATCCACATGCCCGACAGGCGTAACGTCCGGAACTCCGCCGTCTAAACCTGGGGGCGGCCTCCGGCGCCTGTCTATGGGGCTGCCTGCGAAACGCTCCGGGAAACTCCTTACTGCATCTTCTGGTGCTGCTGTTTCCACTGCATCCAGTTGTTGTAGGCGTTTGAATCCCTCTGCTTGAGGATATCCTGGACGCTGTTGTCGATCTCAGAGGTCGTCATTCCGCTGTGCGTGCTCCCCTGGATCTGCTGGGTGATCTCGTCCGCCAGTTGCTGGTCTGCCCCGGCGTTCTGGATCGACCTCCTGATCTTGTCAGGGTTGAACTGCTCCTCCTGGTTGTTGCTCTTCCGGACCATGGTCTCCTGCCAGGACCGGGACTCCATCTGCTGCTGTTCTGCCATTCTCATCACCACATCAATATCCGTTCTGCCTTCCCGGCGCGGGGTCCGGGTGCCCGTTGTATCCCGGTTCTCTTCCCCCGGATAACGATCTCCGGAAGATTCATCCGGCCCCGCTCCGGTTGCAAGCTGCAGCCTGCCGGGCAACAGTGGGATATCGGATACTTATAAGTTGCGGCTGCCGGCCATCACGTTCTTCCCACCGGAGCAATGGATGAACGGCGCCTTCTTGTGCGACAAAGTTCTGAACGACTCTCCTGCGTGGTCGATACTACCCGGCGGCGCCGATGCAGAGGAGAGTGTCGGCGACGGTTAACCCAGGACCGCCCGGTTATGTGCCGGGCGCTCTGACCGGACGAAGTTACGGGCCCGGAAACAGGCGTCCCGGTCTATGGAACCGCTGCCGTTCTCAAAAGCGGTCCTCTCTACACCACCTGAACGCCCGGGTCGGCCCTCTTGATGGCCGAGAGCACCTCCTGCACCTTCTCATCCATCAGGGCCTTCGTCTCCGCCTCCAGGTTCAGCCGCACCACCGGCTCGGTGTGGGACCGGCGGATGTTGAACCACCAGTCCGGGTAGCCCACCGTCAGCCCGTCGAGGTGGTCCTGGTCCGCGTCCCGGTAGTGCGCCTCAAGCACCGCAAAGACCGCCGCCGGATCGCTCACCCGGAGGTTGATCTCCCCGGTCGAAGGGTAGCGGTCGAGCGGCCGGATGAGTTCCGAGAGTGTCTTGCCGCTCGCGGCGATGATGTTTGCGACGAGGACCATCGTCACGAGCCCGTTGTCGGTGAAGCCCATCTCCCGGTAGTAGTAGTGCCCGGAGAGCTCCCCGGCAAAGAGGGCGTCCTCCTCGCGCATCCGGGCCTTGATGAAGGCGTGGCCCACCCTTGACCGGACCGCCCTCCCTCCGGCCTGCTCGATCGCCTCGACGACCGCCCGGCTCGACCGGAGGTCGTAGAGGATCGCCGCCCCCGGGTTCTCTTCGAGCAGGTATGCCGCGACGAGGCCGGTCACCAGGTCCTCCCGGACGCGCTCGCCCCGCTCATCGATGAACCCGCACCGGTCGGCGTCGCCGTCGAACGCGATCCCGAAGTCCGCGCCCTCGGCCACGACCCGGTCCTGGAGCTCGCGGGTGGTCTCGGGGTCGAGCGGGTTTGCGTGGTGGTGGGGGAACCGCCCGTCGGGCTCGAGATACATCGGTACCAGCTGCCACGCCGGGACCCGCTCAAAGAGCCGGGGCACCTCCGGCCCGGCCATGCCGTTGCCCGCATCCACGACGATCGTGAGCGGCCGCGGGTTCCGGACGAACCCGGCCACCTTCCCGATGTAGGAGTCGAGCATAGCGATCCGGCGGCAGGACCCGCCGGCCCGGGCGACCGGCTCCTCCTCGACCCGTGCTTCAAGCAAAGGGAGGTCCCGGTCACCGGAGAGGGGGATGGCGTTCTCCCGGTCCAGCTTGAGCCCGTTCATATCCCCCGGGAGGTGGGAGGCCGTCACCATCGCCCCGCCGTCGAATCCCCCGGCCGCAACGGCGTAGTTGAGGAGCGGGGTGCTCACCTCGCCGGCATCGGCGACCTCCGCCCCGGCCGCGACCGCCCCGCGAGTGAATGCCCGGGAAAGCGACGCCGACGAGAGCCGCATGTCCCTCCCGACGACGATCCGCTCCGCCGCGAGGAGCCCGACAAAAGCGTTCCCGATCCGCTCCGCCGTCGCCTCGTCGAGGGCGTCCGGGTAGCGCCCCCGGATGTCATAAGCCTTGAAGATCCCGGCCATTCACGCCTCCCCCCGGAGCGGCGAGATCTCCCGCAGCCGCCCGATGATGCCGGGCAGCACTTCGAGGACGTAGTCGACGTCCTCCTCGGTGTTCCGGTGGCCGAGGGTGAGCCGGAGCGAGCCGTGGGCGTGTTCGGGCGGAAGGCCGCAGGCCGTGAGGACGTGCGAGGGCTCAAGCGACGCCGAGGTGCAGGCGCTCCCGGTCGAGGCCGCGATGCCGAGGGCGTCGAGCATGAGCAGGATCGACTCCCCCTCGACGTAGCGGAACGCGACGTTGACGTTGTTTGCGAGCCGCTCGGTCGGGTGGCCGTTCAGCCGGGTATCCGGGACGGCGTCGAGGATCCCCCGGATCAGCCGATCGCGCATCGCGGCGAGCCGGGGGGCGTTCTGCGGCATCTCGCCGACCGCAAGCTCGATCGCGCGCCCCATCCCCACGATCCCGGGGACGTTCTCGGTCCCGGCCCGGCGGCCGCGCTCCTGCGCCCCGCCGTCCATGAACGTCCCGATCCGGGTTTTCCGTCGGATATACAGCGCTCCCGTCCCCTTCGGCCCGCCGAACTTGTGGGCGGATATGGCGAGGAGGTCGGCCCCCATCGCATCCACGTCGACCGGGATTGCCCCGATCGCCTGAACGGCGTCGGTGTGGAACAGGACGCCGTGGTCGTGTGCTATCTCGCTGATCGCCGCCACGGGCTGGACCGTCCCGATCTCGTTGTTTGCCGCCATCACCGAGACGAGGATGGTCTTATCGGTGATCGCCTCCTCGACGGCTCCCGGTTCAACCCGGCCGAACTCGTCGACCGGGAGGTAGGTGACCCGGTAGCCCTGCTTCTCGAGGGCCCGGCAGGGGTGGAGGACCGCGTGGTGCTCGATCGACGAGGTGACGATATGGTCGCCCTTCTTCCGGTTCGCCGCCGCCACCCCTTTGATCGCCCAGTTGTCGGCCTCCGTCCCCCCGGAGGTGAAGAAGACCTCTTCGGGTGCCGCGCCGATTGCCGCCGCCACTCGTCCCCGCGCCTCCTCGACCGCCTCCTTCGCCTCGCGGGCGAGGGCGTAGAGCGAGGAGGGGTTCCCGAACCGTTCCGAGAAGTAGGGGAGCATCGCGCGGGCGACCTCCGGCCGCGTCGGCGTCGTCGCCGCATGGTCCATGTAGACTGTCCGTTTCCGCTCCATCTCCGTCACTTCGCCGCCATCGGCTGGAACCCGCGCATCGCCTCCGCCATCTCCCGGAGCCGCCGGTCCACGAGGTGGTTCACCGTCCCCTCTTCATACGTCCCGTCCTCCCGGCGCGTGCCCGCCGGGACGCCTGTGAGGACCTCGATCCCCTCGTCGATCGTCCGCACCGGATAGATCCGGAACTTCCCGGCTTTCGCCGCCTCGACGACCTCCTCTTTGAGCATCAGGTTCTGGACGTTGCTTGCCGGGATAAGGACTCCCTGGTTGCCGTTGAGGCCTTTCGCCTTACAGACCTCGTAGAACCCTTCCAGTTTCTCGTTCACCCCGCCGATCGCCTGGACCTCGCCGTTCTGGTTCACCGAGCCTGTGACGGCGAGGTACTGTTTTAAGGGCAGCCCCGAGAGCGCCGAGAGGAGGGCGTAGAGCTCGGTGCTCGACGCGGAGTCGCCCTCGATCCCCTCGTAACTCTGCTCGAAGACGAGCCGGGCCGAGAGGGAGAGGGGCTTGTCCCGCGCGTAGTTGTTGTTGAGGTAGCCGCTCAAGATCAGGACGCCTTTCGTGTGGATCGGTCCGCCGAGTGCCGCTTCCCGCTCGATATCCATGATCCCCTCGCGGCCGACCCCGATGCTCGCGGTCACCTTCGACGGCCGGCCGAACATGAAGTCGCCGAGCCCGATGACCGAGAGGCCGTTCACCTGGCCGACCTTCTCCCCCTCGGTATCGATGAGGAAGATCCCCCGCCGGATGTACTCCTCGATCTTCTTCTGGACCAGGTTCGAACGGTAGACCTTCTCCTCGATCGCCTTCGTGATGTGTCGCTTGCCGATCTCCTCGGTCCCCTCGCTCGCGGCATAGAAGTTCGCCTCCCGGATCAGGTCCGCGACCACGGAGAACCGGGTCGAGAGCTTCTCCTTGTCTTCGGCGAGGCGCGAGCCGTACTCGATCACCCGGGCGATCGCCTCCCGGTCCAGGTGCCGGAGGTTCTCCTCCCGGACGAGGTTGCACATGAAGTCGGCATACTTCCCGGCGTTCTCGTCGCTCCGGTCCATCACGATATCGAAATCGGCCTTGACCTTGAAGAGCTCCTTGAAGTCGGGGTCCATCTGGTAGAGGGCCTGGTAGATCATCGGGGTCCCGACGAGGGCCACCTTGATGTCGAGGGGGATGGGTTCGGGCTTGATCGTCTTTGCCGTGATGAACCCCATCCGCTCTCCCGGCTCCTCGATGACGGCCTCCCCGGTCTTTAAGGCTGTTTTGAGCCCGTCCCAGGAGAGCGGAGCGCGCAGGAGGTCTTCGACGTTCATGACAAGGTAGCCGCCGTTGGCTGCGTGCAGCGAGCCCGGCCGGATCATCGTGAAGTCGGTCGTGAAGATCCCGAACTGGACCTCTTTCTCTATCTTGCCGAGGAGGTTCTGGAACGTCGGGTTCTGCTCGAAGATCACCGGCGCGCCTTCGGTCCCGGCATTGTCGACGACGACGTTCACCTCGTACTTCCTAAACGGCATCTCCCGGATGAAGGCCTGGAACTGGGGCGGGGCGCCCGGCTGTTCGGGGACGCCGAGGAAGGCCTGGAGGTTCTCGAGGATGTCGTTCTGGACGGCGTCGATGTATTCGGGCACTTCCGCGACGTCGGCATACTTCTCCTTGAGTTCGGCGACGAGGTTGCCGATCGCGTAGAGGGCGATGTCGTGGTTCACGTCCTTGACCGCCTCGGCCCCCTGGCGCTCGATATCCTGCACCTGCCGGAGCGTGCTCCGGAGTTCGGCGTTCAGGGCCTCCCGCCGCCGCTGGACCTCCGCCCGCAGTTCGTCGGGGAGGTTGATGAACTCCTCCTCGGGCACCGGCTGGCCGTTGATGACCGGGATGGTCAGCAGACCGATGGGGCTCATCTGGATGACGAACCCCGCCTCCTGGGCTTTCTGGTTGATCCGGGCGATGAGGTCGGTCCTGTTGCCCTGGAGCGACTGGAGGGTCTCGTCCCGGCGTTTGGCATACTCTTCGCTCTCAAACGCTCGTGGGAGCGCCCGGCGGGCCTCCTCGACGAACCGCTTCATATCCTCCCTGAACCGGGGCCCCCGTCCTGCCGGGAGGGCGATGGCGTTGGGCTCGTACTGGTTCTGGAAGTTATGGACGTAGGCCCAGTCGCTCGCCCGGGGTTTGGCCTTCGCGAGCTCGTCGAGGAAGCTCCGGACGGCCCGCATCCGTCCGGTCCCTTGCGCTCCGGCGGTGTAGACGTTGAACCCGGGCTCCCGGATCTCCAGGCCGAACCGGAGCGCCCGGAGCGCCCGCTCCTGGCCGATGATCTCTTCGAGCGGCCGCATCTCCTCGGTGCTGGTGCATTCCACGTTTCCCGGCTCGTAAACGTGCCGGTAGTCTTCAATATCCAGAGGTTGCATCATCAATCTCACCAAGTTTCTACAAACTTACACCGCTGGATGTCGCATGCCTTAAAAAAGGTTCCCGGAATTTCACTCCCGCTACCGGATGGTACGATAGGTGGTTTTACTTACTTTCGCGCTTATGTGTAGTATGTTTATATGCGGCTCACTACTTGCACGGGGCCGCGGGGACGGGTGAGATCATGAGAATTGCAATTGCACAGGACGGAAACAAGGTATCCGAACACTTCGGGCACTGCGGGGAGTATGCGATATTTGACGTGGAGGATTCAATCATCTACCGGAGAGACGACCTCCCGAGCCCCGGCCACGAACCCGGAAGGCTCCCGGTCTTCCTCGCGGAGCACGGGGTCGACCTGATCATCGCCGGCGGGATGGGGCCGCGGGCCGTCGAGATCTTCCACCAGAACGGTATCGAGGTGCTCCTCGGCATCAGCGGAAACGTCGATTACGTCGCGCAAGACTATATCGCCGGCCGCCTCTCGCCGGGGGAGAGCTCCTGCCACCATGAGGACGGCGGGGAGTGCAGCGGGCACCACTAAGGTGGGTGCACCATCCAAAGGATTATGCACATATGAGTAATATTTCAGAGCGGAGTGAAAGAATATGATTGTCTGCATCACAGCCCGCGCCGCGGGCACGGATGCCCCGGTTGAAGAGCGGTTCGGCCGGGCGCCCTACTTCGTCTTCGTCAACACGGAGACGGGAGCATCGGAATCGGTCCAGAACCCCCTCGTCGACGCCGCAGGCGGGGTCGGGCCGCGGGCGGTCCAGATGCTCTCGGAGCACGGCGCGACGGCCGTCATCACCGGCCAGGTCGGCGGGAACGCCGGAAAAGCCCTCGAAGCGGGCGGGATCAAGGCATACGCCTACCGCGGGAGCGGCAGCGTGGCCGATGCCCTCGCCGGGTACACCGCCGGGACCTTAACGCCGCTCGCCCTCTCCTGAAGCAGGACCTGGCATGAAGATAGCGATTGCAAGCGGCAAAGGGGGGACCGGGAAGAGCACGGTGGCGGCAAACCTCGCTTACGTGCTCTCCCGCTCCCGCGATGTCGTGCTCGTCGACTGCGATGTCGAGGAGCCGAACCTCCACCTCTTCTTCCCGGCCGCGGCCGTGGACGTGCCGGTGACGACACCGGTTCCGGCGATCGACCCCGCCCGCTGCACCTTCTGCGGCGAGTGCGGGAAGTTCTGCCGTTTTGGGGCGCTCTCGGTCCTGAAAGACAGCGTCCTCGTCTTCCCGGAACTCTGCCATTCCTGCGGGGGCTGCGTCCTCGTCTGCCCACAGGGTGCGGTCCGGGAGGTCCCGCGCACCGTCGGCCGGGTCGCCTGCTCCCGCCCCCTCCCCCGCCTCACGCTGGTGAGCGGGGTCTTGAACGAGGGGGAGGTCCAGGCCCCGGCGGTCATCCGGGCGGCAAAGATGCTCGGCGAAGGACACCCGCTTGCCGTCTACGACGCCGCGCCGGGGATCGCCTGCCCGGTGATCGAGACCCTCGAGGGGAGCGACGCCTGCGTCCTGGTGACGGAGTCGACCCCGTTCGGGCTGCACGACCTCTCGCTCGCGGCGGAGGTGGTGGAGAAACTCGGCATTCCCGCCGGCGTCGTGATCAACCGGAGCGACGGTGAGGACGCTCCGACCGTGGCATTCTGCCGGGAGCACGATCTGCCCGTCCTGATGACCATCCCGTTCTCGCGGGAGATCGCGGCCGTCCAGAACCGGGGCGGGCTCATCTGCCGCGACCTTCCCGGCTGGGAGGAGCGGTTCGCCGGGCTCGTTAGGAAGGTGAGCCCGTGATCCGGCTCGCCGTCGTCAGCGGCAAGGGCGGCACCGGGAAGACGATGGTGGCGGCGGCGCTCGCGGACGTGAGCGGTGTGCCGCAGGTCCTCGCCGACTGCGACGTGGACGCCGCAAACCTCTCCCTCCTCCTCGACCCCCGCCGGGTCAGCACGGAGGAGTTCCGGGGGCTTGCAGCGGCCCGGATCGATCTCGCACGCTGCCGCGACTGCGGGATCTGCGCCGACCGCTGCCGGTTCGGGGCGATCGTCCGCCGGGACGATGCCTGGACGGTGGAGGCCCTGCACTGCGAGGGCTGCGGCGTCTGCACCTACGTCTGCCCGATGGGGGCGGTCTCGATGGAGCCGCGCCTCTGCGGGGAGATCTACGTCTCCGCGACGGCGCTCGGGGACCTCGCCCACGCCCGGCTCTTCCCCGGCTCCGGGAACTCGGGGCTGCTCGTCAACGAGGTGAAGAAACGGGCGCTCGCCCGGTCGGCCGGCAAGGACCTCCTCCTCGCCGACGGCCCGCCGGGGATCGGGTGCCCGCTGATCGCGACGGTCGGCGGCATGGACGCGGTTCTGGTCGTCACGGAGCCGGGAGTCTCGGCGCTCCACGACCTCGAACGGCTCGTGACGGTCTGCCGGCGGTTTGAGGTCCGGATCGTTGTCGCCATCAACCGGTTCGACCTCGCGGAGGATATCTGCCGGCGGATCGAGGACTACTGCGATCGGGAAGGCATCACGGTGGCCGGGAAGATCCCCTTCGACCCGGCGGTCGTCGGGGCGGTGCGGAGCGGCCGGCCCGTGACCCGGACCGAGTCGCCGGCGGCCGGGGCGCTCCGGGCACTCCGCGACAACCTCTTCTCTGAACTCGGGCTTCCGTGAGCCCGCCGCCCGGGGTGTTGCGATGCCCCGGGCCGCTCCGCTCCGGGCAGGGTGTTGCCGGAGATCCGGCAAAGGTCTCGTGACTCTTCGGTCGAGACCGAAGATCCACGCTCAAACGTTTCCTGAAAAAGAAGAATATATTGGTTTAGAACCGGGGTTTTCTGTGCTTGGGGAGACAGTCCCGGCAGTAGACGGGTCTACCCTCGGTCGGCTTGAAGGGGACTTCGCACTCCTTCCCACAGTCTGAACAAACGGTCTTCGTCATTTCACGGGGACCGCCGAAGCTCCTCGAAGGACCACCGAAATTTCTGTTGCCTCTGTTATAATCCATTGGATTGCTCATGCAGATAAGAACACTGCCTGTAGAGATACGGGTGTATAGTATATAATGTACTTCACCGGCCCGGAAGGAGAGTGAGGGTGATCGGGATCCTATCCGGGGCGACCTCCCGGCTTGCCCGCATGAGGCAGAGTTCGGGACCGGAGAAGGTCCGGAAGGGTTGCTGGATTGCTCCCTATCCCTACGGGCGCTTCCGGGTGGTGTGGGAGCCGGAAAGGGGTATGCGCGGTTAATCTTCGAGGCGTTTTCGGTCGGGCGTTGCCGCAAGGAGCGAGTGAAGTTCCGGGAGTTGTTGCGTAATGATGAACCAGACGGTCTCGAGATCGACGCCGAAATAATGATGGATGACGATATTTCTCTACAATCCTCTTCCAAGGGATCAGGGGATACTCCGCCCGAACCGGTTCGGGAACCTGTCCGCACGCCTCTCCGATGATCTCGAGGTTACGGATCACAGCATCGATGGTCTTTCTGTCCCGGAAGAAGCCCTCCTTTGAGTATCCTGCAGTATACTCCTCGATGCGCCCGATAGCCTCCAGGATATCTCCAATCAACAGAGATTCGTCGCGTTTAGACGTATACCGCTTCCGCGTCGACGGCCTGCATGAGCCGCGGCCGCCGGGCAATCCCACCTTTCACCACGAGATCTACAGGGAGACCGAGGATCCTCTCCAGATCCTCTTTGAGGTCTACGACGTCCCAGCCGAGCGGCTCATCGAGCTCGACCAGAATGTCGAGGTCGCTCCCCATGCCCTGCTTGCTCTGCACATACGAGCCGAAGACCCCGATCTCGCGGACGCGATACCGTTCCCGAAGGTACGGCTTCGCTCTTTTGAGCGTATCGATGATCGACCGCACGGTCCAGTGCGGGGGGATGTCCTCCGGCCTCTGTGGCATTGTTATAACCTTCTTTGAGAGGTAATAAGGCTAAGGGGGCGTTCAATCTTTGCTCCGCCCGGACCCGACTCCTCCCGCCAGGGTGCCCCCAAGGTTTATAGATCTGCAGGCGATTTCACATCCGGTGAATGATGATGAACGTATCCCGTCTGAAGTACCGGGTCGAGGTCCTCGGCGACCACGACGGCATCGAGCGCTACGGCCCGTTCAACGAGCAGAAGGCACGGGAGTTCTTCGAGGTCGAGGAGAGCCTCGGCGGGACGGCCCGGATCCTGCGGCTGGAAGAGGAGGGGGTCCGGGAGATGTGGCGGATCGTCACGGAGTGCGGGGACTGGGACGGCAGGCGTGCGGAGGTGCCGCAACAGTGAGCGGCCGGAGCCCGGCGGCCGCAAAGACCTCTTCCGTCCCCACCCGGTTCATCATCTCGCCGAGCCGCTCGCCCGGCAGCGCGTTCTCCCGGTAGCAGTCGAGCAACCGCCCGACGACGCCGGTGACCTCTTCTTCGGATATCAACCCGTCGGCCTCGACGCCGACCCGGAGGACCCGGCCCGACCTCCCGCCGAGATAGAGGCGCACCCCCTCCGCCGCGACGCCGATCGCCTCCATGGGGCAGACGGTGATGCAGTCGCCGCAGCCGACGCAGTTCTCTTCCGCATGGCAGGCCTCGCCGTCGACAACCCGGACCGCCCCTTCCCGGCAGACCGTCTCGCACGCCCCGCAGCCGTTGCACTCGCCGGCGCCGTAGGCCGGGAGCCGCCGGCCCATCATCCCGATGTCGTTTGACTGGACTCTCGCGCAGTTGTTCACGCACCCCGTAACGGCGATCTTGAGCTTCCAGGGGAGGTCGCGCCCCCCGTAGCGCTCCTCGATCGCCCGGGCGAGCCCCTGCGTGTCGCAGCACCCGTGCCGGCAGACCGTGCCCTTGCAGGCGACGACCGATCGCAAGGTGGCCCCGGTGCTCCCCGCCTCGATCCCGGCCTCCCGGAGCCTTTCCGCGACCGTACCGGCATCCCGCCGGTCGATGCCGGGGATCTCGACGTTGAGCCGGGTGGTCAGCCCGACCGTGCCGTCCCCGAACTCCTCCGCGATCCGGGCCACCGCCGCCATCTGCGCCGCGGTCATCACGCCGGCCGGGACCTTCCCCCGCACGGCGACTTTTCCTTTCTCCCGGAGGCGGATGACTCCGGGCCGTCTCTTTGTCTGTTCAGCCATATCCTGGATCTGGATATGACCGGCATCATGGTAAAACCGCCCCTGCCCGGGGGTGGGCGCAAGTATGCGCGGGCCGGGTAACCTTTATGGTTCCTGCCCGACAGGCTGGGCGCATGATACGAGCAGGTGCAGTCATGGGGGTGCGGGCGTGACCGCTGAGGCGGCCCGCGCTGCGGAGAAGATGGCCGTGGCGGTCATGGCCGAGGGTTTTTCCTTCAGTACGGAGACGATCACGGTCAGGGCGGGTGCGGAGGTGACGATTGAGTTCGACAACCGGGACGACGGCACTCCGCACAACGTCGCGGTCTACACGGATGCTTCGGCGAGCGAGGCGATCTTCATCGGTGAGGTTGTCACGGGGCCTGCAGAGATCACCTACACCTTCACGGCGCCGGAGACCCCGGGGAACTACTTCTTCCGGTGCGACGTCCATCCCTCGATGCACGGGGCGTTCGTCGTAACGTAAGAGTCCCCTAGAGCACGGCGGCCGCGATGATCGCCGCCGCGTAGACGATCACGGTCGCGTGGATGAGCGGGAGCGCCCGCATCGCCGCGGCCGGGCTCTTCGTTTGGAGGATGAAGGCGTTTGCAGCCCCGAGGAGGAGGAGCCCCACGCCGAACCCGGCGAGGGCGACCGGGCCGAGGGTGAGGCCGAAGACGAGCGCCATCACGGCGTGAACTGCCGAGAAGCCGAGGACCCAGAGGGCTGCGCCCCTCATCCCGTAGAGGACCGGAGTCGGGTCCTCCGGAGCCGACCCGGTCAGACCGAAGGTCAGAATCGGGACCGTCGCCATCCCCCGGGCGCGGTCGTTCTCGATATCGGCGATGTCGTTCGCCCCGAGGTGCGCGAGCGTCCAGGGGTAGAAGAAGAGGAAGTAGAGGAGGGCGGTGAGATCAGGGCTGCCGATGACGAGGTAGCCGGCGACCGGGAAGAGCGCGAAGTCCGTCCGCCCGACGACCTGGGCGACGGGGAGGGTCTGGCGCCGCTTCTTCTTCTGGTAGAAGTACTCGACCAGGTAGGAGTAGCCCATGATCCCGAGGACGTAGAGGTTGTGCGGCGCGGGCAGGGTCGCGGCGAGCGCTGCCGCAGTCCCGGCGAGGACGAGGAAGATCGCGAAGGCGGCCTGCGGGGAGATCTGTCCCGCCGGGATCGGCCGCGCCTTGAACGGCCGCCAGTAGCGGGTGAGCGACTCGTCGACGTCCTTTCTGTCGTACTCCCGGTCGACGTAGTCGTTTAAGACGAGCCCGGCCTCGAACCCAAAGAGCCCGATGAGCGCCGCCCGGCCGACGAGTTCCCACGATAGTCCGCCGTAGTTCTCAAACGCCAGCGCGAGGCCCGAACAGAAGAGCAGCGGCCAGACAAAGAAGAAGTGGATGCGGGTCAGGTCGGCGAGCGCCGTGAGGGTCTCTCTCATGATGGTACGTAGGGGATACCACGTCCTGGTTCAAAAAGCGTTGCAGGTCGCATAAAAAGGTTGAGAGCGTAGAGTACCTGGCTGCCGCCCCGGAACCGGGGCGGCGGGAGTTCGCCATGACGGATGTCCTTATACCGGTCAGTCTTCTGCTCATCTATGCCCTGCTGAACATCTTCGCGTTCGCCGCCTACCGCCACGACAAAAAGTCCGCGGAACGGGCGGCATGGCGGACCCCTGAGCGGAGCCTCCTCGCCTTCGCGCTGATCGGGCCGTTCGGGGCGCTGGCCGCGATGCGGCGCTTCCGGCATAAGACGCAGAAGGGGAAGTTCCGGCTCGTCCCCGTCTTCGTCTGCCTGCACCTCCTCCTCTTTGCCGCGCTCGTCCTGGGGATGATATGACCGGTTAACATTGTCCGAAAGGTAAAGATATCTTTCTCTCCCACCCTACTCCGTATGGCATACGGCTACGGCCCTCTCCGCCGCCCGGTGGGAGAGACCCTCGCGGCGCTCCATCGCGGCCTCGTGCGCGGGTACCGGGCGGAGTACCGTCCCGCCCACCGGCGGTCCTCCTTCACGACGCGGCGGCTCCGGCGGATACGAGGATGGAGCCGCGAGATCGGGCGCCTGGCGTCGCAGGCCGACCGCGTGGTGCGGGAGATCCTCCCCCGCATCGAGCAGGATACCGGGTACTCCTTCCGCGACCCGGACGGTCTCGTTCGGATCTTGCTCCACCCCTCCACGGCGCGGCTCTTTCTCACGATCCGGGCCGGTTTCCCCGATGCGGCGCTCCCGATCCCGGCGGACGACCTCACACTCCTCGCCGCCTTCCCCGATGGCGCTCATGCCGCGGCGATCGTCGGCGACGTCACGCTGCAGGTGAAGGTCCTCTCCGGCGAACAGGCCCCGGCGGCGGAATTTGCCGCGCTCGCGGACCGGTGGGGGCTGTCTGCGTGCCGGACCGGCTCTCCGGCCGGCGGCGGTCCCGCGCAGGAGAAGGAGACCCTCGCCCGGGCCGTCCTCGGCCTCCTCTACGTCGACGGCGGCACCGGTGCGCTCCGGGCCGTGGCGCCGCTGCTCGTGCCGGCCAGAAAACTATAATACTCCGGCGCCGCGAGACCATCGCCATGGATGCGCGCACTGCCGTCGAGTTCATCCGGCTCGGCCGGTTTCCGTTCCTTCTTTCGGGCTTTGTCCCGTTCACCGCCGGGGCGCTCCTCGCCTTCCTCCTCGGCGCGCGGTTCACCCCGGGCGAGTTCCTCCTCGGCTACGCGGCGATGGCCGCGGCCCATCTCTCCGTCCACTACAGCAACGACTACTTCGACGCCGACGCCGACCGGTTCGTCGAGACGACGGCGATCTCCGGGGGGAGCGGCGTCCTCCGCCGGCACCCGGACCTCAAGCCCGCCGCGCTCGCCGCGGCCGTCGGGCTGATGGCGGCTTCACTTCTGATCGGCTACGCCTTTGTGGTCATCTACGGCTACCCGGTCATCTTCCTCGCCTTCGGCATCGCGGGGAATCTCCTCGGCTGGTTCTACACCGCGCCGCCGCTCGCGTTCGCCTACCACAGGCTCGGCGAGGTCGCAAACGTCATCACCTTCGGCCTCCTGATGCCGGGCGCGGGCTACTTCGTCGCGATGAGGACGCTTGATTGGCCCTTCTTCGCCTTCGCCGTCCCGCTCTGCCTCTACGGTCTCGTCTTCATCACGAGTGTCGAGATCCCGGATATGGAGGGCGACATCCTGGGGGGGAAACGGACCCTGGTCGTCCGGCGGGGGCGGATCTTCGGTTTCTCGCTCATCGCCCTCGCGGCGAGCCTTGCGACCGCGATGCTCACCGTTTACGCGTTCACGGGCGTCTTCGCCCCCGTGGACTTCCGGCCCGTGGCGCTGATCTCCACAATCCCGCTTGCGCTCGCCCTCCGGGGGTTCTCGCACCGGTCCGCGGAGCGGGCGCCCGCCCTCCGCCATGCCACGGCAAACATCCAGGGCTACTTCCTCTTCCAGGGGCTTGTCGTCCTCTATCTCCTCACCGCGGCCGCAGCATCCCTTCCGGGCTCCTGATGCGGTCGGTTCCGGTATCTCCTCATTAACTTTTTTATTTCTGAACAATCATGTACATCCTATCCAGAAGATAAGGAGATGTTATTTGTGAAGAGATTGGGTGGATTTCTGCTCCTGCTTGTTCTGCTGATCCCGGCCGCGACGGCGGCGACGATCACGATCAGCCCCGACGCGATCGAGTCCGGGGACACCGTCACCGTGGACGTGCGCGACCTTCCCGACAACGCTACCTTCTCGCTCGGCATCCGCGGCGAGTTCCCCGCGACCCCGGGCGAGACGTTCGCCTTTACAGCCCGGTCGATCACCCTCCCCTTCTCGCTCACCTCGGGCGAGGTGAACGCCTACACGAAGGGGACGAACCGGACCGAGCTTGCGGCGGAGCTCCCCGACGGGGGGTCCGTCACCATGGACTACAAGGCCGACGCGAACGGCGAGGTCCGGATCAGCCAGGCCCAGAGTATCTCCAGCGGGACGCTCAACGTCGTCACCCTCGGGGGTGAGGCGGCGGCGGAGAACATCATCGCCGACCTGACGGTGCTCGGCACGAAGCAGGGGCCCAACGACGGCCAGATCACCTTCGCCATCGAGGGGATCGACCAGGGCGCCGCGACGGTCTCCGTCTACGTCGATGGGTCTGAAGCCCTCTCGCGGACGATCGCGATCGGGGAGACCACAACGCCGACACAGACCGCAACCCCAACACAGACCGCGACACCGGCCACTACCAGCACACCGGGCGGTAACAGCGGTAACAGCGGGTCGACCAACCCCACCTCCACCGCCGGTCCCGCGCCGGTGACTTCGGCCGACGGGAAGGCCTCCCTCACCGGGACCAACCTTGCCGGCGCCGGGCTCCTCAAGATTGCAGCGCCGGGCACCGCTCCTGCCGGCTGGTCCTTCTCCGGGAACGCCTACGCCGTGACCCCGGCGGACCGGACGTTCGACCCCGCCGCGACCCTCTCGCTCCGCCTCCCGTCGGCCGAGACGACGGCGACACTCGCCCGGCTTGAGAACGGCGCCTGGACCCCGGTCCCCTCGAAGGCCGAGGGCGACCGGATCACGACGGAAATCTCCCGGGCGGGCACCTACGCCCTCCTGGTCCCCACAGAGGCACCCACCCGGACGGCGACGACCCCGACCGCCGCCGCCGTTGCGACCACCACGACAACTACGGCGACGACCCCGACCGCCGCGCCGCTGGCCCCCCTCCTGACCATCGTCGCTCTCGCAACCTTGATGCTTGGGTGGAGAGGAAGAGTTTGACGACCAGCTCATGAAGACTGAGGACCAACAACCCCTGATCCTCGAGGCTGCCGGGGACGTCCCCGGCGACCTCGTCGCGGTCGCCGCCGTCACGGCCGCGACTTTGCTCTGTGTCTACGTCCCGGTATT
>ERZ795032.1220-NODE-1220-length-19001-cov-320.733875_pt1 | contig 19001 bp, 19 predicted proteins | sample MGYA00375124_ERZ795032 | MGnify/ENA primary metagenome ERZ795032 (study PRJEB30167, sample SAMN05720154) | activated sludge metagenome | isolation source: Anaerobic digester | place: China | collected 2015-12-16 ...
GCAACTGACTCTTAATCAGTAGGTTGTCGGTTCGATCCCGACAGGGCTCACCAAAAAATAAGCCGTTTCGTGTAGTTAGCGAGACGGCTTTTTCTTTTTCTGATTTTAAATTAATTATGTAGCCTGTATGTAGCCAAGAAATTAAAGAGACATCGGAATATTAATTTTTAAAAAGTATTAATTTGAAAAAATGACTTATTTATTTTACTTTAATTAACAATAATTTTTACTGGTATCCATTTATCATCAAGTTTGACCAGTTCTATATAAAATCTATTTCTTAACATCGCACCAAAGCTGTTCTGTGCATCTACATAACCAGCAACTTTCCAAAGATTTTTCTGAGGATTTTTTTTATCCCCTTTGATATGCTCAACTTCAAAGTCCAAGGTATTTTGAAATTCAGCCGTTTTAGGTGCTTTAAGTGATTTCTCTACATATATTTTTGCCCACGTCCTAGCATCTAATTCCTCGCTTCTTTCTTGTTTTGCTGCAATTTCCTCAGGAGTGGGGGGAGGTGGGGCTGGCCCGAAGATTCCATGAGTAATTAGAAATAAAATAAGAGCAAGAATCAGACTGCCACCTATTGAAATTAAAGCGTTTTGCTTTTTTATAAATAAAAAGGTGGATATAGCTATCCAAAAGATAAGAAAAATAATAAACCAAGTCATAGAACCATCCTTTCATGAACTGCAAGTTATTTTCCATGCTTTCTACTTTTAAGAATTAAAAAGTCTTTAAATAATTAAAATTAATCCATAAAAAAACCATGTAGTTGGCCAAGGTTAATATAAAATGCAAAAAATAATGCAAAATGCTTTATATTATAGTTTTTAAAAAGAATATCCTTTAATATCATTTGATTAATATTTGTAAATAAGCAATTTCTCTATCTAGTAATTCTCCATTGCCTATATCTATTGTGGACATAAAAAAGGCGGATCGAAACCCGCCTTTAAATAACCGTTTCCTCGGCCTTGGTATATCGCTATTTATTCCCTGCTTAACAATACGGTTCAACTATTTCTTCCACTACTTTTAATTTATGTTCCGCTTCCATAATAAGCGTTAAAAGTCCGTCTTGATCCATCGTTTCAAGTCCATCGGGCATTTCGGCTGTATTGTAAAGTAAATGCAGGAAACCTCGAATAAAGGACAATCCAAGAGTTAATTCCAAACTCCTATCTTCTTTTTTCTTTGCTATGACTGCTGCATTCTTCATACTGTTCTCTCCTTTTGATTTTTTGTATGGCTAGCAATACAACAACATAACAATACAAGTCAAGAAGATATTGACTGCTACATAACTACATGGTAAAAAAAATTATGGAAAAAAACCGAAGCCCCTACAACACCACAATAGAAACTGAGCTTATGAAGAAACTGAAATTTCTATCAATCGAATTAAACAAGCGTCAAAATGACTTACTGGAAGAAGCCATCGAAGACCTGTTAAAAAAATATGAACAAAACAAAAACCCCAAAAAGTAATTGCATCTACCGATTAAAAAAAATATCCCTACCTAATAATTTTTGTGATAATCTCTGTTTCGTCGGTAAACTTACTGAAGGAACGCACTTTCCACATTTTCCGGCGATATATAGAGCTAACTTTCTTGATAATCCGATTTCACGTCTTAGGTATCGCGCTAATTCTCGCTGGCTCATTCCGGTATCTTCAAATTCACTCAGATAATAGTTAATGTCTATCTTTTCATCATCGTTAAAATCATTGTTATCAATCATGCTTTACCTCATTAAATTCAGGAATAGTCAGACATGAGCTATTAAACCCATGTCTGACTTCTTTGCGTTTGTGCTTTGTCGGAGATAACGCGGCCAAACGCCTACCGGGGTTTTTGAGAATGGATTATCTCGCGCACTCTAATGGAACAACCGGCGAATCACAGCTTTTTTCACGGTCGAATTAGTCCCGCCATGCAAAGCCAAGCATTTTTTTTTACGCCGTGGCAATTTTCAGGAGCTTTATTGCTTGATGGTTAATTATGCCGCCAAATACACGCTTACTTACATAAAACTTGACCCAGCCCTTCTTTGTATAAGGATCGCGAAGCAACCTACGGCCAGCCCTATGATCACCAATCATGTAAGCGCGCTGCCAATTTGCATACGCTATGGGATAACTATCGGCTCCAATATCCGGCATATTATCGTCGTATTCAACTGGACTGCCTAAAAGAGTATCCGGCGCGCCTTCTGTAAGTCCTTCCTTCCATATATAGTTCCCATTACCGTCTTTGAAGTTGCCTATAACCTCTGCTGTGGTATCATTCATAAGCCAGATACCATTTTGCCGATAGGTAGGCTTTAATGAACGTTTAAGAGCTTTAAGTTTATCCGCGTTATTTAAAAGAGAAGCATGTCCGCCTGCAATATAACCAACTTTGCCCCACACCCAGTTTGCATTTGCAATAGTGTCATATGTTAAAATGCCGCGTGGCTGTTTCTTACCGGTACCGCTAATAAATGCCGTGCCTTCCATCGTGGTTTCTACGTCCAGCAATTCATCAAGAAGCCAGCTCTGTACATCAAAAGCAGCATCATCAAGCAAAGCCTGAGTAACTTCCGGTAGTGCGTACCATTCGCTCCAAGGCGGTGAAAACTGCTTAAGTTCAGGCGTGTCCGTATCTGTCCGTTCATCTCTTTCACCTACCCAGCCACCCGTTGCGCCACCTGCGGAAAGTAACCGCTTATAATCACCATAAAGCCCACCGCGAACAAGGGCAATTCGACGCATTGCCACGGTATCCACGGCCAGTTTATCCATTTCCCGGTCAATCTGTTTGGGTATCATAAATCCGCCGTCTGGATCACTTTCCGTAGAAAGTTCGGCCTTTACTTCAAGCCCTCTTAATCCTTCAGGATCGGTGCCTTTACGCGCCCAAGCAAGGAACTTTTCACCGTGCTCTCTTGCTGCCGAAGAAGAAACACCAGTGCCCCGCGACGATCCGCCACCCTGAAATTCCCCACGCGCAATTCCCGTTTCAATGGCGTCAATTCGGTTGTCGTATCTGCTCTTAAAATCATCAAACTCCGTGCCCATGTCTTTTATCGTTTTGATTAAATCACCATAACTTCCGCCAACTTCTTTCAATAATGCAGCAACTTCTGCTTGTGTGTATGACATAGTAATTACTCCTAGATATTTTATTTTTTTAATCTGTTCTTTGACGTCTCACTCTCGTGATAACGTCGGTCTCTCGACTTTAATCAATCTCTCGATTGAAGTTTATTCGCGGCTCTCGCCGTAATTCGCCTCAATTCTCATCGAGGGGTGCTTCCGGTCTCCCGGCTAATCATTAAACTCTCTCTCAAACTCCCCGACTGCCCACGGCATGCCGCGCTTACCCGCCCGTTTCCAACCAGCCATGATTTCCTCCCTAGCGTCAGCCCATGCGGCCCTGAGGTCATCTGGCCTGTTACTGAGGAGGAAAATATCTGCATCCTCATCGGTCTGGGTGCCATAAGTTCCCGTTTCCCAAAAAACACGCCATGCGGGGGACAGGGTTTTTGGCTTCATGCGTCTTGTTCGCCGTTTTCTATTTGCTGGCATTATCAAATTCCTTTGCCGCCCACGGCAACTTTTTGCCGTCGAATCCGGCCATAAGGCTATCTTTGTGGGCTTCCCACAATGCTCGCAGTTCATCGCGGGCCGCTGGGCTTGTAAGGATAAACGGACGAGTCCAACTTTCACCGTAATCCTTCCAGCTGCCTTTTTCCGGTGTGCATTCACCAGTCAAAAGCAAATGTTCCTCTCCCATCGTCAATGACAGATTTTTCTTTTTACGCATTCGTCGTGTGCGATTTGAAGGCATGATTTTATTTTCCTCCAGGTCTGCCAGGACGATCACGTAGTGGCTCTAGATCAAGATTTAGGTGCTTTAATCCGGCTAGAAAAGCCGCCCGACTGTCGCGTTCTACTGGAAGTAGCGGGTGCGGTTTAGTTTGTCCGAATTTATCTTTTACGGTCATTCCGTCTTTATCGATTGTTGCCCTAGCTGATTGCGCTCGGTCGTAGGCTTCCAGTGCTACTCTTAGAATCCGCAAACCGGCTATGTCTGAAATTTCATACTCCCGAACTATATTTTTGAAGTTTTTTTTAGATTCTTTACTTAGATGTTTGGGTATTGATATGTTATTCATCGTAAAACCTCAATTTTTCAAAGGAAATTCTTAATTCCGCGCGCGCGTTTGGAACCATGCGGTTGTCAAACATTTTGGCATGAAGATTACATAGGCCGGGGGTCGCAATCCGTCACGCAAATCTTATTGGCAAAATAACACGCTAATACTCGAAATTATTAATATTTTTATTGGATTGGTTCTATGGATGGTGCTGAAAAAGCCGATTTTTACCTTGAAACTGTGTAATTATAGCACTTTTTTATTGTTTTAACAACTAAAATGACTGCATGTTTTCATTGTTTCGATTGATTTGTGCCAGTGCATCTGAATCACTCAAATTACCATCAATAGTGAGGATAGCAAAACGTTCTTGTTCTTGCTCTGATAACTGCTGTAATTGGATAGGAAAAGGTATTACATTATCAATAGGGTTTGACTGTAAGCATTCAGGTATGGATTGATTATCAGCATATGCAATGCCCGCTTCGATCCACACACGTATATTTAAACCTTGTTGGTAAGCATCTGAAGGGTCTTTACCGACAGGGACAGGCCAATGTATTGCGTTTTTATATTCTTTCAGCCAATATTGATAGAAGTTCTGTCTACCAGCTTCATCTGTATCAAGAGATACAAAAATTGTAGAATCTTTTAATATTTGTTGCGTTTCTTTGTCTGGCCTAATTACCGCACTACCTAATCCTATGACACTTACAAGATCACCTGCTTCTTGATGAAGTAGTAGCGCATCTAATTCTGATTCAACAACCATAACAACATGCGCGACATTCGTCGCTGCCCGGCAAGGAAAGGCTAAAGGTATTGTTGCTGATCCAGCTAAAAGATGATAATTCTTGCCATCCTTAACAGTTTTATTCCTTATCCTGATTCTGATTAGCTGACCTTCAGAATTGCAAACAGGTATGTATAAACCAGATGGAACAAGTAAATTTTTGTGCCGTTCATCTGTTATAGGTAATCCCCACTCCTTCCGAAGATTATATTCTGAATAACCCATCCAGCCTAATCCCATTCTAATGGCCGTTTCCCTCGTCAAACCTCGACCATGAAGAAATTGCCAAGGTGTAGTATGGATACCAGTATCATTTTTAAATCCGTCATAATCCAAGCTATCAACATCATCGGTAATAGCGAGTAAGTTTTCTTGCGCTTGGAACATAAGTTCCGCTGCTCTTTTACTCCAATTACCTGATGGAATAGCCTCTGAATTTTTTCTCTGCCTAGGCGATTGAGGCTTTGCCGAAATCGGGGTTTTTCCTACAATTCGTCTTGCCTCACGATAAGATATTTTTCTGTATCGCTGTAGGTAGTCAATTGCATCTCCCTTGATATTGCATCGACGACACCAAAACCGTTCTTTTTTATCCGTCAACACATGAAAACGATCCGTGCCGCCACACCACGGACAGGCGGTAGCCCATTCACCGCCGTGCGTTGCGGAAACTTTAATTAAGCCGAATCCATCCGATTGCATTAATTCTCTTATATCCATTAATTCCTAACTCCTTGTTTATATTCAAGATAACCATTAATAACCATAAAGTTCTTATTAATGGTTATAGATAACTATCTGTATTTGTTATTAATAACCATTACAACCATTACAACCATTAATATAATTATATATAAATAAGGCTTTTAGTATTTGTAGGGATTCTACAGAAAAGTTGAAAAATGCCGTTTTTTTGGTTTTGATGGTTATTGTTAATAATATCAATATATTACCACAACCATGAGCCTTATTTTGATGGTTATTGATGGTTATGTATAATAAATTCAATAAGTTGTGATAGTTATGGAGTATCATATTTATTCATTCCAATTAATTCTGATTTTTACGGCTGATTCTAAAGCTGTTCTGCAATCATTTAATGACGGAAAACGATAATAGCGTTCACCATTACCTTTTTGCTTACGTTCTATTCCGGGGCATAATTCACGTATTTGTTTTCCGAACATTTTATCTTGAGTTAAAAAACGATCCCCAGCGACTTTACTGAATGTAGTGAAAAGTTCGTAAAAATCCGCAGTGGGATATTCCAGTGGCCAATAATTTTGTTTGCCGAAAGAACCATTCCGCAAACATTCAAACCAAAACTTTTTTGGCGACGGCCAACTATGTAGAATTTGATTGAGTAAAGCTTCTCGTCTAGGGAAATTACGGAAGTCAAAATCTGTTATGTTTAAATGAAGTAATGAGTATAGCATTGCCTCTCTTCCTCCGTTATCCATCTGAGTTTGGATTTCTCCAAAGTATTTTGAATTTTTTATTTTCGTATCGCTTACATCAATACAGAAAAATCGTCTTTCCTCGGTATCGGCTGGCACTACCCAGGAATTATTTGACGCAAAGATGAAGTTTGTATGATTTTTTATTAGAAATGCTTGTTTATGTTTCGCTTCTACATGAAAATGACTTTCGGTAATCATCCCCTTCAAGGGGCCTTCACCCTGCTTATCACCTGCCCAAAACGATTCATCAACAAACATTAAAAGACAATCTTTAAGATGATCGTTAAACCGTCCAGTAAGTAAATGCGGGCTAATGATATGCTTATAATGTTGACCGAATATTTTTCCGAAATTATTGACAAGCATTCCTTTTCCAGTTCCTTGCTTACCTTTCAGTACCAATACTACACCCGGCCTATCACCACCCGGAAATTGAACAATACGTGCCATCCATGCCATTAGGTATTGGAAGAGCTCAGTATCTTTGCTGCAAATATTTTTGAAAATATGATCTTCCATTTTTGACCAATTGCCTTTTTGGGGAGTCACAGCAAATCCACGCCAGAGATTATAATAACTAGGGTCTGTTTTTTGTTCAGGATCAAAAACAAGTCCCGAAAATTCGCGCCTATCTCGATGGTCTAGCCAGTAATCGGCAATGGTAATTTCTTGCTTTTGTTCTCTAACAACGATGGTAGTTTTTTGATTCTGGTACCAAGCTTTAAAGTCTGGCAGCGTTGAAAAATCAACATCGGGCAAGTCATTAGCAGGATTTATAACTTCATTCAAAATAAGACATTTTCCATTTAGCATAATTACTGCGTGTTTTTCATTAAGCTTGTTAATTATCTCTTTATGTTGAGTATCGTTGCCAACATCCGAAACGCCTTCCTGAAGGTATTGTTTTTTTTCATTTTCTATGGTCTGCATGACTTTAGATATAATGGATGAAGTGTCGGCAGCGTTTATTGTCATTTCTCCTTTCCTCAACTTTAATTATTTTTAATAAACTCAATTTTCCATCCCCAAAACTCGAAGAACTTCAACCTTCGGCCACAATAGCCGACCGTTGGCTAATTTTTTAGGCCTTATTCCCATGTAATGCCCGCAAACACACAATCCCCTTCGAATCGTTTGTGCATCGACTCGAAAAAATGCCGCCATTTCTTTTGTATTTATTTTTTCTTCTTGTTTCATAATTGAACCTCCAACTTTTTTTGTTGGCATCAATTATAATAATATGAATTTAATAATACAAGATAAATATGTAATGATATTAATTATTTATGACATAGAAGGGGGTTCAATGTCAACTTTAAGGAATGGGTTTTTGATGTTTGTTCTTATTGTACGTGCTTCTCCGCCGATTTTTTTTACAATCAATTCAGCAACCCGACTGTTACTTAAGTTACTATTTTCCTGCCAGATTTTATCAGCTTCGGCCTGCCATATTTCATAGTTTGATTTTGCTTTCTCCTTCCTTACAATAGTAGATTTTATTCCTCCTTCTCTACCGCCACCGATGTTTTTACGAATATGCACAACACCATTTTGAACGATATCGCGAACTTCCCCAGCACTAAAAACTAATGCTGAAAATTGTAATGTCCGCATAAATGCACACCAAAAATTATAATCTTTAATTCTTTTTCTTAAATCATCAATCTGTACTTTTGTTGATTGATAACGAAAATAACCATTTTTTTTAAACAATTTCTCTGCTTCATTGATAAAATAATCTGCAAATGTCTCATCTGCGTTTGCTGCAAATTTTTCTTCATTGTCGAATAGATCAAGTTCATCGTCTATTCGTTGATCCATATTAGTTAAATCTCCAAAGAGGATCATTTTGTCCGTAGGATTACAATTGAAAAATTCTAAAGGTTTTTTTTTCATTCTTTAATTTCTAACCCCTTCAATCCGAATCATATATTCTTCTTCGCCCGAAACAATCCGTGTCAGAAAGCGTTCCCACTTAAGCAGTGTCGCGTGTTTTTCCTTCAAGTAATCATGCCGGTCATAATGTTGTGCTTGAACACCAGATATTCCATGACTTAATAGTTGCGCTCGAATATCCCGACTAATACCTAATCCTGCAAGCATAGTTTCACACGTCCGCCGTATGTCCCTAAGGTCAAAAGGTTCACCACCCATTGTTGCGGCAATCTCTGTAACTCGTGGCCCCGGCATTGAATCATGTATTGGTGTTTTATTTGTCTTTGAAGGGAAAAGTAAAGTTGTTTCCTTTGATTCCGCTCTTTTTATAAGTTCTGATACAATTGATGACGCAATCGGCCCTAGTGGAAGAAAATGTTCTCGTGGTTCTCTCCTCTTACCTTTAGAATCGAATAAACGAAGTATTTTATTATCTGCATTCCAGTCATTAATTTCGGCCCTTAATAATTGCGCCATGCGTTGACCACCGGAAAACAAGGCTAGCTTCAACGCCATATCAATTACGTCTTCATCTAATGCAAATATATATTTTTTTAGTTCCTCTCTATTTAATGTTCTATTACCAGCTTTAACGGCAATTGTGGGGATAACATCGACAGGATTATTGACGATATTAAACTTAATAAATGTGCTAGGTAAATCTGTGTCAAATGGTGCTCTACGTCCGCAATTATAAGCTGCACTAATTGTTGATCGTAATATTCCGGCTGTTCGTTCTTTTCCTGCTTCACGAACTTGTCGGATTAAAGCGGCTATATCATGTGCTGTAATAGTAATTGCCGATTTTTTAGCAAGAATAGGGTCTACTTCCAAAATATGAACTTTTATCGCGGATCGTGCTGCCGCTGCTGATTTGGTTTTACCTCGTGCTTCAAGATAATCTGTGTAAGCATTAAGAAGGGCAATGAATGTATATTTCTGACTTGCTTCAGTAGCGGCTTTTTTTGCTGCTTTCTCTGCTTTCTTTGCCTGTTCTTGCTCTCGCGGGTCAATTCCTATATCAATCAATCTTTGCAGCCGCCGAGCTTCTTTCCTAGCATTGTCAATTGTCCATATATCAACTTTACCAATTGTCCAACGAATAGTTGATCTGTTTAATTTTCCCTCAAATATGAAAGCTTTTGCACCTGATGCTGTAACTCTGATTGCAAGACGTGGGACATCTTTATCCCACAAAAAAGCCTGTGTTTTTTCGGGTGGGCAGCTGAAAGCTTTGATTCGTTCAATCGTTAAATTTTTGCGCTCCATATGAACTCCCGTTCTGTTATCAGTATGTCATTGGCTACATGGCTACATGAGTTTTTCACTTACTTATTTTGGTCAGCATGTCATTTTTCATCAACTGATTTTTGCCAGTGTTTCCTATGTAGCCACCATGTAGCCAAAATAATACAATATGCTTCAATGGAAGTCAATATAAAAAATGCTGTTATTTGATGTAATTATAGAATATATAAAGAAAATACAATTGTTTTAAATTGAAGCAAATATAGACATTTTCTGACTCTTAATCAGTAGGTTGTCGGTTCGATCCCGACAGGGCTCACCAAATATCAAGGACTTACGAGTTTCGTAAGTCCTTTTTTATTGACGCCCGTTGACGCCCAATTGTCAGGAACAAGCTAACCGCTGATGATCTGAACAATTATTTTCCGATGCCTTTTCAGGTTGTCAAAATCAATGAAAACAGTCTGCTGCCATGTTCCCAGGGTGAGCTTGCCGTCGAAGATGGGAATCGTCACCGCGGGCTTCATTAATGCGGCGTGGACATGAGAAAATCCATTGCCGTCGTCCCGTCTTTTGTTGTGTTCATAAGGGATGTTGAAGGGGGCGATTTTTCCAGCGCCCGTTTCAACATCCTCGAGTACACCGGATTAATATTCGATAGTTGTTACTGCTCCGGTGGAACCGGGGCAAAAAATCGTTGCCAGGCCGCGGGCAATATTCAGTTCTGAAATGATTGCATTTACCCGGTTCGTGAAAAAAAACTATCTTTCGCTCAAATCAAATTTTCCGCGCAATATTTTAGCATTGGAGCGCAGAATAAAGACACCGTAAACCTTGTTCAACGCCGGGTCGTATTTTTCCTCGACGGTGTCTGCCGGGATGGACCACTCTTCGGCCACGTCATTTCTGCCCAGGGAAACCTGTTTTTCAACATTAAGAGAATCAAAAGCCGCTCCATCGCTTTTCAGCTTCCGCAAAAATTGAGAGTCGTTTTCTTTAAGAGGCACAGTGACTTGTTCGAAGCCGTAGACATCTTCAAAATATGTCATCATCGGCATCGGGAAATAGTTGGTCAGCATCATCGGAACATTAGCATTGAAATGAGGATTTTTATTGATGACGAGCCGGCAGCTGTCGTCATCCATTTCATGGTCCTGCGAGTAGCCTTCCATCCGATATTTGATGGCTGCATTCAGTGCATTTTTTTCGAGAAAGCTGAGTCCCTCCAGTGGATGATTTTTTACGGGGGAATTTGCCGCAGGAATGAAGCGGCGGTAATAGACGTAAACAGGTATCGGCGTGTTGGGGAAGGTAAAAACGTGGCTTACATCGAGACTCCGGTAATCATAGGTTTGCCGGCCGCATCTCTGAGTGTCAAACCAGCCACGGGTGAAGTCAAGTTGTGTCGAAGTCCTGGGATCACTGACGGAAATATTTGCCAGTCCTTCGCCGCTGTATTCAATTAATTTGCCGATAAATCCCGAGCCGTCCTTGTAATTCGGGTGAAAGACTCTTTTTTCAAATTTGGCTTTAACGTTCAGCTTCATTACTTCCCCGGTGCTTTGGGTTTGGTGCACATGTTTTTCTCCGTACTTGTCCTTATATTTCATGTCGTTCACTCTGCTTAAGCGCTGCTCCGAATAAATGTCGGCTTCAATCGTCGGCAGTTCGCTGACCAAAACTTTTTGTTTGATGAAAATGTCCCAATAGACGGGGCGGTTGTTTTCATCGAGGCCCAGGAGATCCGGGGAGGTGTCGCTGCAGACTTTGGAAGTAATTTCTCCGCTGATCTCAGAATCAGTGTTGGCAGCGTTCAGCTTCAACAGTCGATTGTATCCGTCTTCGCGGGTGACGTCTTTCGGTTGATTAAGTGAACCAAGGCTGGTCGGCGTCAATTTGATCTCATCGAACCATAATCCGCTAATCGGCTTGTCTTGATAATCGAGAGCCCGGAAGGAGATGTTTTTGACTTCTCCCGGCATGACGTAGACCACGGGCTCCTGTTCAATTTTTACCGGACAGGCTATGGTGATTGTCTCTTTTTCCGATTCGATATTTTCCAGGTAAGCAGACTCCGGAATTCCAAAAAATTTTGTCACTTTGGTTTCAATTGCGGCGATGGGACGCCGGCAGGCGTAAAGATTCTTGAAACAACTGCTGTCGAATATTTTGTTGTCGATCTCGATTTTTTGAGTTTTGCCCAGGACTTCCTGCTCGCTTCTGGCGAAGGGGACGCTGTCGTAGACAAAGGTTTTTCCAGTGGCTCTGCTCGAAAAACAGTATAGTTTCTGGCCTTCCGGGTCGAGGCCGACGGCGCCGTGTTTGTCATGAATTTCCTCGATTTTAATTTCGAGAGCGGTATTTTCGGGGTCGCGTTGAACTTTTCCTTTGGTGATTTTGTATTTGATCCTGGCGGGTCTTAATTCAGCGCGCAGAATCGGCTGCATCGTATTAATGATGTGCTGCATAGGCTGTTTGAATTGGTCAATCTCATCTCTGCTGCCGGCGGTAAGCACTTTTTGAAAAATGGTAATCGACTGACCGGCATTGGATTTGCGGGTAATCTGCAGCCCGATGCGCAGTTTGTGATTTAGTTCCACGTTTTCAGTCAAGAGAACGTTAATTGATACCAGTGTATTGCGGGAAGGGTGTACATATTTGATGTTTCCGATGGTGACATTTCCTGACTCCGTGTCGGGCAGGGAATTGCGGAGCCAATTTTGCAGGTGCGGCGGATCATTGGTTGCCGAGCCGTCCTCATTAATAACCAGGGATGAAGCAGAAAAGGCTATCTCGGGTTCCCATGTGGCATCACATAAAATTTCATCGGCAAAAAGAGGAGCCGTGAAAATAAAAATAAAAAGAACAGCCATAATAAGATTGCTTTTTTTCATAATTTTAATGTCCTCTGAATTTGACAGGTGTTATTTTTTTGCAGGCAAAAAAAATAAGAGAAACAATGTGGTGTGTCAAATAGTAAATATGCCTGCGCCTTGCTTGAGCAATAAATTATCAGCCTGCAGCTACAAGGTTTTTATCGGATTCCTGCCCGGATTTCTTTGTCTTTTAAAGGAAATATTTTTGCTGAATTCCAGGGTTTCCAAAAGACGAGTACAAAACTTGTCTTCGAATTGAGACAGTCGAAGTTTCTTATCTTTGATTTCGCCGGGAATTACGGCAAAAAGTATCCCCGGCCGCTGCCGGGAGAAGCCCGCCGGACAACAGACCTTTGAGATCGATGCCGGTTACAATTCTGTATCATTTATGGAATAATTGTTTAAAGTCAGATACTTATTTCTGCATCCATCTTCCTTGAAGGATGGTTGAAACCTGCCCATCAATTCTTTTCATCTGCCGGCGGAATACAAATATGTGCCGAATATGGCCGATGATCATCCGTCGAAATTCAATATAACCGTGTATAATCAAATAGATATACCAATGGCATGCCGTTTGCCCTTATTAAGGCCAAGGTCGGAATACCTTTGCCAGCCGGCGGAAAAGACGGACGACCTTACTATCCCAAATAATCGAGGAAGGAGAATTAATTATGAAACATTATTTATCTGCTGCATCTAAAAAAACTCTTTGGATTACTTTGCTGCTACTGGGCCTTTTGTCTTTATACAGCATACCGCTTTATGCTGATGAGGAAAAGCCAACAGCTGATCTTTCCGTTGCGGCTCTGACCAAATATGTCTGGCGCGGTCAGGAGCTCAGCCGGGACAGCATTGTGCTGCAGCCGTCCGCGACAATCGGCTACAAAGGTTTTTCCGTCAACCTCTGGGGAAATGCTGATACCAAACCCTACCTGGGAAGTGACGACAACAATTCCCTGCACTGGACGGAAACGGACTTTACCCTGGGATACAGCAGGACTTTCGGCAAGGTGACCGCCGGCGTCGGATATATCTATTACGGACTGGCGTCTTTGCAACCCGGCGGCGTCGATCCGCCGGATTCACAGGAAATTTACGCCAGCGTGGGATTGAATACGCTTCTTTCCCCGACTTTGACGATCTATAAGGAGATCAGCCATTACAAACAATGGTATTTTCTGCTCGGCGCATCTCATACCTTTGCCCTGCACGACAAGGTAGGCTTAAAACTGGCGGCATCAGCGAGTTACCTGAAGAGTGAGGATGCCGACGATTATCCCGAGATCGACTCTGATTATTCACCGACCGGAGACAAATACAATAATTTGCATGATGGTATGCTGACGGTGAGTTTGCCGGTTACCCCGGTTAAATACCTGACCGTTACGCCTTCATTGTCCTATGTCTTCCCTTTGTGCAGTGATGCGAAGTACGAGATGAAATACCGCGGCCTGCGGGGAGTTTCCGGTACCTCGGAAAGAGACAGTTCTTATCTTTACGGCGGCTTGACGTTGAGCTTCACCTTTTAAAAGAAGCAGATCTTATGGTATTTAGCAGGAATAATACAAGGAAAAAACTAATCACTAAGTTGAATATAATAGGATTGTTCCTCGAACGATGTGTGCAGGGGGGCTAGTCGGCGATTAACGATTAAATGGACTAAATGGACAGGCGTGCAGATCGGGAAAATGTACTGGATACGAAGCTGTTGACCGAGGTCGGAGTGGAGGAGGCACAGGCAGGAATCCCCGCCCTGCACGCTGATTCCATCACTCTCTTCGACGCCGTGAACCTGAAGGATTTGACACCGTATGTGCCCGCTTGTCCTTGAACAAACCGATCTTGGCCAAAAGGATCGGCTCGAACGATAGAAAGAAGTGCTTCCGGCATGGTACCCACTTTTATCCCAGAAAAAAAACTCGGCTATTTTAACCAGACAAGGCCGCTCTTGTCTCGATATTCCGATTTTCTTAATTTATAAGTATATAAAAATATATCTTTATTGTATATGGTTTTCATTAACGCAAAAATATAAACAAATATTATGTATTTAGAAAGACAGGCTCTTATCATATTTCTTGACAGACCTTTAGAGAGAAAAAACACCATTTAAGGAGGTTTCATATGCGTAATTGCAAAATGATTTTTGCCTGTATGTTAGCCGTCACGTTAATTGGGTTTTTCATGGGTTGCACAGGGGCGATGTTTAAAAATTATGGAAGCTTTCAACCGAGCACTGTTGCAACAGAAAATTTTGAAAAATTTATTGTCAATAACGATTATAACTATTTTCTAAGTGGATCTGATGTTTATCCCGTTGCAATTTTCGGACTGAAAAAAGATTACATCATTGATAGTGACGAAAATCTGTGGAAAAAAATAGATCAGAAACAAGAAGTAATGTCGGATCTTGTCTCACATATGCAAACGAGGTTGAGAGATTGCTGCAGACAGAGTCCACATGGTTTTGATATTTTAGACAACAATGGGAATAAAATAGGTGAATGGTACTCCATGCTCGATCTCATCATTGCCGTCAAAATCAAAGAAGATAAAAAAGTAGTGATCTATCCCCCATCAGATACTGACAATGTTAAGAGATATAAGGATATGGGGCAGTAGAAACAAAAAGCAGATTGACACATTAAAGTTTCACCTTGCGCAGCTATTTTGCAACTCCCGCCGTCAGGAGAGCATGGTGGAATCCAGGGAGTGGCTGTTACTTGTTTCCATCGATACTTCAATGTTGATGAGGAGGTGCAGGAAAAATGCAGAAGGAACGACTGGTTGTCATCGGCGGAGATGCGGCAGGAATGAGCGCTGCCGCTCAAGCAAAGCGGATTAAGCCTGAGCTGGACATCATTGTCTTCGAGAAGGGGCCGCACACATCCTATTCTGCCTGAAGCATTCCCTACTACGTCGGCAGGGTTGTCGACGATATCCGGAAGCTGGTGGCTGTCACACCGGAAAAATTTCGGGACGAATACGGTATTGATGCCCGTGTCCTCCATGAAGTTACCGAGATCGATCTGAAAAACCGTCGTCTCTGTGTCCGCGACATCGGGGGAAACAGGGAACAGTCTGAGGCCTTTGATCATCTGATGATAGCCACGGGCTCCATTCCTTTTTGCCCAAAGGTGCCGGGATCCAATGCTCAAGGCGTATACGGGCTTCATTCTCTCCAGAGCGGCATCCGGGTGAGGGATGTCATCGACAGCGAGAACCCGAAAAAGGCCGTTGTTGTAGGAGGAGGATATATCGGGCTCGAAATGGCGGAGGCACTCATTATGAGGGGCCTCGATGTTTCTTTAGTGGAGCAGGCCGGCCAGGTCATGAACACACTGGATCCCGATATGGGAGCGCTTGTTTCCGATGCCGTCATGCGTGTGGGTGTGAAACTCTTCAGGGAAGAAACTTTTCAGTCCGTCGAAGTCGCAAGCGGCCGTGTTCAGGCCGTTGTCACGGATCACCGGACCATTCCCGCCGACATAATTATTTTAGGGCTGGGAGTCCGCCCCAACACAGAACTTGCCGAGCGTGCGGGAATTTCCCTCGGCGTGCAAAAGGCCATTAAAACCAGCGACCGGATGCAGACGAACATCCCGGGTGTCTGGGCGGCAGGCGATTGCTCGGAATCATTCCACCTTGTAAGCCGGCGTCCTGTTCATATCGCTCTTGGAACTATCGCCAACAAGCAGGGCAGGGTTGCCGGGATTAACTTGGGCGGGCGATATGCCACTTTCCCGGGTGTGGTGGGAACGGCTGTTAGCAAGATATGTAATATGGAAGTGGCCAGGACAGGCCTCCAGGAGAAAGAGATCAAGGCTCTCGGACTGGAATATGTGACGGGGCGAATCAACACTGTGACGCGGGCCAGTTATTATCCCCATGCAGGTAAGATAACAGTGAAGGCAATTGCCGAAAAGGGAAGCGGCAGACTTCTGGGCGCCCAGATCGTGGGCGTGGAGGGGGCGGCCAAGCGGATTGATGTTTTCGCCACGGCGCTGCACGCCGGATTTAGTGTTGAGGAGATGATCAATCTCGACCTCAGTTATGCACCTCCTTACTCCACCGTGTGGGACCCGGTGCATCTTGCCGTTCGCCAGGCCGAAGCGGCTCTGACAGGACGTTTATAAGAGCTTTTGCAAAATAGTAATTCGCAACGTCAGGACTTTTCAAAATCGTTTGTTTGTAGATAAGATGAAAAAATAAGAAAACCGTTGATAATGCAATCGAATCAAATTATTATGAAGCATAAATACATTATCATACGTGGTTTTTTATGCCGACGGCACTGTCGGCGGTTGCAATATTCACACTGATCCATATAAACAATGGTTATGCGTGCCAAGGCGATGAGGAGAACTCGTGAATAAACGACTTGAGATATACCAGAAATATAACCAAGCTTTTTCAAGGATTACTGGCGACTTAGAGTATGCACCATACAATTGGGGTAATTTACCATCAAACATGTCTATTCATTGGTTGGTATATAGCCAAATGTTCGACGAGTTCTCAAGAGAGATATCCAACGCTATCAATAAGTTCGTCCACTTGATCGATCAGCTTGATTCTTGGCAGCTCGCCTTTCACGAACTTTCAGAAGATGATAAATTCGAAGCTGTTCATGAATTCGTTGATACAATTGGAACTGTTGCGCTCAATCTCCCTTACGTTATAAGATCCCGATTTATTTTTGCAGTTGCGCATTTGTGCCACCAGGCAAATCAGGCATTGGACAAATCCGCCTGGGTTGACAACTTCCCATTAGATAACGAAGTCTTTTTTGAAACAGCAGATTTGTATGCGTCACGCTGGAAATCATATAAGAAGCTGAAGAAATCACTTGAAGCCATTGCCAATAAACGTTTTAGAGAAGAAACTCACTACTTTAGGGATAAGTACAACCATAGATTTTCACAAAGAATCGAATTTGGCCAGACGGGGTTTGTCACCAGAATCGTCGCCAAAGACTCTAGGGTAAGCTATGGCTTTGGATTCTTTGAACCTCTTACACTCGAACTTATTGTTTCTTTGCTGAAGTTTCAGTACCAAGCTTGTTTCAGTGCTTTTAGACAGTTCCAGCAACTGATCTCTGAGCATGTAAAGACCATAGAATTCGCATAACCCTGCAATGAACCAGACGGGCGCCACGCCTTGGTTTTATGGAAGGTATTGGCACTACGGCACCCGCTGGTTATCGCGAACGTTAAAAGAGTAATACGAGCTGAAGGACTAAACAAGCGATATATGCGGAAGGGGAAGCACCAAAAAGCAAATATTGATATTACGCCGACATGTCCTAATATTTCAGAACGAATATAATTCAATCATAATAAGGAGAATGAAATAAATTGAAAAAGATTATTTTAATGTCATTAGTTGTTTTCTGCCTTTTATCTTTTAGGCACAGTTCTTATGCCGACCAAATATCATATAATGAAATATTATCCTTCGCCGAAGTTGTTAAAGTACAGGATGTAAAAAAAGGCGATTTATATTTACGCGCAAGAAACTGGTTTTTAAAGACTTACAATGTAGGAACTAACGTAATAACATTGCAGGATCAAGCAAACGGCGAATTGGTTGGTGATGCAATGATACTGCACTCTGAAAGTGAAATATTTAACCCTAATATGTGTGCTGCCGGAAAAATTCATTATACAATTCATATATGGGTTAAGGACGGTAGATACAAGTATGATATTTCAAATTTCTATTTAGTTTCAAAGTGCTCTAATAAAAAATGGTGGAATATTAAAACATTCTACAAATCTGAATATGATAGCAATATCATGGATAAAACAGTTAAAGAAAATCATGACAGAGTAAGAACCCATATCTTAAATGACATAAATAATCTCGTAAGCTCTTTAAAAGAGTATATGGCAAATGCTACGAATGCAAATAATGATAACTGGTAACATTAATCATCAATTCTCTTAAGTGAGTAGCGGATTTCGGACATTCGGCTTTTCGATAACACTAGCGAGCTAATGTATTGAGAATTGAAAAGCTTTTAACCAGCCTCTACATGTTATGCCCGCCGAATACCACCCAGTTCAAAGTGCACCAGTTTTAGCCAGAGGACTTCATGGGGTATCCGGTAGTTGAGGCAATTGCCGGGGGCGGGCCATTACATTAAATGAAGAAAACATTAAAAATAATCCTGTTTATCTTCATGGCAATTTTTTTGGGGGGCTGTAATATGCAAAACAGATATCTTTATTTTCCCAGCGCCGAGTGGCCTTCCGTGCGAATGCTTGAATATGAAAATATGAGGCTCTGGCAGGCGACGGCCTCGGATTATCGGGGTTTGATTGCCGCTCACGAAGCACCTGCGCCCAATGGCACCATTGTTCTTTTCCACGGCAATGGCGGCACGGCGCTCGACAGAGGCTTCTATTTAAAGCCTTTTATGGAACTGGGATTTCGCGTAACCTTAGCCGAGTATCCGCAATATGGAGGCCGCCCGGGAAAAGTGGGAGAAAAACCGTTTGTCGCCGACGGTCTGGAGACGGTGAACCTGGCCTACAA
>ERZ795032.1227-NODE-1227-length-18849-cov-244.053900_pt1 | contig 18849 bp, 20 predicted proteins | sample MGYA00375124_ERZ795032 | MGnify/ENA primary metagenome ERZ795032 (study PRJEB30167, sample SAMN05720154) | activated sludge metagenome | isolation source: Anaerobic digester | place: China | collected 2015-12-16 ...
CAGCACTGCTTCCCGCCGGCCTCTTCTCCCTCGAGGAGGAGCCGGCCGAAGAGCACTCGCTCGATCGTTGCGGCCACGTACTTCATCCGCTGGGCCGCCTCCATATCCTCGTAGCGGTGGATGTCCGCGTAGACCTGCAGGCGGACGAGGCCGAACCGGAAGCGGTCGAGATCCTCGTCCCCAAGGTCGGAAGCCTCACGGTAGATCGGTTCGAGCAGGAAGGGGAACTCCTCGAAGTTATCGAGCGCCTCGACAACCTTTGAGAATATTGGGAGGGGGTCCTCTCGCCCGGAAAGAACCCTCGCGTACTCCATTGGTCACTCCTCGATCTGCTTGACCAGGGCTTTCATGACGGCATCGATGCTCTTCCAGGTCGGGTTCTCGGCGCTCCCGGCCTGGCGGATGATGAAGGGCCGCCCTTCGTCCGCGGCCTTCCGCATATCGGGATCGAGCGGGATGGCGCCGAGGAAGGGAACCCCGAGCTCCTTTGCTTCTTTTTCGCCGCCGCCTTTGCCGAAGATATCGATCTCCTCCTTGCAGTGGGGGCAGATAAAGCCGCTCATGTTCTCCACGATACCGAGGACCGGGAGCTCGAGTTTCTTGATGAACTGGACGGCCTTGCTCGAGTCGAGTATCGCGACGTCCTGCGGGGTGGTGACGATGACGGCCCCCGCGATGTTCGGGGCGAGCTGGGCGACGGTGAGCGCCTCGTCGCCGGTTCCGGGCGGGAGGTCGACGACCAGGTAGTCGAGGCTGCCCCAGTTGACGTCCTCCAGGAACTGCTTGATGACCGTCATCTTCATCGGGCCGCGCCAGATCACGGGGGTGTTGCGCTCCGGGAGCAAAAACGCCATGGAGATGATCGCGAGGTTGCCGGTGACCCTGACCGGTTCGATGACCTTTCCGTCGTAGGACTGGAGGCGGGCATCCTCGATGCCGAGCATCTTCGGTATATCCGGGCCGTGGATGTCAAGGTCGATGAGGCCCGTGTTGTAGCCCTGGTTGGCAAGGGCGTAGGCAAGGTTCGCCGCTACCGTGCTCTTGCCGACCCCCCCTTTCCCGGAGAGGACGAGGACGACATGCTTTACCATGACATCGGCCTTCGGGGGGAGGCCCTTTGGAGCGCCCACGTTTCTCTGGTCATCGCACTTGGTCGCAGACGGACAGCCGGCGCAGTCTCCGGAACAGGTATCTTTATTGGGTTCATTCGTTTGAGTCATCAGAATTATCCTCCACGATGTGATATCCTTCGCTAAGGAAGATCTAGAGCTACTATATATTAGCGGCAAGCGTCACAAAAAGGTATAGGTGATGGCAAAATTTCCTGTATGCCTCGGGGAATACCGCTTTTCGGCGAGTGTATCCGCCCGCCGCAAGGGGGGGGAGGAGGGCGGCAACGTTGCCGTCGCCAGGGGTCTCTTACGACATTCGCCTGGCTGCCTCTGCCATCCTCTCAAGACCCCGGCGGTGCGGAGAGGACGTCGCCGGGCCCATCCCCCGGGGCACCTCGCCGATGCCGGCCGTACAGTACCGGAGCTCCCGGAATGGGACCGCGATAGGGACCCCCGCGACCCCGGCATCATCCCCTCTTCCCCGGCCTATTTCTTGATGTGCCATCCGCCCGTCGCCTCGGGTATGCAGTCGATCTCGGGCGAGTAGGGCTTGATGTCCAGCACCGGGGTTCCGTCCAGGGCGTCAAGCCCCCTGACGACCAGGATATCGCCGTCGCGCCGGACCAGGTCGACGATCCCGAATCCGATCGGGTTTGGGCGTGCGGGCGAGCGGGTGGAAAAGACCCCTCTCGCCCGGGTCTCCCCCGGCGGCTTTGCATAGAGGAGCCCCCTCTCCGCCCGGTCGAGCCAGTAGAGCACGATGAGGTGGCTGCTCCGCTCTACATCCTCAAGCCCCGGGGCGTAAGCATCGAAGACGTGGATCTCCGCGACGGTATCCGCGAGGCGCCCCTGGCGCGGGGCGTCACCCCTGGCCCGGTAGGGCGACCGGACGACGCCGATGGGGGTGCACTCGATCGGGGCCATATCTACCGCCTCCTCCCCTCCGCATCGAGCACCTCGTTGCAGAGGCGGTCGGCGACCTGGATGCAGGGGTCCTCCCTCGGGACGTTCTCGAACCTGACCTTTGTGAAGTGGCGAGACCACTGCCGCACCTCATCCGCAAGGGCCGCCAGGTGCTCCTTCGTGATGCGGTACCGGCCCGTGAGCTGGCGGACGACCAGCTCCGAGTCCGACCGGACCTCAAGGTGCCCCCGGGTGAACTCCCGTGCGGCGCGAAGGCCGTTGATGACGGCGTGGTACTCGGCAACGTTGTTGGTCGCCTTCCCGATGAACCCCGAACTACTGGCGGCGACGGCGCCGTCCCGCACGATCACGTATGCCCAGGCGGCATCCCCGGGGTTCCCCCGCGATGCACCGTCGGTGTACAGCGTCACCTCACCGGTGCCCCCTCCCGTCTCTTTCTGTGTCATCTGCCGATCGATCATCGATCTCTGGAGGGTTATTGATATCGCTTTCCGGGGTGAAGGGAAGTCCACCCCGAAATGTTAATACCCCGGCGGGTTAAGGGCGGACCCATGCTGGATACGGGCCGGATCATTGAGGATAAAACGATGCGGGGTCGATTGAGCGTTTTTGCGGATCGGACCGATGCCGGGCGCCGCCTCGCCGCAACGCTCTCGCAGCTCGAGACGGTTGCCGAACCGGTGGTCTGTGCCATCCCCGCCGGCGGGGTGCCGCCGGGGCTTGAGGTGGCACGGGCGCTCCAGGCACCCCTCCGGATGGCAGTGGTGCGGAAGGTGCAGATCCCCTGGAACCCCGAGGCCGGGTTCGGTGCCGTGACCTGGGACGGGCGGGTCTTCCTGAACCGCGCCCTGATGGCCGGACTCGGTCTCTCGGAGGCTGAAGTGGGCGCTGCCGTCGCAAAGGCCAGGAAGAGCGTGGAGGAGCGCGTGGAGATGTTCTCCGGCGGGCGGCCCGAACCCGGGCTTTTCGGTCGGACCGCGATCCTGGTCGACGACGGCCTCGCGACAGGGTACACGATGCTTGCCGCCGTCGAGGCGGTCCGGTCCGGGTCACCCCGCGAAGTCATCGTGGCGGTCCCCACAGGCTCCCTCCATGCCGTCGAGTTCATCGCCCGGAAGGCCGACCTCGTCGTCTGCCCGAACATAAGGACCGGCCGCACCTTCGCGGTGGCACAGGCCTACGAGCGGTGGCACGACATCACCGACCGGGAGGTGCAGGAGTTGTTGATCCAGGCCCGGGATATGGGGCTCTTTTGATAACCCGGAGCCGGAACGGTCCGGGAAACGGCCCCGGCACCACCCGCTGCCGGCGCCCCTGCTTGCGGGTGAGTCGCGTCGCCGCCGCTTCGGGTTCACCGGGCTTTGGGATCCGGCCCCGATGTCCCGTACCGCAACAGGTATATACGACCTCCCCTCAGGGGTGCCGGAGAGGTGATGAGCATGCAGGACCTGAAGGTCGAGATCGATTTTGATCACTTTCCCCCCGAGTATACCTGTGATGGGGAGGGCATCTCCCCGCGGATAAGGATTACCGGATCAGGTGCGCCCTATCTTGCGATCATCATAGATGATCCGGATGCTTCGAAGGGCACATTCACGCACTGGGTTGCCTGGAATATACCGTCGACGGAGGAGATCCCACCGGGCATCCCCCCGGAGCCCCGGATATCCCATCCGGTCTCCATTGTCCAGGGGATGAACGACTCCCGGAAGACAGGTTACACCGGCCCCTGCCCCTCGAAGGGTGTGCACCGGTACTTCATACGGGTCTGGGGCGTCGAGAGAGAGCTCGATCTCCCGCCCGGATCCGAGCGGGTAGAGCTTACGGATGCGCTCGCCTCCGCCGCCACCGGCTACGGTGAAGCGATGGCGACTTACGGCCGTGAGAAGGTGCTCAAGTCCCCGCCGGCGACCCGAACCTGAGATCTCCTCCACCCCCCCTCCAATCTTTCGGGACTCCGCCCGGTTCGGTCTCCACCTCCCCCGGGCGAGAGGATCGATGGATCTCACGCTCGTTCCCGCGGCGGGCGCCGGCAGATACATTCTTATCGATACCATGCAGGGGTTCCTCCTCTCCATGGCCGGACAAACCTTTTTCACGTCCCCGACAGATCTCTACCAACGGAGACGTGCTGTATGCCGAAACTGACCGTGAAACTGGACTTTGAAGATTTCCCCGACGTTTACACCTGCAAGGGGGCGAACCGTTCCCCTCCCATCCGGGTGGAAGGGATCCTCCCGAACATCAAGTCGCTTGCGGTCCTCGCGACGACGAGCCCCGAGGAGGGGCCGTCGAAGGTGGCGTGGATCCTCTGGAACCTCCCGGCGGTCCCCCTGATCCCGGAGGGATTCCCGGCCGGCGGGGTGGTGGAGTCGCCGCTCCATGCCGTCCAGGGCACAAACGACTTCGGCACCGTCGGCTACCGGGGCCCCTGCCCGGAGACCGGGAAGGGCGAGGCCTACCTCTTCCGGGTCTACGCGCTCGACCTCGACCTTGCGCTCGCGCCCGGGGCGAACTGGGAAGAGATGATACGAAAGATGCAGGGGTCGCTGAACCAGTCCGGGGAGGCTATCGCGTTTGCCGTAAGGTAGGGGCGGGGGGTTCCCGCCAGAACAGGGGTGCCGGCCCCATCACATGGGTATGGGCGGGGCCTCTCTCTGCAGGGGCGGACTCTGCTTCTCGATATTCTTTGCGATAGCGGCCATCTCCTCCCCGAGCATGCGGACGATGTCGTCCATGGTGACGATCCCGATGAGTTCCCCGGCATCGTCGACGACCGGCATTCGCCGGATGCCTTCAGCGGTCATCTTCTGGATGGCCTCGTATATCCCCATGCTGTCCCGGAACGTGATCACGTCCCGGGTCGTGATATCCCCCGCCCGGACCTCGCCCGGGTTCTTCTCGTGCGCCATCACCCGGATCGTGAGGTCGCGGTCGGTGATCACCCCTGTGGGCCGGTTGTCGCCGGTGACGATGACGACACTTCCCACGTTCTTCTCTCCCATGATCCTCGCCACCTCTACCGCCGGCGTATCCGGCGAGACGGCGACGACCTGCTCACGGCAGCATTTCACAAGTCCCATATCGTTACCTCCTCTGGCGCCTCATCCATGCCGGTATGATATATGAACGTAACCCGTACACCCCCGGCCTTCTCCCCCTATATGCGATCGGCGAGAGGCTGTACATCGGGGATGATGGACCGGCTGCCCATCCTTCTGACCGTAGCGGGTCTCTCCGTCTTTGAGATCGCCTCGAGCATCGATAACGCCGACGTCCTCGCGACGGGGGGCCCGATCGTTGCGGTCTTTTTGGTCGGAGGGCTTCTCCCGCGGCTGATCGTCCGGGCGACGACGCCGTCGCCTGACCCCATCGGCGCACTGTTCGCGACGATCTCAAGCGACCTCGCGGTCGTGGCCGCGAAAGAGGCTACTTTCTCTACCGGTCGGTGCACCTCCGGGGGAGGGGGGCGGGCGCTGCATGACCCGGGTCAAAAAGGTTTATCCCGGTCCAGGGGCGAACCGTTATCCTATGACGAAGCGATCGATCGGTCCACGGACCCTCCTCTACCCTCACCCGGTCTTGATCATCGGGACCTACGACGTCTCCGGCCGGCCGAATGCCATGGCCGCCGCATGGGGCGGTATCTGCTCTTCCCGCCCCCCGGCGGTCGCGATATCGGTCCAGAAGGCCCGGCAGACCTACGAGAACCTGGTCGAGCAGCGCGAGTTCACGATCAGCATACCCCCGGTGGACTACGTCAGGGAGGCCGACTACTTCGGCATCGTCTCCGGCCACGATACGGATAAATTCGCGGCGACCGGGCTTACGCCGGTGAAGGCCGACCGCGTGAACGCTCCCTACGTAGGGGAGTTCCCGGTCGTCCTCGAGTGCCGGCTCCTCCAGACGGTCGAGATCGGGGTGCATACCCAGTTCATCGGCGAGATCCTGGACGTGAAGGTGGACGAGAGCGTCATCGGGCCGGACGGCAAACCCGATATCGGAAAGATCCGGTCGTTCGCCTACGACTCGATGCGGCAGGAGTACTACGGCTTTGCCGGCGTCGTCGCGAAGGCCTTCTCGGCGGGGAAGGAGGTCAAAAGGTAACTCTTTTTGTATCCGTGCGGTATCCCCGTCACCGCCGGCGGTCCCGTTTCGCCTCGACCCACCGCTTCCGCTTCCCGCACCGTTCGCACCGCTGCTCCCACTCGATGACGTTCGAGGAGTACTCGTCGTATCCGCGCTTTTTACCCCAGCGGTGAAGCCCGATCCTGCAGAGGAGGCTGTTTGCCGTCATGGTATGATCTCGCAGCTGTTGTACTTCCGGTGATTAAAGTCCTCCATCCCGACCCGCCCCGCGCCGATGAGGGCCCTGACCTCCGGGAGTGCCGCCGAGAGCGCTTGATAGAGGTTCTCCACCGTCTCGCAGACGACCCGCCGCCCGGCTTCCGGCCAGGGGCGGGTGATATTCGAGTAGAGGCACCGGCCGCCGCAGAAGTCGAGGAGCCGGCACTCCGTGCAGGGGCTCCCCACGGTCGTCACCGGGAGGCGAAGAGGGTCGGCCGTGGCGATATGCCCGACGTAGTAGTCCCTCATACCGACCATGATGGGACAGGGTGCGATCTGTCCGTCGGTCATGATGCTGTAGTTCGCGTGGCCGCACCCGCACCGGAGCATGCTCGGCCGGGAGAGGAGCATATCCTGCATCGGGTCCATGAAGGGATACCACCGGAGCACCCGGCCCTCCTCCTGCATCGTCTCGACCCAGAGCGCGACGAGCGATCTGATGCCGGGGTTGTAACTCTCCGTCACCCATGCGGCGTAATCGCGCAGGGAGTAATCGCTCCAGAAGTTTGCGTCCATCTGCCAGTGGATGGCAGGAAACGAGAACCGGTCGTTCTCCGCAAGGTAGCTGACGGCCTCGACGATATCGGTATCCTCGGTCACGGTCATCCGGGCGATCAGCTCGCCGGCAAATCCCCCCGCAACAAGATTCCGGAGATTCTTCGTGATCAGCCCGAACGTCCCCTCTCCGCGGTGAGCGTCGGTGAGGGCCTCGGGGCCGTCGATCGAGACCAGGATGGTATCGAACCGGTTCGCGACCCGGGGCTCGAGGCGGTCGAGGAGGGTGCCGTTCGTGTGCAGGATCAGCGCCGATACCGGGGCGTCGCGGGCGATCTCGCGTATGCGATCGGCGGCAAGCAGGGGCTCTCCGCCGTAGAAGGTCAGGACGGCGTCGGGGTCCTTTGCGAGGAACCGGTAGAGGTCGGAAAGATCGATATCGAGGTCCACCGGAAGATCTTCGTCGACGGTGATATCGGGCAGTTCCGGGGGGTCGACGGTGAACGCCTTCCCGCGGCAGTAGGTGCAGCAGAGGTTGCAGTTATCGGTCAGGATGAGGTGGTAGTACACTGAAGGTCTCTTACAGGTTGGGGGCAGGGCGGGAAAAAGATAAGGATACGGGGCATCCCGGCGCCACACCGGCGGCGAGCCCCCACCACACCCGGCGCAAAACAGAAGTTCCCACAGGATAAATGGACTCGTATGTCCAAAGCAAAAGAGAACCTTGCCGAACAGGTCATCGACCCCCGTGCCCTCGTCGCCTACCAGTCGGGCTCGATCGTCAGCCGGATGCTCGTCTACACGAAGGCCGGCACCATCACGGTCTTTGCGTTCGACGCGGGCGAAGGGCTCTCGGAGCACACCGCACCTTACGACGCCGTTCTCCAGGTCCTCGACGGGGAGGCGCTCATCACGATCGCGGACAAGGAGTATCCCATGAAGGCGGGTGAACTGATCATCATGCCGGCGAAGATTCCCCACGCGGTCCACGCCATCGCGCCGTTCAAGATGATGCTGACGATGATTCACGCCTGACCCGCCGGGAGGAGGGGTTGCCGGTCACCGCCTGCAACTATTTATGCGCCGGCGATGGATCCCCTTCCGTGCATATTCTCTGGAAGTGGTATCGCCGGCCTCGCCCTGGAGAACCGCGTAGCCTGCTCGAACCGATCCCGAAGGCTGCACCTGTACCCTGCGGCGTATCCTCGTGAGGCGGCGGCATGGTTCCTCTCCTCTCCCCGGCCGAATCCCGGGCGACGGCATGGCATGCCCTTTCGGCCGCCGAGGTAGCCGGGCGGCTCGATTCGCCGGAGGGAGGCCTCTCCGGCGCCGAGGTCACCCGACGGCGAGAGATCTTCGGTGAGAACGCCCTCCCCACGAAGCGTTCTCCTGCGGTCATCGAGATATTTCTGCGCCAGTTCGCAAGCCCGCTCATTTATGTCCTCCTCGCGGCAGGAGTCGTATCCGTCTTCTTTGCCGATGCCGCCGATGCGGTCTTCATCTTCGCGGTCATCCTGCTCAACGCCGTCATCGGGACCTCCCAGGAAGTGAAGGCTGAGCGGGGCGCAACGGCGCTGCAGCAGATGCTCCGGGTCCGGGCTCGGGTGAGGCGAGACGGTCGTGAGGCGACTGTTCCGGCCGAGAACCTGGTTCCCGGCGACCGCGCCATCCTGGAATCCGGCGACCGTGTTCCCGCCGACATCCGTGTTACGAGAGCAATTGCGCTCTCCATCGATGAGTCGCTCCTGACCGGCGAGTCTCACGCGGTCGGGAAGAACCCCGATGCGGTCGACCCCTCGCTGCCCCCGGCCGACCGCCTGAACATGCTCTATGCCGGCAGCACCGTCATGAGCGGTCGGGCCATGGGAATCGTGGTTGCCACAGCCCGGAATACCGAGATCGGGCAGATCGCTGAGACGGTCACGGCGTCGGAGGCGGGCAAACCCCCGCTCACCATCCGGATGGAGGATTTCTCCCGAAAGATCAGCATCGCCGTCCTTGCCGCTACGGGACTGCTCGCGTTCATTGTCCTCGGTCAGGGGATGCCCCCGTTTGAGGTCTTCTTCCTCGCCATCGCGCTTGCGGTCTCGGCGATCCCGGAGGGCCTCCCGGTCGCTCTGACTGTCGCGCTCTCGATTGCGACGTCACGTATGGCCGGGCGAAACGTCGTCGTCCGGTACCTCGCCGCCGTGGAGAGCCTCGGGAGCTGCACCCTGATAGCGAGCGATAAGACCGGGACCCTCACGGTGAACCAGCAGACCGCCCGGGTCGTTGCCCTGCCCACCGGCGAGGTCTTCGAGGTCACCGGGGCGGGGTACTCGGGCGAAGGAGATGTGGTTGATGAGAGCGGCACCCCGGTGGCCGGTGTCCCCCGCGCCCATCTGGAACACCTGGCCCGGGCCGCAGCGATCAACAACGAGGCAACCCTGGAACGAACCGGCGAAGGAGACTGGGCGCACCGGGGCGATGCGATCGATGTGGCGTTCCTCGCGCTCACCTACAAACTGGGTCTGGATCCTGCCGGCATCCGCGAAGATGCGCCTCCTGTTGCCGGACTCCCCTTCGAGTCCGAGCGGCGGTATGCCGCCGTCTGGTACCGGAAGGGAGAAGAGATCCTGGTGGCGGTCAAGGGGGCCGCCGAGACGGTCGTTCCGTTCTGCCGCACCATGGCCGGCGGATCGGGCGGCAATGTACCGCTCGACCCGGATCGCGTGCAAAAAGGGCACGACAACCTCACCTCCCGGGGCTTTCGGGTTCTTGCCGTGGCTCATGGCCGCGTCGAAGGCACATTCTCTGCAGGAGAGCCGGAACTGCCGCCGCTCGAACTCCTTGGCCTCGTCGGATTCATCGACCCGATCCGGCCCGACGTTCCCGATGCCGTACGGCGATGCCGCAGCGCCGGAGTCGACGTGGTGATGGTGACCGGAGACCATCCGGCAACGGCTCTCGCCATAGCACGGGAACTCCGGATCGCGGATTCTCCCGACGAGGTCGTCACCGGCGCGGAACTGGGTGACGAAGAGACCTCGACTTTCCTCCAGTTCGTCGACCGGGTGAAGCACGCCCGGGTCTTTGCCCGGGTGACGCCGCTGCAGAAACTCCGGATCGTCGAGGCCTACCGTGAGAGCGGGGCGTTCGTCGCGGTCACCGGGGATGGGGTCAACGATGCGCCGGCGCTCCGGAGCGCGAACATCGGGATCGCGATGGGCTCCGGGACCGACGTTGCCCGGGATACGGCATCGCTGATCATCACCGACGACAACTTCGCCTCGATCGTCGCCGGGATAGAAGAGGGCCGCTATGCCTACGATAACGTCCGGAAAGTCGTCTACCTCCTGATATCGACCGGGTTTGCAGAAGTCCTCCTCTTTATGCTCGCCCTTGCCATGGGCCTGCCGCTCCCCCTCATAGCCGTCCAGCTCCTCTGGCTGAACCTGGTGACGAACGGCATTCAGGACGTGGCGCTGGCATTTGAAGGGGGCGAGCCCGGCGTCATGGATCGGCCGCCGCGGAGGCCGGAGGAGGGGATCTTCAATCGATTGATGATGGAGGAGGTGCTGCTCTCCGGCACGGTCATTGCGCTCGTCACGCTCGGTGTCTGGTACTGGCTTCTCTCGAACGGGTGGGACGAGTTCGCGGCCCGGAACCTGCTCGTCCTGCTTTTGGTGCTCTTTGAGAACTTCCACGTCTTCAACTGCCGTTCCGAACACCTCTCTGCGTTCCGCATCCCCATCAGCAACAACTACCTCCTGATCGCCGGTGTCATAGCCGCGCAGGGTATCCATATCCTCGCTCTCTACACGCCCGTCCTCCGGGATGTGCTCCAGGTGCAGCCCGTTTCACTGGTCGAGTGGCTCTCGCTCCTCGTCCTTGCCTCCTCGGTCGTGGTCGTTATGGAGGTCTTCAAGGCGGTCAGGAAACGCCGTCATTCCGGTCACCAGACCGGGTACGGGGGCGGGGAGGCCCCCTCCCGGTAGGGGAGGAAGACCTCGTTCATCCGTTTACCGTCGCCAAGCCCGGTCATGACGATGCTTCGCGCCGAGACGGTGTAGAGGGTGTCGTCCATGTAGAGCGACCGGCGCACCGCGTCGGACGCATCCCAGACGGGGTACGGCCCTTTCTCGGCGTGGGTGACCTTTCCTTCGAGGGTGAACCCGGAGGCGGGGCTCACCCGGTAGACGTAGGCCCCCTGCCATGTTGCGGTGCCGTAAGAGCCGGGGTACTTCGATGCGGGGTTTTCCACCCGCACTATCTCGCTCACCGGGACGACGAGGAGACCTTTCTCCTTTGCAAAGAGGAAGGCCTTGTGATCGTGGAGCGCCGCGGAGTCGGTCCCGGCCTCGCCGATAACGACGGCGTCGACCTGGATGGGCTTGTTCACGTTCGAGACGTCGAAGAGGGCGATCTTGAGACCCGCGACCGAGACGCCGCCCCAGCCGTTCTCGTCCGTCTCCTTCCCGATACCGATGATGTGGTCGGCGTCATAGGGATGGAGGTAGTCGGAGTACCCGGGGATCTTGAGTTCTCCGAGGATGCCCGGGTGCTTCGGGTCCGAGAGATCGATGACGAAGAGAGGGTCGATCTGCTTGAACGTCACGAGGTACAGCCGGTCGCCGACGAACCGGGCAGCGTATATCCGTTCCCCCGGCGCGATGTGTTCGAGCGTCCCGATGGTCTCCATCGCGCTGTTGAGGACGTAGACGTTGTTGTACTGGATCGAGCCCTCCCGCGTCCAGCCATCGACGGTCGTCGCTACCCGGAGGTTCTTTTCGTGCTCGTCGAGCGAGAACTGGTTCAGAAGGTGCCCGGGAACCTCGCCCATCGCACGGTAGCCGATCTTCCCCTGCCCGATCGCGAACCGGTGGATGATCGTCCGCTCGGGGGTGCCGCCGGCGGGATATGCCGGCCCCATGTTCCGGTAGCCGATGTAGAGGTTCTCCTGCGACGCAAAGAGAGTGGTGTCGTAGCCGAGGAGGAACGTCTCGGCATCGGGGGTGCCCGTGCCCCTGACGGAGAAGGCGCTTTCTGTGTAGAAGACGTAGTTCTGCATGGGAGTCTTCGGGCGGTAGATCTCGGGTCGGATGGGCGGCGCTTCACCCTCCCTCACCGCGGGGAGGGCGAGGTCGTCCCGAACCCAGAGGGGCGACTCTCGCGTGAGGGCGTAGACGTACTCCCCGACCATCCTGGCGTCGTAGTAGTCGCCGGTGAAGGTCAGGGTCCGGATCAGCTCCGGGCCGGACCGATCACGGATATCGTAGACGTGTGCGTGCGTCACCGTCCGCGAGATGGGGACCGGCGTCACGCTTCCTGCCGGTGTGATCATCTCTTCTTCAGTTGCGACGGCAAAAACCACCAGACGGTCGCCCGCGAGGAAGAGTGCCTCCGGGGTGCCTTCGATCCGGGTCTCGGATAGGATCTTCGCATCTTTTGCCGGGAACGCCTCGACGATCGCGAGGGTTCCGCCCGAGAGGATGTAGATGTACTTCCCATCGTTCTTCACGAAGTCGGCCTCATCCACGCCCTCCACCTGCACGTTCGTCGTGGAGTAGTCCCGGGTAGAAGACGTCGGGGCGGCGGTCGCCATCGGCGCCGGGGCGTTCATCCCGGTCTCCCGGCCGGCACCCCCCGGGGCCCCGGGGTAGCCGTTCCACCCTTTCTGCGTGTTCTCCTTCAAGAACACTTCGATCTCCTCTTTCGACCCGAACTTTTGCAGGTCGCCCAGGGTATCGGTCCCGGCCTCATCCGACGCAAGGGCGGTCCCGATGATCGCTGCGACCACGAGACAGCCGAGGGCGGCTGCCGCAACCGATCTCCAGTTTTCCATACTCGTTCACCTTCCGATGAAGGAAGATGGGCGCGCCGGAGCATCAGGTTTGTGTAACCTACGAATATTTTCGAAGCCTCGTTGAGAACACTCTCACCCGACCGGCGCCGTCGAGAAGATCCAGGCGATGTAGGCCGCGTAGCCGATGAGCAGGACAATTGACCAGGCTCTGACGACGGACGGCCGGGCAAAGAGCAGGGGGAGGATCGCGACCGAGAAGAGGGCGACGGCGATGATATCGGCAAACGACCCGACGGCGACCGGGGCGAGGAGGAGGCTTATCCCGAGAACCAGAAGAAGGTTGAATATATTGCTCCCGAGGATGTTGCCGATCGATATGGCGCCTTCATTCTTGATAGCAGCCACGAGGGATGTCGCGAGCTCCGGGAGCGACGTGCCGACGGCGACGATCGAGAGGCCGATGACGAATGCCGGGATCCCGAAGGCATCCGCGAGTGAGACAGCACTGTCGACGACCAGTCGGGCGCCGACGATGACGGCGACGAGGCCGAGGCCGATGTAGAGCGCGTCGGCCCACCCGTGAGACCTGATATCGGGAACGCTTTCTTCACGGCGCTCCCGCAGGAGAAGGTAGAGGATGATCGCAAAGAGGATGAGGAGTACAACCCCTGTCTGGGCGTCGAGCGTACCTCTCATAGCGAGGAGGGTGAAAGCCGCCGTCGCACCGAGCATCAGGGCGGTGTGCCGGACGAGCGCTGAGCGTGACGTCCCCGACGCGGCAACCATGCCGGGTCGGATGAGGGTGCAGAGCGCGAGGACGAGGGCGATGTTTGCTATGTTGCTCCCGAGGACATTTCCGAGGGCAATCCCCGTGTTCCCCGTGGCTGCCGCATCCGTGCTGACGACGAGCTCCGGGAGCGATGTGCCGAACGCGATGATCGTGGATCCTATCAGGGCCGGGGATATGCGGTGGTGGAGAGCAAGACCGCTCCCACCGCTCACGAAGAGATCGGCTCCTTTGACGAGGATGGCGATGCCGACGACGAGTATAATGACGGTTATTATCATGGGAGCGCCCCGGATGTAGTGGTAGTACTTGGGCGGAGTTCTCCTAATACTTTTCCCGATCCGGGCCCTCTACAGCCTCTCCCGGGCCGGGTGCCGGCGAAGAGACGATGGTGCCTCCCCGCTGCCGCCCGTGGCGCCGCACAGGATGCCTGCCCCTCCGGTGCACCCCGGGGTGCCGGAGGAGATATCCGCCATGCCGTCGAATACTTGAGGGTATCAGTCCCGGCACACCTGCCGGGCTCACGATGGGGAGGTTGCTGCCGTATGCTCTCGTTTGACGAAGAGATAGATGCCCTCGAGCAGGAACGCGAGCTGCTTCTCCGGTTCCCTGAGGAGGAGTTCATCGCTATCATCCGCGACGTGGGGTTCTCCTGCGACTGCTGCGGCCGGTGCTGCACCCGGGAGTTCAACGGCCACGTCTTTCTGCTCGAGGATGACACCGACCGGGTCCTATCGTTTCAGCCCGATGCCCTCATGCCGGCGCCGGACTTCGATGCCTGCGACCAGAAGGGACGGTTCTACGTCTCCGGCTACGCACTCCGGACAAAGCCGGACGGTTCCTGCATCTTCCTTGAGGATGGCAGGTGCAGCATCTACGACCGGCGGTTCTCGATCTGCCGGGTCTATCCCTACATGCTCCACCGGGAGGCCGATGAGCGGGGCGTCGTCGACTGGCGGCAGATCGGCGGCCTGAACGAGCACGGGTGCTACAACACCCCGATCGACGATGCCGAATGCGCCCGGATAGCCCGGGAGACCCGGGCATACGAGGCGGCGTTCCTCGACCAGGAGATCCGGTTCAAAAGAGCCCTCCGTGACCTCTTTGCGCGTGATGGGTTGCGCTACGTCCGGCGGACCTACGACCTCCTGATGCGGGATTTCCGGAAGGGAAAGGAAGTCGAGGTCAGGGTCTTTCACCGCGGGCGGTTCTACCCGCACCGGGTCGCCTGCGATAGTTACGAATGATGGAATCCCCGGCGGAGACCGGGGTTCCCCCCGGTGCCGCCAGGCCCGGCATGGTCATCCCTATCCGGGTCTTCTCCGATTCTCCGTGCGGCAACTGTCGTCGCAATGATCGTGCCCTTCGCTCTCTCTCCAGGGAGAGCGGGAGCTGTTTTACCTGCGGCCTGACGGGCTCTCCTCTCCCGTGATCCGGGTAAACCTTTATACCGCTCTATGGCGACTGGGGCCCCACTATGGAGCGGGAGTACGATGTCGTCGTCATCGGGACCGGGGTCGCCGGTTCTGATGTCGCCTGGCACTGCGGAGATGCCGGTATGCGGGTGGCGATCACCGACCGGCGGGAGTATGGGGGGACGTGCGCTCTCCGGGGTTGTGTCCCAAAGAAGGTGCTCGCCGGGGCTGCCGAGGTGGTTGCACGCGTTCATGATCAGCAGGGGAACGGGGTCCGCGGAACCGTCTCGATCGACTGGTCGGCTCTCATCGCCTTTGTGCGCACGTTCACCGGTCCCACCCCCCGACGGAAGGAGGAGAGTCTCCGGGAGGCAGGGGTCGATACTTACCACGAATCTGCCCGCTTTGTCGGCCCGAACCGGGTGATGATCGGCGACGATACGCTCACGGCCCGTCAGATCGTCATCGCTGCCGGCGCACATCCCCGGCCGCTCGGTGTCCCGGGTGCGGATCTCGTGACGTCAAGCGACGACTTCTTCTACCTCGAGACGCTTCCCGACCGTATCGTCTTCATCGGCGGAGGATACATCTCCTTTGAACTCGCCCATGTGGCCGCCAGGGCCGGGTCGGAAGTGACCATCCTCCAGCGGAGCGGACGGGTCTTGAAAGGGTTCGATCCCGATATCGTCGACCGGTTGGTGCTGGCCTCAAGGGAGATCGGGATTGACGTCCAGGTGAACATGCCCCTCGTCTCAGTCGAGAGAACCACCGCCGGTCTTCTGGTGCGGGCCGGAAAGAAAGGCGAAGAGAGTACTTTCGAGGCCGATATGGTCGTCCACGGCGCCGGCCGGGTCTCTACGACCGAAGGTCTCGGCCTTGCGGCAGGAAATGTCGCGATCGACCGCCGGGGGATCGTCGTCGACGACCACCTCCGGAGCGTCTCAAATCCCGCCGTCTCCGTTGCCGGAGATGCGAACCCCACCAGCCCACAGTTGACGCCGGTGGCGGTGATGGATGCCCATATCGTCGTCGACAACATATTGAACGGCAACACCCGGATCGCGGACTACTCGGTCGTCCCGAGCGCCGTCTTCACGGCCCCGCCCCTCGCCTCGGTCGGGCTCACGGAAGAGGCGGCGCAGAAGAAGGGGATATCGTACGTCGTCACCGCCGGCGACCTCTCGGCGCGTTTCACAATCCGGAGCATCGGCCAGAAGCACGCCGGCTACAAACTCCTGGTCGAGAAGGACTCCCGCCGGATACTCGGGGCTCACCTGATCGGGCCGCACGTCGAGGAGGTGATCAACATATTCGCCCTCGCGATCAAGCACAACCTGACGGTGGACGACCTCACGCTCGATGCCATCCCGTGGGCCTACCCGAGCAGCACCTACGAGGTCATCCACATGATCCATCCCCTGGTGCGAAAGTGATGAGTTCCCCGGCCCGGGGCCGGCCACATGCGGGTCCATGTGCCAAAGACCCCTGCGGCTCCGGATGCTCCCCACCGCGCTCTCCTTCTCCAGGGATCCCCTGCGTGGGTCAGTACACCCCCGCCGCGGTCATGCGGTTCCGGACTACAGATCCCATCACTTATCTCTTCGCCGTATACATCAGGTGAACCGCGCCGGACTCCATCGGCACGACCGTCTGGAGTTCCAGCGCCACCCGCCCGCCGGCCCGGCCGAAGAGTTTCTTCTCCCCCTCGCCGGCAATGACCGGGTAGACGATCAGGCTGATCGTATCCACAATCCCCTCCCGGATCAGGGCATCGTTTAAGTCGGGGCCGGAATCGGAGACCACCCTTGCGACACCGAACCTCTCCTCGAGTTCCCGTACGGCTCCCCGGAGGTCTACCCGATCGGCGCCGCACCGGATGAAAGGGTACTCCCGCTCGCGGAGGTAGTCGATGTAATCCCCCGGCGTCGCCTCCGAGACGAGGACGACGACATCTCTGGTATGCTCCATGTTCCGGTAGAAGTGGAGCAGGTTCTTGAGCACGCCCCTGCTGTCGACGATGGCACAGAGGGGACGGGGATCGTCCGGCCGCACCGCGGGCCGGTGCCGGTCAGACTCCGCCTCGGGTTTGCCGATATCGTGGAACATGTCGAGCCCGGACCTTGCCGTTGCCGAGCCCACGAGGACCGCCTCCGGCTCGAGGGCGAGCAGTGCGCCGTAGTGCAGGTCAAGATCGATATCAAAGCCCCGTACCGCGTGATCCAGGCTCACGCTGTTGTGGATGATGACTTCCGGGTGCATGGCGGAAGGCTATACGTGCCCGGGATAGAGCCGGTGCGGATTCGCCTCCTGAACCGATACAGAAAGCCCTATCTCTTCTCCCGGCCGAATAACCCTTTACCGGAAGTTCTCCCGGCGAGGAGCACCGTACCGGAGGAGACCAGATGGAGATCCCGCACAGCATCGCAGATCGGATGGCCGGGAGAGCGGCCGACCGTGAATCAATCCTCTCGCCCCGGGCGACCCGGAACGCCGATTATCTCAGGAGGTCCGGCCACAGGCTCGAGGAACCGGTGATCCGGCCGCCGTTCTCGCGCGACGCCGACCGGATCGTCCACTCGAAGGCCTACTCGCGCTACATCGACAAGACGCAGGTCTTCTACCTGGTAGAGAACGACCACATCACCCACCGCGTCCTCCACGTCCAGCTTGCATCAAGGATAGGGAGGACGATCGGGAGGGCTCTCGGCCTGAACGACGACCTCATCGAGGCGATCGCCCTCGGCCACGACATCGGCCACGTGCCCTTCGGCCACCTCGGGGAGGAGATCCTCGACGGCCTCTGCCGGGAGAACGGGATCGGGAGGTTCCGGCACAACGTCCAGAGCGTCCGGTTCCTCGATACCGTCGAGGACTGCGACCTCACGGTGCAGGTGCTGGACGGGATCCTCTGTCACAACGGAGAGGTTCATGACCGGAGCCTCAGGGCCGAGGGTGAGGCCGACTGGGACTCGTTTGAGGAGAAACTGCAGAGGATCGAGGATGGGGGCGACGCCCTTCCCTGCACCGCTGAAGGGTGTGTGGTGCGGGTCGCAGACAGCATATCGTACCTCGGCCGCGATCTTGCGGATGCCCTTGAGGTCGCGGTCATCGATGGGCGGGATCTTGAAGGGTTCCCGGAGAACTGTATGGACCTCTTTCACATCGCCGGGAGAAAGAGGGAGGACTTCTCGGAGATCAACCGGAGGGTGCTTGACGTCCTCATCAAAGACATCGTCATGACGAGTTACGATGCCGACTGCGTCGCCTTCTCCGCTGAGGCATCGGCCTCCGTCGCGGCCTTCAAAGAGTTCAACATGAGCCACATCTACGAAAATCCGCGGCTCATCGCGAACCGTGAGAAGATCCGGTTTATGTTCCGTTACCTCTTCGACCACATTCTTGAGGATGTCGAGGCGGAGCGCGAGAACTCGCCGATCTATGAAGAGCTGATCCACGCCCCCTGGGTATCCCCGCGGTATATCGCCACCGCGACGCCGGCGGAACTTGCGCGGGACTTCATCGCCGGCATGACGGATCGCTACTTCGAACGGGTCTTCCGGCAGTCCATCCTCCCGGAGCGAGTCAGATCGAGGTACCGGGGTGGATGAACCCTTATACCCATGCAGAGGTATGGGGCACGAAGTCGATCAGCATATCCGACGAGGCGTACGAGAGGCTCACCTGGCTGAAGGGATCATCGAGGGTGAGTTTTTCCGAGGCCATTCCGTGAAATTTACACCCTCAAAGGAGAAACTCACGGAGATCCTCCGTGAGTTTGAACCGAACCGCGAACTGGCGGATGCGATCGAGAAGGCGTCAAAGGAGATGCGGCAGGCGCAGGTGCGCGAGGTCGACTTCGATGCCGATACTTGATACTTCCTGGTCGATCCGATTCGGAAAAAACCTGAGGCACTAACAAAGATCGAGGCATTGGAGGCAACGGGCTCTCCCCTTAAGACAACAACGGTCGACATCCTGGAGCTC
>ERZ795032.1233-NODE-1233-length-18706-cov-157.549676_pt1 | contig 18706 bp, 16 predicted proteins | sample MGYA00375124_ERZ795032 | MGnify/ENA primary metagenome ERZ795032 (study PRJEB30167, sample SAMN05720154) | activated sludge metagenome | isolation source: Anaerobic digester | place: China | collected 2015-12-16 ...
ATATCTATACGCGCGGGGGTTGCCGAGCCAGGTCAAAGGCGCTGGATTTAGGGTCTTATACTAAAAAAGGTTCCTATATCTGACTTCCATCCCACCCACGCGCGAGGGTTGCCGAGCCAGGTCAAAGGCGACGGATTTAGGGTCCGTTCTCGAAGGAGTTCAAGGGTTCGAATCCCTTCCCTCGCATACTTACCAATGGATCAGCGATTCCGGCTCCAGAGGCTCTTGAAGATCCGGGCCGGTTCGCCACCATCAAGGGATCCGACGCCATCGATGACGGAAGGCCGGAACCTGGCGGTGTTAAATAGGAATATGATAAAAATCCAGTCTGAGAGCGTAATCCATGAGCCTATCGCCCGAGGAGAGCCGCCGGGTGGCCCGGGTTCTCGATCACTCCCTCCTGCATGAGCGCAAGCGGGAGATCTACCGGGTGGTCTGGGCGCTGGATTGCCGGCAGGACGCGCGTCTGGCCGACGCTCCTCGGTGGATCCTGGACCTCATCGAAGCAGCGGAACGGGATATCCAGACCTGGCATACTCACCAGTTTTCCCATGAAACTCCTCCTGGTTAGAGCAATGGAGGATACCCTGGCACCCTGCTCCACCGCACGGTGGGCACGGCTGTCATCGGGGCCCCCTTCACCCTATTAGGTACACACTCTCACTTAGCGCGCTCAAGGTATTTTGTCCCGCATAATCCGATGCTGATCGCATGAAACAAGACCAGCCACACGGTGCATCACCACTCTTCCTGGATGCAAGCGCCTTTACCACCGACTATATTCCCGATCCCGATCCTTACCGTAGGGTACAGGCAGAGGAACTCGCCTTCGAACTGCTCGATGGCATGGCCGGCTCAACACCAAGAACCGTCATCTGCAGAGGTTCGCCAGGGACCGGGAAGACCACATGCGTGCGGACGATCTTCTCCGAGATCGAGGCTCTGAACTCGCGTTTCATCCCGATCTATGTCGACTGCCGGATTGACCGGACCAGATATTCTATCCTCTCGCGGATCTCCTCGAACCTGACCGGCCGGCCGCCGGCAGAAGACATGGCCGAGTCGGAGGTCATTGAAACCATAGCGGATCATTTACTCGAGCACAGGGCCGTGCTCGCCGTCTGCCTCGACGACATCGACCATATCAGCGCCGGTGTGACCAATTATGTGCTGCACGTACTGCTACGCATGCACGAAACCTGGCCAGGGGTCAAGGTCGGCGCAGTCGCTATCATCAACAGCCCCTATTTCAATCTCTGCAGCACTCCGGAGGCTTCCGGTTCTTCGGTCTTCCACCCGGCCGAGATCATCTTCACGCCATTCTCTAACGACGAGATCCGCGGGATCCTCCGGGACCGGGTGCAACAGGGGCTCTCCCCCTGGCGTGCTATCAGACGAGATATTTGCCCTGGTGGTAGAGGGGACGATGGAATGTGGCAATATCCGTATGGGTCTCTCCCTGCTTCGGCAGGCAGTGACGATCGCTGAACAGGATGGCCGGAGATCAGTGACCCGGTAGGATGTCTGCACGGCGTACAAGAGTTGGTGTGACGGCTTCCTGCAGGCGATCTAAGCCGCCCACCAGCCCGTGACCCCTCGTTCATGACGGCTCGCGGGGACCCTCCACCGGCAGACCTCACTCCCTCCGGTCAGCGAGGGTCGCGCCTCCGGCGCTGCACTTCGTGCCCCCTCGCCGCCCTCCGCTCGTGGCGTCTGCCTGGTCTTCTCTTCCGGTATGGGACCTCTGACGACCATGACCGGCTCGGAACTCGCCGGTCATCGTCTGCTAGGAAGTGCTCGTCACGTCGTGCTGCGCACCACGCTCCTCGCACGGAAGGGTGGCGCAAGGCCATCCCTCAAACAGACCCCACCGCCCGGCGCTCCGCGCCTCCTCCCGCCCCTCAGGGGCGGGCAGTGCAGGGCGATAGGCCGTGGATGGGGAGAACCAACTGACCGGACCGGATCAAACCATCTGAAACACTCGTAATAGAGGGGGTGGCCCCGCAGGGCCACCGCCTCCCGCGCGGAGCACGGTGCGATAGCACGGTGCGGAGCGCGCACCCTGCAGGCGGCGGCCGGCGAGTTCCGAGCCGGTCGCGGCCGTCAGAGTGCCCGGACAGGAAAAAGAGATCAGGCAGACGCCACGACCGCGAGGGAGTGTGGTCTGCCGGTCAAGATCCCCGCCGGCAGCCTCCATACCCCAAAAAAGATGGATCTTTAGCATCGTGAACAGATGCTGTCCTCTCACTCCTCAGCGACACCCCGCTTCCCGCAGATCTGCACCACCTTCTCCGGCTCATAGCGTAACGCAACCTCGCTCGTCCTCCCGCCGGCCTGCACCCGGATCAGGTCGACCAATCGCAGCGAGTCAAGCTTTCGGAGTTGCCGGGAGAAGACCGTGTAGCCGACCTTCGGCGTCTCCTCTACCCGGCCGTAGATCGCGCCGGAGACCAGCGGGCCAGATTGTTCCTGCGACAGCTCCGCGATCCTCCGGAGCAGCAGCCGCTCGTCCGTCGAGAGCGCCCGGATCGTGCAGGCGAGGTGGATGTGCTTCGCCTGCTCGTAGGCCTTCGTGATATCCTCCTCGATGACCTCGGTGCGGGCGGCGCACTCCGCGTTCAGCACCGCCCGCTTCACCAGGTCAAGCCCCACCCGCACGTCGCCCGACTCCATCGTCTGCTCGACGATGCGGTCCAGCATCGGCGCCGAGAAGACGCCGGGGTAGAGCCCGATCCGGATCCGGTCCTGGAGGATGCCCCGGATCTCGTCGGCGTCGTAGGGCGGGAAGTAGATGTCGGAGGGGCGAAACGGCGAGAGGACCCACTTGCTCAGAACGCTCGCGAGATCGAGGTCCATGTCGCTCACCGTCGCAAAGACCGCGGCCCGGACGCCGGGGTAGTCCTGGTGCAGCCGGAGCAGGGAGTTGACAACATCCCCAAGCGTGTTGTTGTAGTGGAGCAGGTTCGCGTCGTCCAGGCAGACGATCAGGCTCTTCTCCTGCCGCTGCAGGGCGCCGCCGATCGCGTCCATCACCGACTTGATCGAGATCCCGGTCCGCGCCGGAGCGTGGCCGAAGACCGCTGCGTAGACCCGGGAGAAGACCATGTACTTCGTCCGGTCGTTCTGGCAGTTCACGTAGACCGGCACGATCTTCTTCGTGGTGTGCTCGAGCTCGGCAAAGATCCGGAGCACGCTGGTCGTCTTCCCGGTTCCGGGCAGACCCCTGCAGATGGCGGAGAGAGCCCGCCCGCCTTCGAGTGCGGGGCGGATCTGGTAGGCGAGGTCCTTGAGTTGGCTTTCGCGGTAGTTGAAGAACTCTGGAAGGTAGTCGATCTCGAAGACATCGATGCTCCGGAAGAGTGTCTGGTCGGACATGAGGAGTCGCGTTCTCATATAAGGATCGTCGGGAGGCGGTTATTTAAACGGGGACCGCGCGCATGGTGAAAGTGAAAAAGGAGTTGCACCGGGAGGATTTTACGCTCTTATCACCGTTGCTTTGTCCACTAGAGGGCACTACGGCCGAAAATCAGGGATGGCGGATCATCCGCCGAGCACCTTCACCAGCACTGCCACCACCTCGCTGGCCCCCGCCCATCGCACCTTCATGAGGAGGGTCGAGGTTCGTGATACTCCCCGATGAACGTCACCCGACGGTGGTCGAGGAGGAGTTCGATTTTTCTCGCCGCCCGGTGGCGAGGTTGTCGCTGATGACGACATCGTGGTTTTGTGCTAGGTGCGACCGGCCGCAGGATGGGATATCGAGCACCAGAGATGCCAGGGTGTCTGCAAGGTTGGAGCCGATGAACCCGGTCCAGTCTGGAGTCATCCTGGCGGAAATCTGCAGATTCTCTCACTCAAGCAGGATCTCAACCGACTGCAGCCCCCCTTTTCCTTCCCAGAATACCCAGTAGCGATCCTGAATATGGTAAAGATCAGGAAATTCTTCCCGGGCGCAGGGAGAGGGTTCCCGCAACAGGTTGACGGTCCAAAATATCTTGAGGTTCTGACTATTCAGAGCTTTATGAAGATCCTCGCTCCTGACGAAGACGAGTTCCTGTGGATTCCTCCAGGGTTCTCCAACTTTTGATCCGAAGCCCTGAAGCCGCCCGGATTTGGTGAAATACCGTCTTTCATCTCCCCCGGCAATCGCTAGCAGATTGCGCACCTTCTTCGAGGGAAGCCTGTAGTAAATCTCTTTGGAGCCTGCCGATTCGTAGATCCCCTGCAGGGTTGCCGGGTAAATGTGGTATGACACCGAGCGGTCATGACCTGTAGATAACGCACGTATATCCTCCCGTTCAGAAAGCCAGTCCATCCAGAGCACATCTACCGGAGTGAAGTGGGATGCCGATGCCCGGATAGATGTTGTGATATTGTAACTGGATCGGACGAAGGATGTCGCGTCTGTCTCCCCTGGCTTTTTGCAGTCCGAGAGGAAGGCTTCAAAGTCGCTCTCTGCAGTCAAGAATGCGTTGATGGTGAGAACCGATCGCACATCGAGCCGGAGTTCGGTGGCGGAGGTCATGCAGTAGAGGCAGACCCATGGATCGGAATTTTCATCGCAGATCCCACGGAGGCTCTCGGCGGACGGGAAGATCCAGGGTTCAAAGGGTAGGACCGGGGTCGTATCTATCCAGGTGCGGATAGCTTGCTGCCGCTCACCGTTGAGGGGTGAATGCTCCGGGAAGAGATCGATCGGGTAGAACCAGGCCTCTCTTTTGTTCTTCTCACGGACTTCCTGGGCAGTAGACGGCGGCATATTGTATATGCATCCGTAATCTTCGACCTGACGGAAAATCTTGTCCTCCCGGTCCCGGTACGGCAACCGGTCTGCAAGATATCCACGGATCTCGTGGACCGAGCACCAGACGTACTTTTCTGCGAAGGTGGCGACAGGACTGCGGGCATAGTACCGTGACCGTGGGTGCACGCGGCTGACTGCAACGTCTGCCCCAAGTCTCTCACCCTCTTCACCACCCCTTGGTTCCCCATAAAACTCTTCCTCATTCCAGCCGAGGCTCTTCAGGTAGGCGATACTTGCCCCGAGAGCAAACTGATGGGGAGAGAGATCGGGCACTCCGGTCGCGGCAGCATGCCTGCGCAGCAGCTCTCTTGCGTCAGGACTGAGGTTGTCTACACTCTGTGGGAGCCTGTCCCCATAGCCGCCGAGAAGCCCCTCGTAACCGGTCTTCAGGACATACCACCCGAGGTCCATAAATATGGGGCCAAAGGTCTCACCCGTGGCCGATGCCGCCTCACGATCAAGTTCCAGCAGAACGTCTGTTTTCGGGTACGGTGGGCGGGCTCTCTTCACATCGGCTTCCTCAAGCAGGCCGCGGTAGGATGCCCGCTCTATGATGATCCTTCCCATATGCCGGATGACAATATTCTGAACCTTCTGGATCTTCCCATCATCGAATATCTCAGTCAGTGCCCAGTGAGCCAGGGCAGCGAGCGGGGCGCCCTCCTCTGGCTCAAGCAGGCAGGCAACCCCAGCTGTGACTATCACCAGTTCCTCTTTCACCTGGGGATCGTCGGTGGGATAGGTCAGTTCGAGGAGCTTCAGGAATTCTCCCGGATTCTCTTTCCCCCAGGTGGTAAGTTCCCGGCGGCAGTGGTAGCGAAGGCTCTCATCAACGGTCGTTAGCGACCAGGCAAAGAGGAGCGGGAGGCCTTCATGGGTATCTGTTCTCACCAGGGTCTCGTGAGCAACCGGGTTCTCTCCGTACCCCTCCCAGGGTGCGCCGTGGTTATGCGGGATGTATTCAGGTCCTGAAAAGATGGGGTCGCGTGGTGCAACAGAGGGGAAATCGAGAAGTGTCTCATGGACCAGCCGTGGCCCCAGAGGATGCCCTTCCATCCTGCTTACCGGAATGGCGAGGTATGCCAGAACTTTCCTACACGAGGGCATTGACTCCTTCAGCCTAGACTTAACCCATGGTTGGTAGCGCGCGGTCTTCCAGACTGGAGCCCTTGCGAGGGTGCGGAGCCGCAGTTCCTCGATCTTGGTTGCGGGGAGATCTTCTGTCCAGAGTCCGTTATCCCCTACAAAGAGCTCGTGGTCAGACATGAGGATCAGGGCGGCCATCTCCTGTGCTGCAGGTTTAGTCCGCAGGACCTGTGGCAGGGTGCAAGATCCCGTCCGGACGGTCTCGTCCACGGCACCGACTGCGATCAGGTAGTCCGCAAGCGGCGCCATCGAGAGCTGGTAGTAGCGTTCCGAGGGTCTCAGGGGATCTGTTGTAGGGGGGACATATTCGTTTATGACCCCGTAGTCGACAAAGGAATCCAGGATCTTCAGGCAGATAGGTGTATCAAGCAGAGAGTCTGGAGCCTGGGCTGTTCGGATGAGATCGCCGGCAACGTTGCGCGTGAGGGCGCGCTCTGAACGCGCGATGGCGTTTAGACTCCTCAGCACTACCTGATCGCTGCTCCCCCACCGGTTGTCTAGCCGTTCTCTCAGTTCCGCATCGATCCGGTCGATCTTTACCCTGAGTAGCGCAGCGACAGTAGTGCGAACTTCATCGTTCCGATGAAACGATTTTCCTCTGTACTGCTCACAGAAGAGTCGCAGTGTCAGGGGTGTCGTGAGAGCCCAGCGGACCCATGGAACCTGCGAGCAATCTATCTCATAGTGGGAGATATAGTCATCAAACAGCGTGTTAACTGGTGTATCGCCGTCGCGGGGGAGCATGATGGTCGGGATACCAACATCTTCAGCTTTATCCCAGAAGTAAGGGCGGCTGCTCAGGCAGAAGCGCAGCCGTTGGTGTTTCTCTATAATGGGTTTGAGTTCACCAATCCTCTCCAACCAGGAATTTCGGTCACTTGCCTCGTCAAGGCCATCGACACATATGAGAACCCTGGTGAGTTCATTCAGAATAAATCCGTCCTGCCTTGTTGATAACGCCCGCGCTCGATCGCTCCGCGCCGCGCAGGCCTCTAGTGCCGACCAGATCTCGTCTTCAGCCCAATTTCCCGATAGCCCGAGCGTTTGCCTGATCATCGCTCCCCACCCAGAAGATACGGGGGCGCTTTTTGCCTGGATGAGTACCGCGGGGCAACCTTCATCCAGTCTTTTCTCCACCTCATATCCTAGGCCGTGGGTCTTCCCTGTTCCGGGATCCCCAAAAATGAGGATGTTACGCGGCTTCAGGAGAGCATGTGCCTTGCTGAGGGTAGGGAGGATATTGGCTGTCTGGAGGGATTGAAGAGCCTCTTCAAGGTCCGACCGGCTCTGGGGACCGCCAGGAAGTTTTCGGCTTTCCTTCAACATAACGAGTGCAGGTGTGACCAGATCATCAAAAGTGGCCGCCACATCCAGGGGCAATGGAGGGGTGCCGTGTCTTGAACAATGTAGAAGCATCTGTGTATAACATCCGACTATTTCAAGACGCTCTGGCAGTCTTGTAAGGATATCCAGGAATGTAGTGAGTTCCTTGTCATCCCAGATGCACAGTCTCTCAGCATACCGATCAAGATATGTCTCGATCTGAAAAACTGTGTATGCAAGGACCCCGTCTGCTTCAAGCAATTGTCTCATGACACGATCTCTGGCTGCCGGGTGGCCGAGAAGGTGGAGTACAGAGGTGTGGATCTTACCCGTTCCATGCAACGAGGGAAGGTACCGTTTATTTAGCCAGGCATCTCTCGCGAGATTGAACCGATGCACAAGATCCTCAAGCGCCATATCCTGATTCTCAAACCAGAACTTGACGATACCTTCTGCGCCGGGGGACTGAAGCTCTGTCTGCAACCAACTTTCGTCCCAGAGAATGAGCTCGAGCCCGGGGTAATTTTTCTGGATCTCTTTGAGGAAATCATTCCAGCGGTCTCTTTCAGGTTTTTTACTTTTACCGGTCTTATTCGCAAGGTTTCTGGGAATACATACGATATATCTAGCAATTTCCGGGCGAACCTGTTTTGCTGTGGTTATTGAGTTGCGGATCTTCTGGATTTCGTCAGATTCAATCGGATTCAGGAACCACTTTGCCTGCACTCCAACGTATGTCCCGTCTACCAGCATTGCGTATGCTTCGACACCCCCATCTCCCCCTGCTCCATTGATAACATGAATATGCTGGACCTTATCACGGTACTCGCGCATGCACCAGCGTTCAAACAGCTGGTTGCATAATGCTTCGAATGCCTCCCGCGGATCCCGATTTCGAGTCTGAAATTTTTCCCAAAGCGTCAATAACGTCCCTCGTTAGGATCGGGTACCCCTGAGGAGTATTTAATGGTATGTCGCCGGAACAGTATGCTATTGAACAACTTCACACGATATATACTGCTATTTTAGAGTTTGACACCCGATAACTGACTTTCAAAATTATATCCAATAAAGGTTGATTTTACTACTCTATTCTGCAGAAGTGACGATGAGGATAAATCCTCGTCAACACTATCGCCAGAATCGGAGATTCAAAGAATATCTCTAAGGCCTGCAGGAAGAGTATGGTGGATCGTCATTGATGGGGATAGTTACTCACCTAATTCAATCGCTGTCAATACTTGCTTGTGGGATGTCATCTTTGTCCTCTGCTTGTATTGGAGCCTTTAAATGGACTTTCAAGATTTTCGTTATAGGTTTTTTAAGATTTTTCCCGAATATCTCGCATTTTATCTCGATAGACTCACCACTTAAGGAATTGTTAAAGAATATTCTGACTGGCTCCTCAAAGGCTAAAATCGGGATGTGGTGCTTAATATCCCCAACAGACTCCATTATGACTGCGTAATTCTCGGATTCGATGATTTCGGGGTATTTCGGGCGGGATTGTGGGCTAATAAGAGTATTCAATCTGTATGGACTACGATCGGGTTTCTCTGTGACTTTAGGTGCGACGAGCAACCCATCTACTTTCGGAATGTAGACATGAATTTCCCCATCTTCAACATACTGCTCTCCCTTATTGTGGAGAATTATGTTGAGCCTGTACCCGTTCTCTTCGAAAAGAAAATATGCGTCATCGACAGCAAAGTCTTTGGTAACATTCTTTAGGTTCTCTTCAAGTTCTTCTAATGTCCTTTCATGGTATGGCTTAATTCCCGTAAGTGCAGACAAATCCGGAACGGAAATTCCATAGAGATCAAGTATCGTTGACTTCTTTAAACCCGGGTTTTTCTTCTCTTCAATAGTGCGGCGAATTCCTCTAGCCTTCCTCTCTGAAGGAAGCGTGAACTCCCCCGCTGTAGGTACGGTGATACTATCGGATCTATTTTCTTCAAAAAATATCTCTACATATCCATTAAAGCTGATCGAAGCCATTTTTCGTTCGTATATAGCGTCAAAGTCCCTTCTGATCATGCGAGGCTGATGAGAACCCTTTCGAATCCAAGAATCTCCCTTTTTTAATTTATTGTAGTCCTTTTTCATCATGTAGGGCTTATCATCGCAGTTTCCAATTTTGAAAACTCCAAAACATTTTCCTTCGTATTCATGTAAACTATATTCAAACTTTATATCTGGCTCCACGTTTTCTTGGATTATTTGCTGATAATTGGCATCATCTATGAAATCTTTCCTGTCTATACCTCGAAGTTCTTTTTGTCCCTCACTGTTACGAATTACCCCGATAATGATGTAACACTCATCATTTGTATCCGCATTCGCCATTGCTATTATATCTTTTATGAGGTCTGCGTGGTTTTCCTTCGTATATTGAGCTCCTTTGAAGTCTAAATTGAGATTCTCGTCGTGGTATTCGATTAGATCGTCGATATTCGCCATTCCCTCCACCTCACCTAACTCGCAACGGTACCATTCTTGTAGTGTTCATGCAATTTTAGCCAATTATTCCCAGTTAGTATGTAAAATTGACATTCGACCGTTTAAACTTAGTTATTTCTGCCTTTTTGGGTGGCGACTAGATGATACATAGCCTTTGTTTGATCTTCAAAGTTTGAGAGATCCCTAAAGTCCCCATCGGGAAGTTGCCCTTCGCGATTACAGGCCTGCAAAATTAGAGTTCATCAGCGTGCTGGAAGCCGGAAAGCATATTCAATCTCCCTCTACACATCTGATCATGGCGCATTCTCCCAACCAGACCGTATTAAAAAGTCTTCGCGCTTACCGGAAATTTATCGAGGAGACAGCATTTCACCCGCAGTTCCTCAAGTGCCTCTTCGTGAATGCTTACAATCACTTCCTGTCGGGCAAGATCCTTGCAGAAAAAGGCCTGATTACCCAGTCCTACAACTGCATGAGGATGGGGCTGGAGAGCGAGTGGCTCGGGCTCATCCTCATGAAAGACCCCGGGCTCGGGATGGAGTGGGCCTTCGGCCTCGGTGACGAAGCCATCCTGAAACGCTTGAAAGAACTGGAGAAGCCGTATATGATCCGGAAGACGCTCGGGGATACTCCCAGGATCACCGTCAAGGACCGTGATGAGGTATACGCGGCACTCTCGGACAAAAGCCATACAAAACTTTCGAGCGTGGCCCGCCCATTCATCCCGCCGAACGCCTCTCCTGCCGATGAATTCATCGAATGCATCCCAATGGGCGGCATGCGGGGGAAGAACAACATCCCGCGCATCCTCCGGGGTACCGCGACCGTGCTCAGATTTGCCTTGGCAGAGATCGAGGATGGCCTCGGTCAGCGCCTCCTAGAGGAGGAATGGATCTGGAAACGGGCAGACCTTGTGCAGATCACGGAAGCAGGGGTTAAAACTCAGGATGGTACATTTGAACCCCATATCTCCTCCAAAGGTCGCCCAGGAGCCGACCCGATGCAGGCCGCGGCTTTACTCTCTGCGATACGGCATGGCAAGATCTGAAGTTTACCTCATCTTACCAGTTGTCGAGAGTATTCCGATCGCTCGATACCGGTGGGAACTTCTGCCCTGGTGTCAAAATAGCGAGTCCAAGTGCTGTCTTCCCTCACCCCCCACCGAGCACCTTCACCAGCACCGCCACCACCCCACCGACGACCCCACCGGCCCCGGCGCTGATCGTCGAGATCCTCTTCTCTTCTCCCACTTTCTCAGCCCGCCAGCCCTCCAGCGTCCGAATCCGGCTCTCGAACTCCTCGTCCTGCGCCTCCATTCTCTGCAGCGCCCGGCAGATCCACTTTACATCCCGGTTCGTCTCGTAAACGAGCTCCCTGGTGGTCTTTTCCCCGGTCATCCTGGTAACCCTCCCGGAGGACTATGTGCCATCGGACCCCAAAAGGCTGACCGTAAAGGATATACACAGGAATCCGGGCCAAATCTGCGCTCCAGGATAAAGTCAGGCTAATATTACTGGAAGGCATATCCTATGCTTGTCTGTCATATTCCCGGGAGCATGCAGGCAGGAAGTACCAACCATGGCAGACTTCGTGCAGAAGACCGTCAACAAGACGGCGGTCCGGGACCTCGCCGTCCCGATCGCCGACGTAACGTCGTTTAACAACCTCATCGAGACCGTCATCGATGACAACCCCTTCGGGTGCGTCGGGTATACCGGCTCCGACGGCCAGCCTGTCGCCGCCGTCGTCCGGAACCGCGAGCACTATACCGCGAAGGTGGACTTCATCGATGGCGAGGGGAAGAGGGTCGGGAACGTCTCGCTCCAGTCCCCCTCGATCACCGCGTTCAACGCGAACGCGGCGGAGGCTCTCGCCAACGCGACCCTCGCGGCCGCGATGGGCGGGGACGCCGAGCGCAACTTTGCCGGCGAAACCTACTACTGCCAGCTCAAGTGCCACGACCCGTCCGGTGACGACTACTACGTCACCTTCACCAGGAAGACCGTCCGGATCTCGTCCTACCAGGACGACGCCATCCGGACTGCGGTCGAGACCTGGGCGGACGCCGTGCCCGCCCTGGCGTGAGAGGGGGAGAATCCCCCTTCCCTTCTGGAAGTGTCAATTTTGCTTACAATTCTAGAATATGTTACGGATCGCGAATTAACTCCTAGTTTATCTCGATTTTTGAAACAATTGAATATTGTTTAAAATGTAGTGGCCCTATAGGCCATTGAAATGCTATGATGATGGGATCACTCTATCCCGATCGAGATTTGCCACCTCTGGATCTCTATTTGAAATTCCTTTTAGGGCGGCAGTTTCCGCGCAGGGATATATGCTCTTAGACGGGCAGATTTACCCACAAGGCCCAGCAACCGTCACGAAGCGAGTACTCGGCGAGCGAGTGAGGGCATCCGAGGTGTTAACGAGCGGAAAAGATGGGGGCAAGAGTATTGAAACGAGTGAGATTGCTCGGCCAATGGCACATACGCGAAAGGAGATAGGAATCCAATTTCGACTGATAGATGTTCACCGAGTTTGAGTACGAGTGACTGAACGACCGATGGTGCTCGGCTTATTGGTTTATGAACTGCTCATGGTGATACACGAAACTTACGCTTCAAACTGCCAGCAACAAGACTAAATGTAAAATTTAGTGAGATTGACACTAAATAAGATTATAGCAACGCATAAGTAGCGAGTAACTGTATTCATACAGTAAGAGGTATCAAGATGGGACTAATTCATCCTGAAGTGAGAGAAAAACATCTTGATTTTTTTGAGGATGAAGAAGAAGTAATTACACCATTCTTAAGTGGTTTCGACATAACATGGGCACGTAGTCGAAAGGCATATAATACCGATTTATCTGTCTATTTTCTTAAGCCTGAAAAACATATTTCTGAGGCCTACGGCTTTTCTCGTGAGGTGATGCTCGTTTATTCTCCGTACCCTCAAATGGAGTCGCGAACCATTCAGGCAGCGGAATTGTTCATTACAGATTCCCCTGCCAAAGGAAGAGTAGAAAATTTGAATTATATTCTAGTTTCCGGAGATGAGGATGTTGAAGGGTGGATTAGCACATACACTGCAGAAAACCCCGAATCTCGAATTATTATCCCTTTTTCAGTAAAAAAATTAAGAGAGAATAAATCAAATGGCCATTTTATCCGCAGGACAATTAGTCGATTTTTCTATGAAAGAGATTTATTTGATTACCGGTTGCCATTAAAGAATGACTACTATTTCTTCGGAAGAAAAGACGTCGTTGCGTCACTTTATGATTCGATTAAAAAGGGAGAGAACAGTGGGCTATTTGGATTGAGGAAAACCGGCAAAACGTCAATATTATACAAATTAGAGCGCCAGATTCACGAAAGTGACTTAGCTAGTGTTCTATATTTTGATTGTAAGGTTCCCTCAATCAGAAAACTAAGATGGTATCAGTTGCTGGAAAAAATTTCAAATAAAATATCTTCCGAACTAGATCTCCCAATTGAAGGTGAATTTAACGAAATTGATGCATCAGAAAGTTTTACTAAACTCATTGAAAGAACCAAGGGTGTAAAAAAAATCGTTTTGGTTTTCGATGAGATCGAATATATATCTCCAATAGCCATTGAGGACACCCATTGGAAGAGAGATTTCATTAGCTTTTGGCAAACACTATGGGGAACACAAAGTATAAACAGAATTATCACTGCCATAATCGTAGGTGTCAATCCACATCCATTAGAAATAGATACTGTCGAAAGGGTGCAAAACCCCCTCTTTGGGATTGTACCTTACAGTTATTTGAGGGGCTTAGACTTTGACGATATGAAATCGATGATAAAAATACTAGGGAAAAGAATGGGTTTGCATTTTGAGCCAGATGCTATTGAGTATCTTCATGAGCGCTATGGAGGCCACCCGTACCTAACAAGGATCGCGTGTAGCCTTATTAATAACATCGTCAATTCTTTAAATTATCCAAAACCTGCAAAAGTATCATCTGATAACTTAAAAGAATATGAGGAATCCCTTGATTCGAACCTCATGCACTATTACCGTCACGTCGTATCTGAATTGAGAGAATTTTACCCTCAAGAATATGAACTCTTAGAATGGCTTGCAAGTGGGCAAAAAGCCAAATTTAATGAAGAGGCTAAATACCGAGAACATATCAGACATCTCACGGGTTATGGGTTACTTTCTTTCGATGAGGGTGGGACACCCCATATTTCAATACCCGCAGTTGGTCGATATATAGGTTTAGAATATATGTCGAAGGAAGGTCGGAAAACCATATTTAAAACAGTGGATGCAAAGGATCGTCCACTTTGGTTAATAAACTCTAAAAAATCAATTGTCACGGATTTAAGGCAACTCGAAGCACTTATACAAAAAAAGAAACTACCACCATTATTCGGCCCTAATTCTTTTCCAGAGGCGGATGAATTCATAGGCGTTGAAGTGGTAACTGATAAAGTTACTTACGGTCATTTCATCAATACGTGCAACCGCTGCTTCGTCGAATCGATCGACAGGTATGGTAAATCAATCGGAAAGAAAGACTATTTTTGGGAAGATATTAAAGAGAGTTACCCTGCACTATGGGATGCTTTATATCGTATCAGACTTTATAGACATGCTTATGCCCATCGTGAATTAAATGAAAAACCTCATGAAGATTTTAACAAGTATATCAAAAGAGATCTCGAGGGGCAAAAACCAAGCCAAGTACGGGAATTAAATTTTGTGATCCAGCAATGTGTACTTGAAAGTTTACTCAACAGTATCCAAGTTGAGACATACTCTTTATCAAAATAATTTAGAATTCACTAATTATCGCATATTTTTGATCACTTGTGCAAAATGGTTTTAACGAACGTATCCGAGGAGAAGGGGGATTTTCTCCACCACCCCCAGTGAGGAAGTCCGCCGCCCGCTGCGCATCCGCGGCCGCCCGGATCACATCGGCCGCCGAACCGTCACGGATATGCCGGAGCCAGCCGGCGATGTAAGCCGCCTGATTTTCAGCCATTGGCACGTCGGTGCCGGTCATGGCGCAGAGGAACGCGGCGCCCATCTCCGCGGTCAACTCCTCCCGGCTGTACCGCTCGCTGCCGAACCGGATCGGCTCGGTGATCCCCGGCCGGGCGAGGCGGGAGGCGTGCCCGGTCCAGTGGGTCAACTCGTGGAAGAAGGCCGCGTAGTAGGCCTCCGGGGCGGCGAACCGGTCCGGTGCCGGCATGGCGATCCGGTCGCCGGCCGGGTAGTAGGCCGGCTCGCCCGGACCGACCCGGGGCCGGTTGCGGGCGATGAGGTCCTCGCAGGTGGTGACCGGCCGGACCTCGCCCGCCTGCTCGACCTCGATGCCCTCGCACTGCGAGAGGTTGAAGACCTTGTAGTAGCGGACCAGCGGCCGGTCGCGCTGGAGCGCCACCGTCACCTGCTCGCCGTTCTCGTTGACGACCTTCTCCGTGTCGAAGCAGGACCAGAAGACCACCATGCCGCTCGCCTTCTCCCCGCGCCGGACGTGGCCGCCCGCCCGCCGGATCTGGTTGTAGGTGCCCCACCAGGTGTGGCCGGAGAGGAGGAGGCGGTTGATCCCCCGGTAGGGTTTGCGGGTGGCGATGTTCATCGGGGAGAGGCTCTGCCAGGTCTGCCGCCAGGGGACGGTGCCGGCCTCAAGGGAGGAGAGGATCCGGTCCCGGACCACCTCATACACCGATACCATGCTTCAGGCCTCCCACTCGTAGCCGCACGCCGGGCAGACGTAGGCAGCGATCACCGTGTAGGAGCAGGGCGCTCCCCAGAAGGTCTCCCGCTCCCGGTGCGTCCGGCAGTGCTCTTCCCCGACGACGGCGCCGCATCGGTCGCAGGTGGTCGTTATCATTCGTCTCCCCTCCGGCGGGGGACCAGCACGGCCCGCGCGCCGGTCTCGTAGGGCGACACGAGGACGACGAGGTCCGGGGCGCCCTGTTCTTCCTGCTCATCATCGCCGTGCCCAAAAACGGGGAGGGTAAAGGACGGCATCAGAAGAACCTCCCGTTGCCGTAGCGCTCGTCCTCTTCCGCGGCCTGCTGCACGCAGAACGCGAGGCCGTGCTCCGCAACCAGGTCCCGGTAGTGCTCCCGGATCCGCTCGGCCTTCTGCCGGCACTCCTCGGCCGCCAGCCTTGCGAGCCGGTCCCGGAACCCGTCGAGTTCTGCAGCCTGCTCGTCGTACTCTGCCATCTTCAGCAGGTCGCGGTAGGGGATCGCGTCGGTAAAAGAGAGGGGGCGCCCGGAAGGGTTAAGGGGCTGCCCGCCGATCATGTCTGTGCAGGGGCTCGTGGTGGTCGCGTCTGACCAGGACATTTACGCCACCTCGAACACTGCTGCTTTTCCGATACTCCCGTTGACGACCTGCAGGAGCTGTGACTTGATCACCGTGCAGAGTGCTCCTTCGGTCAGGTGCAGGTTCACCGCTTTTCCCGTCGCGCTCGGCATCGCGTAGCCGTGCTGCCGGCCGTCCTCGCCGACCAGGCAGTTGTTGTCGAAGTGGAACGATCCGACCGTGTCGATCTCCACCCGGAGCCGGCCGTCGCAGAGGGCCAGCCTTCCGATTTTCTTGAATGTCATCTCTCGATTCCTCCAGTGAGCGCTTCTCGTCTCACTATTATAGTATAGGGTGGCTGAGTATTTAAATGTATGTGTAATACACATACATTACACATACAATAGCATTATCCGTATGGGCACCGTATGTGATAGTAATGAGTAGCGAAGTTTTCGAGATCCGGATCAATGCCTATGGGATGGCTGACAAAAAGGTGACAAAGCACGGGAACAGCGCACACGTCTACCTGCCGGCCGAATGGGTAGGGAAGAAGGTGAAGGTTCTTCTTCTCGAGCCGGTCGAGGAAGAGTAAGGGGCGGCCGGATCCCACCGGACAGGCGAGCATCCTCGATCGGGTACGCTTCGAAACATCGCCCTGTTTTCATTTGATGGCCGGTATCCCGGGTGGCCTCGCGGCGCAACGGCTGCCTCCGCGTCTGCTCCGTAACGAAGGAGATCGCCCACTCTCCATACACAGGCCGGAGGGATACTTGCCTATCCCTCCGGCCGGGTCTATCGCCAGGGACTGCCCGCCCCCCGAGGGGGCGGAACGACGCTCCATCAGGAGCGGAGTTTGAGCACCGTCAGGTGCGGAGGAGGAGCGCGAAGCGCCGGGCGGTGGGGGTCGTTTGAGGGGTGCCCCTACGCCACCCCTCCGTGCGAGGAGCGCGGTGCGGAGCACGGCGTGACGAGCACTTCCTAGCAGACGATGACCGGCGAGTTCCGAGCCGGTCATGGTCGTCTGAGAGCCCGGACAGGAAGAAGAGATCAGGCAGACGCCACGAGCGGAGGGCGGCGAGGGGGCACGGAGTGCAGCGCCGGAGGCGCGACCCTCGCTGACCGGAGGGAGTGAGGTCTGCCGGTGGAGGGTCCAGACCCACGGCTTTTCCCCCAGGTAGGCCGTGAACTGCACCACTCGGCCAGAACTCGCGGTGGCGAGCGATACGTTGAAAAAGATCTTAAGTTGAGGCTCGGTTTACGATTTTTCCGTAGCCTTTTTGCTCAAACTCTATTGCATCGTCCTTGTTGATAGCCCACGTGCATCCGTATGGATTATTGTACCTCAGCCCCTGTTGCGATACGAGGGTGAGCTCGGGCAGCACTTTCGCAAATTCGAAGTACACCTTCTCTTCTTGTTCTCGCTTTCTATCGTTTGGTTTGTGGATCACTTGTTCTTGTTTTTTATTGTCCGGCTTATGGATCACTTGCTCGATATCATCCGGTTTATGGAGCGTCCCTCTCTCGATTGTGTGCACCACAGTCTGGTTCTTTCTGCCATTATGTTCGAGATAGTGATCCAGGTCGTTGAATATTGACGAAAACCTTGCTTCGAGCTCTTTAAGGTCTCTCACCTGTTCACGGATTGAGGATATCTGATTCTCTGAGACGAGGTCGAGTTCCCTATATTTACCTTCAGAATAGGAATTGGTCTTCCATACAAACCCGTTTTTTGGGGAGTAGACCTTCCAGAGAGCATCCTTGAATCCCTTAAATGACGCGTACATTAATTTGATCTCTTCTCTCAGAGTTGTAGGATTGTCCCAGGTATTGCTTTTAAACACCGCATAGAGTCTCTTCAGGTCGCGTCGATAATAGTAGTATTTGTCCTTCAACTCGGTGAGATCGTCCAGGACGGGTAACACAGAGTCTCTTAATCTGGCACATCTCTGGTGTTGCGCCTTAACATCAGCGAGATAATGCGAGTAATCCCCGTTCAGCACATACCAGACCCATTCCCTCAATCCTGTCGACGGGTTTTTTGTTGTACACAGCGTCTTGTTGTCGGAGTTGATGCCGATAGTACGGATGCCTTTTCGAACGTAGTAAAGCCTTTCGTGAGTTAAACGGAGGTCGTTTCTATCGATATTCTGAAAGTTCAAAGGGATCTCGTAGTCCCCCCACGTTTCATAATAGGGCTGAAGATCCAGGTAATTTCTCAAGAGCCAGTAGGACTCGATTCCATCCCGGGCGTACTTCTCCTCCCGTTCCTGAAGTTCCTCCTGGCTGATCTTACTGAGTTGGATCTCAAACACCACGCTCCGTTCTCCCCTCGTTGCGTAGACATCTGCCCGCCAGTCGCCGGCCGGCGACTGGTATTCGGGTTGAGCATCCCATCCTTCTGCTTTGCAGATCTGGTAAATCTGGTTCTTGAGTCTTAAGTGGTCGAGCGATTCCGGCTCTCTCCCACACTCATCAGATCTGTGAGCATGGTAGAAGTGTTTGAGGCCGCACTTCGATATTCTGGCATGCCCGCTCATCCCGCAGCAGGGCATTGTTATAGTGAGGCCTTTTCTATGCTGAGCCTTGAGTTCGCTCCATTCGCTATCAGATAGATCGGGGGCGATAACCCTTTCACCGTTGATGATTGCTGAAAGCGGAATGCCATCA
>ERZ795032.1234-NODE-1234-length-18706-cov-6.167551_pt1 | contig 18706 bp, 12 predicted proteins | sample MGYA00375124_ERZ795032 | MGnify/ENA primary metagenome ERZ795032 (study PRJEB30167, sample SAMN05720154) | activated sludge metagenome | isolation source: Anaerobic digester | place: China | collected 2015-12-16 ...
GGTGCAGATACTGGTCATACGGCAGGATCGCCATGCTTTCGGCGCCAAAAAAGTTATTGTACCAGACCCCGAGCAGCGCCAGAATTACCGGCACATTCTTCTCCAGAGGCGCTTCGGCAAAATGCTTGTCAAGCGCATGGGCGCCGGCCAGAAGTTCTTCGAATCTGGTGAAACCGATCGCCAGTGCTATCGACAGGCCGATTGCCGACCACGAAGAATAGCGCCCGCCGACCCAGTCCCAGAATTCAAACATGTTCGCCGAATCGATGCCGAAAGCCTCGACCGCGTCTTTATTGGTTGAAAGCGCAACAAAATGGCTCGCAACCGCTTTTTTATCGCCCAGCGTTTTCAGCAGCCAGTCGCGCGCCGTAACGGCATTGGTCATCGTTTCCTGCGTTGTGAAGGTTTTTGAGGCAACGATAAAAAGGGTTTCTTCAGGATTCAAACCCTTTGTCTTTTCAACAAAATCCGTGCCGTCAACATTCGAGACGAATCTCACCACCGGGCCGTCGGCATAATGCTTGAGGGCTTCGCAGATCATTACCGGGCCAAGATCCGAGCCGCCAATGCCGATATTTACAACGTAGCGAATCTTTTTGCCGGTAAACCCGCACCAGTCACCATTACGAACTCTCTGGCAGAAAGACTTCATCTTTTCGAGGACTGCATTGACTTCGGGCATCACATCGGCCCCGTCGACAATGACCGGGGTATTCGATCGGTTGCGCAGAGCGCTGTGCAATACCGCCCGGCCTTCAGTCCAGTTGATCGTTTTGCCCGAAAACATTGCAGTTGCAGCCTCTTTAACACCGGATGCCCCGGCAAGATCAAAAAGAAGCCGCATGGTTTCACCATCTATGCGGTGTTTTGAATAATCGATCAGCATATCACCAAGCTCTATGCTGAATTTTTTGAAGCGGTCGGGATCAGACGCAAACATGTCGCGCATGTGTCTGTCTTTGATTTTTTCATAATGGGCGCCGAGAGCTTTCCACTCAGAACTTGCCGCCAGGCTGCCACCGTTTTTTATTTCCTGATCCATTTTTGAAGAAAAATTCATCTGAACCTCCAGAAGGTCGAATGATCATACAGAAACCTTATACTCCAAACGGCGGCCCTAATTCAACCACTAAACCGCCCATGGCAAATAACCGCAGTTTATGCTAAAATAATAAACTAAGTTTTAACGCATGGTTCAAAGGAGTATATGAAGTATGCAAAAAATCATTGCCGCTGCCGTACAGTTTTCTGTCGAGCCAATGGCCGTAGAACGCAACATGGGAAGAGCCTACGAACTGATCGCTGAATGCTCTCGGGCTTCAAAAGCCAATCTCATTGTTCTGCCAGAAAGCTTTACCACCGGTTTCACACCGCGCGGCAAGGCAGAAGACCTCTGGGATGCCGTCGACACAATTCCGGGACGCCTCACCGAACAAGCAATTGCCTGGGCAAAAGAGTTCAACTGCTATATCTGTTTTCCCACCTACGAAAGAGGCCCTGAAAGGCATATCGTTTATAACAGTGCCGCTCTGATCGGCCCTGATGGCGTAATGGGCGTCTATCGCAAGACACACCCGTTTCCGACCGAAAGACTTGAAGGCGGCGGCTGGACCACCCCTGGTAACGACTCATGTTGTATCAATACCCCGATCGGCAAAATCGGCATCGTTATCTGCTATGACGGCGATTTCCCCGAACTTGCCCGCGTAACTGCACTCAAAGGCGCCGAAGTTATCTGTCGCCCCTCAGCTTTTATGCGCACCTTCGACCACTGGGAACTCACCAACCGCGCCCGCGCCTACGATAACCATGTTTACTGGATCGCCGCCAACAGCGTCGGGCCTGATGCCAGCGGTGCTTATTTCTTTGGTTCATCGATGATCGTGCATCCTAACGGTGTAAAGCTCTCTCAGGCCCGCGCCTGCGACGAATTCGTCTGGGCCGATCTCGACCCGGATCCGATCCGCACCGTCGTTCCGAATTCATCTACCCCGCAGATTTTTGACCATCTTGAAGATCGCAATATCACGTCATACGTCGGGATTCTCACAGAAGGCCGTTCTTCGTTCGAACCGGCCCGCCGAATACCCTACAATACACGCTGGAGATAAAAAATGCCCGGACCGCTGCACGGAATTAAAGTTATCGACCTGACCAGAGTTCTGGCCGGGCCATTCTGCACCATGACCCTTGCCGACCTCGGAGCTGAAATCATCAAAATTGAAAAGCCCGGTACCGGGGATGACTCAAGAGCTTTTGGCCCGCATCTGCACGGTGAAAGTGCATATTTCATGAGTATCAATCGTGGTAAAAAAAGCTTGACCCTCGATCTTAAAGCAGAAAAAGGGCGGGAAATATTCCTGAAGCTCGTGAAAGATGCGGATGTCGTTGTCGAAAACTTTAAACCCGGCGTCATGAAAAAACTCGGCCTCGATTATGCCGCCCTGCAAAAAATCAACCCGAAGCTCATCTACTGTGCCTCGTCGGGTTTCGGCCAGACCGGCCCCTACAGCAGCCGCCCCGCTTATGATCTGATCATTCAGGGCATGGGCGGCCTGATGAGCATCACCGGGCCCGATGCTTCACAGCCTACCAAGGTTGGCAGCTCTATTGCTGATATCTTCGCCGGAGTTTTCTCGGCCATCGGCATCCTGAGTGCTCTCTACAATAGAACCCACACCGGAAAAGGCCAGATGGTCGATGTTGCGATGCTAGACTGCATGGTCGCAATTCTTGAAAATGCCATCGCCCGCTTCACCGGCTCAGGAATCGACCCGGTTCCGATCGGTAATCGCCACCCGTCGATTGCGCCTTTCACCTCTGTCAGAACTTCTGACGGTTACATCAACATCGCCTGTGGCAATGACGCTCTCTGGCTTAAACTCTGCGAGATCATCGAACGGCCCGACCTGGCGACCGATAAACGCTATGAAAGCAATCGCAGCCGCTGCGATCACATGCCCGACCTTTTGCCGCAGCTGAACGAAGCTATGCAGAAGCAGCCAGCTGCTTACTGGCTGAAAAAGCTCGAAGAGGGCCATGTTCCGGCTGGCCCGATCAATACCATAAGTCAGGTGCTTTCTGACCCGCAGGTTCTGGCTCGTAACATGCTTCTTGAGCTGGCGCACCCTGTAGCCGGCATGGTTAAGGTTCCCGGCAGCCCGGTTAAGCTCTCTGACACTCCTGCTGAAGTCAAGGCCCCAGCACCGGTTCTTGGTCAGCACAACGATGAGATTCTTGCTTCGCTTGGCTATTCGGTTCAACAGATCGAAGGTTTCAGAGCTGAAGCGGTTATCTGAGGCCATAATCCCGGCAATTTTGGCAACCTGGCAAAATTGTGTTGATTATTGCACGCATTTCTGATAGAATAAGCAAACTGGTTCTGCAGCTGAATCTTCAGCTCGACCAATCGGGGCGTAGCGCAGTTGGTAGCGTACTTGAATGGGGTTCAAGTGGTCGCTGGTTCGAGTCCAGTCGCCCCGACCCGAAGACCGTCATCTGTTTCAGATGACGGTTTTTCATTTCCGGCAGGTTATTGCTTTCTGTTTGTAATATAAAATCTTACGATGTTCTAAAACTTGCTGGACAAACTTAAAAAAGCGGCTTAGTATAGCAGAAAATTTTCACAATCAGGGGAAAGGAAGAATTAGAGATGAAACATGCAGAAGTAAAATTCGATACCGCCTGTATCCATGCCGGTCAGGCTCCTGACAAACTTTTCGGAGGCGTCAGCGTTCCGATTTATCAGTCTTCGACCTTTGCCTTCGAAGATGCCGATCAGGGGGCTGCTCGGTTCTCAGGCAAAGATGACGGTTATAAATATACCCGTATCGGCAACCCGACTAATGCTGCTCTTGAAAGATGTGTCGCCGAGCTCGAAGGCGGTAAGTTTGGTCTGGCTACCGCAACCGGCATGTCAGCCATTTCCACCGTTTTCATGACTTTCCTCGGGGCCGGCAAACATGTTGTGTCGACCGGCTCGGTCTATGGCCCGACCCGCACCATTCTCGAAAAAGAACTGACCAGATTCGGCGTTGAATCAACCTTTGTCGACAGCTCCGATGCTAACAGCGTAAAAAATGCGATTAAAAAGAATACTGTCATGGTTTACGTCGAAACCCCGGCCAACCCGACCCTCAGTATTACAGACATCGCTGCCTGTGCCAAAATAGCCCATGACGCTGGTGCCATTCTCGTAGTCGACAATACCTTCTGCAGCCCGATGCTGCAGAAACCTCTGCAGCTTGGTGCCGACATCGTTCTGCACAGCATGACCAAATTTCTCAACGGTCACAGTGACGTTGTTGCCGGCATGCTGGTTACCAGCAATCAGGAAATGATGAAGAACATGCATCGGGTTATCTGTCAGATGGGCGGCACCATTGATCCGCATCAGGCCTGGCTGGTTCTCAGAGGCGTAAAAACCCTCGCCCTGCGCGTTAAAGTCGCTCAGGAAAACGCCATGAAGCTTGCTGAAGAGCTCGAAAAACACCCCAAAATTGAGTGGGTTAAATATCCTGGCCTGCGCTCACATCCACAGTATGAGCTTGCCAGAAAGCAAATGTCTGGCCCCGGTGCCATGATTTCGTTCGAAGTGAAGGGTGGCGTTAAAGCCGGCAAAACCGTTATGGATTCTGTCGGTCTCAGCACCCTCGCAGTCTCGCTGGGCGGTATTGAAAGCCTGATTCAGCACCCCGCAAGCATGACACACGCCAGCATGGGTCCCGCTGCCCGTGCCGAAGCCGGCATCACCGATGGTCTGGTAAGATTTTCGGTTGGCTGCGAAGACTACGAAGATATCAAAAAAGATCTCTGGCAGGCACTCGACAAAATCTGATCATTCTCTGTAACTGACGCCGGGCTGTTCCATATCGGAATGGCCCGGCGTTTTTATTTGCGACTGCATTTATCTGAGTTTATCTGCGTTGATCAGTGGCTTAATCCCACTCCAAAAAAAACAGGGCCGCCCGTTGCCCCGGGCGGCCCTGCCTTGAATCCGTATCAGATCATGTGGCGTTAACCAGTTTGAGCATCGGCATGAAAACGGCGAGAACGATACCACCGATGACGATACCCATGAACACGATGACGATCGGTTCGATGATCGAGGTCAGACCCTTAACGGCAGTGTCGACTTCTGAATCGTAAAAGTCGGCGATTTTTGACAACATCTTGTCGAGTTCGCCCGTTTCTTCACCTACGGCGATCATCTGCACGACCATGGGCGGAAAAACCCCTGAGTTTTTGAGCGGGTCAGCGATCGATTCGCCTTCTCTGATCGAGATGCGTGTTTTGTCGACCGCTTCGGCGATAACGACGTTACCGGCAGTCTGTGAGGTAACTTCGAGGGCCTGCAGAATCGGAACGCCTGAGGCGATAAGAGTACCGAGAGTTCGGGTGAACTTGGCGACCGCAACCTTTCTCATCATCATGCCGATGGCTGGCATGCGCAGAATGTTGGTATCGTAGAGGCGTGCTCCGGTTTTGGTCTGGAAAAAGTTCCAGATAAGGATCGGGACCGCGACGATTGCCGGAAGAATGATGAACCACCATGAGATCATGAAGTCAGAGGTGGCCAGCAGCATCTGTGTAACCATGGGCAGTTCGACGTTCATGCCCATGAAGATTTCTTTGAACTGTGGCAGAACGAACATTACCAGTGCCAGAACAACGAGTGCGGCGATCCCGAATACGACGACCGGGTATGTGAGTGCGCCTTTTACTTTTGATTTAAGGCTTTCTGAGCTCTCGAGGTAGTCTGCAAGCCTTTCGAGAATTGAGTCGAGAATACCGCCGACTTCGCCGGCTTTAACCAGAGAGCAGAACAGATCGCTGAAGACCTTGGGGTGCTTTTCAAGAGCTTTTGAAAAAGTCATCCCGCCTTCGACGTCTGATCTGATCTGTGTAATGATCTTTTTGAAGGTCGCGTTATCGGCCTGGGCCTGAAGAATGGTCAGACATCTTACCAGAGGCACGCCTGAACCGATCATGGTTGCAAACTGGCGTGCGAAGATACAGACCTCCTGGGATGAAACCCCGCGTTGCAGGAAGCTGAAAGACATCCCGCCGGAGCCTTTTTTTTCGGCAATACTGGTAACAAAGTAGCCCTTTTCGCGCAGTTTTGCGATACAGACTTCTTTGCTTTCGCCTTCCATTTCGGCAGAAACAATTTTGCCATCCCAGTTTCTGGCCTTATAGCTGAAGGTCGCCATTGTTAACCCTCCTTGAGAAATACATGTGCAACATCAGAAAACCGGGCAGGGTTACCCGGAAAACAATAATATCATTCTAAATGTTAGCATACTACGCATCGGTTTTGTAGCGCAATTTTTTGAGTTTAATCTGTAACTCTTAAATCTGGACATAAAATGGCTGATGCAGTAGCATATTGCCATGAAAACTCTTGTATTCGCCGAAAAGCCTTCGGTCGGCAAAGATATCGGTCGCATTCTGGGCGCAACCCGACGGGGTGAAGGTTTCCTCGAAGGCAACGATTATATCGTCACCTGGGGCTTCGGCCACCTCGTCGCCCTCGGGCACCCAGAAGAGCAGAACCCCGCCTGGAAGAAGTGGAGCCTGGAAGCTCTGCCGATGCTGCCAAAAGAATGGAAACTGATGGTGCTGCCGTCTTCTAAACAACAGTTTGACGGTGTTACCCGCCTATTTAACCGCTCCGACGTCGACATGATCATCAATGCCGCTGACGCCGGCCGTGAAGGCGAGCTGATTTTTCGCCTCGTCTATCAGCATGCAGGCTGTAACAAGCCTTTTAAACGACTGTGGATTTCGAGCATGACTGATGAAGCTATAAAAAGCGGCTTTGAAGACCTCAGGCCCGGCGAAAAATATGACCCGCTGGCAAAGGCCGCAGTTTGTCGCAGCCGGGCTGACTGGCTCGTGGGCATGAACTTTACACGCGCCTACACGCGCAAGCTGAACAGCATGTTCACTGTGGGCCGGGTTCAGACCCCGACTCTGGCGATGGTGGTCAGGCGCCACCTCGAAATCCAGAATTTCGTTCCCAAAGATTACTGGGAAATCAATGCCATCATGGAAGATTTCTCGGCGCTATGGTTCAACCCTGATGCAGATGAATACCCCAGCCGCATCGACAGCCAGGAAAAGGCTGCACAGATGGCTGAGCGTCTCAAGGGCTTGCAGGCGACGGTTCAGAGTGCCAAAAAGACCGCCAAAAAGCAGGCACCCCCTTCTTTGTATGACCTCACGACCCTGCAGCGTGATGCCAACTCACGCTATTCGATGACCGCTGCCGACACTCTGGCCACTCTTCAGACCCTCTACGAAAAGAAAAAGGTGGTTACCTACCCGAGAACCGACAGCCGCTATCTTTCTGACGACATCTTCCCGACAATAGAAAAACGCCTGGCAGCTCTGCCTGGTGACTACGAAAGCTACCTCGATCATCTTCGCAAAAACCGGCCCAAAAAAGATAAAAAGGTTTTTGACAATGCGAAGGTCTCTGACCACCACGCCATAATTCCGACCGAAAAAAAGGTCACCGACACCTCAGGCTGGACAACCGCCGAAAAAAATGTTTACGACCTCGTTGTCAGGCGCTTTCTGGCCGCATTTTACCCCGATCACCAGTATCTTTCGACGACAATTATTGTCAAGGCAGACGGAGAAAGCTTCAAGGCCACCGGAAAAGTTGTCACGGACGAAGGCTGGCGCATTCTTTACCCGAAAAAACAGCAGAGCGAAAAGAACCCTGATGCCTCAGGTGAAGACGAAGAAAACGATCAGTCGCTGCCTGACCTGAAAAAGGGCGACACCAGAATTATCAACGATACCGCCCTGCTGACGCGCAAAACCAAGCCGCCCGCAGCCTACACCGAATCGACCCTGCTGCAGGCCATGGAAACCGCCGGCAAACTTATTGAAAGCGAAGAACTGCGCGAGGCAATTAAAGACAGCGGCCTGGGCACGCCTGCCACCCGCGCTGAAATTATCGAAAAGCTTATCAAAGTTGAATATATGCTGCGCGATAAGAAAAAGCTTATTCCGACACCGAAAGGCATACAGCTTGTAACTCTCGCTGCCGCAGAAATTACCAGCCCTGAGCTTACCGGCAGCTGGGAAAAGCGCCTTTCCGACATCTCGCGTGGTCGTGACAACGACGAAGATTTCATGCAGGGCATCACTGCATTTGTCTGCAGTATCGTCGATCAGATAAAAACTTCGTCGGCGTTGAGAGCTGCGGCTCTGCCCCGTCAGGCCATGCCCGGTCGCGAATCTGGACCGGCGACTGCTCCTGCAAAAGCTGTCTCGAAAAATGTCTCTGTTACAAATGCCAGACCTGTCGTGCAGCGCACGGTTATTGCGGCCTGCCCTGCCTGCCAGAAGGGTGGTATTATCGAAGGCAACCGCGGCTTCGGCTGCAACCGGTTCAGAGAAGGCTGTAACTACGTCGTCTGGAAGGAATTTCATGGCAAAAAGCTTTCGCAGGCAGCAATCGATGCCCTGATTGCCGGCAAACCCACCCGCAGTATCAAGGGGTTTGTTCTTGAAGACGGCAGCACGGTCTCAGGCCGTCTGCAGATGAAAGAAGACCGCAGCGGCATCGAACTGATCATTGCCGAAGAAAAAGAAACAAAAAAGAAGAAGCAGGCAGACTGAATGGATCTGGCTTACCGGTTTTTTATCTATATTCTCATCGCTAATGTCGGCTACATGATCTTTTCGCTGTATCGAAAAGGTTTTAAGCATTATTCCGGCTACATTTCACAGTTGTTTTTTCTGCTCTGCCTGATGATAACAATGGTGGCCCGTGACGTTGGAGGCGGGATTGCCCTTGGCGTCTCGCTGAGCGGAATCGCGATCCTGGTTCTCGCACCTATCTACCTGCAGCGCCAGATCGATGCGCTGATGGCTGAAAACCGCATCTCCGAGATTGAGCCATACGCGCGCTGGAAAGCCAACCTGGCCTGGAGCGAACTTAATGTGCACATGCACGAGATTGCCCGCATGGCAATGGAATACGCTGACGACGCTTTAAAATTGCGCTCAGAAATCAGGTCGTTACTTAACCGTGGCGAGCCATACGATTCAATGACGCGCATTTTTCTTGGCCTTCTCCACTTCAATAACCGTAATTTTGAAGGCCTGATTCTCGACCTGCATGATGACAACAAAAAAATGTCAGACCATTCATTTGAAGAGATCCTTTATCTGGTGCGGGCATATCTTGAAACCGGCAGATATGAAGAGGCTCTGGCGGCCCAGCTGGCCCTGGAAGAGAAAACCGGCGACCCTGAAGATGAGACCCCCGAAAAGCGGGCTAATCTCGTAATCAGCCGCATGATTTTTCTCGCTTTTTTCGGGTGGCTGCATGAATTTGACCAGCTGATGAGCTCGCAGGAAGAGGGTGTCGACCGCTTGCCTCAACAGCTGCGCAGTTTCTGGCATGGCGTCTGTCAGTTCAATGCCGGCAATTTCGCCGAAGGCGAAAAGGAAATGGCCGCTGTCATGAAGGAACTCGGCGATTTTGAAAAGGCCGAAACCGAAGAGGATGTCGAATTTGCAGAAGACACCATGCTGCCATTCATGCGCAAAAGGTTCTTTTCTCTCGTTGAAAACCGGGAGTTCTTTGCGCAGCGAATTCTTCCCCGTCTGCAGGAATTGCATGCCGCGCATGCGGAAAATCTGACCGGACTGATCGTCAGGCAGGCAGATGCCGCGCCTCCTGAATTGTCTGAAGTCGCGTCGAGTCTTCTTGGCTGGGTGACCATGGCTATCTCTGCCGTGTTGATGATGGTTTTCAATGTTGAAGACGTCGTTGATCTTATAAAAATAGGTGCCAACAGCGATTTTCTTGTTAAAAGTGGTGAATATTTCCGGTTGTTCACTTATCAGTTCGTTCATATTGGCTGGCTGCATCTGATCATGAATCTGGTGGCACTTAAATTCTTTGGGCCGCCGATTGAAACAATTGCCGGCTGGCCGATTTTTCTTGGCATCTATTTCTTTTCCGGCATCGCCGGTGGCGCTGCGGCAGTCCACTATGGACAACCCCTGTCTGCCGGGGCTTCCGGAGCCGTTCTTGGGCTGCTTGCAGCCGCGATTGTTTTTGAGTTTTTCAAAGCCAGAGGCTATGAATGCCTGACCAGGCAGCATAATTTTTCTACTCTCATATTCATTCTAATAATAAACCTGATAATTGGCGCTGTTGAACAGGTTGTTGACAGTAGTGCCCATATCGGCGGGCTTCTTGGTGGGGCAGCGATTGCTCTGTTGTTGTTGCCAGTTCTGAAGTCGCAGTTTCTCAGGCGGCTGGTCGGCTTTGCTTCTGTCTGGGCCTGTATTTTTGTTGCGCTATTCAGTGTTTATCAGATCAATTCATCGTCTGGTAGAGGGTTTTACCCGGAAGCCAGCCAGAAAACCTGGAAATACAGAAATGCCGCCACCGGGCTGGAATTTGTCCTGCCGGAAACCTGGAAGCCGGAGCCCGGCAGTGAAACTGTCAATGGTATCGAATTCAGGGGGCCGTTCAGAGAAGGGCTTGGCTTGTTTCTTGTGGCCGGTGAAGAGGCGCACGAATCTGTTGTAACCGAGTTTGTTACCAGAAACACCCGCGAAATAGAGCAGACTCCCGAGTTGCTTCTCAAAAAGCGCAAAGGTCCAGAAAAAAAAGTTGACGGTGAGCGGGAATATCATCGTATCGTCTGGCAGCTCGAAACCTCAGGCGGGCCACGCTCAGTCGTTGATTATCTGGTCTTTTACGGCCCGCTGTTTTGCCATTTCCGGTTCTCACTCGGCACCGAAAATGATCAGGCCTACGAAAAAATCATGTCGCAGGCTGTGGGTTCATTTTATGTTCGATGACCTGTAAACGCTTTCATTGGGCGATTAATCAAGCAAAACGCAAAAAAATCACTTTATTTACTTCCCATCGGCTTAACAACTTTTTTTTACCTCTTGAAATTGTGCACCGAAAGTATTATAAATTGCATCTGTGATCTAATTCTTACAGGGGGCTTTTATCGTAATGAGAAAAAATTTGATCCTTGTTGTCATCATGACCATGCTTGCTATGCCGACTGGCGCTTTTGCCAAGGGTGACTGGTGGAAACCAGGTTCCTGGTTCAGCAAAAAGAGCCGCTCGACCACCATTACCGGTATGGTTGATTCTGTGGCTGAAGGCAAAGTAATGTTCAAGACTCTTGATGGCCAGAACCTTATGCTGATTGGTGAGCAGGCTGCCAAGCTCGGCGAAAACAGAAGCGTCAAGATCAGAGTATTTGGTAACGTTTTCAAACCCGACCAGAAGTATCCGACCGGCGCTGTTCAGGTCAGAAGCTTCAAGGTTCTCGAACAGGCTCCGGCTTCTGCCGAACCCGTGGTTGAACCGGTTGCCGAACCTGAACCCTATGTTGAACCAGAACCAGTTGCCGAACCAGTAATCGAAGAACCGGCTGAACCGGCACCGGTTGCTGATACTGACACCTATGACGACGAACCGGTTGCAGATGATGACCATGAAGAAGCCGCTTCTTCTGGCAAAACCTATGTTGTTCAGTCTGGCGACACCCTTGGCAAAATCAGCAAATCTGTTTATGGCACTTCCGGCAGCTGGAAAAAGATTGCCGAACACAATGGCATCACCAATCCCAAGCTCCTCAAAGTCGGCATGACTCTCAGAATTCCCTGATGTTTAACCAGGCAGCATTCTGGAATTTTTCAGAATGCTGCCTTTTTAATTTCTGCAGGATAAAATTGCTGGAAAAGATTCTCAGGGTATGATAGTCTGCTCTCCAGTTAACTTGTCTGCCCAACAGGAGGAAATCATAATGAAAAACGTCGAAATGAACATCGAAGGCAATATTCTGACTCTTAAAGTTGATCTTTCCAAAGAATTTGGCACATCTTCTTCCGGAAAATCACTCATCATCGCAACCACCGAAGGCAATTACGCTATTCCCGGTCGCGAAGAAAAAGTCGGCCTCAACGTTTACCGCAAGAAATAAGTTCGACCCGTCGTATCGATTCTTCACAGCGCCTCTCTTTTCAGAGGCGCTTTCTTGTTTTTCTATTCTTCTGGCTGATGGCAGTTTTCTCCAGCGCTGTCGGCAGAAAGCCAGAAGAAGCCATGATCAACCCTTTGCTTCAGGCTCGTCTTCTTCTATAATTTCTTCTTCAACTTCATATTCGACTTCTTCGGTCTCTTCTTCCTCTTCTACGATTTCTTCGATTATTTCTTCAACCGTGTCGGTTTCTTCATCGACTTCCTCTTCTTCGACTTCCACAATTTCGACCTCATCCGAAGCATTGTCTTCCCCGGCTTCTTCGTCCACCACTTCTTCGATAATTTCTTCGATTCCATCCGGCTCAGAGATTTCGGCTGCCTCTGAAGTTTCCTGTTCGTCAGCCGCGTCTTCGTCTGAATCCGAGTCAGAATCACTCTCTTCGAGAAGTTCTGAGTCTTCGCCCTCGAGTTCGTAAATTTCCTCTTCTTCTTCTTCTTCGGAACTTTCGCTCTGTTCTTCATCAGACTCTTCTGCCGGGTTTTCACTTTGCTTGGCGGCTTCAATTGCAGAACCTGGAGTCTTTTCCGAATTCGCGGCATTTTCTTCGGGCGCTGGCAGTGGCTTGCTCTTTCCCTTGCCGAAAGGCATTTTTTTCAGCAACTCTCTGATTTTTTCGCTTATGGCTTGCAGCTTTGCTTTTAATCCTGAGGCAGGCGGTGGAGGGCTTTCTGATGCAGCCGTGGGCGCGGCCGGATCTACATCTTTTGCTGGTGTTGCCTCGTTTTCAAGCAACGTTGCAACTGCTGCTGCCTTTCGTTTTTTGATAAAATGTGCCACTCCACCGGCAAGACCGGCAAATACCAGCAGCAACGGTATGGCCAGACCTTTAAGGGTCATCGTCCAGTAAAGACTTGAGGCGCCTGCCGGCGGATTTTTCGCTTTCAGAGCGATGTCGAGAGATTTTTTTGCCTGTGTGAGATTTGGCTTTTTGCTGTTATAGTAAAACATGGCCATGGCGTAATGACCCAGAGGGTCGTCGCCTTCGCTTTCAAGAAGCTGCCTGGCAAAGCGCTGGGCATTCATGTAATTGGGCTTGGCCGAATTGACCTCGGCTTCTATCTGAAACCTCAGCCCCTCAACAGTTTCGCCGGCTTCCGGGTTTTCTGCAAAAAGGTTTTTCAACTCCTGCCATTGCGCTTTCTTCTGCAGGCCTGCGGCCGTTACCATTATCGAATCGAATTTCGCAACCGGCTGTTCCTCTTCGGCCGGTTTTTCTTCACTTTCATAGCCCTGAACGTAAATATCAAAAACGTCCTTGGCGAAAGCAGTTTCTGACGCGATTCTGGCGTCAAGCATCGTAAACACGGGATTTTCGGCAAGGGTTTTTGCCGCCTTGACTACCCACGTTGGCTGTATTGTCTGCTGCGGCTTTGCTGCAGCAAGACCCAGGGTGCCGGTCGCAATTGATCTGGTTGCGGAGGCAATCGCATGTGTGTGCGTGGCGACTTTTGCTTTCGGCCGGCTAAGAGTTTCTACAATCTTTCTGGTTGTTTTAACAATAGGGTTGCCAGAGGTTTCTTTGGCCTTGTCAACCAGTTTGCGAATCTCATATGGTCTGGCGGGAGGCGGCAGAGGCACGGGATCTGCCGCCGGGACTGCTGGCACTGGTTTTATCCTGATTTCCTCCACCGGGTAGTGAACCTCCGGCGCCGGCAGATTGCGCAGGATATCTTCGGGGTCGTTGGCCTGCAGGGTTGTGGCCACAAAAAGCAATGCAGCCAGAGCTATGAGAGAAAACGCCTTTTTCAATTTTTCTTGGCAAACCTGTCTCTGGCAGCAACTGCCAGTTGATCGCACCGCTCATTTTCCGGGTGCCCGGCGTGGCCGCGAATCCATTGCCATTCAAGTTCGTGTATCGCCGACTGCGCCAGAAGCCTTTCCCATAGTTCACGGTTTTTTACCGCTTTTTTACCGGCAGTTTTCCAGCCGTTTTTCTGCCAGTTTGCGAGCCAGTTCTCGGTAAAAGCCTTGGCAATATACTGACTGTCAGTAAAAACCTTGACCCGGCAGGGCTCCTTCAATGATTCAAGCGCGGCTATTACACCCATCAACTCCATGCGGTTGTTGGTGGTTTCCGGCTCGCCGCCCGAAAGCTCTTTTTCTATCTCTTTGTAGCGGAGTATGGCCCCCCAGCCCCCGGGACCGGGGTTGCCGCTGCAGGCTCCGTCTGAAAATATCTGAATTTCTTTTCTTGCTTTGTCTGTCTGCATTATTTCTACCCCTGAACTACCGTGTCCGGAAGGATTATCTCAAAGCGACTGCCCTTATTGGGTTCGCTGTTGACGTGAATTTTGCCATTTAATTCTTCGGTCAGCTTTTTAACAATGCTTAACCCAAGGCCCGTGCCGCCAAATTTGCGGCGGTTGCCATGGCTGACCTGATAAAACGCCTGAAATATGCTGACAATGTGCTGCGGAGCGATGCCGATTCCTTCGTCTTCGACGGCAACGAAAAGATCGCTGCCGGAAGCCCTCACCTCAAGGGTGATGCGGCCATTTTTGCAGAATTTAAAAGCATTCGTCAGAAGATTGAGAATGATGTGCTGCAGCGACAGGCGGTCGGTTTTGAGCAGCAGGTTTCTCTCCGGAATCACGGTTGAAAAAGTGCTGACGTCGAACTGTTGCTGCTCCAGAAGCGAGTCAATGTAATCCAGAATTTCGTTGAGATTGAATTCTTCGATGTGATAGGTAAAATTGCCATTTTCGAGCTGCGAAAATCGCAATATTTCGTCAATCATGCTTTGCAGGTGATTCGAATTCAAAACTATCTGGGCAGCGATTTCCTGAGCTTTCTGCGGCGTAATGTGACTTGCCGGGCCAGAAGTGCTGCTGAGAATCTGGCTGTATCCCTTGATCGCAGTCAACGGCGTCTTCAATTCATGGCTCATCATCGCCAGAAACTGCGATTTGGTTTTATTTGCGGCCTCAGCCTTTTCTTTTTCGAGAATCAGCTCGCGCTCCGTCTCTTTTCGCAGTCTGACCTCACTTTCAAGCTCGCCGATAATCCTCTGTTTCATTTCGCTTTCGGCCTTAGAACGCAGAAGCTCTTCAAGAGCACTTTTGATGCTGGTTTCCATCCTTCTGTAGACTTCCATGCCCTGACTGGGGCCAAAGATTTCGATCAGGGGCAGGGAAGGGGGCAGCATGCTTTCTTTCATGCCGAAGATGGTACTGATAATAATCTCTGTGTGCCTGATGCCCAGAGCTGCCAAAATGTAGCCCAGTGCAATTACAATATGAACCGGGTGCGCAGCGATTTTTTCGATTGGCAGGCCGATGAACAGACCAGAGTAAACGGCGCAGCCAACACTGAGCATGCCGCAGCCAAGGCTGACCAGGCGGGCTGAATGAAACAGCCGGCCCTGAGCATGCTTCCAGAGATAGAGGCTTACAGCCGAAAGATAGCCGATGCCGACCGCATAAATCAGACCGAAAAGAACTTCCTTGATATTGGGTGCGCCAATGGTTCCGGTTATGATCCCCGGGTTCATCAGAACCGGAATAAAAAAAGAAGATAAAATAAAACCGGCGTGAAACAGCCATGGTTGCTGGCGAAATTCGACCCGGCAGACTCTGCCGAAAAGATGAACGCCAGGCAAGGCGAAAAGTATGGCAAACATGAAAAACAGATTGGTAAAAACACTCTGTTTAAGAGGCGCTATATCAAATATCCAGAACAGGTAATCGATAAGATTGCCGCCGGCAGCACAGCAGAGAGAGATGTTCAAAAACAGCGTGGCATCACGGGCTACACTGCGGCTCGGTATCTTGACCCACGAAAAAAAGCTTATTGACGCGGCCGCAATGTTGAGCAGCACGAAAAGAGCGTAGAGAATTCTGGCATGCTCGAATGATCCATAGCTGATTCCGGTAAGGTAGCAGACGATGTACGCAGCCAGAAAAGTGCAGATAAAAAACCAGAGCATGCCCAGCTCATAAGACGAAAAGCGATGCCCCAGCAGCTCATATTTTTCTGAAAAGCTCTCGCCAAAATCCTGGGTTGCGTCAACAGCTGCCGCCACAGCAACTTCAGTTTCGTTTTGCACTGTCATTGAGTCGACCAGACCTCTCTGAAATTTTGCGTGCGGTTACCGCCACCCCCAATAAACAGCCGCCCGCCGGCAGTGCTGAGATCATGACCGGAACGCGGCGAAAACTGCTCGGCTGAGCCTGCCGACCCCGGCAGAATCTCGACCCAGTTAACCCCATCGTTCGAAGCCCAGACATCATTGTAAAAACCGGCATCAAAAACCTCTGGTTTGGTTGCGCCACCTGCAAGCCATATTCTACCATTGAACTGTGTCATTCCGAAAGAACATCTGCCGGCAAAACCGGCATTGCTTTTTTCAAGAGTCCAGGTGTCGCCATTGCTGGTCGACCAGATGTCATTCAGCGGCACGACAGTACCGAAAGAATTCTTTCCGTAACCGCCAAAAACCCACAATTTGCCGTTGAATGAAGCGCATTGCATCTGTTTGCGAGCAAAAAAGCTCACCACCTGCGATCTCAGCTGCCAGGTAACGCCATTCGCAGAACTCCAGCATTCGTCGAGCAACACCAGGTCGCCTTCTTCGTCGACTGTTTCTCCGCCAATGATCCAGAGCTTGTTATCATAGGCAACCATCTTGTGCCAGGCACGCTGGTAATATTCCGCCGATACGGTTTCCTGCACCCAGCTGCGTCCGTCTGCCGACGACCAGACGTCATCAAAAAGAATGTAGTCCGTATCTGTCTCCACATAACCGCCAGAGAGCCACAGGCGGTTATTGAAAACCGTGCAGGCATGACCGGCCCTGCGCGCAAACATCCCGGCAGCACCATCATTGACCTCTTTTGTCCAGCTTATGCCGTCAGCTGAACTCCAGACATCGTTCAGAAAATCTTCGCCATGCCCGCCGATGACCCAGAGGCGGTCGTTGAAGCTGATCATCACGTGATCTCGCCTCTGGGAAAATGACGAAGCGGCTGAATCTGCCTGATCGAGCCTCCAGACCCCGCCTTCATCGGCGGCCGTCTTGAACTGCCACTCAGCTTTTGCTTCAAGCGTTGTTCCGGTAGTATCTGCCGCCGAGGCAGCGATAGAAACCAGATAACTGCTGTAAAATTCAAGGTTCGCCGAGGGGGTGAAAGTCATGATGTTGCCGTTCCAGGAAAAACTGCCCGAAACTTCGCTCTGATCGGCTGTTTTAATCAGTCTGAAAGCACTCTCGGCCGAACCGGTGTTCATGCTTTTCGAAAATTCAACTTTTACCGGGCTGGAAATCAGCACTCCAACAGAGCCTGAGGCTGGTAATGATTTGGTGATCAATACTGCTGGTTTTGCGGTGGTCGAAAACGAAAGAAGAAAGTCGCTGACAAGCGCGAGTTCTTCTGTGTCAACCGCCGCAGATGTTACTTTCAGCTGGTAAGAGACCCCGTTTGCCAGCGGATGTGAGAAATTTACCGTCAGAACCGTGTCGTTTTCGGACCAGTTGAAGTTCATACCGCCTGCAGCTGCCGGGTTCAATGTAATGGCGTTTTGAGTTGCCGCTCTCTGCATCGCTTTTGAGAATGTCAACTGTGCTGGCTGGTCCGGCATGACGTTAAGTGAACCGGCGACCGGCACCGTCGATGTAACGACCGGATTGACGGCCGGTCTGGTGGTGAAGCCGGTCGGGTAAGCGCTTTGCAGATTCGAGCCGTAAACGTCGCGGGTGCCGGTATTGATGGTGATCTGATAGAACTGAGAATGAGCAAGGCGGTTAACCGGAGCCAGGCTGAGCGTGCGGTTGCCATTGCTCCATGTCGCCGAAACCCCGCCAGAGGGTAAAGGCAGGTAGCTGTAAGCAAGAGAATCGGTGTTAACCGGGTTTGAAAAAGTTATTTCGGTGGTCTGAGTTACCGGGAGTCCGGTGCTGCCATCGGCTGGTTGAGCTGAAGTGGCCGAGAAAGCCGGAATCGCTGTTCTGAATGTGAAAGTGCGCGGCAGCTCGATTGCAAAGCCTTCAGAGTCTTTGATGCCTTCTGCCAGACTGACCGAAATTTGACTGCCCCATGCCAGGGCATTGTCGGGAGTGAAAATGATCCGGTTTTCATTGACTGTCAGGCTGCCGGAAATATTCACCGACCCCGAACTGACGGTTACCTTGCCTGCTTCTGAGCCTGACAGAACGTTTCGCGAAAAGACCATTTCGATCGCCGTGTCGGTTGCTACATTGTTCTGTTGATCGGCCGGGCTTGTAGAGCTGAGAACTGTCTGTGCTGCGGTGATAAAGCTGCTGGAAAAATCGTCCTGAAGACGGTTTCCCGCAGTGCTTTCTGCCGAACTGGCCACTTTCAGCTGGTAGGTGGTTGCGAAGGCGAGTTCACCTGAGGGAGTGAGCGTCATTGCCCGGTCGCTGTCTGACCACTGAAAAGTCAGGCCTGGGGCGTGCGGCGGCTGTAATGTCGTTGCGGCCTCGGTTTTAGCCCGGTTCATCGTCAGGTCGAATTTGATGCTCCAGGTATTGTTCACTTTTATGCTGCTCCCGGCAGCCGGGCTTAATTCAGTAATTTGTGCAAAAATTTCAGTTGCAGTGCCCGTCGAAGTTGAGGTGCCTGTCGAAGTTGAGGTGCCCGTCGAGGTTGACGTGCCCGTCGAAGTTGAGGTGCCTGTCGAAGTTGAGGTGCCCGTCGAGGTTGACG
>ERZ795032.1241-NODE-1241-length-18589-cov-5.061616_pt1 | contig 18589 bp, 18 predicted proteins | sample MGYA00375124_ERZ795032 | MGnify/ENA primary metagenome ERZ795032 (study PRJEB30167, sample SAMN05720154) | activated sludge metagenome | isolation source: Anaerobic digester | place: China | collected 2015-12-16 ...
AGAGCGAAATCACTCAGGATGAATGCAAGAAAGCTCTCGACCGCATTCAGAAACTGACTGACGAGTATGTCGACGGCATCCAGAAGGTCTTCGTCGCCAAGGAAAACGAAATTCTCGGAAAATAAAACATGTACAGAATCACTGAAGAATGTGTTTCATGCGGCACCTGTCACCCCGTATGCCCGGTCAAAGCCATTAAAATCGGCTTTCCCTACGTCATCACCAACAAATGCACCAGCTGCGGCAAATGCGCCGAAGTGTGCCCGGTCGATGCCATCGTCAAGGGCGACGACTGAAAAGCGGCCCGCATGACCGAAAACAGAGAAACACTCAGAGCCAGCCTGCTGAAAGAGCTTGACCCGGCAAAGATCCCGGCCCATATCGGCATAATCATGGACGGTAACGGGCGCTGGGCAAAAAGTCGCGGCAAAAGCCGCATTCGCGGTCACCAGGAAGGCGCGCGCCGCGTCAAAACCGTCGTGCGCTTTGCCAACGACCTCGGAGTCAAGCACATCAGCCTCTATGCCTTCTCGGTCGAGAACTGGGCCCGTCCCAGTTTCGAAGTATCGGCACTGATGCGCCTGATAAGGGCCTACATCATCAGAGAACGCAACGATCTGCACGCTGAAGGGGTAAAATTCAGACTGCTTGGCCGTCTTGAAGAGCTTGCCCCCGAAATCGTCCGTCAGGCGCAGATTTCGACTGAGCTGATGCAGAACAACCCGGGTCTGTCGCTGAATCTCTGTATAAATTACGGTGGCCGCGCCGAAATTGTCGACGCGGTCAAAAAGATTATCAACAAAGGCTATAAGGCTGATCAGATAACCGAAGAGCTGATCGCCGCCAATTTATACTGGCCAGAACTCCCCGATGTCGATCTGATGGTGAGAACCAGCGGTGAAATGCGCACCAGCAACTTTCACCTCTGGCGCGGCGCCTATTCGGAGCTGTATTTCACCCCCGTTCTCTGGCCGGATTTTGACGATGTCGAGCTGCTGAAGGCACTTCTTGCCTACCAGAACCGCGAACGGCGTTTTGGCATGATCAGCGAACAGCTCGCAAAAAACTGATATGCTGGCAAGAATACCGGTGCTGTTGCTCGGAATACCCGCCGTCTACGGGCTGCTGGTAGCCGGCGGCGATATGGTCCGTCTGATTTTTCTCGTTGTCATCTGCCTGATGGGGCAATTTGAACTGACCCGCATGCTCGAACGCAAAGAAAAACGCCTGCCACTGGCCGAATGGGCCGGCGCCCTGCTGATCATGTCGGCCGCTCACGTCGGCGGCGAACGCGGGCTGTTGCTTGCATCCGGCCTGGCAAGCGTTCTGCTGATGGCAATGACAGTTCTGCGCGGTCTGCGCGGCGACGGTTGCCGCCGCTTCTGTCACGGGTTGTTCAGCCTGCTGTATCTGCCATTCTGCCTCAGCTTTTTTCTGCTGCTTGGGCGGGCTTACGGCGGCATGACACTTTTTGTGCTTATTGCCTCGATCTGGGCGCTCGATATCGGTGCCTATGCTTTTGGCATGAGTATCCGCGGCCCGCGCCTCGCCCCTAAAATCAGCCCGAATAAAACTGTTTCCGGGGCCGTCGGCGGCGCTTTTTCCTGTATTGCTTTCATCGTTCTGGCGGGCCATTACCAGATGCTGACACTTGCCACCCCGAACCTGCTGGCCCTTGCTTTTTCGGTTGCCATTCTGGGGCAACTTGCCGATTTATTTGAATCGATACTTAAACGCGAGTCCGAAGTTAAAGACTCAGGGGCGCTTCTCGGAGCCCATGGCGGCATACTCGACCGTATAGACAGTATCCTGTTTCTCGGCCCGGTGTGTTATACGGTTTTCATTTTCTAAACTGTCAGGAAAGGTCGTCGGATGTTAGGTTTTCTCTATATCGCAGTAAAAACAATCTTATCAATCAGCTTCGTTCTCGTCAGTATTGCGCTGGTGCATGAACTTGGCCATTACGTCACCGCAAAACTCTCGGGCATCTGGGTTCTGGAATTTGCCATCGGTTTTGGCAACCGCCTCATCAAAAAGCAGTGGGGCGAAACTCTCTACTCGCTGCGGCCACTTCCTCTTGGCGGCTTTGTCAGACTTGCCGGCATGGATAACGTCGAGGAAGAAGAAAAGAACCTTCCAGAAGGCGAAAAACCAGAGATCGACGAAGACCTGCCACTCGTGCCCGCCGACCACCCGAAAAGCTACCTGAGCCGTCCGGCCTGGGCCAAGATTCTCGTGCTGTCAGCCGGGTCGATCATGAACCTGGTCTGGGCGATCGTTCTGTTCATCACCATCTACGCCGTCGCCGGCGGCCCGCTGACCAATATCGCGGTCATGGAAGCCCCGCAGGACAAACCGGCCTATATCGCCGGTATCAGAAGCGGCGATATCATTACTGCCATTGACGGCCAGAAGATCAGCGACTGGAGCGATGGTATCACCATTATCAACAACTCTGCCGGCAAAGAGATCACCCTCAGCATTGCCCGCAATCACCCGATTCGCAAATCTGCGGCCGGCGGTGGCATTCTTAAAGAAGACTTCGCAGTAAACAACGGCACCTACGAAATCCACGATCAGGAGACCCTCTCGATCAAGGTTAAACCTGAAGGCACCATGGGGTCTGCCAAGATCGGTATCGCTCTCGCTCCTAACAACTTCGACTTTCAGGCCCTGCCATTCAGCAAAGCCTGCAGCAAGGGCATCAACGATGGCCTGAGCGTTATCGTTCAGACCGTGGGTGGTCTGTTCAAAATGTTCACTCGCGAAACCCAGGCTGACGTCGCCGGCCCGGTCAAAATCATGAAAATGATCAAGGACCAGTCATCGAAAGGCATTTTCGACCTGCTTTATCTCACTGCCATCCTTTCGGTCAACATCGGCCTGATCAATCTTCTGCCCCTGCCGGTTCTCGATGGCGGCCGCATCGTTTTCGTTCTGCTCGAAATCATGTTCGGATTCATCAACAGACTCGCCGGTCTCAAACTGGCCATTACCCCGAAGGTAGAAGAAACCATTCACTTTGCCGGTATGCTTTTCCTGCTGTCTCTGCTGGTGTTCGTCACCTACAAGGATATCATGAGCTTCTTCTAAAGCCGCAAAAGCAAATCAAAAGCCTCGCCCGATAAAGCGCCGGGGGCTGTCTCACAAAACGTGAAACAGCCCCCGGTTTTCTTTTCTGCTTGTTTAAGCGGTCAGAAGTTAAGCTGGCGGGTGAAAGGGATCTCGACGCCGCCGGCTTTAAGACGAAATTCAGCGGTTCCGGTCAGCTTTACCAGGGCCTTGATGTCATCACCGAAAGTATCAGCCTTGCCCTGCGCACGGTTCAACAAGCCTTTAAGCAAAGGCCCGGCGTTTTTTTCGATAGTTTTCTGCAGGGCCCGGCGGGTCATGATTGAATCGACATTGCAGGCAACCGGCACTATGGCCTCGTGTCCACCCTCGATTGCCAGCTTCGGTGCGGCCTGCATGCCCTTTGCAATCGGGTATTCACTGATATTGAGACTGAAATTCATATTCTGCAGCACTACGCCCATCGGCAGGGAGTTCTTGACCCTGAAGTTAAGCCGGGCTCTGGTGGTTCTGTCAGTCAGGCTTTCGGGATCGAGAAAAGCCCGGTCAATAGTCACCTTTACCCGCTTGCCAACCTCACCCATGAAAGAGTCGAGATTGGCAAAAAAGTAGACCAGACCGACAGAAAATAACACCACACAAATAATAAAAAAAATTACCAGTTTGCGGAAAACTGCAGAAACTTTCGCAGCCCCTTTTTTCACCTTTGCCGATTTGCCGGCACCCGTTGCCGATGCTGCCTTCGCCGGTTTTTCGGAATGGTCAATCTCTCTTCGGCCGGCGGCGGCGCGCCGATCCGATTTCTGCCGTCGATCCCCTGAACTGTCGTCATCTCGACGGGCGTCTGAATTTCTTCTATCTGCTGCCATATTCATTTTCCAAAAAAAGATTTTGCACAATCAATAAACAGTGGCTATTCTATTACTTAAATTTCAATTTTTCCATTGTTTTATTCAATTTTCAGGGAGATCGTTCTGACCAGTTCGAATCGATGTGAAACATTTCCAGGGCCGCAGCCATGCAATGAGCGGGCGGTGGTTTTTCTGAACGGCGAATGTGATCTTCCTCCTGATTTTTTCAGAAAAAGCTCATTCTATGCCGATTTCGATTTTTTCGCCGCCGACGGCGGGGCCAATATCGCCCTTAAATACGGCATCATCCCGTCACTGGTTCTCGGCGACATGGACTCAATAACAGCTGCTAACCGCCGCAAACTCGAAAAGCTCGCCAGATTTGTGGTCGTTCCCTCAGAAAAAGAAAAAAGCGACGGCCAGCTGCTGATCGAGCATCTGATCGGGCAGGGTTATAACGACATACACCTGTTTGCTGCCACCGGTGGCCGAATCGATCAGACCCTGTTCAACCTGCAGCTGCTGGCTGAATTTCCGCAGTGCCGTATTATTTCAAAAAATGAAGAGACCTGCCTGATATCTTCAGGAACCGCAATCAGTGAACGCTGCGGTTACCGCGTCTCGCTTATTCCACTGACGCCTTCAGTCAAAGGCCTGACACTCGAGGGCTTCAAATACGAACTGAAAAAAGCCGAAATTAAATTTGGTTCTACTCTGACTCTCAGTAATGTTATAATCAGTGAAAATGCAAGAGTCACCTACAACGAGGGAGGACTTCTGCTGGTAATATCCCGCAGACCCGAAGCGAAGGCGGTGCGACAGCCTGCCCGCCTGCAACTGATCAAAGGGAAAAGACCGGCAAAACCTTATGGTCGATAATCACCAGATTGATTATACAGAAAATACTTTCTACCGCACTTTTCCGCAGCACAGCTTTGCAAGCCGCATTGCCCGCTGGGTAAAAGCTTTTTCATACAGTTTCATCGCCCTTTCCGTTTTCAGCATCATTCTCGAGCACCTGCAGCATTACTGCATCACGCCGCCGGGCATGTTTTTCCAGTTTCTGTTTGCCCTGCTGATGGCAGGCATAATTGAAGTCATCTGTATTCAGATGTCAAATGTCAGCGACCACACGGTATTAGACTACACCAAAAATCTGGTCACCGTGATTCAACACCGTTTTATTCTGCGTAAAGTTGTAGTCCTGGCGTCTTTTGAACAGGTAAGGGTCGTTGGCGTGAGCTCACGCCCCCCCACTCTTCTCGGGCACCTGTTTGCCGACCCGCTGAAGCGCTACGCACTGGTAATAATGAATTACCGCAATCATCTCATTCAGATTACCGAATATGAGATGACCCTTGACGATGCGAACGAACTCGCCACGGAACTGGCCAACCGCCACATGCCCTCCGCCCGTTTTATCATGGGCGAACCGGATACCGAGCTGGTGGCTGACGCCCTGACCGGCGATGTAAGCACCAGACCGGTCAAGCACTCCCTTGCAGCAATGATCGACGCAACAATTCTGCCGGCGCTGCAGGCTTTTTGCGCCCTGATGATCACCGCCGCCATTGTCAGTATTTCCATGCTTGCCATCAGCCGCGTTTCAACGCATGTCTTCGATACCGACCTGCTGGTTGCCCACCAGCCGGTCACTCAGCTGTTTCTGAGACCAGTGGCCCGCGTCGACAAAACCGCGACTCAGCAGCAGCCGGGCTTCGAAAACCCCGCATCCGCCACAGTTGTGCTCTCGACCCCGACGGTTGCCACTGATACAATGGCAACCCTGCCCGCTCCCACAGCATCAGAATCTGCGACAGCAGCTGCCGTTACCCACCAGCCAGACTCTGACCCGGCGCTGATTGTGCCGGCCGCATCAGATACCGCAGTAGAGACAGTGCTTTATCAGGCATCTGAAACCGCCAACCCCGAGCCGCCTTCAACTTCAGTCACAGAAAAAGACCCGTCGGCTGCAACCGAATCAGACACTTCGGCAGCGGGCCAGGAACCGGTGCAGACGGCTGCCGGTCAAGCCCCCGAGTCGTCCCCCGAAAGCTCCGAAAAGTCGGTCGCCACGCCGGCCACTACCGATACAATAACTGCTCCGCCAGCAGAAATATTCCGACCGATACCCCAAAAAGCGGGTCAGAGCCGACAGACACAGCAAATTACAGCGACTGAAATGTCTTACGGATTAATTCCGGTCAACGATTCTCTCGCAGTAAGGATTCCAGCCGTTCCAACCGATGCAATGCAGTCATACGGCAGCAAATCCGGTGGGCACACTGCCCCGCCCGTTTCTGTTGCCGCGATGCCCCAGCCATCTGTTTCCCGACCGGCCACAACGACCAGAGAATGTTCGATTCTTGCCGGCTTTGGCCTGCACCCACTGGTTAACCTCGGCGAAATCGACAGCGATCTTGAGGCAACCCTCGGCAAACCCATTGCAACGCAGAAAACCGTAGGCGGAATTCAGAAAATCTACAATGGTTTTACTGTTCTCTCCGATGAGCACGGCAAGGTGGTCAAACAGATAATCATCACCCGTAAAACTGTTAACAAAGACTTCCTCTGTCAGACGCCACAACAGATTGGCGTCGGCAGCCCGCTCGAACTTTTGCGCACCCGCTTTGGCCCGCCGACATTGCTTACCTCAGTGCCCGGCCTGCATTTTCCCGGCCTCGGAATCTCTTTTATTCCAGCACCGTCGATGCCAGACAAAATCGGCGCCATAAAAATCTACCCGATCGGCACAAGGCCCGAATGAGGTAGTTATTCAGCGGTGGGTATGCTATAATCTTGGCCACAGGAGTTTTTCCGATGGCCAGAAACAGTCGCCCCTCAGTTTTGCTGCACACCTGCAAAATGGTTTTTGTGCTGTTCTGGGTCGTACTTTTCAGCTACCCCGCGGCCTGGCACCTGACAACCTCCGACCGCGAATTCAGGCGTTACCACCTCTGGCGCAAAAGCAGCATGCTGGTCGACGAAAAAGTTTACCCGTTCGCCGATTTTCTGCACATGCTCACTTACCCGGTTCACAACGCTGCATTGAAGGGCAAGCCGACAAGAATCGCCAAACTTGCCCCGGCAGCCGAAACCCTGAATTCGCATGATTATTTCAACTTCACACCCCTTGCCTATGCCACCATTAACGGCGATATCGAGATGATGGCCGGGCTTATCGCCTCGGGCGCCAGCCCCGATATGATTCTGCCTGGTGGAACTACTGCACTGCATCAGGCAATGATCAACAAAGATGAAAAAGCTGCCCTTATGCTTCTCGAAAGCGGGGCTCGGGCCGACGTCGCCGATAACGAGGGAAAAACACCTCTGCATATCTGCGTCGGCAACCAGATGTTCAAGGTTTTTCCCTCCTGCCTGCGCGTGGAATTTGACCTGAACAAAAAAGACAACAAAGGCCTCACACCGCTCGATTACGCAATAAAAAAAGGCTCTTACCAGATGGTGATCGACCTCGCCAGAGCCGGTGCCGAACCGATTCACGTTACCGACAGCCGCGATATCAGCATTTCAATTTTTCTCGCACAATGGCAGAAAACCGGTGATTACAAGCACGCTATCGAGCTGGTTGAAGAAAATGCCAGAAAGTATTATAAATCCGGCCCCGATAAACCGGTGCCGGCCGAATTGCCCGTCGATTTTCGCAGCAGGCCATCTTCAAAGAAACCCGGAGACATACCAGATGAAGACTTATAACGAGTTGCTCAAAAAATTGAGAATCTTCAGGCAGGAACGCAACTGGGAAAAGTTCCACAAGCCGAAGGATCTGGCCATGGCGGCAGCCATCGAAGCAGCCGAGCTCATGGAAGAATTCTTATGGAAAAACGAAGAAGAGGTGGTCGCGAAAATCAAACGCGATAAGGAAAAAATCGCCGACGAAATCGCTGACACCGTCGTTTACCTGATGCTGCTCGCCGACGATCTCGAAATCGACATGTATGAGGCGATCGAGCGCAAGATGCAGAAAAACGCCCAGAAATACCCGGTGGAAAAATGCCATGGCAGGGCAACCAAATACACCGACCTCTAAGTCACGGTTCTGAATGCAGAAAAGGCACTATTACATTCTATTACTGTTTATGTCAGCGGCCCTGGCGGTGACCGGCTTTTTCTCGCTGCATCTCGGCACTGTTCCGGTGCCCGTGTCGGCAACTCTCTCGGGCTTTCTGCCCGACGCACAAAACAGCTTCTCCGGCGCCGAACTCGAAACGTTCAAAACTGTCGTCATGCAGATAAGACTGCCGCGCCTGCTGGCTGCGGTTCTTTGCGGCGCCGCTCTCGCCGTTTCCGGTGTTACCTATCAGAGCATGTTTCTCAATCCGCTGGTTTCGCCAGATCTGCTGGGGGTTCTGGCGGGTTCGGCCTTTGGCGCCTCACTTGGTCTGCTTTTTGGCAAAAGCCTTCTGACCGCACACTTGTTTGCTTTTATCGCCGGCATCATTGCGGTCGGTTTTGCGGTTTTTCTGGCCCGCCTTTTTCCGGGTAACCGCCTGATCATGCTGATCATGGGCGGCGTTATCAGCTCTTCCCTTTTTACTTCGCTTTTATCGGTGGTTAAATTTGTTGCCGACCCGCATAATGAGCTGCCTGCCATCGTACATTGGCTTATGGGCGGGTTCTCATCGGTCACCATGTCGGCGGTCTCTGCCGCGGCCCCGTTTCTGATAATTGGTATCACCGTGCTCAATGCCATGAGCAGTTACCTCAACATCCTCAGCATGGGCGAAGAAGAGGCTGCCACTCTCGGCATCAAGGTCTCGACCGTGCGTAACCTGATGATTGCCGTAACGACAATGATCTGCTCGATAACGGTGGCTCTTGGCGGTATGGTCGGCTGGGTCGGCCTGATGATACCGCACATTACCCGTATGATCACCGGCCCCGACAATCGGCAGGTCCTGCCCGCCGCGACTCTGATCGGCGCTCTGTATCTTCTGGTTACCGACATCTTCTGCCGGGCGGCATTCAGCACTGAATTGCCAATCGGCATCATGACCTCACTGATGGGCGTGCCCTTCTTTATTTTCGTTCTCAGCAGAACCTCAGGCAGGTGGAACTGATGCCGGCAATCGCTGTAGAAAACCTGTGCTTTCATTATGACAGCCGCAAACCGGTGCTCGACAATCTGTCTTTCACGATCGAAACGGGCAGCGTCACTTCGATTCTCGGCCCCAACGGCAGCGGTAAAACCACGCTGCTGAAACTTATGCTTGGCCTTAAACAGCCAGTATCCGGCTCAATCATGATTGCCGGGCGCCCGCTCGATCAGATTCCCCTGTCAGAGCGGGCAAAGCTGCTCGCCTATGTGCCGCAGCAGCACAGCCCGATTTTTTCTTATAAATCTCTCGATGTTGCAGCAATGGGGCGGGTACCACATGCCGGCATTTTCTGCAGCCTCAAAAAGGCTGACCTCGAAATTGCCCGGCAGAACATGGCCCGCCTCGGCATCGAACACCTGGCCGACCGGCCATATACCGAAATCAGTGGCGGCGAACAGCAGCTGGTTCTGATTGCCCGTGCCCTCAGCCAGGGGGCCGGCATTCTGATTCTCGACGAACCGGTAGCCGGGCTTGACTATGGTAATCAGCTGCTGCTGCTGAAACATCTGCGCAATCTTGCCGGCAGCGGCATAACCTGCATAAAAACCACTCACTACCCGGAACACGCTCTCTGGACATCAGACCAGGCGATTTTTATCAAGAACGGCCGGGTCGCCGCCTGCGGCAGCTCAGAAAAAATCATCAATTCAGAAATGCTGCAACAGATTTACGGCGCAAAAATAAATGTCATAGAAACAAACGCAGGTGCGTATAAAATACGCACCTGCGTTCCGGAATTCTAATCAGTAAAGAGTCAGCGACCGGTCATGACCTCACGTTCATGATCGTAAAACACGTCGTCACTGGAGGCACTCTTATTGGTCATCGGGTAGAGCGAGCGAATGTTGCCACCCATGGTGTAGAGCTGCCAGTTGAATTCCTGGCCGTTAACGCTGGCGTTAAAGGTCAGGGCGCCTGGAACGCTGCCCATGCTGCGGGCAGTTTCGATGGCGATATGGCCGAGAGCGAGCAGAGCCTGCACTGAATGGCCGTTAGAGAAGCCTCCCTTGGGCTTTTTGGCTTCGGGAAGTGGACCATCTCCGTCGGCATCCCAGACGAAACTGCCGGTATAAATTTTCTGGTTGCCTACACCGGCCATAACCGAAAGCACGTCGGCGCGGTTGCGGCGTTCTGCATCGTAAAATCTGTACCACCAGTGAAAACCACTGACCTTCGAGCCTTTGACTTCGCCGGCGATTACATGTTCAAAGCCGAGGCCTGAACCGAACCAGTTGCTCTTGAGGTCTGCCATTGTGGTATTGGTAACCTTGAGGGCATGCAGGATGACCGGGTCATTTTTGAGGGTCGCGAGGAAAGCGTCGATGTCTTTATCGAGGCGGCTGGCATCATTAGTGCCGGCCTTGGGGTTGAATTTTTCACAGAGAGCCAGAGCGTTTTTGTAAGAAACCGGAATCTCGCCGGCGTAATCTTTGAAAAGCTGGCCTTTATTTGATTTTTCGTTCTTTTCGACTTTGATTGCATCACGATCAAGGCCGGTGATCGGAGCGGTGCGTTCGAGAATCTGTTTGCGGATTTCGGTTACATTGCGTGAAGAACCGTAGGCCGAAAAAAGAATCGGGCTGCCGTTGTTGGCAATTGCTTCGGCTCTGCTGACCGCAGCTTTGAAGTCGTGATCGGATTCGATCAGGCCGGCAACAATGCTGTTTTCGAGGGTCTGTCTGAGGCCTGCATCTTCAATGGTGGCAAGCTGATCATGGAAAGCGCTCAGACGCTCGCTGGCGGCGTTCTGTGCATGAAGTGGGGTTAACAGACCCGCAACAAGGAAAATAACGGAAAGTAGTCTCTTACGCATTTCTGCTCCTTACTCGATACTCAATACTTTTACGAGACGGAATACAAACTTGATACTAAAGTAGCGACCATCGTCGCCTTACTCAATACGATACTTTTTACAGTTTAACCCATAAATATAGAACTGACAATAGCGATTACAAATCTTTTTTTATTTTTTCGTACACCGGATTTATGGACCGGTCAGGGCACCGCTGCTTACAGGTGTAGAGGCCCCTGCGGCCATGCCTGAGCCCAGAAACATCGCACGCCAGGTATTAATTTCGGCCCGGTCCCGGTCAGATATAAATTCGTGGCGCAATGAAACAGGCTTAAGAACCCGTTCAAAAAATCCCTGCAGACCGTCTGCCAGAATGTACACATTTTTGAAACCGGCGGCATTGAGCACAGCCCAGGCCTGCCCCGGGTGAGTGGCCCCGTTCGAATAAAGCACGATGCGGTCAAAGCGGCGGTACCTTTCGAGACCGGCAACCAGTGACGACAATGGCTGGTGCGCAGCACCGGGGATGTGCCACTCATCGAATTCTTCACGGGTTCTTACGTCGATCAGGGCGATTTTTTTCTGCCCGGCCAGTTTTTCGCGGGCAAAAATTTCGGGCTCGATGTGATCCTGACCCGTTTCAATCTTAAGCAGAATCTCTTCTGAAGAAGCCGTGGCAAAGCGCACAGAATCGATGGGGAACTTGTCGAGAAGGAGATTTCCGCAGGCTGACAACAGAATTATTACCGAGAAAACCCACAGACCATTGCTTCTGCTGGCCACGAGGGTAAACTTGAACTTTTCTTCGATCAGCTCAGAAAACCAGAAGGCAATAACCGCGATAACCGTCAGAAGCAGACCAAACTGCGCGAAGGTCATGCCGGCCAGTTCATAAATGAAGCTTCTGCCCATGTCTTCCATGGTATAAAGGGGCTCGAGAATGCCGAAGAAGTCATTGAAAAGAAAACTGCCGATCATGGCACCGACAAGAAAAATCAGGGCATCGAATTTGCCGCTGACCATGCCGACCGCTGCGGTTCCGGGGCACCAGCCGCCGATGACGAAACCGATACCAAAAATCAGCCCGCCGACAACCTGGGCATACAAATATGTTTCAGGCACATAAATCGATTCGGTATTGACAATGCCGGTGGCCAGAACGAAACCGACACCAAGCATGGCGGTTATGACGGCGCTGAACATCACTTTGAGCACTGTCATGTCGGCGAAATAGAATATACCGGCCAGTTTTTTCGAACTGCCGAAACCGGCCTGCTCAAGGCACCAGCCAAACCCGACACCGATTATGAGAGAGCAGACAAACGCCATGGGCGAGTTGAGAGACATGCTGCCATAAAATGTTTCAATCATGCCACTGCCTCCTGAAAAAATAAGCCATCAGGTAGCCACCGGCAAAAGTTGCCAGAAGAAAAGCGACACCACCGGTTGACAGCAAAGCAGTACCGGTCAGGGCCTGCCCCGAAGTGCAGCCGCGCGCCAGACGAGAGGCAAAGCCGGCCAGAATGCCGCCAAGCAATGCCAGAATCAGTCTTTTCCCTGCCGGAAAGGCGTTACCACGCTCGACCATGACTTTGACGCGCCGGTTGAGAACTGCCGACACGAAACCGCCAAGCATAACCCCCACCAGCATGTAGACCAGATAATAATTCATGGGCTCGCTACCCCAGGCGCCAAAATACTTCGAGCCAAGAACATTGTCAGGAACGATGCAGAGACCGCACCAGGACGCTGCTCGGGCAATAGCATTCGAGGCCCCGAGACCTGCCCCGAGCACAATGAACGACACAAGCAGTGTCAGACCGAGTAAAAAACCGGCGAGGTAAGGATTCATATAAGGTTTTTCGCCATTCATCAGCAACCAGCCCCCTTTCTGACAGGTTTTGCCGTCGGTGCCATCGGAACCGGTGATTTTGCCGGCGAGGCCGGCTGCGGTTCAGTAATCTGCCCCGGCACAAGCTGTTTCTGGCTCGGGAACACCGGCGCAGCGCCAGCCGGCGCCAGCATCCGTTCCCGCATGAATTTCATTTCAGTGGCACGCCAGTAGCCTTCGATACCACCCAGCAGGGCTTTGATCGGCCGATGTGTCTTGCGCGAAAGAATGCCGGCCGCGATCATGGCCAGGCTGCCGTCACGGTCAACGATTACGAGAGGCACATCGCCGGCCTGCCAGGAAAGATTTTCGAGCAGATCGGCAATATCAACCTGCTTTGCCCCGACCGGGTTATAATCTTCGACCTGCTCAAAGGGCCTTATATCGATGATCTCGAAGGTGCCAGGCAGGTCTCGTATCATTTTTTGCAGCTGGTCTGCCGAAATGCGGTCAGGCAGGTTGAGACTGCGAAACGCTGAAGATCCGGCAGGCGCAATTGCAGGTTTCGTTTCTGCGGCAGCCGCGATTTTGACAACCGGCAGGCCGGCTTCAAGCCAGGCCTCAGAGCCGCCCTGCATACTGGTGGCCGCCGTAAAACCGGCCCGTTCGAGCAGCCCAACAGCAAGATTTGACCTGAAAGCTGAATTACAGACAGCTACAACCGTCTGATCCTTTGCAAGCCTTGCGGGTGCCTGCTTTTCTAGAATATCGAGCGGAATATTGAGAACTTCGCCGATTTTCATGCCAAAATATTCGTTCGGGCGGCGAACATCGACCACGACCGGGGCCTCGCCCCTGAGCATCTGCTCGTGCAGTTCAACAGCCTGAACCAGTCGCGTGGTGACGGTTTGACCGCCGGCAGCGACATACTCGTCAAAAAGAACGTGTTCGGCGTTATAACCCACCCGTTTGAGTCTTCTGGCTGCCTCGGTAAGCTCAGACAGGCTGCCGACCAGCACCAGTCTACTTTTAAAAGGGACGATTATGCCGGTCCAGGTTTCGAGTCGACCGCGCAGAGCAATGTTGACTGAACGCGGAATATGGGCTGCGGCATAGGCCGCGGCATCGCGTACGTCGACAAAATAAACGCCATTGTCAGCGATGAGGGAAGCAGGATTATCGACTTTGGGGCCAAGCGGGTTTTCCCAGTCGATTTTTTCGGGGCCGCTGCGGTTGATGCGGGCATTTTCGCCAAAATACTGCGGAGCGGGTTCAAGACCACTGATAAAATTGGCGATAAAGGCACTGCGGTTGCCGACAAATTTCAGATAATGGTTGCTGACCTTTTCTTCACCGATAGTAGAAGACGGTGCATCGCTGAGATGAGCTCCGCACAGCGAGCCGGCGCCATGTGCCGGCAGAACCACCACATTGTCGCGAAGGCGGGTCAGCTTTTTGTTCCAGGTGTCGAACATCATGCCCGCGAGTTCGGCCGCCGAATAGCTGCCGCCCATCAGATCTGGCCGACCCAGGCTGCCAACAAACAGAGTATCTCCTGAAAGCAGAAATTCCTGTTTATCGGGTATTGCGGCCGGGCTGACAACACCACACAGGCTGTCGGGCGTGTGCCCGGGAGTTTCCATTATTTTCAGAAGCGCCTTGCCGACCTCGATGGTGCTGTCGTCCTTCAGCTCCAGGTGCGGGTATTCGGCACCGCTTTTGTGGCTGACAAAAACCGGTTTGCCGGTAGCCGCCGCCATTTCGGTATGACCAGCGACAAAATCGGCATGTGAGTGGGTGAGAAAGGTGCCGACCCATTCGAGCTTCTGGTCATTGGCATAAGCAAGATAAGCTTCGATATCGCGGCCCGGGTCGACGGCAAGCACTTTGCCATCGCTGATAAGCAGATACGAGTAATGCGACAGAACGCCCAGATTGAACTGCACGATCCGCAGGCCGGTTCCCTCGTAAGAGGCGACAATCTTGTATTTTGCCGCCTCATCAGAGTGTGATGCCGATTCAGAATCGGCAATGGTCGCCGCCATGGCCGCTGACCATGTAAGCAGAAAAACAGCTGCAGCCAGAAAAAGCAGGCAATGTTTCTTCACCATGTTCCCTCCCGTTAGTTTCGGTCAGGAAATTATACACCAAAACACCGGGCGATTTTGCGGCCAAATAAAAAAGGCCCCGGAAGCTTTTCCGGAGCCCTTCTTGTGTTTACTGAATCAATCCCATCGGTGATTGAGACCGAAGATCACACCAAAGTCATGTGAATAACCCCAGCCCTTCTGCAGCGCCATCGGGAAACCGACGCTGCCCTGCCACGAATCGTTGAACAGCTGGAAGCCAAGCACGAGGTCAACGTTGGTATCGCTGGGTCCATTATCCATTTCGTATGAGGTGCTGTTGATTTCGCCGACAATTGCGAAGTTGCGATTTACACGGTAGTCAGTGCCGGCTCTGAGAATGAACTTGCTCAGACTATCTTCTGAATCGTTCGCCAGAGCGAGGTTCAGGTGGCTGGCCCATTTTTCGCTCATACGGCCGGAATAGGCACCGCCGACTTCTACCCAGGCGCCGCGGGTTGCTTCTGCCGGGCCGACGCGAACACCATCGGTGCTCTTGCCGGTCATGGTTACCTGGGGCTGATGGTAGTTTCCACCGGGGAATTTACCTTCGGCATGCAGGGTTACTGCGTGATCGCCTTCGAAGTTTTTCCAGACCTGGTAACCAATCTTAACCGAGGGGTCGTGCAGACCCGAAAGGCTGACTTCGTTACTGCCGCCCGAGCGCGTGACTTCCCATGACTGGAAGGGCACGGTGACACCGGCAAACATCTTTTTGCCGGCCCAGCTCAAGTGTATCGGGGTAACCATTTCGGTACCTTCGATGATGTTCTTCTCGCCATTCAAATACTGGTATTTTTCGTATCTGAGGTGCAGACCGAAGTTCCAGGTCGAAATGTAGGGCAGAAAGGCTGATTCTACACCAAACAGGCCATGATAACCGTTAAAGTTGGTGAAATACGGCGTAAAATCGGTGGGTTTGAGTTCATCGGGAATGCGGTAACGCTCTTCGCGGTAAAGCTCGCGGGTACCAATTGCCACCGGCGCATTAGGCGCAGCCGACGGGCCTGGAACCGGGCCGCCCATGTAGGGTGATGCCGGGGGTTCCATCGGGCCGGGCATACCTACCGGAGGCGGCGGCGGCGTCATGCCGCCATAGACGGGAGGAGCTGCCGGGGGCGCATAGCCATCCATTGCCGACGGGGCCGAACTGTAGGGAGCGTAAGCACCCTGCGGCGGTGCAACGAGCGGCGGCGGATCAAATGACGGGTTGCTGACAGCCGGAGGAGCCTGGTTAAGACCCATCGGCGCTGCAGCACTCTGCCAAGGCTGTGATGACAGTGGTCTGGAATCAACCGTGGGGGCTGACATTTCGTATTCGCTGGGCTCTGCACCTGGAATTACGATAGTATTACCTACAATCAACTTATTCGGGTTGATTTTCGGATTGGCCCTGGCAATTTCGCGCCATTTCTGCGACGATCCGAGCAGACGTTTGGCGATCTTGCCGAGAGTGTCACCGCGCTGCACCGTGTAGCTGCCACCGGTCTGGCCGTAATAGCTGGCGTCGGCTTCGGCAGCGTCGGCCGAAACTGAAGTCGAGGGCATTTCGCCAACTTCTTCGTCAGCCACTTCGAAATCAGCCGGAATCGATTGCTGAACCGGTTGTCTGACAGTATTGGCTGCGGCAGCCATGCGTGCCGGAGGTGCATTGTTGAGTGCGGCAGCAGCATTGTTCATCGTTCTGGCGGCGGCAGGAGCCACAGCGGCGACGGCAGCCGGAGCCGCCATGTGGCTGTTGTCAGAGATGGTTACAAGCCTCTGGCCCACGACAATACGATTGCCGTTGTCGATGTTGTTGAGAACCATCAGGTCCTGCCAGCGATTCGGGTCGCCGTAGACTTTCATGGCAATTTTCGGCAGCGTGTCGCCGGCCTGAACCACGTAGTATGGGTCCTGAGCGGCAGCAATCTGCGCCGGAGCAGCTGCTTTCGCAGTCGCAACACGTGGCGCGGCGCTGTTCCTGGAAGCATTTGCCGGAGGCTCGACCGGTGGCCGGTAACTTGCCTGACCCAACGGGGCCGCCGCAACACGTGGCGGGGCCGACATCAACTGCTGCTGGGCCGACTGCCCGGCCGGGCCAACTTCTTCCCAGTCGCCCATGGCCGACTGAGCTCTTGTCATTGCAGGTGCTGCGAAGGCCAGCCCCATCGATATGATGGCTGCAAGGACAGGATCTTTGGCCCTGAATGAATTAAACCTTTTCATCTCTGACCTCCGGTCTATCCGATTTGGATGAATCATAGTTTCCAGTATTTCTTGAATTGCGCCTTGAGTAATTTTGCATAGCCGTACCAATCTGCGTATGAGATAAGTTCGTCTTTGTTCACCTTATCGACAGCAGATATGTTTTTATTGAGCAATAAACTAAAATGTTGTGAAGTCGCACGCGCCATAAGGTTGCCGGGCGTGCCACCCTCGAGCACCGAGATCAGTCGGCCGCCACAGATGCGCCGCGCCAGTTCCATGACCTGTCTGTAGATGTCGATCAAGCCGTTTTCGGTCACGCGCAGATGCGATGCCGGGTCGTCATTGAGCACATTGGTGCCGAAACCGACGATGAAAAACTCGGGCATGTACTGCCAGAGAATCTTGTCGACCACTTCGTTGATGCAGACGCGGTATTCGCGGTCACCATAGCCTGAGGGAAACGGGACATTGAGGTTATGGCCAAGTGCGCCTTTCGCCCCGAGTTCTTCGTAATGGCCGGTGCCGGTCACGCCCGGGTATTCATGCAGGGAAACCGTCATCACGTCTTTGCGGGCATAAAAGATTTCCTGGGTGCCGCTGCCGTGCTCGGCGTCAAGATCGATTATCACGACCCGTTTAAGGCCGTATTTTTTGGTCAGATAGTGAGCGCCGGCCGCCATCGGGTTAACCAGACTGCCAAAGCCTGAGCTGGCGATACCGGCATGGTGGCCCGGCATGGCGGTCAGACAGAAAGCATTCGCCGACCGGCCTTCCATAACCATATCAACGGCGTCAAGCACGCCACCGGCGCCGAAGCGTGCGATTTCGAAAGATTCTTTGATGATCGGGGTATTTTCGTCGAGCTGTTCAAGCCCGCTGTAGCTTCTTTTATGCAGATCGTTGAGAAATTCGGGGTCGTGAATCTCGCGCAGACGCTTCATCGGGGCGATGTCGGCTTCTTTGGTGAAGCCTTCCCAAAGATTGTCTTTCTGCAACTGCGAAATGATTGACGTGAGACGCCCCCCTTCCTGATTTTCAGTCAGGGGGTCGTGCTCGAGAAGCTTGGCGTTAAACATTACAACGCCATTTGCACGGGCTTCTTCCATTGTTTCAGGCAGACATGGCTGTCAGCAGCAGATCTCTGTCGGCCGACCCGTCAGAGAACTGGTCGACATTGACAAACACCCGCGCAGCCTTTTCCTTTTTCTTAGAATCAGAACTCTTGTTAGTCCAGGGCACAAATGAATTTTCGTAAGGTCTCATACTCGATACACCCTCCTTATTAAAATCCTGCTCAGGTTATCGACATTTCACCCCCCGCCATCAACCCTCAAATTTTCAAAATCAGAAAAGGGTCTGTTTCACAGGCGAGACAGCCCCCGATAGTTTCATGGAACCCTATAATCAGCCGCACCCAAAAGAACGGCCTGATTTACCTCATCGGCGAACCACGCGAAATCCAACTTCAATGTTCTTGTTATAAGGATTTAATAAAATAACTTTGTGGCAGCAAAAAAATTTCATGCCGCCAGGAAATTTTTTTTCCCTTTTTCGGTTTTCATTTGATTTACCAGTAGAAGCAGATTTGGCAGCCGGGTTTGTCATGC
>ERZ795032.1243-NODE-1243-length-18564-cov-4.450159_pt1 | contig 18564 bp, 10 predicted proteins | sample MGYA00375124_ERZ795032 | MGnify/ENA primary metagenome ERZ795032 (study PRJEB30167, sample SAMN05720154) | activated sludge metagenome | isolation source: Anaerobic digester | place: China | collected 2015-12-16 ...
ATGGCGCCTTCGCCCCACATGCCGTCGTCGCCGATGCCGGTGTGGAGGTTGTAGCGCGTATTGGCGGCGCCGAGGTCGATCCAGTGCTGATCCTTCAGGACGATGCCGCCCTGGATGTAGGCGGCGTTGTAGAAGTTGGTCCAGTTGCCGACGGTCTTGCGCGGGCCGGTCTCGTCGGCGGTGCGCCAGTCGGGGTTCTTCTTGTCACGGGCGGCCACGTCGTCGGCGGCGCTGCGCTTGCCGTTGATGAACGTCAGGGCGTGGCGGATCAGGTCCTCCTCGATCAGTCGGCGGTCGTCGTCGCTCAGGCACGGCGCGTCGTGGATCATGTCGTAGCCCTGGATGAGCGGCAGCAGCCACATGGCCTCGCTGAGCCGCTGGGCCATGATCTTGCCGGTGTCGCTGGCGTTGACGCCCTTGTGCTCCTTGTAGTCGTTCGGATAGAGCCGCGCGTAGCCGACGAGGATCTCGCGCGCCTTGGCGGCGTACTTCTCGTCGTTGGTCACCTGGTAGGCCCAGCCGAACCATCCGACCTTCTTGGACAGGGCGTCGTGAGCCTGGGTCGGCGCGTCGCCGCGATCGGTCAACTGGGCCGGCTTGGTCGGATCGGGCATCTCGACCGGCTCGGCGAGCCAACCGTCGCACACGGCCGTCAGGCGGTCGAGCATCTCCTTGCCGCGGTCGCCTGAGCGGATGGTGCGGACCATGGCGTCGATCTCCTCGGCCGTCAGGTAGATGCCCGGGAACCGCCCCAGCGGAATCGCCGGCGGCAGGGTCGTCTTGACCTGGCTGTAATCGTTGCGCGGCGACGCGCCTTCGACGTAGACGGGGGCCTCGGCGTTGAGCTGCGGCACCTCCAGATACGGCGCCAGGTCGGCCGAGGTGACTACCTCGATCTCGCCCAGGCCGCCGTAGGTGGTCCGCTTGCCGGCGTTCTTGCCCTCGGTCAGGACCGGCCCTTCGTGGACCGACAGGACGGTCACCTCGACCCACTCGATGGTCTTGTTGATCTCGACGGTCTGCCGCGGGTAGGGGTTGTCGCTGGCGGGCCACAGGGCTTCGAGGGCTCGCTTGATGACCGTGCCGTCGGACAGGCGAATCTCGATGTCCTTGGGCGTCTGGGCGGTGTTGTATTTCGAGCACATGAAGTTGATCTGCGTAATCGGCAGCGCCGCCACGAGATCGATGCGGTATCGCACCGGCGTGCCCCAGGTCACGCACCAGGAGTTGGGGTTGCCGTCGACGAGGGCCTCGGGCCCGGTCGTGCGGTCCTTGCCGGCGCCTTCGCCGACGAGTTCCAGGCCAATGCGGCCGCCCTTGTCGATCCGGGCCGCATTGCGAGCCTGAATCTCGGCGTTCTCCTGCCGCCAATTCCGCCGCGCGGCCTGCGCCGATGCCGTCCCGGCCCAGACCGTCGCCCACAACGCCAGCGCCAAGGCGCAAACGAGCGTCCGCTGCAACACCTTCATAGGTCACCTCTCAACTCGGACATGATCTTCCTGACGTGCCGCCCCATGCTTACCCGGGCCCGGCCCGTCCCAGCGCGCGGATGGTCCCCCCCGACCCCACTCCATCCGCCGATTGAACCCCAGGCCACCCGCCCCGGACCGCCGAAAACGGTTGATTCGTCACGACCCCAGTGCTACAAGAGCGGCCTGCTGACGCTGCACACTGCCCTTTGCCATAGGATGCTGCCATGACGGACCGACTCGCCCGCACCGAGAATCGACGCCGACACCTGGAACTGCTGCTGCCCTGGCCCAGGTTCGCCGAACGGTTCTGGTATCCGATCCCCGGGCGCGGAGACCTCGGATGCTTCGGCTCCGGGTTCAACCACTGGGGCGTCCAGACGAACCAGAAGTACCTGGCGGCGATGGCGGTCCTGGCGATGGACGACGCGGCCGACGAGCGGGCCGCCGGCATGTCGCGCGAGCAGATGCTCGACCGCGCGCTCTCGGCCCTGCGCTACGAGCTGGCGACGCACGCCAGCGGCCTCCTCCGCCGCACCGACAACTCGCAATGGGGCCACACGTGGATCAGCGGCCTGGGCATCGAGCGGATGATGCACGCCGTGGATGCCCTGGACGGGCGCCTCGGCGACGAGGACCGCGATGCCCTGCGGCGCGTCCTGACGAGCGAGGCCGACTGGCTTCTGCGGCACTACGATGTGACGGGCGACCCGTGGGCCGAGTCGGGGAAGAATCACCCGGAGTCGAACTACTGGAACGGCGCGATCCTGCTGCGGGCCGCCATGATGTACGCCGACCACGCCGACCGCCACGCCTGGACCGAGAAAGGGTATCGGTTCCTGCTGAACGCCATCAACGTTCCTGCGGACGCCGAGGACCGGCGGCTCGTCGCCGGCAAGCCCCTGGCCGAGTGGCAGGTCGGGGCGAACTTCTTCCCCCACTTCGCGCTGGACCATCACTCGTATCTGAACGTCGGCTACATGGTCATCTGCCTGTCGAACGTCGCGATGCTGCACTACGGCTACGCCCTGCGCGGCATCGAGGCACCCGAGGCCGTGTACCACCACGCGCGCGACCTCTGGCAGTTCGTCCGCCGCCTGGTCTTCGGCGACGGACGCCTGGCGCGCATCGGCGGCGATTCGCGACAGCGCTACTGCTATTGCCAGGACTATCTGCTGCCAGTGCTGGTCTTCGCGGCCGACGTGTGGAACGATCCGGTGGCCGGGCACCTGGAGGCCGGACAGCTCGACCTGATCGCTCGCGAACAGGCCGCCAACAGCGACGGATCGTTCCTGTCGCGGCGGCTCGGACACATCGAAGCCATGTCGCCCTACTACTACACGCGCCTGGAGGCCGACAAGGCGGTCTGCCTGTCGATGGCGGCCCTGTGGCGACGGCTGCGCGGCATGCCACCGGCGACGCGGGCGGCCTCGCCCGAGAAGATCGAGGCGTCGCTGGCCGGCGGCTGGGAAGAGCCTCTGCACGGAGCCATGATGCACCGGTCGCCCACGCGCCTGGCGTCCTGGTCCTGGCGGGCGTGCGAGTTGCCCCAGGGGCTCTGCCTGCCGCCGGACGACGGCACGTTGGCCGAGTGGTCCGAGTGCCTGGCCGGCCGCGTCTCGCCGCTGGGCGAGCAGCGGCACCCCATCGACGGGCGATCCCGCCACCGTCTCGTCCGCACGATGCAGCGATCGTTCGACGGCGGCTTCGTCACCTGCGGCACCACCACCGACGGCGCCGACGTGGTGATGATGGAGGGTTACCGCGCCACGGACCTTGTGGAGCACCACATCGCGTTCGCCGCGCTGCCCGACGGGCACACGGCCCTGCGGATCGAGCTGGCCCGCAACGGCCCGCAACGGACGTACCTGGCCGACGTGCGCGGCCTGAAGCTCAACCTCCAGAACGACCTGATGAACGGAGGCCGGCGGCGCGTTCACACGGCTCGCGGCTCGCATGAGCTGACGATGACACTGGACGGCGCCGAACGCACGGAGGCGCTCGGATCCCTCTGGGCCAACATCGAGGACCGCATCGGCGTCGTCGCCGGCTACGGCAGCGACGGCCTGGCGGTCTACCGCCCCGGACGCCGCACCGCGGGGTACACCGGCAGCCTCTACTTCGACGAGTTGTGCACCGTGGTGCGCCTCGGCACGTTCGACGTGCCGGCGGGAGCGCCCCTTCTGGACAATGGCTGCGCGATCATCGCCTCGGTAGACGCCGCAACGACAAGGTCTTACGCCGACAGCGGCGGCCTGGCCCGAGCCGCCTGCGACGAGGCCGACGCCCGCGCCCTGGTGGCCGCCGGGCAGGACGGCGGCCGGTACCTGCTCGTGGCCAACTTCGCCGCGCACGAGGCCGCCGTCACCGTGTCGTCGCTGGGCGGCGATGTCGCGTCGGCCACGGACCTGGCCGACGGAGCAACGGTGAACACGGACGGGGCATCGCTGAAAGTGACGCTGGGCGCCGGCGAGGCCAGGTTGCTTGCCCTGAACGGAAGGTGATACCGTGGCGCGGCGTGTTGTGGCGCCTGAGTCCGTTCCGCCTGAGGCCATGGCCCTGCAACGGACCGCTTGATGTGCAGCCGCCCCATCGGTCGCCAGCGCGGCTCGGTGCCTGCGTCGGCAGGGAAATGCGTCGGATTCAACCTTGTCTGTAGATAGCCGTTCTTCAAGGGTTCTTTGGAGGATACACCATGTCCAAGCAGAGCGGAATCATCCCCATTCTCGTGGCGACTCTATGCACGGGTCTAGCCCTTGCGGCCGAGGATGCGGCAAAACCGAAGACCGACGACAAAAGCGGTGAAGGTGTCATGGAGCATTACTTCCTCATCACCAGTGAAGCACAGCCGGTGGGCTACCGCCGGGTCAAGTCGACGAAGAGGGAGAAGGAGATCATCCTGGAAGACGAAATGGCCCTCAAGTATAGAGACAAGATGGCATCATTCCAGTCCACGGTGACGTACACGACGGGCGACAGGCCGCAGCCAATCCGTGCGGAGGCCCGCACCTTCGTCGGCGACAAGAAACTCATGGAAGGCACCTTGGACTTCACCGTTCGCAAAGAGGAGGACGGAGCCGAGCAGAAGATCATACGGATCAAGGTCACCGGGTACTTCTCCAAACAACTGGAGGAGTATTCTCCACCGAAGGAAGGATTGTCCGAGATGACGCAGCCCGAGGGCTGGCTGATGTTCCCGGCGGCGTGGATATGCCTGGTGCCGAGGATGGAGCCGGAGGGCGGCATGTTGGAAAACGTCGTGAATATGGAATTCCCCGACGATCTGGACTTCCCCGAGTTGCTCAACGCCAAGAAGGACCATGCCCTGAAATGGACCCAGACGGAGAACGGCGAGCGTGCCATCCTTGTTGGCCGTCGCAAGGACGTGGAGACTTCGCCGACACGAGCAACCCGTCTGGTGCTGAACGACCAGGGAAACGTCAAGGAATACCGGATGGACGAGATGTCGGCGCAACGATGCACCAAAGAAGAGGCATTGAAGGCTGTATCGTCTGATCAGCCAAGGAAGGACTGACCGCAGTCCGGTCATCCGCCCGTGACACAGCATTCGGAAAGGTCAACGCACCGATGACCCCCGTGGACCCGCGAGCCATCCTCGACCAGCTCTACGACGCCGACGCCGAGAAGTGTTTCGACGACCCGGCCGGCGTGCCGCTGTTCGATCGCCCGGCGGTGGCCGTGGCCCGCGCCGACGATCCCTGGTTCCGAAGGTTCAAGGAACTCATCGGCGAGTTCCACTGGACGCCGCAGGAAGCCCTGTCGATGGTCGCGCCGCAGGCCACGGCGCGCAGCGTGGTCTGCTGGTGCCTGCCCGTGGCCGCCCTGGCGCGCCGCGACAACCGCGGCGAAACCTCCATGCCCGCCCGGCAGTGGGCCTATGTCCGGACGTTCGGCGAACACTTCGTCACGCGCCTGCGACACGGCATGGAGCGGCGGCTCCGCGAGGCCGGCTATGCCGCCGTGGCCCCGGCCGTGGTCCCGGAGAACCTCCTGGTGCAGAGCCCCGCGGTCGGGCTGTCGTCGCACTGGTCCGAGCGACACGCCGCGTTCGTCGCCGGCCTCGGCACGTTCGGCCTGTCGGGCGGCCTCATCACGCGGCGCGGCATCGCCCACCGCCTCGGCAGCGTCGTCACCGACGCCGACCTCGCCCCCACGCCGCGACCCTACGGCGACGATCCCTTCGCCTGGTGCCTGCGCAAGGACGGCTCGCAGTGCGGCGTGTGCATCCGCCGGTGCCCGGCCGGATCCATCGGCCCGACCGCCGCCGACCGCGACAAGGAGGCCTGCCGCTTGCACGCCTACGACCACATCAGGCGACTCGGCCTGGCGACGTTCGGCTGGGAAGGCACCTACGGGTGCGGACTGTGCCAGACGGGCGTGCCCTGCGAGGACCGCAACCCGACCGAATCCACGGACAGATGAACCGCCGAGCCCCGACCCCCGACATTCGACGACCACTGCCGTGAAACCGCACAACCTTGCTTTCCCGCTGGTGTTATGTACAATGCCGTCCTCCGGCGAGGCCGGCAGCGCGGGCGGCTGACAACCGCTCGCACAGCCGGGCTGTGCCGCGAATGCCACGCGACGGCCCCTGCGTGGGGGGCCTCCCAGCACGAGCAGACAACGGAACCTCCTGCGCGCATTGTCTCGCCAGGCGAAAGGAGCCTTCATGGGTTCGTATCGTGAGATCACGGTCGGTCCGCGTCAGGCCGACATCCTCGGTAAGGACAACCGGGCGATTCAGATGGCGCTGGACGCCATGGCCTATCGCGGCGGCGGCACGGTCCGCGTGCTGCCCGGTCAGTACACATGCTACGGCCCGGTGCGTCTGCGGTCGAACGTGCGGCTCGTGGGCGACCGCGCCAAGACAGTCCTGCGCATGGGCCCTGTGGTCCGGAGCCGGCTGGCTCTGGACGCCGACACCGGGCAGAAGGAGATCACCCCCGTCGACGCCTCCGGGTTCTGCGCCGGCATGGGCGTGACCATCGGCGACAAGGACGGCCGCAGCCCCATGGCGACCATGCCGCTGACCATCGCTCGCGTGTCCGACGGTGTCCTGCACCTGACGGACTACAACGTGCACGACATGAACGCCGAGCGCGGCGACTGCGTGGTGTCGTACTTTCCGCTGATTCACGCCTGCGAGGTGGACAATGCGACGGTGGACGGTTTCACGCTGGACGCCGCGCCGGACAGTATGGACGGCCTGAAGGCCCACTGGGGCGGCGCGATCTACATGCGTTACGCCCGCCATTGCCTCATCCGGAACGTGACGGCCCGCGGATGCGTCGGCGACGGCATCCGGTTCGGCCGCAGCGAGCACGTGACCGTCGAGGACTGCGAGACGGCCGACAACTACCATTACGGCATTCACCCGGGCAGCCATTCGCCGTGGACCACCGTGCGGCGGTGCCACATTCACCACAACGGCAGCGACGGCCTGTACCTGTGCTGGGGCGTCCGCGAGGGCGTGTTCGAGGACAACGCGATTCATCACAACGGCGGCCGCCTGCACCGCAACGGCATCAGCATCGGCCACAAGGACGTGGATAACGTCATCGCCCGCAACCACGTGTACGAGAACGCCAAGCACGGGCTGTGCTTCCGCGTCAAGACCGAGGGCAACGGGGCCCACCGCAACCTGATCCGCGAGAACGTGATCGAGAACAACGGCTCGCCGAAGAACAAGGTGCCGCCCGCCCTCCGCAAAGAGCCGCGCTACGAGGTGCTCTGCTGCGGCGTCTTTATCCGCGGCGTCACCCACGACCTGACGTTCGAGCGCAACATCATCCGCGAGACGCGCCGCGGCAAAGCGGCGGTGCAGCACAACGCGTTCTACCTCGACAGGGGCGTGTCGCGCGTGCGGCTGATGGGGAACACCGTGTCGGACCATCCCGGAGGCAAACTGGCGGACGATTCGCACAGCCGCGACAACGATCTGCACGAACTGAGCTGATCTGCGACCGGGCTCAGGCCCTGTGCGGATAGGCTCTTGTCATGACAACAGGAGGGGGAACACCATGGACACAAGACGCATCGGCATGTGGTTGCTGGCTGCGGCGGCAGCCCTCGGCGCGGCGGCGCCGGCGGCGCGGGCCGAACTCACCGACGACGACATCCAGGCCGCCATCGACCGCGGCGTGGCCTGGCTCTGGACGCAGCAGCGGCCCAACGGGTGGTTCTCGGACAAGGGGTGGTTCGGCTTCGGCGAGAATGTGGCCGAGGACAAACGCACGCCGGGCGCCCACGAGACCATGGCCATGCTCGGCCTGACGTTCGCCGGCGTCAGCGTCGGCGACCCGAGGATGCTCAAGGGCTTCGACGCCATGCTCGATTTCGAACTGCGCGACGTCTACACCATCGCCCCGCGGGTGATGGTGATTTCGCGGCTGCTGAAGAAGCTGGACCGCGAGCGCCGCGAGAGGGCATGGGAGATTCTGAAGAAGGACGTCAAGTGGCTCCAGGAAGCCCAGAACGGCGTGGGGGCCTGGGGCTACGACTACGAGGCCCGGCTGCACGACACCTACGGCTGGGACTTCAGCAACACCCAGATGGCCGTCCTCGGCCTGAGCGAGGCCGAGATGGCCGGCGTCGAGATCGATCCCAAGGTCATGCTCAAGGTCCAGACGCTCTACCTCGACCGCCAGCGCGACGACGGCGGGTGGAACTATGGCATGAGACCCGGGTTCCAGGACAAGGATCATCCCGACGGCGCACGCGAAGGCTCCTACGGCTCCATGACCGCCGCCGCCGTGGCCACCCTGTTCATCACGCGCGACTTCCTCTATCGCGGCATCGGGTGCCCGTGCAAGAGCCAGCAGTCGGACAAGCTGCCCCGGGACCTGAAACGCATCGACGATGCCATCGACCGCGGCGTGGATTGGCTCGCCAAGCACTTCGACGTCAAGATCAACCCGCTGGGCTCGCGATTCCACTGGAAACTCTACTGGCTCTATTCCTGCGAGCGCGTCGGCCTGGCCGCCGGCCTGAAGTACTTCGGCACGCACGACTGGTACCGCGAGGGCGCCGCCGAGGTGGTCGGCTCCCAGCAACCGAGCGGCAGTTGGGAGAATCTCGTCTGGCAGACCAGCTACGCCCTGTGCTTCCTGGCCAAGGGCCGCGCCCCCATCCTCGCCAACAAGCTCAAGTTCAAGGGCCAGTGGCACAACCACCCGAGGGACCTCTACAACCTGGCCCACTACGTCGGCGGGCAGAAAGAGCAGCTCATCAACTGGCAGATCATCAACCCCCAGGTGCCCGTGGCCGAGTGGCACGATTCGCCGATTCTGTACATCTCGGCCGAGTCGATCCCCGAGTTCACCGACGAGGAGCTTCAGAACCTGCGCCGCTTCACGGACACCGGCGGCACGATCCTGTTCGAGGCCTCGTGCGGCAATCGCACCATCGCCAACTGGTGGAAGACCACCTGCGAGAAGCTGTGGCCCGAGTGGGAGCTGAAGCTCCTGGACCGGGAGCATCCGATGTGGGCCGCTGATGCCCAGATCAAGCGGCCGCCGGCGATGTTCGGCCTCAGCGACGGCGTGCGCACATTCGTGTTCTTCAGCGCGATGGACATCTCGTGCGCGTGGAACACCATGGCCGTGGCCAAGCAGCGCGACGTGTTCGACCTCGGCACGAACCTCTACGTGTACTCGACCGATCACCGGCCGCTGCGATCGCGGCTGGCCGGCTCGCGGCCGTCGCCGCGCAAGGACTACGCCGAGGCCAGCCTCTCGGCCGGCCCCAAGGCGACGCTGACGCTGGCCCGGCTCAAACACGGCGGCGACTGGTACGTCGGACGCCACTACAAGGCCCCCGCCCTGCTCGCCCAGGCCCTGGGCGGCGGCGAAGGAGGCGCGGCAGCGGTCGATCCGCTGGCCGCCGCGGTCACGCAGACGGTCATCGAAACGGGCGCCGCGTCGAGCGCCCTGAAGCTCACGGTCATCGAGGAAATGGAGGCCAAGGACCTGAAGCCCGATGCCGTCCAGGTGGCGTACCTCGCCGGACGCCAGGGACTGATGATGGCCGAGGCGGACGTGCAATCGCTCAGGGCCTATCTGGCCGCCGGGGGTTTCCTGCTGGCCGAGGCCGTCATGGGCGAGCCGAAGTTCGACGCCGAGTTCCGCCCCCTGGCCGCCGCCCTCGGGCTCCAGGTGCGGCCGCTCGACAAGGAGCATCCTCTGCTGACCGGCGCCATGAGCGGCGCCGTCGGCTACAAGGTCACCCAGGTCCGGTACCGCTACGCCCTGCGGGCCGACCGCATCGGCAAACTCCAGCCCGAGCTGTTCGGCCTCTACAGCGGCGACACGATGGTCGGCGTCTACAGCCCGTTTGATCTGATGTACTCGCAGACGGGGTACGATGCCTGGATGTGTCGCGGTTACGAGGACCAGGACGCCCTGGCCATTCTGACCAACATCCTCCTGCTGGTCTCGTCGCGGTAGGAGGACGCGGCCGGGCAGAGCAAGGGGCGCATGTCACAGTGGGGGGCAGGGGCGCCCCGTCAGGCATGCCGACCGCCAACCCCTCTCCCTGCTTGCAGGGAGAGGTGCCCCGAGCGTAGTCGAGGGGCGGTGAGGGTCGAACGCCGGCGTCCGCGTGGGTCCGGTGGACCCGCCCCGGTTGCGTTACCGTAGGGGCGGCTCGCCGCAAGTCCCGAGCTGCGTCGAGGGGCAAGCCGCCCCGAACTCGTCATGTTCTCTCCGCTCGTCCCCCTCACCCGGCCCTTCGGGCCACCCTCCCCCTCCAGGGGGGAGGGGTTCACTGCCCACCGCCGGGTGCCATGCCTGACGGGGCGAGCCTGTCCGACAATTCGTTGCGTGGTTGGTTGTTGCTGGGTGCCATGCCTGCCCCGTCAGGCATGAGCGAATTTCCATGCCCTTCCGCGTGGCTGCAAGCAGCCACCCTACGCCTGATCTGTCGTAATGCCCTGTCCTACAGCGCGTTGCGCATGCCGAATTGTCGGACAGGCTCGCCCCGTCAGGCATGGGCACCGTGCCAGAGTATCCGCCGCGCCGCCTACTTCTGCGCCGTGGCGTACAGCAGGACGTTCTCGACGATCATCTGCGCCGAGGGAGCGTCGTAGCCGATGTTGCCGAAGGCCCTGAGGTTGGCCTGCCCGTACATCAGGTCGCGCGGGCTGTAGACGCCGACGAGCCGGTCGCCGGCGTAGAGGCCGTAGAGCTCCAGCCGGAGCGGCGACGCTGCCTTGGCCAGGGCGTGGAACGTGAACTTGACGCCCTTGGCCAGATCGTGCCCGGTGGCGGCGCCCATCGAGCCGGTGACAATCGGATGGTCGTCGGGCAGCCGCTTCACGGTCCAGCCCATGCTCTCGGCGAACGCCGTGAACGCCCTCTGGAACCGTTCGTCGCCCAGGCACGCGTCGGCCAGGACGAAGCCCCCCGCTGCGAGCCGCTGCTTCAGGGCCTGCTGCTCGGCGTCGCCCAGGGTAATGCCCGTGCGACCGGTGAGATAGAGCAGGGCCGTCTGCGGCAGCGCGGCGTCGCTCGGCGAGGCCGGCTCGGCCGCCGTCAGGCTCGTGCCGCACCCGCCGTTGACCCGGGCCACCAGCTTCTCGACCAGGCGATACCGGGCACTGACGTTCCAGTCGCCGCCGTGCTTCAGCCGCGCCATCGCCAGGTCCTGCCTCGGACCGACGGCAAGTTGCTTCAGTTGCGCGGCCTTGTTCTTGCTCTGGGTCGAGCCCATCAGCCGGCTGCGGATCTTCGCCCGGTCCGTGGCGTAGGCGTAGAGGTTGTTGCCGAACTGGAACGCCTCCATGCGTTTGCCGATCTGGATGGTGTTCCATGCGCACGACACGTCGTTGAGGGCGAAGAAGATGAACGTCCGCACGCCGTCGGTCATCTCCATCAGCCCGGGCACCGACGAGGTCATCTGCGAGTCGGCGGTCCAGACGGCGTGGTCCTTCTCGATGTTGCGGAACTCGAACTCCGGCCAGATTTCCGCCGCCACGGTCTTCCACCAGGTGCGCACGGCCGCATTGCCGCAGGACGCCTCGAAGAAGATCGTGCCGCCGTCGTCGGTGAACTTGCGGAGCTTCTTCTTGTGCTCGTCGGTCAGGGGCACCGTGCTCTCGGGGCTGAGGTAGAGAATCGGCGAATCGTGCCACTCGTCCACCGGCGCTTCCAGGTTGATGATCTGCCAGGCGAAGGTCTGTTCCTTGATGTTGCCGACATAGACGGCCAGGTTCTTCAGGTCCTGCGGATGGAGGTTCCAGGCGCCCTCAAACTGGACCTTGTTCATGAGGACCGGCGCGCGGCCCTTGATCAGAAAGAGCATCGCCCAGGCCTGGCTCGCCGGCGTGTTCCAGTTGCCGTCGCGGATCACGTGGCCCCAGGCGCCGTTGGCGTCCTGCCGCGCGAGGAACCGGCTCGCCCCCTCGGCGTACCAGTTGTACTTGCCGAAGTACTTGATCCCTGACGCCAGCCCCACGCGCTCGCACGAGTACAGCCAGTAGTCCGGCCAGTTGTTGGCCTTCGGGTTCTCGTCGGGCGTGAACCGCTCGCCGAGCCACGCCAGGGCCCGGTCAATCGCCTTATCGACCTTGTTCTCCTTGTAGTTGCTGCGGCCGCCGCGGCACGGGCACCCCAGCCCCGGATAGAGGTAATCGCGCGTAATGAACAGCGAGGCCACGCCCGCGGCCGTCATCGACCCGTACGTCGGCATCGCCTGATCGGTGGTCCACGGCCACGCGTTGTTGACCTGCCGCCCGTAGTGCCACCCGCCGTCCTTCATCTGCTGGTCGATGTAGAGCTGCTGGGCCTTCAGGAACGGTTCCTTCGGCAGTTCCAGGCCGGCGTTGACCGCCTCGCCCAGCCCCAGCATGCAGATCTGCACGTTGGAGAAGTCGGCAAACTTCGGCCCGCCCACCAGGCGGTAGCCCCATCCCCCGTCGGTCGTCTGCCCCTTGATCAGGGCGTCGGCATCCTTCTTCAGACAGTCCAGCACCAGCTCGCGCGCTTCGCGGTCCACGATCTTCAGCAGCTTCGCGCACGCCTGCATCCGGAAGGCCGTCAGGTAGCTCTGCGAATCCGACTTGGTCAGGTCTTCGTCGAGCATCGCCTTGATGCCCTTCTTCATCACGTCGCTGCTCGGCGGATACTCGGCATACGCCAGGGCCAGCATGCACATGACGTTGTTGGCGTTGGCCTCGCGGCCCAGTTTGCCGATGGGCCACGAGCCGTCGGGCTTCTGCATGCCGACAATGTACTGGCACCCCTTGCGGATGGCCTCGTCGATCTGGTCGTCCGTAATCTCCTGCCCGCGCAGAGCCCCTGCCGCCAGAGCCAGCACACCCACAAGCACCACTGCCGGAAGCACTCGCCGTTTCATGATCGCCCCTCGAATCGATGGACCGGTTCGCGTGTCGTTCCCATTATAACCCGAGCCGCCAGGCGCACCAGACGCGACGGCCGCTCAGGACGCCGGACCGCCGGCCTCGCGCCGTTTCCGCCGCTCGGTCCAGCGCAGCACCAGCAGGCCCGCCTCGTACAGAATCCACATCGGCACCGACAGAGCCACCTGGCTGAACACGTCCGGCGGCGTCACGATGGCGGCCACAATCACCAGGATCAGCACCACGTGGCGGCGATAGCGCGAGAACGTGGCCACGTCCACAAGCCCGGTCCTGCCCAGGAACAGCACCACCAGCGGCATCTCGAACATCAGGCCGAACACGAGCATCAGCACCATGACGAAATGCACATAGCCGCCCAGCAGCGTGCCGGGCTCGATGGTCGAGACGCCGTGGCCCCATGCGGCCGCGAACTCGTTGTACTGCCGGGCGAATCCGTACAGAAACGCGACGGCCACGGGGTAGATGAGGAAGTAGAAGAAGGCGGCCCCCGAGAAGAACAGCACCACGCTCACGGCGCCGAACGAGCGTACGTGCCGTCGCTCGTGCTCGTACAGCCCGGCGGCCACGAAGGCCCACAGGTGATAGAGGGACCACGGCGCCGTGAGAATGCAGCCGGCGATGAGCGACACGACCATCGCCGTGACGAATGCGTCGTAGGGCGACGCCAGATTGAACGTCAGCGCCGGCGCGTCCAGCTTCAGAAATGCCGGATAGCGCGGATTCAGGATGGCGTAGACCAGGTGGTCGCGAAGGAGGAAGAAGCAGACGGCGAACCCCGCCGCGGGGCCGAGCAGGGCCGCCAGTACCCGACGGCGCAGCTCGTCGAGATGCTCGCCGAGCGACATGCGTTTCTCGTCCGGTATCGGCATGCCGGTCTCTCCTGACAGGCGGCCCAGGGGCACACATCGTTTATTATGGCAGCCCGATGGCCCGCCGCCAAGCCCATCCAGAACAACGGCCGGCCCCGATGCTGTCGGAGCCGGCCGTCAGAGTCCTCTGGTCGCCCCATCGGCCCGGCGGCTCGCACGCGCGGCGGGCCAGGGTCCGAAGGGCGGAATCCGCGACTACCGGTACTTGTTCTTGTCTTCGCGGCCGTACTGGTGCTCGTTATCCTCCTCTTCCTCGTCGTCCTTGCTCTTGGCGGCCGCGGCCTCCTTGGCCTTCTGCTCGGCGATCCTGGCCTGGATGTCGGCGTAGGCGCTCTTGGCGGCCTCAACGCCCTTGGCGATGTCCGGGTGCGACGGATCGATCGCGCGGGCCTTCTTGAAGAGCTTCACCGCCGCCTTCAGGTTCTCCACCTTCATGCCGGCGGTGTCAATGGCCGCATTGCCGGCCTTGCACAGCATTTCGCACGCCTTGTTCTTGTAGACGTCGGCGTAGTTGCGCAGCAACGTCAGTTTCACGTCCTGGTCCTGGATCGGCCTGGCCAGTTTCTCGATGTCGCCGGAGGCCCGCAGGAAGATGCCCGAGGCGTTCTCGTAGTGACGGATGGAGGCTTCCTTCTTGACCCCCTTCTTCTCGCCCGACAGGGCCTCGTCGCCCAACTTGGCCATCTCGTCGCCCTTGTCGGCCGATTTCTTGATGATGTCCAGCCGCTTCGTCTGCGTCTCGTCCAGGGCGGTGCTCAGGTCCACCTCTTTCGAGGGAGCCGCTGCGTCCGGATCGTCTTTCTTCGGTTCCTCGGTCTTGTCACCCGTGCCCCAGTCGATGTCGAGGTCCTTGTTGGCCTTCTTCTCGCTGTCGCTCGGGGCGGCATCGTCGGCCCACACAGGCCCCACCGACGCCAGACTCACCAGCAGCCCAAGAACCGCTACCATCACCATGCGGTGTTTCCGATCCATGATCCGTCCTCCAAAAACGTTCCCGCGCAGAGGAAGACCTCTGCACACTACTGGTTATAAACGTGCTTGGACCCCCGTTATTTTACCGAATCCGCTGTGGCGAGAGAAAGACAAAATCGTACTATGTCCTGGAGAGCGCCGGGGCGGATTCGCGACCTCCTGCGGCGGACGAACGGTGGAAATGCCTGCCGCGCGCGGTAGAATGGCGCCGCAGAACGTATTGCACAGGAGCTTGCCATGCCCCGATTGTCCCGACATCGCGCCGCGAAGGCGTGTCGCCCGGTCCTGCTGGCAGTGGCCGTCGTGGGCCTGGCCGCCGCAACGGGCCGGGCCGACGATCCGGCCGCCGAGGCCCTGCAACGGGCCGAGGCCAGCCAGCAGCAGCGCATCGACCTGATTCGCCGCCTCGAGCCGACCGTCGTCAGCATCTTCCGCGTCGATTCGCGCAACAACGAACTATCCCCCGGCTCCGGCAGCGGCGTCATCATCAGCAGCGACGGCTATGCCCTGACCAACTTCCACGTGACCCAGAAGACGCAGACCTTGCGCGTCGGCCTGCCGGGAGGCAAGGTGCTGAAAGCCCACCTGTGCGGCGTGGACCGCACGGGCGACATCGCCCTGATCAAGATCGACGCCGACGAGCCCCTGCCCTGCGCCGAGATGGGATCCAGCGGCGAGCTGGTCGTCGGCCAGTGGGTGGTCGCCCTGGGCAACCCGTTCATGCTCGCCACCGATTTCCGGCCCACGGTCAGCCTGGGCGTGGTCAGCGGCCTGCACCGCTACCTCGAAGGCGGCGGCCTCTTTCACAAGGACCTGATCTACGCCGACGCGATCCAGATCGATGCCGCGCTGAACCCCGGCAACTCGGGCGGGCCGCTGTTCAACCTGCGCGGCCAACTGGTCGGCATCAACGGTCGGATCGCCCCGCGCCGCGTTCGCGGCATGGCCGTCCGACGGGTCAATGCCGGCATCGGCTTCGCCGTCCCGGTCGATTCCATCAAGATGTTCCTCGACGAGATGAAGGCCGGCCGCGAAGTGGATCGCGGGTACCTGGGCCTCGACGAGGTGGTCCCGCACGACGGCGGCCTCCTGGTCAAGCGTATCGGCGAAGGAACCCCCGCCGAAATCTTCGGCATCGAACTCGGCGACGTCGTGCTGACCGTGGACGGCGCCGCCGTCCGCGACGCAGGGCAGATGCGGAATCTGCTGCGCCGCCTGCCCGCCGGCCGCCGCTTGAACGTGGAGCTGCGCCGCGGACACGTGACGCTCACGCGGAGTGTCCAGCTGGCCGGCATCCAGTCGGTGGCGGCGCTGCGCAAGGCCGAAATCGAGGCCGCCGGCCTGTTCTCGCGAAGCCTGTTCCGCGAGGGCAGACCCGACGACGAAGACGACGAGAATGACGACGACGAGGGCGACGACGAGGACAGCGACGACGCGCCGCCGCCACAGAAGGACAACGGGAACCCGGGCGACACGCCCTCGCCCGACGCGCCGCCGAACGGCAACGAACAGCCGCAGGACTCCAACCCGGGCGATGGAGCCCCGGCCCCCAACGGACCGGACTCCGATGGCCAGAGCCAAGGTGAACCATGACCGCAACCCGACAGCGATACTCTGCCGCGACAGTCCTTGCCTTGGTCGCCCTGGTGACGGCCGGGCACGCGCAGGCCGCTCCCGACGCGGCAACCGCCGACGCGGACCCGTTCGCCGTCCTCTATGCCGAGGTGGCCCCCTCGGTGGTCCGCGTGGTCGCCGACAATCACTACGCCAGCGGCCTGATTGTCTCCACCGACGGCCTCGTGGTCACGCACGCCGACGTGGCCGCCGCCAACACCGTCTCGGTGTATCTGCCCGACGAGCCGGAGGTCAAGGCGCGGCTCCTGGTGCGCAACCGCCGTCTCGGCCTGGCCGTGCTGCAACTGCTTTCCGATCAGGAGGGCGGCGCCGACGACGCCCCGGACGCCCCCGACGGCGCCACGGCAGCCGACAGCGACAAGGACGCCGCGCCGAAGCCTGCCGCGGCGGCACGCCTCTGGCCCGCCGCGGGACTCGGGTCTGCCGAGACGATCGAACTCGGACACTGGGTGGCCACGGTCGCCTATCCCCTCGGCTCGGATGAGAGGCAACTGACCTCGCCGGCCATCGGCACGGGGCTGCTGTCAGCCCGCGGCAAGTTCCCCACGCGGCTCAGGTACAAGGACGAGCTGCTGCTGACCGATGCGGCGGCCAATTCCGGCAGCGAGGGCGGCGCCCTCGTGAATAGCCGCGGTCGCGTGGTCGGCATCCTCATCCGGCCGCAGCACCACCGGCAGACCAATACGGCGATGAACCTGGCCTTGCCGGTCGAAGTGCTCGGCCCGCTGCTGAAGAAGGCACGCGAGAACCCCGATCCGCCGCGCGACGAATCCCGCAAGCCGGCGTTCCTGGGCATCGTCAGCGACCAGGCGGCCGAGCGGTGCCGCATCGCAGAACTCGTCAAGGACGGCCCTGCGGCCAAGGCCGGGATGAAGGCCGGCGACATCGTCGTCGAGGCCGACGGCGAACCCGTCGCGTCGTTCGACGATCTGCTGGACGTGCTCGACGAGAAGCGTGCCGGCGACACGATCCGCCTGACGGTCGAGCGCCAAGGCGCCGAAAAGACGCCGCAACGACAGGAATTCACCGTCACCCTGGGCGAGCGGCCCGAGCGCCCCTAGGGCAGGGTCAAGCGAGAGGAGTGGTGTGGTCATGAAACGTCGAATCCCGGCTGCCCTCGTGGCGATGGCCCTGGCCGTGCCGTGGTGCGCCGCCGTGTCGGCGCAGGAGGCGGGCGATTCCCTGGCCGACCTGGAACTGGTCATGGGGCGGGCGATCCGTCGGGTCGCGCCGTCGATCGTCCGGGTGAAAGTGCTCACCCTGAGTCGCGAGGAACAGAAGGCCGCCGAGGCGCTGCTGGAACAGGCGCCGGCCCCGGCGGCAACCGATACAGGCACACCGGCCGAGAAGCCGCAGACAGCCGAAAGCACGGATGCGCCGTCCGACGACGCCGGCACCGTGGCAGCCCTGCTGAAGACGCCGCCGAGCGACGATCGCTGCCGCACGATCCAGAGCGGCCTGGTGGTCTCGGCCGATGGCGAGATCGTGACGAGCCTCGTGAACGTCGGCGACCAGAAGGCGGGCCTGTTCGTCGAGTTGCCCGACGGGACCGTTTGTCCGGCTCGGCGCCTCGGCCAGGATTCGCAGCGCGATCTGCTGTTGCTGAAGATCGAGGCCCGACAACTGCCCGTGCCGCCGACCGGCGCCAAGGCCGATCTGGCGGTAGGCCAATGGGTGGTGGCCCTGGGTCGAACGCTGCCGGCGCCGACGCCGACGGCGAGCAAGGGCATTGTCAGCGCCCTGGGACGTCACGCAGGTGTGGCGATCCAGACCGACGCGAACGTGTCGCCGGTGAACTACGGAGGCCCGCTGGTGGACCTTCGCGGTCGCGTGGTGGGCGTGGTGGCGGCCGTGGGGGCCCGCGGCGCCGACAGCCGCGCCGACCAATGGAGCGACAGCGGCATCGGATTCGCCGTGCCGATGGACGACGTGCTCGCGCGGTTACCGGCCATGCGGGAAGGCAAGCGCCTGGAACCGCCGTTCCTGGGCATCGAGTTCAACATGGTGCGTCTGGAGGCGGGGGCGAAGGTGATGCGCGTGATCGCCGGCACGGCCGCAGCCGCCAGCGGCCTCGAGGCCGGCGACGTGATCGTCGAGTTCCAGGGACAGACCATCGAGACGCCGTTCCAGTTGCTGCACGAAATCGGATCGCGTGCCGTCGGCGACACGGTGACGTTCAAGGTCCAGCGCAACGGCGAGACACTGACCCTGACGGCCACCC